>Ga0187872_10000087_pt1 | contig 105364 bp, 92 predicted proteins | sample June2016WEW_16_4_FD_132973 | JGI IMG/M metagenome (GOLD analysis project Ga0187872, IMG submission 132973) | Peatland microbial communities from SPRUCE experiment site at the Marcell Experimental Forest, Minnesota, USA - June2016WEW_16_40 | ecosystem: Environmental > Terrestrial > Soil >... | reverse complement strand
CCAGGCTGAGAACGGCCTGAAAAACCTCACCTAGCCCTTGTCGCCGTCCACAAACAACCGCCGCACTTCCCGCAATCAACTCGTTACCGCCAAAAAACAGGGCGTGTGAGAAATACAGGCTAACTGCTGGAAGCAGAGTGTTGAATAGGCAGCTACGCGCGGATTGGGCCGGGAGTTCACCGCTGCGACACGTCTGAAGGGCGCACCATTTTCCCCTTGTTCCACAGGGCCAACAGGCAGGTCTTTCGTTGACTTGGGGCTGATTTTTGAGTATTCTAGAGGTCTTGCGCGGTGTTGCGCCTGGGGTCCGGGTGTGCTCATACGGGCTTTGTTTGATGGAGTTTCTGGCCAGGTTCTGGCGGCTCCAATGGAACAGGCGACCGGCTGCGGGACCAGGGAGAACGTGGTCCGGGGCAGCCAGGGTTCCGATGAGAACGAACTCCCGCAGCTTCTCACCCGAACAGATTTGTTTGGCAGTGGGTAGGGTTGCACGAGCTATTAGCTTTTGGCTATTAGCCGTTAGCTTTGTCGTGGTCCTGTCGGCCGCAATGGGTTCCTGGAGCGGCGGCAAGAGTGGGCGATAGTGGTTTGCGCGGGTTGGTGCTTTCCCACCCTAAACGCAAAATGCGCGTTTAGGATGGGGCACCCAGGGAAGTTTGTGAGGGTTGGTGGTTTCCCAGGTCCCGGAAGCGGGACCTGGGGCACCCAAGGTTGAGGCGCAGGGCAAAATTTTTCGAGGGAAGCAGAGCGATGTCGACATTTGTTCCGAGCGGCAAGGATATCAGCCGCAAATGGTATGTGGTGGACGCGAGCGGGCAGACGCTGGGGCGCCTGGCGACCAAGGCCGCGATGGTGCTGAGCGGCAAGACGAATCCGAAGTATGTGCCGTACATCGACATGGGCGACCACGTGATCGTGATCAACGCGGAGAAGGTGCGCCTGACGGGGTTGAAGGATCAGAAAAAGGTCTACCGGCGCTACACGGGGTTTCCGGGCGGCCTGCGCGAGGAGTCGTTTACGCGGCTGATCAATCGCCGGCCGGAGAAGGTTCTGGAAGAGGCGATCAAGGGCATGCTGCCCAAGAGCAAGCTGGGGCGGGCGATGGGATCGAAGCTGAAGGTGTACCGCGGCGACAAGCATCCGCACACGGCGCAGAAGCCGGTCGTTTTGTGAAGCAGCTTGTAGCTGGTAGCCGGTAGCTCGTAGCCTTTTCGTGCTTGAGCGAGCGGTTGAGTCAAAGGCGCAGGACGAATTTGAAGCAGGGGCAAGCTAAAGGCTACGGGCTAAGGGCTACGAGCTAGGAGAGAGAATGGCAGAGGATCTGGTTCAGTATTACGGGACGGGGCGGCGCAAGTCGGCGATCGCGAGAGTTTTTCTGCGTCCCGGCACGGGCGAGTGGAAGGTGAACGGCAAGAAGTTCGAAGAGCACTTTGTGACCGAGCAGCAGAGGGTGAGCGCCAAGCGGACGCTGGTGGTGGCCGAGCTCGGGGCGAGCTTCGATGTGGTGACCACCGTGAAGGGCGGCGGAGTTTCCGCTCAGGCCGACGCGGTGAAGATGGGCATAGCCCGCGCCCTGGTTGAGTTCAACCCTGAGCTGCGGAAGCTGCTCAAGGCAGAAGGGCTGATGACTCGCGACGCGCGCCAGAAGGAACGCAAGAAGTACGGGCAGAAGGGCGCGAGGAAGCGGTTCCAGTTCTCGAAGCGCTAAAGCGCTTCAAGGGAATAGGGAATAGGGAATAGAAAAGCCGCGAATTTCGGCCTGCTTTCTACTCCCTACTGGCTACTGCCTACTCCCCGGTTTCAAAAATCTCCCCGCAAGGGGATAAATCCGGGCAACGGAATTAGAAGCCCGGATGCAGTCCACGAAGGAGGACCATTGGCAACTATCACCATGAAGGAACTGCTCGAGGCGGGTGTTCACTTCGGGCATCAGACGAAGCGCTGGAATCCCAAGATGAAGGAATACATCTTCGGGGAGCGCAACGGAATTTACATCATCGACCTGCAGAAGACGCTGAAGCTGTTCAAGGAAGCGTCGAAGTTTGTGGTTGAGTTGTGCGCCAGCGGCAAGACGATTCTGTTCGTCGGGACCAAGCGCCAGGCGCAGGATGCGGTGGCCGAAGAGGCGACGAGGGCGGGCATGCCGTACATCAACCAGCGCTGGCTGGGCGGCCTGCTGACCAACTGGGTGACGGTGCAGAAGAGTGTGAAGCGCCTGCAGGAACTGGATGAGATGGCCACGGACGGCCGCTACGACCTGCTGACCAAGAAGGAAGTAATCAAGCTGGAGCGGGAGCGCAAGCACCTGCAGGCCAATCTGGCCGGCATCAAGACGATGATGCGCCTGCCTGACGCGCTGTTCATCGTGGACTCGAACAACGAGACGATCGCGGTGAAGGAAGCGCGGAAGCTGGGCATCCCGGTGGTTGCGGTGGTGGACACGAACTGCGACCCGACGGTGGTGGATTACGTGATTCCGGGCAACGACGACGCGCTGCGCGCGATTCGGCTGTTTACGTCGAAAATTGCAGACTCAGCCGCCGAGGGCGTGAACCTGCTGAGCGACAAGGCCTTCCAGGAAGAGGCGCCGGAAGCGGCGGCCACGGAAGTGAGCGAAGGCGGCGTGGAGGGAGTCGCGATTTCGGCGGAGACCGCACCGAGCGAGGAAGTGGACCTGGAAGCGGCACTGGGCGGGGGCATCCGCAAGGCGCCGGCGGCTGTGGCGACCCTGCTGGAAGAGGACGAAGTGGCGGAGAGCGCCAAGTAGCTGTTGGGCGCGGAAGCACGCAGTGGCCAGGTTTGAAAAGGGCGTCCCTCAGGGGCTAAAGCCCACGCATATTTTGCGGTACTTGCGGCACGAGTAAACTCGTGCCCTGATACAAGACTCCAATACGGAGGAATCTTTCCGCAAGCTGTGAAGCCGTGCAGCTTCAAGAGCGATTTCACGCCAGTAGCGCTTTTCTTATGCCGGAAATTCTCCGGCGCGCAACACGATTGTGAATTCTTAAACGCAATCCATGAATAAGGCCGCGTGCGGCCAGGGAAAAAGAGAGATGACGACAGTGACTGAGAAGATCGACGCGAAATTGGTGAAAGAGCTGCGCGAGAAGTCGGGCGCGCCGATGGGCGACTGCCTGAAGGCTCTGCAGGAAACCAAGGGAAACATGGAAGAGGCGTTTGTGGTGCTGCGCAAGCGGGGCATGGCCTCGGCGCAGAAGAAGTCCTCGCGCGTGACCAACGAGGGCGCAGTGGGCAGCTACATCCATGCCGGCGGCAAGATTGCCGTGCTGGTGGAGTTGAACTGCGAGAGCGATTTTGTGGCGAGGACCGAGGACTTTCAGGAACTGCTGAAGGACGTGGCGATGCACATCGCGGCCAGCGATCCGCGCTATGTAAAGCCCGAGGACGTGACCGTGGAGGATCTGGAGCGCGAGAAAGAGATCTATCGCGCGCAGGCAGCAGCCACGGGCAAGCCGGCCGCGGTGATCGAGAAGATTTTGGACGGAAAGATGGCGAAGTTCTACGAAGAGGTTTGCCTGCTGGAGCAGCCATTCATCAAGGACCAGGCTATCAGCGTGAAGGAGCTGATTGCGCAAAAGGTGGGCAAGCTGGGCGAGAACATTACGGTGAGGCGGTTCGCGCGGTTCAAGGTGGGCGCGGCCGACTGGACGGTGGCGCAGACCAAGCCGGTGGAAGCAGCGGAATAGTTGCGGAAGGTCCGACGCATCGCGAACCAAATCGGAATTCAAACCAAACAGAAGGGGCAGTCCATTGCGGACTGCCCCTTTTGCTTTGAGCTGAAGATGGTTTGCTTACGGCAGGTAGTAGCGGAGCGAGGTGAAGATCATGCTGTCGTCGCCGTGCGCGCCGTTGCCGGGGTTGGCCGTGCCACCTGCGCCGGACCAGAGATCGCGGCGGAAGAGGCTGTATTGGATGCCCTGGCGGAGGCGTCCCTTGGGGCTGTTGTGGATGTTCCACCAGTAGCCAGCGGTGAATTCCTGCACATCTTTGTTGCTGCCGCCGCAATTGGCTGGAGCGACAGGTGCGGCACCGGTTGCGCCCGCGGTGACGGCGGTAGGCTCGACCAGGCAGCCCGACATGTTCGTGCTCCGCGTGCCGTATCCGACCTGGGTGGTGCCGCTCAGCACATAGTCGCGGGCAAGATAATCGCCGCCGTAGTTGAAGTAAGCCGTGAAATTGGGCGAGGGATTCAACTCGAGCGTGCTGAGCGCGGAAAACCCGTGGATGGGAGAGAGCATCGCATTGGGGCGAAGGGTGACGTCGGCGATGGTAGAAGAGCCGTAGCGGCCAATACCCTGGCCCCACAGACCCTTGAGGCCGACGGTTACATACTTGCCAGCGAGCGGGCCGCGGAAGCCGCCGCCGATGCCGGCGCCGGTGGCCGTGCTGTTGGAAGGCGTGGCCGTCGTCGGCACTGTGCACGTGGCCGTTACGGCCGGGCAAGGATAGATGCGGTCGCGGAAGTTGCGATCGATGCCGAAGAGCTCCCAGTGACCCCAGCCGGGCTGGATGGCCAACTTCACGATGAAGTCGGGCGTGAAGTTAAAGGAGTAGTTGGCTGTGGAGTTGTAGAGGCCGCCGCCGGTTCCAGTAGAGCCAAAGAGATAATTGGTCGGCGTGTTCTGTCCGGACGGGTTCAGCGTCTCGGCGTTTTCAACTGAAGCGCCCAGGAAAAATGTCTTGCCGATATCCTTGGAGACCCGGAAGCTGTATTGCCGCCCCCATACAAAGCCGGCCTCGTACTGTGCGTCGATGGTGGCGGGAAGAATCTCGGCGCCACGCGTCAGACCTGCCGTGGTTTCGGTTGCCAGCGACCAGCCCTGGCCGCCAGAGAAGTCCCAGCCGCTGTTGGTCTTGGCGTCGGCCCACAGTTGGCGCTGGCGCACCGTGTAGCTGTTCGACTGGTTGTTGTTCGAGGTAACGCCTGCGCTCAACCAGTCCATCTCGTAGTAGCCGGTCATGGTGAAGCTGGACGCCTTGCCGACGGCTTTAACGGCAATGCGAGACTGACGGCCTGAACCCTGGAACTCGCTCAACTGCGCTGCCTGAGAGTTGTCCAGTGGAACGCCGGTGAAGGGAGTGTTAATATCGCCGCCGGTGGCTCCCTGACGCCACACTGTTTCTGCCGCCAGGAAGCTGCCTGTCGGCGAAAGAGTGATTCCCTTGAAATGAAGGACGTCAGGATTGTTGATTGCTTTCTTGATGTTCGTCGTCTCGTCGGAGACGGTGGTCGCCAGCGAAACCGCGTTGATCTTCAAATCGCTGACCGTGCTTTGCAGGGTGGATACGGCCGAGGCATTGTCAGTGACGGCCTGCTGTTGCGCGGTGGCGTCGGCTTCAGCCTTGGCGGCTGCGGCCTGGGCATCGGCCGCCGCCTGCTGCGCCTGCTTCAACTGCTCATCCTTGGTGGCAAGATCGGCCTTCAGGCCGTCGATCTCGCCCTGGAATTGCTGCTTCATATCATCGATCTGCTGTTGCACTGTGGGGCCAGCCGGAGCAGCGGGCTTCTTGCTTGCGACGTGCTTTTTGGCCGGCGGCGTAGTGCCGCTGGTTTGTGCGTAAGAAACAACAAGACCGGCTGCAAGAAATGCAACGGCAGCCGCTTTCACTGTCAATTTCATTTGGGCCTCTCTTTTCCTCATGGAATTGTGTTGGAAGTTGGCAGCGCCCACGTGCACAGCGGACGCAGGCCACTTCTGCATCCCGGACGCATTGATGAAAAGGAAAATCTGCGGTATTCCCATCGGCACGAAGAATTAGGGGGAGTGATAGAGAAGGAAGTCTCGCGCCGGCAAAAACTCCTCCTGTCGTCACGCATCCAAGCCTCGCAGAGCAAGATTAAGATTTGACGAATTCACACAGAATTCACAGTTGTGGGCTGGCGCGAATTCTCCGCGAAGAAAGAGGACGAGAAATTCAAATTCTATTTACAGACGTTTCGCTTTTTTGCCGCACTTTTGTGGAAGATTCCGGCGCAGAGATTGCAGCAGCGCGCTATGGATGCGCGGGCGATGAGGCGGATGTGCCCGCGGTCTGCGAGCCGGCGCTGAGGAGGTTGGCCAACAGGCGGTAAGGCCCCGGCACTAACTCAGGGAACTGGCGGTACAGCGCGAACGCAACATATATATAGGTTCCCTTTCCGCGATGCGCGACGAGGAGCCCTCCGCGTTGCGGATCCTGGCCCGGATCGGCGGTCTCGGTGAGCGCCGTGTATCCGGGATCCCAATGGTCGAGGAAGCCATGGCCGCGCTCTTCAAACCATCCGTCAAAATCGGCGGAGGTAATTTTGTTGGGCCAGGCGAGGAGCGAGTTCGTGGGATCGAGCAGCTTGACTGGAGCCTGCTCGTCGACCACGCGCTCAGCCATGCCCTTCATCGAAAGCGGGAGCGGCGCGGGAAATGTAGCACCCTGGTATTGCACGACGAGCGTTCCGCCGCGCTCGACAAAGCTCTCAAGCCGTGGCTCGGCCAAGGCGAGCGCAGGGCGCACCGAGTAGGCACGAATGCCGATGACAAGCACGTTCCACTGCGACAAGTCAGCGTTGGCGAGCTCTTCGTCGGTGACGAGATGCGGCGTGATGCCAAGCGCCTCGATGGCTTCGGGGACGAGATCGCCGGTTCCCATCACGTAGCCCACGCGAAGACCTGGCGCGACCTTCACGTCCACCTTGCGCACGCGAAGCTCCGCGGGCTTGTATTGGTTGTAGGGGCGCAAGCCCGGATAGCCGATGCTCTGCCACCCGATGGAGTAGCTCTGATCGCCGACGTGCGCGACAGCCTGGATCGAGTATGCGCGGGCCGCGACATCGCCGGCAGGAGAGACCGAGAAGACGAGTGGCTCGGTGTCGCCCGCGCCTTTCAAGTGGAATTCGCGCTGCGCGGGATCGGCGCGCCAACCCTCGGGCAGCTTGAGATCGACGACTCCATCGGCGGCGTGCTCGCCGTGAACGGTGACGCTGACAGGCAGCGGCGAAGTATCGAGCGGAAGAATGCGCGCTTCCGGCTTGACGCGCACGCCGACGGCCGGCGTGACGACGAGCGGCTGATAAACGCCGCCAACACCGGTGACGCGAGCCAGCGTTTGCACCACCTGGCCGAGCCGGATGGGAACGCCGTCGAAGGTGAACTCCGCCCACGCGGCGAGAGGATAGGGCGCGAAGGAGCGCTCGCGCCAAGCTTCATTCGAAATGTCGTAGTAGGGCTGCTCGGTGGTGGGTCGCGTGAAGTAGGGTTCGGTCAGCGTGGCATCGGCGGGAACGTGCACGTGAAAGCTTCGGTCGTTCACGACCCATTCGGGTGACCCATTGGTCGGGCTGGCAGCGTCCTCGATCTTCCATGGGGCGCCGTCGCTACTTTCCAACCATACGCGGCTGAGACGCGCACCGGCTAACGCGTTCGACAAGTGCACACGCACCGCGAAGTCCTCGCCGGGCCAAACGCTGCGCGCTGTCTCATCGGCGGAAGCGCCGCGACCACCCGGACCTTGGTCACGACCGCCGCTGGTCGTGAACGCAACCAGATCGAGGCCAAGCAAATCCTTGAGCGCTGTCTGAAACTCGGTGATCTTCTCGCCGAGTTCGAGTTCGAGACCCGCCTTTGCTTCGGCGTCAAGATTGCTCGCCTTCACGCGAGCGTAGAGGTCCAGCGTCTCGCGGTAGATGGGCACGAGTTTGTGCGCAGCGTCGACACCGTTTTGGTCTTTGCAATCGCTTGTGAACACGGTGAGGCCGGTGTCGACTTTGTGCAGGCCATCGCTGAGCCAAACGGGAGGCACGCTGCCGGCCAGCCGCGCAAGGCCCGCGATGCCGGTATCGATGTGGACCTTCGCATTCCAAAACAGGCTCGTATCGTGTATTTCCGCGCCGGCCGCGGCGGCAGAAGGCGCAACGGCCCACAAGTGGTAGCTGGAAGAATCCGGGCCGCTGAGCGCCGGATTCGCCCCACCGTACTGCGACTTCTGCTCGCCCCAGCCTTCGCGCGCAATCTGCACATAGGTGCGGCCGAGCACTGGGTTCCAGGCGCCCACGGGAAGCGTGACGTCTGCCGGTAACGCGCCTTCGATCCACTCGCCGGTAAGGTAATTGTGAAAGCGCGCCGGTGCCCACTTGCCGGTCGCGTAGTCGAGCATTTGGCCGTTGGTGATGGGCGCAAACGGCGTGCGTGAGTAGACAGTCAGCGGCTGCCATGGCTGCAAGCCATTCTTCAACTGCTCGGGAAAGATCGTTGGATCCGCGGCGGCCTTGAAGGCTTCCTGGGCAATCTCGCCGGCAACCTGGTGCTGGCCGTGGCCGTCAGTCAATCCGCCGACGAAGGTGGACAAGATGAGCTGCGGGCGAACCATGCGGATGGCCAGAACTGCGTCGTAGAGCACGCGATCGTGGCCCCACTTCTGAAAGGATTCTTCCTGCGTTTTGGAAAAGCCGAAGTCGGCCTCAGTGCCCCAAAGCTGGCGCACGCCGTAGTATTCGTCGGCCTTGAGCAGCTCGTTGGTGCGAATGAGGCCGAGCGCGTCGTAGGTCTCGGCGGACATGGCGTTCTGGCCGCCCTCGCCGCGGGTGAGCGTGAGCAGAGTGACGCGGACGCCCAGTCCGCGCGATAGATAGGTCATCAGCGCGCCGTCTTCATCGTCAGGATGGGGCACGATGAAGAGCACGCTGGCCGTAGTGCCGAGCCGCTTAAGCGTCTGTTCAAGATCGGCAGCGCCACGATCTTCGGGCAATGGAAGCGCGTTCGCCGATGGCTGGGGCAACGGAAGCTGGGCGAGCTCGGCCTCCGGCGAGAGCTGCGGCGCTTCTTGCGCACGGAGCGGCGCTCGGCCGGCGATCGACAGGAGCGCAGCCAGCGCGGCGCAGAGAGCGATGCTATGCAGTTTTCGAGGGAACGAATTCATCATCGACAGTGTACAAGCTGAAGTGCGGCCCCCGTGGAAGAAGAGCAACCGCAGATCCTTCGACTCGTCCGCCTGCGGCGAACTCGCTCAGGATGACAGGACATTGGTAATGATAAGTCTGACCGAGACCATCAGCGCCAGTCGTCGCGGGCGTTGGCCAGGCCTTCATTCATTACGGCGTCGAAGCCCGAGTTCTTCTTGACAAAGATCTCGCTGAACTGGCGGTCCTGGCGGAGAAGGATGGCCTGCAGGCGCACCAGCTCAAGTAGGCCAAGGAACATGGCGATAAGCGCGCGCTCGGAGTGCGTGTGGCTGAGCAGGCGGCGCAGCGCCACGGGCTTGTCTTCCATGGTGAGGCGGCGAGTGAGGAACTGGATCATCTGGCCGACGGTGACGGAGTCCTCCTCCACATCGAGGATGGGACGGTTGCGAGCGCGGTCCAGAATGTCGCGAAAGATGCGGACGAGGTCGGTGGTATCGGCGGCGATCTCCGGCTCCGCGCCCGCATCCTCGCGAAACTCGCGCACGCCGGGATTGGTCCAGGTGTTGGCTTCGAGCATCTGTTTGTCGTGCAGCATCTGCGCGGCGTTGCGGAAGCGCTCGTGCTCGAGCAGGCGATCGACGAGCTCGCGGCGCGGATCTTCGGCCGACTCTTCCGGACCGACCGGAGCGCGCGGAAGAAGCATCTTGCTCTTGATGTGAATGAGCAGCGCGGCGGTATAGATGAACTCGCCGGCTACATCCATGTCGCTGGCGCGCAAGTGATCGACATAGGCCAGGAACTGCGCGGTGATTTTGGCGATGGGAATGTCGTAGATGTCGATGTCCTGCTTGCGAATGAGGTCGAGCAGCAGATCGAGCGGGCCGTCGTAGACCTGGCCGACGAAGACCGAGAAGGGCGATTGCTCGGCATCCACGCCGCGGGCTTTGAGGGCGGCAGCAACTTTTTCGGCGGTGGTCGGCTCGGGGGTGGGCGCTTCGGCAGTCAAGGGTGGATCAAAGGGCAATGTGGGGGCCGGGTCTTGTGGCGAGGCCGACTTGGCTGCGGGGGCGGGCGCGGTCGCTCCTTCCTGTGCGGGTCTTGTCGCACTCTCATCGGGTTGTGGGGAAGCATTCGTCAACGCAATCTCTTCTTCCGGTGCTACCAACTCTGCGGGTTCTTCTAGGCCGCTCAGGGCAAATTCAGGTTCGGGGTCTTCGTCAGCAGCGCTGGTTTCCGCGATCGATTCATCGATTTCAATCTCGGCCTTAGCGGGATCTTCGGCGCTTGATTCGACCTCGCTCTCCTTATTCTCGGGTTCAATGCGGTTCCACGGTTCAAAACTGCTTTCAAACTCGGGGACGAACGCTTTCGCGCTTGTCTCCGGGGCTACCTTAACCATTCCGTTGCGGCGGAAGAGCCAAAATCCGGAGCGAAATCCGCTTAGCGCAACCTCGAATGCCCAACGCCACCACGGGAGTCTCTCTTCCATCGCTTGCACGTGCTTGACCCGCTAGCCCCTTACTTCCCGTGGTTGGTTCCTGCCGTTGATCCGACGCGTTTTCGCGTTTGTCTCACGCGGGCGCGACGGTCGTCAACGTCATTTGCATAGCGTCGCGTACTTCAATCATGGTCTGCTCGGCGCGGGCCGCAGCGCGGAGCGAACCAGCGTTCAGAATTTCGATGGCCTGTTTTTCGGTTGTGGCGGCGCGCCGCTGCTGGATGGGCTCGAGCACCTTCACCAGCGCATCGGCGGCCCAGCTCTTGCATTCGATGCAGCCGATGCCTGCCGAACGGCAACCCTCATAGACTTTGGCCATGGTATCGGGCGAGGAGAAAACTTTGTGCAGATCGCCGACAGGACACTTGTCAGGGTCGCCGGGATCGGTGCGGCGAACGCGAGCTGGGTCGGTGACCATGGTTTTCAGCTTCTGGCGGACGACAGGCTCGGGGTCGCTGAGGAGAATGGTGTTGCCGTAGCTCTTCGACATTTTGCGGCCATCGGTGCCGGGGAGCTTGGGCGACGGCGTGAGCAGGACCCTGGGCTCGGGAAGGACTTCGCGATCTCCGAGCTTATAGAACTGGTTGAAGCGGCGGGCGAGCTCGCGGGTCAGTTCGACATGCGCCTGCTGGTCCTGGCCGACCGGGACGAAGTCGGGCTGGTAGAGGAGAATATCGGCGGCCATCAGGACGGGGTAGCCGAGGAATCCGTACGTGGTGAGGTCTTTGCTGGTGAGATTTTCCTGCATCTCCTTGTAGCTGGGGACGCGCTCGAGCCAGCCGAGCGGGGAGATCATTGCGAGGTCAAGGAAGAGCTCGGCGTGCTGTTTCACTCGGCTCTGCAAAAAAAGCACGCCGCGCTCGGGATCAAGGCCAGCGGCGAGGTAGTCGAGCATCACCTCGACGGTGTTGGGCGCGATCTCGCTGGGGTCGGCGTAGTCGGTGGTGAGGGCGTGCCAGTCGGCGATGAAGAAGTAGCAGTCGTACGCGTCTTGCAGCTTGACCCAGTTGGCCAGAGCGCCCATGTAGTTGCCCAGATGAAGCTTTCCCGTGGGGCGCATGCCGCTGAGGACGCGCGGGCGGGACGACGGAGTGGCGGGTTCGGGCATGGGGCGTGTCAATTCTCCAGTGGTCCTCGGGGGTCCTCAGTGCCGCCTTCGGCGGCCTCTTTGCGGCGGCCAAAGAAAGCCGGCTGCGCCCATAAAAAAACGTTAAGAACCTCATTCCATTGTAGAGCCTGCTGTTAACTTTCCCACGGGCGGCGGGGAGCGGGCGGCGGAATCAGAGGCGCAAAAGGAAGGAAAAGACGAGGACCAGGGCAGGCGTGAGGAGCAGGCGCAGAACGAAGCCACCCACAAAGATCATGAGCAGATAGCTGATCCAGCCGCCGATGCGGTCGTATTGCTGCACGGCGTTATAGGGCAGCATATTGCGCACCACACGGCTGCCGTCGAGGGGCGGAATGGGCAGCAGATTGAAGAAGAATAGCGAGAGGTTGATGAGGATGGCCAGGCTGAGAAGCAGCGCAACTGGCTGCGCGTTGGTCGCCTCAGCAAAGCCTAATGCGACAGCGAACGACAGCCTCACCGTCGTTCCGCCGCTAGGCATGGCGATGGCCATAACGGTGAGTCCTGCCAGTGCCAACAGCACCAGAATCAGGTTCGAAACCGGGCCAGCCAGGGTGGTGAGATTGTCGTCGCGGACGATCTTTTTGAAGTTGCGGGTGATGACCGGCGTGGGCTTGGCCCAGCCGACCAGCATGAAGGGAATGCTGAAGCCGATAAGCGGCCCAAAGATCACCATGGCGGGAAAAAGCAACGTCCCGACCGGGTCGATGTGGGCCAACGGATTGAGCGTGATGCGCCCTTGCAGTCGCGCCGTCTGATCGCCGAGGCGCGAGGCCATCCAGGCGTGCGCGCTCTCATGAAAACTGAGCGAGAAAAGCAACAATACAAACTCGAAAACGGCAATGACGAAGCGTTCGGACTGCAAACGATTTCTCCCGGGGGCAAGACCAAGCGTAGCACGGTGGCGCCGCGGTGCTCGCGGTCCGATCGGCGCGTCCTCAGCTTTCGATGTACTCCCAGAAGGAATCGGCGAGATCGGCGCCGAGCTCGGTGGTCATGCGGCGGGCGGCGCGCTCGACTTCTTCCATCAGGCCGTGCAGGTAGTCGCGCGAGCGGGAGATGGCCGCCACACCGAGGGTCGCCGACTGCCAGGTGACGGCTTCATCCAGCTCTGCCACAGAGACATTGAAGCCCTGCCGCAACTGGTCTTTGAGCGAGCGAACGACCTGCCGCCTGTCCTTGAGCGACTGGGCGTGCTCGATGCGAATCTCGAGGGTCAGTTGCGCTACCGGCATACGGATAAGGAATTGTCACCGACAGTGTAAGGCGGTCCTGGGTGGGCGGAACAACTATTTTCTTGGCTGGGGCGGGTGGGCGAACGGTCAGTCAGCAAACTTCGCGAGTTGTTCGGGCGTCGGCCGGGGCGTGAACGCGCTGACGACGATCAGCGCGGCGACCGCGACGAACAGCGCGGGAAAGATGGCGTCGCGATCCGCGAGGAGCGCGGGAAGATGAAGGAACTGCTTGAAACCGGGCGCGTCCCAGACGAGAGTCACGACAGTTCCGGAAGCGATGGCGGCTACCGCGCCCCAGGCCGTGGCGCGCTTGGAATAGAACGCGGCGAGGACCACCGGCGTAACCGCGGCCGAGTAGATGGTGTAGGCGTAGAGCATTTTCTCAAGAATGCTGGTCGCGTAGATGGCCTGATAAAGCGCCCAGCAGCCGAGCAGCACCACAGCAAGCCGCGAAACGATGAGCACGCGGCGGTTGGAGGCGCCAGGCGCGATGTAGCGCACGAAAACGTCTTCGACGAGGTTCGAGGCCGGAGAAAAGAGGTAGTTCGAAGCTGTCGAAATGACCTTGGCGAAGACCGCACCGAGAAGCAGCGCGCCCATGAATGCGGGCAGCCCATGGCGCGCCGTGTAGGGAATGATCTCGTAGGGCTGGCGGGCGACTTCGCCGGTGGGGTAGAGCGCCGAGCCGAAGACGGCGATGGCTACGATCAGCGTTTCGAGCAGCAGAGTGCCCAGAATCCACCCGACGACGGAAATGCTCGCGTCGCGCTCGCTTTTAGCCGAAAAGAATTTCTGGTACATGACCTGGTTGCCGAGCATAAGCAACATGGTGGGCACGAGGAACTCGAGAGCGCGCAGAAGCGTGAGGTTGCCCAGAACCTCGAAGTGCGTTGGCAGCAGCGCGGCGTGCAGGCCGCTCCATCCGCCGGCCTTGACCCACAGCATGGGTGTGGCGACGATGCAGATGACCGTGACCAGCGAGCCGATGGCCACATCCATATAGGCGACAGACGACATGCCGGCCAAGGCCGTGGTGACGATGACGAACATGGCAATGATGTAAGTGCCCAGCTCTGGCGTGACGGAATCGGGGAAGATGAGGTGCAGCACGTTGCCGCCGCCCTTGAACTGGTAGCTGGTGATGGCCACGTAGGCGAATAGGATGGCGATGGTGCCGAGCACGCGGGCGGCCTGGTTGTAGCGCGCCTCAAGGAGATCGGGCAGCGTGAACTGGGCGAACTTGCGCGCGCGGGGCGCAATAAAGTAGATGAGCAACAAACCCAGCCAGCCGCCGGCCGGCTGCCAGAGCGCGGCAAAGCCGTTTTTGTAGGCGTTCTCAGCGCCGGCAAAGAGGGAGCCGGCGCCGATCCAGGAGGTGAGCAGCGTGAGTACGAGAACAATGGCGGGGAGCGAGCGGCCGGCGACCAGGTAGTCGGCCTTGGTCTTAACGCGTAGGGTGCGGAAGACGGCCACGGCCAGCAGCGCGGCGGCGATGGAAACGAGAACAACGACATAGAGTGCGGACTGCAACATGCTTCCTCGGCTGACTTCCTCGGGGCGGCTTGAGATTGAATGCAGTGTATCGGATGACGCGGCGGTGACTTCAGAGGTATCTTCCATGACAACCGATGCATCAAAAGTAATGGTGCGATGGTTGACGCGCCGCGCAGGTAGAGCTACTCTCGCAATACCGGATTTGGTACGCGACTCCAACACGCGGATCAGCAAGGCGGCCAGGAAGCTGGACCTGGGTTTGCCTCGCGTTCTCAGACTCCCTGCAAAATCAGCCGTTTGCCTCGAAGCGCCCTGCCGGGGCGCGCGCAGGCGTAGGTGGCCGTCAAGGCGGCCGGTTCTGGCGCACGCCGCGCCGATCGCCGATAACAACCCTGCCAACCCTCCGGCAGCAGCCCAGCGGGACCGCTGCCGGTTTAACTTAAACCACCGTCCCGGAGGACGTAGAAACCTTTGAAGATCGCCCTGGAGATTACACCTAACCTCGAGTCCCTGTTCGGGACCCGCGATGAAAACCTAAGGCTCATGGAAGACTCGCTCGGCGTGCGCATCGACCTGCGCTCCGACGCCGTGCATGTGGACGGCCCAGAAGCGGGCGTGGCCCGCGTGCAGCGCATCTTTGAGGACTTTGAGACGCTGCGCCGCCAGGGCATCAATCCGCACAATGGCGAGCTGAACGGAATGCTGCGGCTGGTGGTGGCCGATCCCGCGGCGACGCTACGCTCAGTAGCCGAGGCGGGCAAGCAGCGGTCAGTCGGGATTAAGCGCACTGTGCAGCCGCGCTCGATCAACCAGCGGCGGTACGTGGAGGCGATCGAGCAGAACGATATGGTGTTCAGCGTGGGCCCTGCCGGCACCGGCAAAACATACCTCGCGGTGGCGATGGCCGTGGCTGCGTTCAACGCCAAGCGCATCGGGCGAATCGTGCTGGTGAGGCCGGCGGTGGAGGCCGGCGAGCGATTGGGATTTTTGCCGGGCACTCTGCAGGAAAAAGTGGATCCGTATCTGCGCCCACTCTACGACGCGCTCTACGACCTGCTCGATCCGGACCGCGTGGACAAGATGCTGGAAAAGAACATCATTGAAGTTGCGCCGCTGGCCTTCATGCGCGGGCGCACACTCAATGACGCGTTCATCATCATGGACGAGGCGCAGAACACGACGGTCGAGCAGATGAAAATGTTCCTGACGCGCATGGGCAACAACTCCAAGGCCGTGATCACGGGCGACATTACGCAGATCGATTTACCGAATCCGCGCAAGTCGGGGCTGCTGGACGCGATCAACGTGCTGAACGGCGTGGAAGGCATCGTGTTCTGCCACTTCGACGACGGTGACGTGGTGCGCCATCCGCTGGTGCAGCGCGTAGTGCGCGCGTATGAGAGCGCCAAGCCGCGGCAGCAGGAACTGCCGCTCACAATGGGCGACGGGATTCAGGTGGGCGCTCAGGAGAGCGAAGAGCGCGCGGAAGTGCAGGCGAAGCAGACGGCGAAACCGCAGTAAGCGCCGCCGCGCGTAAGCGCGCGTAGAATTGGTGGCGAAATCAAAAGGACTCATTGTGCGCACTCTGATCCTGCAGGCACTCTGCCTCGCTGCCTCCTTGACTATTGCGGCAAATGCCCAATCCTCTGACGAACCGGTCGTCGCTTTCGCAACCGGAACGACATTGGCTCTGGCATCAGCCACCGGACGAGTCACGCAGAGATTCGACCTGGGGCATCCTGTCTATAACTTTGCTCTGTCGAGCGATCGGAAGCTGCTTGTTACCGTCGCGCCAGACACAGCAACCGGCGGAAATCTAAGCTTGCTAGACCTGCAAACTCATACGCAGACTAGATTGACGAGCGGGCATCTGTATTTCAAGGCAAGTGAGTTGAATAAGGAAGAGAAAGAGGTCTACGACGATCCACAATTCTCGCCGAATCGTCGAAGCCTGGCGTTTGCTATTCACACGGACAACCCGGGCGACGGCAATGACGCAATCAATGACAGCGGGCCGATTGCGGTGATGGATTTACAGTCCCGCAAGGTCCGCGTACTGAAAGCCACAGAGAACATAGATGGGCAAGGACTGTGCTTCGCCAACTCGCCAATGTGGTCGCCGGATGGAAAGTGGATTCTCTTCAATTGCGAGGACGGCGCGTTCGTTACCGACACTCAGGGAGATAGTCTTCGAGATTTGAAGCTCGGGACTGACCAGGATGCCGAAACCTCTGCAGTGTCGTGGGTCGGGAACAGTTGTGTGTTGTACTTGCAATCGCATACCACGAACGGCTCGCTGGACCCGAGCAAGGATGAAGTCCTGTTGTATGACTTGCGGACCTCCAGTTCATGGAAGCCTGCGTCAAAGATGCGCTTTCCCAGTTGGATTGCTACCGGCCTTCGAGAAGCGACAGATTCCGCGTTCATCCTCGAATCCAGTGCGGGGAAAACCATCGAGACAAGCGGCAAGGAGTGGACGTTCCCGGCGACAAGGATGGAATTCAATGGATATTATTCCCGGAGAGCGCCAGCCGCCCAAATTATCAGCGGCTGGCAGCCATCCTTAATCCCGCGCGAATGCGAGTAGGTGGTTGGCTCAGGTCCAAAAGCGCCAACTCATGGGAAACCTAGGCCTCGATTCTGAGAATTGTGGGAGCACGAACTCTAACTGGCGTGGTGGGATACAGTCCACCAAGGAAGGTTCTCTTCCAATTTCGCGTATCATCCCATTAGACCGGAGCCGTGTTGGCCGCGATTCCGCGCACGATGATTCTCCTCGATCCAAAATTGGAGCTTGACCCCGCGCTGGCATCCGCCAATGCGCGGAAAATGGCTGTGTCCGGACCTTTGAAGAATCTCCGCATTCCCTCAACGCGCACGCTGGACCGGTTTCTCAAGGAGGCCCAAGTTGCCGTTGCTCTCAGCGGCCAGGCGACGGTGCTGCTCACCACCGATGCAACGCTTCGCGATCTGAACCGGCGGTTTCGCGGCAAAGACAGGGCAACTGACGTTCTCTCGTTTCCTTCGACGAACTCCGCGCCGGGCCCCGAAAAAACTGCCGGCGATCTGGCCATCAGCGTGGAGACGGCGCGAAAGCAAGCTGCGGAGCAGGGGCACGCGCTCGGGGTTGAGCTGCGGGTCCTGATTCTTCATGGACTGCTGCACCTGGCGGGCTATGACCACGAAGCAGACGCGGGCAAAATGCAGCGGCGCGAGCTGCAACTGCGCGCGAGGCTTGGCCTGCCGCAGGGGTTGATTGAGCGCGCGACCGCCAAGCGAACGAAGACGCGGAGGCGCAAGCCATGACTCCGCTCGAAATCGCTGCACTCGTTGCGCTCATTGGGGTGGCCACGCTCGCCTCTTACATCCAGCGCGTCTACTCCGAGTACGGCAAGATTTTGAGCCGCGAGGTGCAGGAGAATCTGGACGCGTGGGAGGTGCGCATCGAGCCGCATCTCGGGCTGAGCCGCGAGCATGCGGCACTCTGCGCCTCGGTGCTGAAGCAACTCGCTCTCGGCGTGATCGCCCTTGGGTTCGGCGCGCTGCTTTTCATTCGCCCCACGCACCCCGGTCCGCCCACGGCTCTTGAGATCGCACAGGCCGTTCTTGCGGTGGTGCTGGTGGTGGTCTTTGCCTATCAGCTCATCCCCTCGCTGCTCTTCAACCGCACCCGCGGCCTGTGGGCGGCGCGCTTGCTCTGGCTCATCCGCCTGCTGCTGTGGCTGGTTACGCCTGTCACGGTCTTCATCCGATTCTTCTCTTCCGTCGCGTCGCTGGCCGAAGCGCCGACTGGTCCAGAAGAAGAAGAGCCCGCTCCCGGCGTTGAAGCACTGATCGAGGCCGGCGAGGAAGAAGGCATTCTGGAGCAGAGCGACCGCGAGCTGGTGCGTTCCGCGGTCGAATTCGGCGACATGCTGGTGCGCGAGGTGATGACCCCGCGGCCGGAGATCTTCGCCGTTCCCGAATCCACCACGATCGAGCACTTCCTGGAGATGCTGCGCATACAGAATTACTCGCGCGTGCCCGTTTTCTCAGGCACGCTCGACAACATCAAGGGGCTTGCATTTGCCCACGACCTGCTGCAAATTACCGACGACGAAGCGCGCACGCGGACAGTTGCAACGATTCTGCACCCCGCGGCATTCGTTCCTGAGACCAAGCGCGGCTACGAACTGCTGCGCGAGATGCAGCGCGAGAAGCAGCACATGCGCATCGTGATTGATGAGTACGGCGCCGTTGCGGGACTTGTGACCATCGAAGATTTGCTGGAGCAGATTGTCGGCAACATCCGCGACGAACACGAGACCGACACGCAGATCGAGGAGCCGCAGCGCGAGCCTTCAGGGTCGTGGCTGATTCCGGGTAGCTTTCCCGCCGATCAGCTCGGAGACATCATTGGCGAGCCGGTGGAGCTGGGCGGGGACTATGAAGCCGCCACCGTCGGCGGCCTGGTAAGCGAAATCGTGGGCCGCATTCCGGCGGCCGGCGAAGTGGTCACGCTCGATCCGCTCGGTCTGCGCGTCGAAATTGTTGCCTCGACGGGGAGACGGGTAGAGCGTGTGCGGCTGTTTCCGCCGACGGCTCGACTGCCGTTCCCGAAGGATTCTTGATTCTCAACCCTCGCCCTCTGAAGCCAGGTGCGGCTGCGTCAATGCGGAAACAGTGCCGCGCCCGCCTTCCACTGCCTCCCCTCCCCCGCCGTGATCTGCCAAATTTCCGAGGGTAGGCGGCCAGAGACGTAGTCCTTTTCAACAGTGCCTACGAGGCGCATGCCGTGCTTCTCTGAGATGCGGTGCGAGGTGGAGTTGGCGACGGCCTTAGCCACGCGAAGCACCGGAAATCCGAGCTGCTCAAACCAGAAGTCGTTGGCCCATACGTAGGCTTCGCTCATCAGTCCCTGGCCCTGCCACTTGAGGCCGAGCCAGAATCCGCGATTATCTTCGCCACCCTTGCGCAAGTCGAGGCAGCCGATGATCTGTTCAGGCGCGGTCTTGAGGCGCAGCGTCCAGTGCCACGCTTCGCCGCGCTCCATCGCGGGCAGAGAGACATCGCGGATGAAATGTTCCGCGCCGTCCGAGGGGTACGGCCAAGGAACGCGGTTCTGCAGGTAGCGCACGATCTCCCAATGAGGAAACAACTCCTGAATCTGCGCGGCGTCAGCCAGAGCGAGCGGGCGCAGGATCAGACGCTTTGTTTCGCCTGCAGGAACCATGCGGCGATCATATCAACGGCGCGGAGCCGGGCCGCAAGAAAGGGGCACGGACCAAGGTCCCGCCCCTCTATCTTGTGCGAGGCTCCGCACCGCAGTTTGGTTCGCGAGTTTAGAACCCTTTCCGGCTTTGCTCGCGAATGGTTTTGATTTCCGCCGCCGGAATGTGCAGGAACTCCAGAAATTCCTCGTGTTCCTGCGGCGCCGAACGTTCGAACTCCGTGTGCCAGCGGTGCATCTGCTCATCGCTGAGTCCGCAAGCCTTCATGACGGAGACCCATTTTTGCTTCGTAATCATTTTCCCTCTCCTTAGACTTCCGTGGCTCAGCAGTTTCAGGATCGCTGCCTGATGCTCGCGGAGCGTCCTGATTTCGCCGTCCAGTTCCATGAGCCGCCGTTGCAGCACACCTGCTGCGTCGCCGGCTGGTCGATCGAGAATGGCGCGAATGTCCGCAAGCTTGAGGCCCGCGTCGCGATAGGCGCGGATCTCCAGCAGGCGCGCAAGATCCCGCTCACTGTAGAAGCGGTAGTTCCCATTGCTGCGTTCCGGTTTGCGCATCAGCCCGATGGATTCGTAGTACAAGAGCGCGGTTCGGCTAAGGCCGGCCCGCTCGGCGAGTTTGCTTACTGTCCACATCGTCTACTCCAAGGGTCAACCCTATAGTTATAGACAGGTCAAGCGGATTTGCAGAAGATTGCTGAAAAAGATTTGAGAGACTAAGGGACGATGGGGCTGCAAGGACGGGGGCAGGGTGGCGAAGCAAGAAGGAAGAGCGGTGAACAGAAGACGCCGCAACCGGCGCGACAGCTTCGGGTTACGGCCAGAAAGTCTGCGCACGTTGCGCGGGCTGAAAACGCCGGCGCGCATCCAAAAATTTGTCGACGCGCTTGAATACCAGTACGCCGACACGGCGTGGTCGCCTGCGCGCGTGCTCCGAGAGCGCAAGGGCCACTGCCTGGAGGGAGCGCTGGTGGCCGCCGCCGCACTGCGTGTGAACGGCTATCCGCCGCTGTTGATGGATCTGGAGTCGGTGCGTGACGACGACCACGTGGTGGCCCTCTACCGCGAACGCGGTTTGTGGGGAGGCATTGCCAAGTCAAACTACGCCGGGTTGCGTTTTCGCGCGCCGATTTATCGCACGCTGCGCGAGCTGGCGCTGAGCTACTTTGAGCACTATTACAACCTGCGCGGCGAACGCACCTTGCGCGCATACTCGATGCCGGTCAATTTGACTCGATTGGACAGCCAGCACTGGATGACCGATGAAGAAGACGTGTGGTGCGTGCCGGAACTCCTGATCGCGGCACACCACTACGCGCTTTTTCCCGACAAGGTGGCGCGAGCGCTGCCGCGGTTGGATCGCCGCAGCTTTGAAGCAGGGATGCACGGCCGGGTGAAGCACTGAGGCGGGATGCGCGCCGCGCGATGCCGTACACTCAGCTAGTGTGGTGTCCCGGAAGTTCGTGGCATATATCGTGAAAAACAACCGCAGATCCTTCGACTCCGGTCGCCGCGGCGACCGTCGCTCAGGATGACAGCGGCATTTACGTTGCGAACTTTGGAGACAGGGCACCAGGAGCAGCAGGCGCGTGAAATCAGGATTCGTCGCCATTCTCGGCCGGCCAAACGTGGGCAAGAGCACGCTGCTGAACGCGCTCACCGGCGAAAAGGTGGCCATTGTTACGGCCAAGCCGCAGACTACGCGCAACAGGATCATTGGCGTGGTGGAAGTGGCTGCGCAAAAGGGCGTTCACCCGGCCGCACAGATCGTCATTGTGGATACGCCTGGAGTGCACAAGCCCGGTTCGCAGCTCGACCGGCGCATGCTGCAGGAGGTTCACGAGGCGCTTGAATCGCGCGACCTGGTGCTGGTTCTGGTGGACGCGACGCGGAGGGTCCAGCTGGATCGGGCAGATGCGTCGATTACGGCATCCCGAACCGCAGATCCTTCGACTCCGGCCGCTATGGCGGCCTCCGCTCAGGATGACAACGCGATCATTGGAACTCGACGGTCTGGAACACTAAGAAAGCCCGGCTGGGCGAGCGAGGACGAATTCCTTTTCTCGCTGGTGCGCAAGCTCGATTGCCCGGTGTTTCTCGTGCTGACCAAGATCGACCTGGTGCGCAAAGACCAGCTTCTGCCGCTGATCGAATCGCTGACGCGCCAGTACAACTTCGCACAGGTGATCCCGGTGAGCGCGCGGAAACGCGACGGCCTTGACGTGCTGGTGCGCAAGATTGTCGACGTGCTGCCCAAGGGCGAACGCTTTTATCCGAAGGACCAGTACACCGATCAGCCACTGCGCTTCATGGTCGCCGAGCTCATCCGCGAAAGTATTTTGATCGAGACCGGCGAAGAGGTGCCTTATGCATCGGCGGTGGTGATCGAACAGTTCGAAGAGCCGGAGGCGCCGGCGAGGCCGGGCAAGAGACCGCTGACGGGAGTTGCGGCGGCCATCTACTGCGAGCGCGACGGGCAGAAGGCGATTCTGATCGGCAAGGGCGGGACCAAGCTAAAGGCGATCGGCACCGGAGCACGCAGGAAGATCGAGTCGCTGCTGGGCACGCAGGTCTATCTCGAGCTGCGCGTGATCGTCGAGCCAGGCTGGCGCGACTCGAGTGGGTTCGTCGATTCGCTCGACTGGCGCAGGCAGTTGGAGAAATTGGGCGGCGAGCAGGACAATAAAGACCGCTGATCGGAAGAGGAAGGCTGACGGTCAGCGAAGAACTTTGAAAGCTCCGGAGTCTGCGGCCGTGGGCTTCGCGTTCGCCGCTCCGTAGTCGGAGTCGAAGCCGAGGTGGAGCTTGGCGGCCTCGGACATCATGCCCGGATTCCAGGGCGGATCGAAGACGATTTCGACGCGGACTTCGCGAACATCGGGCAGCGCCCTGAGTTTTTGTTCCACTTCAGCTTTGATCACGTCGGACATGCTGCAGCCCGGCGCAGTGAGCGACATGCGCACGTCGATGCGGTGGCCGCCGGCTTCGAGAGGCGTGGCCGTGGCCTCATAGACGAGGCCGAGGTTGACGATGTCGACGGGAATCTCGGGGTCGCGCACGGTCTTCAACTGCTGCAAGATCATTTCCTCGCGGAAGGGTCCGGCGATGGGCGCGATTTGGTCGTTTTCTCGATAACTTGTCATCGTTCGGAAATCCTAGAGCCTAAACTCCAATTAGGTCAGCGCTCGCTGGCGGTGTGGACACCGCCAGGACGGCCGGTCAGGAGACCGGCGCTACTCACTCAGTGGAAACAGGAGTGTCCTTGTTTTCGAGGGCGGATTGCAGCGTGTGCCAGGCCAGCGTGGCGCATTTGACGCGCGCGGGAAACTTGGAGACGCCGGAGAATACCTTTAGCTTGCCGAGATCCGGTGTTTCCGGCGCGGCCTCCTGGCCGGTGACCAGGTCGTGGAACTCCTCAAAGAGCTTGGCGGCCTCGGCCTTGGTTTTGCCCTTGAGGATCTGCGTCATCATGGACGCGGAGGCACGCGAGATGGCGCAACCGGAGCCCTGGAAGGCGATATCGCGAATGGCGTCGCCGTCCATGTTGATGTAAACCGTGCAGCGGTCGCCGCAGAGGGGGTTGTATCCCTCGGCGTGCTGATTAGCCTCAACCGGCTTGCGAAAATTCCGCGGAGCCTTGCTGTGCTCCAGGATGACTTCCTGATAGAGATCGCTGAGTTCGCCGTTTCCCGCGCTCATCGAAACACCTCACGCGCCGCGCGAATTCCCGCGACCAACGCGTCGACTTCTTCTTTCGTGTTGTAGACGGCGAAGGATGCCCGCGCCGTGCCGGAAATGCCAAAGCGCTCCATGACCGGCTGCGCACAGTGATGGCCGGTGCGGATGGCGATGCCTTCGCGGTCGAGAATCGTTCCAAGATCGTGCGGATGCACGTGGTCGAGCACAAACGAGAGCACGCCTGCGCGATCGTGGGCAGTTCCAATGAGGCGAATGCCCGGAATCGCGCCAACCGCTTCAGTGGCGTAGGCCAGCAGTTCGCTTTCGTGCGCGGCAATCTTGTCCATGCCCAGGCCGGTGATGTATTCGAGCGCAGCACCGAGCGCGATGGCCCCGGCGATGTCGGGCGTGCCCGCTTCAAACTTAAATGGCAAAACGTTGTACGTGGTCTTCGCAAAGGTCACGGAACTGATCATGTCGCCGCCGCCCTGATAGGGAGGCATGGCGCTGAGCAGCGCACGCTTGCCGTAGAGCACGCCGATGCCGGTGGGCCCGTAGACTTTGTGGCCGCTGAAGGCATAGAAATCGCAGTTGAGGGCCTGCACGTCGACGGCGAAGTGCGGAACAGCCTGCGCGCCATCGACGAGAACGGGAACGCCTTGGCGGTGAGCCAGCTTGATCATCTCGCGCAGGGGATTCACCGTGCCCAGCGCGTTCGACACGTGCGTGACGGCGACGATCTTTGTGCGGGGGCCGATCAGTTTGGCGAATTCGTCCAGCAAGAGCTCGCCGCGATCGTTGATGGGTGCAACCTTCAGATGCGCGCCTTTTTCTTCGCAGAGAATCTGCCACGGCACGATGTTGGAGTGATGCTCCATGGCGGTGATGAGAACTTCGTCGCCCGCGCCGACATGCACACGGCCGTAGGTCTGCGCGACAAGGTTGATGGCCTCGGTGGCGCCGCGGACGAAGATGATCTCGCGCGTGTCGGCGGCGTTCAGGAATTTCCGCACTGTTTGGCGCGCCGCATCGTGCGCCTCGGTTGCGCGGACGCTGAGCGTGTGAACGCCGCGATGAATGTTGGCGTTCATGTGTTTGTAGTAGTTCGCGATGGCGTCGAGCACGACTTGCGGCTTTTGCGAAGTGGCCCCGTTGTCGAGATAGACCAGGGGCTTGCCGTTGATGCGCTCGGCGAGGATGGGGAAGTCGGCGCGAATTCTGACGAGATCGAGGCCTGAGGCGATTGTCGACGCGCTTTGGGGCGCAACTCCGCGCGACAGCGGCTCGTGAACGGCGGGTTGGGCGACTGTGGTCATCCCACTTCCTCCCAGCTCCGCGCTTCCTCATCTACCGGTGCGGCCGAGGCGGCGGCCTGATGGTTCCGCGCCAGATCCGTCAGCCGCTCACGAATGAGTTCTGCAACGAACTCGCGCGCCGGCGAATCGTGCATTCGGTCGAGGCACTCCGCCGCGAAGGCGTAGAGCAGCAGGTTGCGAGCCGAGGTCTCTTCGATTCCGCGGGAGCGCAGGTAGAAGAGCTGCTCTTCTTCGATCTGGCCGATAGTGGCGCCGTGCGTACACTTCACGTCGTCGGCGTAGATTTCGAGCTGCGGCTTCGTGTCGATACGCGCATCGTCAGAGAGCAGCAGGTTGCGGTTGGTCTGCTTGGCGTCGGTCTTCTGCGCGTCCTTGTGCACCACGATGCGGCCGTGGAAGACGCCGCGCGCATGATCATCGAGAATGCCGTTGTAAAACTGGCGGCTCGAGCATTGCGGCTGCGCGTGCTCCACCAGCATGTAGTTGTCGAGGTGCTGGCGTCCTGCGCCGACAAAGAGGCCGTTGATAAGGCACTCCGCGCCTTCGCCGTCCAGGACGGGATGGACATTATTGCGCACCAAGCCACCGCCCAGAAGAATGGAGTGCGATGAAACGTTGGCGCCACGCGCCAGCTCAAGGCGTAGCGTGGAGACGTTAAAGGCCGCGAGATTTTCGCGCTCGACGAGGAAATGCGAGACAACTGCGTCCTGCGCGGCCACGAGTTCCGTGACGGCGTTCGAGAATGCGGTCTCTTCGCCGATTGAAACGTAGTCTTCGATGACCGAGATATGGCTCGTGGGCTCCGCGAGGATCAGCGTGCGCGGATGCGTCATGATCTCGGCGCCCGCACCGGCCGAAACGTAAAGCAGATGCACCGGCTGGTCGATGACCGCCCCGCGCCGGATGCGCAGGTACGCGCCATCTTCCCAGAGCGCAGTGTTCAGTGCAACAAACACATCGCGCCGATCGTCGGCGTAACGGCCCAGGTTCTGCTCGATGCCATCCGACGCACAGTCTTCGGGCGCAGCGCCGACCATGCCGCAATCGATCGCGCCTAACAGCGAACAGACTTCCAGGCCCTTGGGCAGGTTCGAAAGCTCAGACAGGTTCGCGGCAAAGTTCCCGTTGACGAAAACCAACTGGCAGCCCGCGCCCGGCACGCGAAACTTTTCGATCTGCCCGGCAGTGACGACAACACTGCCCTTCACCGCGCGCTGAAACGGTGTCCGAGCCAGCGCGGCGAGGTTGGTGAAGCGCCAGTCTTCGTCGTGCGTGGTGGGAAATCCTTTGGCGTGGAAGCGCTGCCACGCGTCCTCGCGCAGTTGGCGCAGCCACACCGGGTCGCGCTCCTGCCGCTCGGCGATCAGCTCGCCATACGCTTCAAGATATATACCGAGCTTTTCAGTCGCCGTCACCATTACGTTCTCGTTTCCCATGTTGTTGGCCGTTCGACTCATGCGGGCAAAGCCTGCGGCACGTCTGCTTCGGTCGGACCGTATCCCTTGTCTTCCAGCTCCAGCGCCAGTTCCGGTCCGCCCGAGCGGACAATCCTGCCATCGACCAGAACGTGCACGAAGTCGGGAGTGATGTAATCCAGCAGCCGCTGATAGTGCGTGATGACGAGGAAGGCGCGATCAGGGCTGCGCATGGCGTTCACGCCATTCGCCACGATGCGCAACGCGTCGATGTCGAGCCCGGAGTCGGTTTCGTCAAGGATGGCCAGCTTGGGTTGAAGCACGGCCATCTGCAGAATCTCATTGCGCTTCTTTTCGCCGCCCGAGAAGCCCTCGTTGACCGAGCGGTTCATCAGCTTCTCGTCCATCTCCAGCAGCTTCAGGCGCTCCTTGTAGAGGGGAAGAAAATCCATGGCGTCGAGCTCGTCGAGGCCGCGGTACTTGCGGATCGCATTCATGGCCGAACGCACAAAGTACGCGTTGCCGATGCCGGGAATTTCAACCGGGTACTGGAAGGCCAGAAACACGCCCTCGCACGCCGCGTCCTCCGGCTTCATCTGGAGCAGATCCTTGCCGTCAAACAAAACTCTGCCGCGCGTCACCTCGTAGGTCTCGCGCCGCGCCAGCACTGCCGCCAGCGTGCTCTTGCCGGAGCCGTTGGGGCCCATGATGGAATGCACTTCGCCTGCATTCACGGTCAGATTCAGGCCCTTCAGAATCTCGTGGCCTTCGACTGAGGCGTGCAAATCTTGAATTTCTAACAATGCCATCCGTCTTTTCTCTCCGTTCGTTTCCTTCTTTGAAGCCCAAATCCCCAGGGGCTAAAGCCCCGTCGAATTTGTTTCACCTGCGGCACGACTAAAGTCATGCCCTGATACAAAGCCCTAAATACTCAGCCAACACTGCCTTCAAGGCTCACGCCGAGCAGCTTCTGTGCTTCGACCGCGAACTCCATGGGCAGCTCCTTGAAGACGGTCTTGCAGAATCCGTTCACGATCATCGAGACCGCATTTTCCGCCGTCAGCCCGCGCTGGCGCAGATAAAAGAGCTGGTTCTCGCCGATCTTCGAAGTCGAGGCTTCGTGCTCCATGCGCGCCGTCGCGTTGCGCACTTCGATGTAGGGGAAGGTGTGCGCACCGCAGCGATCGCCGATGAGCAGCGAGTCGCACTGCGTGTAGTTGCGCGCGCCAGTGGCGCTCTTGAGGATCTTGACCTGGCCGCGATAAGTGTTCTGCCCGTAGCCGGCGGAGATGCCCTTGGACACGATGGTCGAGCGCGTGTTCTTGCCGATGTGGATCATCTTGGTGCCGGTGTCGGCCTGCTGGCGGTTGTTGGTGAGCGCAACAGAATAGAACTCGCCGACCGAGTTGTCGCCCTGCAGGATGCAGCTCGGGTACTTCCAGGTGATCGCCGAGCCAGTTTCGACTTGGGTCCAGGAGATCTTGGAGTTGACGCCGAGGCACTTGCCGCGCTTGGTGACGAAGTTATAGATGCCGCCGCGGCCTTCCTTGTCGCCGGGGTACCAGTTCTGCACGGTGGAGTACTTGATTTGCGCGTTGTCGAGCGCGACGAGTTCAACCACCGCGGCGTGCAACTGGTTCTCGTCGCGAATGGGGGCCGTGCAGCCCTCGAGGTAGCTCACATAAGCGCCTTCGTCGGCGACGATCAGGGTGCGCTCGAACTGGCCGGTCTCCGCTGCGTTGATGCGGAAGTAGGTCGACAACTCCATGGGGCAGCGGACGCCCTTGGGCACATAAACAAACGATCCGTCCGTAAAGACGGCGGCGTTGAGCGCTGCGTAGAAGTTGTCGGTATGCGGAACCACCGAGCCGAGGTACTTCTTGATGAGATCGGGATGCTTCTGCACCGCCTCAGAGAACGAGCAGAAGATGACGCCCATCTCCGCCAGCTTGCCCTTGAAGGTGGTGGCCACGGAGACCGAGTCAAAGACCGCGTCGACGGCCACACCCGAGAACAGCTTTTGCTCGTTGAGGGGAATGCCGAGCTTTTCGTAGGTGCGCAAAATCTCGGGGTCCACCTGGTCGAGGCTTTCGAGCTGCGGCTTTTTCTTGGGCGCCGAGTAGTAGGAGATGTTCTGGTAGTCGATGGGAGCGATGGTCAGGTTGGCCCACGTTGGCGCTCCTTCTTCCTTCGCCATGCGGAACCAGTGGCGGAGCGCGTTCAGCCGCCACTCGAGCATGAACTCGGGCTCGCCCTTGCGCGCCGAGATCAGGCGGACGATGTCTTCGCTCAGGCCCTTGGGGACGCGGTCCTCGGCAATGTCGGTGACAAAGCCCCACTTGTAATCCTGTTCGGCAAGGCCGCGAATGGTATCGACAGTTGAACTCATTCACCCTCCAAGGGTTCGGGCACGGAATGCGGCCCCGAGGACCGCGCGGGCGTGCTCGTTTTGCTATCCCGCAATATAGGACTGGTTTGGTCCTATATTAACTTTAGTGTACCCCGAGACCGCGTCCTTTTCAAGGCCGGCTGGACGCAATCGCGACTGGCCCGTCCCGTTGACGGGAACGCGAGGGCCGTGGGTGCCCTTAACAGATGATTCTATTGGAGATATGTGGCCGGAATGGCCTTACTGCAATTCGCTTCTCTTATGGGGTCCGGGCTCTCGGACCCGGCTGGCCTCAAAGCTGACGATCTTCCAATCTCCCTGAGCATCGCGCACGTAGACCCGCGTATAGCGATAGCTGCCGCTCACCTTTCCGTCAGGGGTGGTGGCCTGAATATTGGCCAGAGACGTTACCACGGCGGTGGTTCCGTAGAAGCGCACCTTGCGGTCGGAAACGTCGAGGAGAGTGAAATGCACGCGGCCGGTGCGCAGGTTCTCGAGCGTCTCATCCCGCGATTGCAGCGTGCCTGAGGGCGTAATGGCCATGTAATCCTCAGCCAACAGCGAGTCCAACGCCTTGGTATTTGAAGTGAGCACAGCGTCGCGCCATTGATCTTCAAGCTGATCGATTTCGTGATGGCTCTCGTGCTTTTGCGCGAGGGGCATTGCGGCGGCAAACGGGATGGCAGACTCCACCAATGCCAATGCTACGCAGACAACCCATGCGGCTTGCAGGCGGCGGTAAGCGGGCCTCAAGGAGACGTTTACAGATCCCGGCATACGCGTCCACGGTAGTCCGGAAACGGTGCGCTGGTCAAATGGATTTCTCATAAAGGCGCATGAGAAGGCACACGGGCCGCCGATCCACGTCCTGTTTGGTGCGCCGCCCACGCTTCAATTGGGCGGGAGACGCCGAGCTAGGATGTGATGGCGCTGAGCGCCGCGGCAAACTCCGGCAGCACGATGGTCTGGCCGCGATCGGGGCCTGTGGAGATCATGCCGATCTTCGCCCCGCTCTCGCGCTCCTGGAAGCCGAGGTACTCCTGGGCGGCTTTCGGCAGCTTGTCGAACTCGGTGATGCCCTCTGTGGACTGGCGCCAGCCCTTCAGTGTGGTGTAAAACGGCTTGATCGCCTCCAGCCCGTGAACATCCGCGGGAATCTCGTCGGTGACCTTACCGTCGATCTCGTATCCGATGCAGATGGGAATCTCTTCGAGCTCGTCGAGAACATCGAGCTTGGTGACCACGAGCCACTCCGCGCCGTTGACCTGGTTGGAGTAGCGCAGCAGCGGAATGTCGAGCCAGCCGCAGCGCCGGGGGCGTCCGGTGACCGCGCCGTACTCATTGCCGCGCTGGCGCAGCAGATCGCCGGCAGCGTCGTGAATCTCAGTGGGGAACGGCCCGCCGCCGACGCGCGTGACGTAGGCCTTGGTGACGGAGATGACGGTTCCGATGGCCGTGGGACCAACGCCGGTTCCCGTGGATGCGCCGCCCGCCGTGGCCGAAGATGAGGTGACGAACGGGTAGGTGCCGTGGTCGATGTCGAGCATCGTTCCCTGCGCGCCCTCGAACATGAGACTGCCGCCCTCGGCCAAAATGCCGTTGAGTAAGCGGCTGGTGTCGGTGACAAAGGGCCGCACTTGCTCGGCCGCTGCCGCGTACTCTTCATACATTTTTTCGGGGTCGAGCGGATCAGTGCCGAACAGCGCATGCGCGATTGCGTTCTTCTCCGCGCAGGCCGCCTCAATGTGCGTCTTGAGCAGGGCGGTATGCAGCAGATCCACGACGCGGAGGCCGCTGCGGGCCATCTTGTCCTCGTAGGCCGGCCCGATGCCACGGCTGGTGGTGCCGATCTTCTTGCGCCCCGGCGCGCTTTCCGCGGCCAACTCGATCATGCGGTGGTAGGGCAGAATGACCTGCGCGCGGTTGGAGACGAAGAGATTGCCGTCGACCTGGACGCCCAGCTCGCGAATGCGGCCGACCTCGCTGAGGAACGCGATGGGATCGAGGACAACTCCGTTGCCGATGACGCCCTTGCAACCCGGCCGGAGCACGCCGCAGGGAATAAGCTGCAGCACAAACTTGTGCTCGCCGATGATGACGGTGTGCCCGGCGTTATGTCCGCCGGCGTAGCGCGCCACGGCGGAAAACCGCTCGCTCAGCACGTCAACGATTTTGCCCTTGCCCTCGTCGCCCCATTGGGCGCCCAGCACTACAGCTGTTTTCGCTCGCATCGCCGTCCCGATTCCACACAAATGAGGCGGTTCCCCAATTACTGTGGAGTTTCGAGGGGCGTGCAAGGTGGCCTTTACTTCCACCCCCCCAAACGAAGACCTGTCTGTGGGGCCCCGGTTGAGGAAAATGCCACTTAAGATTCCAGGCTCCGCTCTACACCAATTGGAGAACCGCTGTCCCGCCGCAGAGTGCATTGAGAGCCGCTTGCGCGCGGTCAATAGATTTGGATGCGGATTGCTTGTCCGCAACCTCTTCGATTCTAAACCCCAAGTGGTCTCGCGCCGGTTCCGCTGCCTTCACTCGCAGGCGGCAACATCCGATTGCAAGATCACCGACTTGAGTATAGGGCGCTGGAGCGCACGCCACAGGTTGGGCTAGAATTATCCGTGCGCCGAGAGCGGAACCAGAGTAACCGTGTCCTTTTGAGTTTTGCGCAGGGTCGCCGCTTCCCGATGCTCCCACCCCAACGACAAAGGCGCGTCGTTAGGGACCCCGGGATGGTCGCGTCGACTTGAACCCAGCGCTTTCGGGGTAAAGCGACTCTGGTTCCGCTGTGGCCGGGCGAAATCCTGTCGCGCCGCTTTGTTCTGTTTTCCTTCGCGAAAACGGAAGCGAGCCGCGGACAATGCGTCAGCGGGAAGGACGAATCGATGGATTGGAGCGAGAGCACGAGACGGTCGTTCCTGAAGCAGTTTGGAGCGGCGGGCGCCGCGGCGTTAACCGTTGCGAATGCGGACGGATTGGGATTGGCGCAGGCCGCGAGTCCACCGCCCGCGCCGACGGCTGCCGACCTGAAGCAAGCCGCCACGCGCAACGCTCGCATGGCTTGGTGGCATGAGGCCAGGTTCGGCATGTTCATCCATTGGGGCCTCTATAGCCTCATCGGGCAGCATGAGTGGGCAAAGGAGAATGAGGGAGTTCCTTTGTCGCAGTACGAATTGCTAGCCAGGCATTTCCACCCCAAGCCCAACGCGGCGCGCGAGTGGGCGCGGCTGGCCAAACGCGCCGGCCAGAAGTACATGGTGATGACCACCAAGCATCACGAGGGCTTTTGCAACTGGGACACGCAACTGACCGATTACAACGCGATGGACCAGGGGCCCGGGCGTGACCTGGTGCGCGAATTCGTTGAGGCGGCCCGCGCCGAGGGGCTGCGCGTGGGTTTCTACTACTCGCTGATGGATTGGCACCACCCCGATGGCGCGATTTGCAAGACCGATGAGGCAGCGCGGCGGCGGTTCGTCGACTACACGCACGGCCTGATCCGCGAGTTGCTGACCAACTACGGCAAGATCGACATTCTCTGGTACGACGTGGCGTGGCCGCTGACAGCCGAGCAGTGGGAATCCGAGCGGATGAACGAGATGGCCTTCTCGCTGCAGCCGGACATCATCGTGAACAATCGCAATTTGCTGGCGGGCGACTTCACTACGCCCGAGCAGCACATCCAGGCTGCCGAGGCGGGACGCGCCTGGGAAACCTGCATGACGCTGAACGACAGTTGGGGCTTCAACCGCAGTGACGATGCGTGGAAAACGCCCAAGACCATCGTGGACAACCTCGTCACCTGCGCGCGCGGAGGCGGAAATTATCTGCTGAACATCGGCCCGGAGCCGGACGGATCGGCGCCGCCGGAGTCGGCGGAGATTCTGGAGACGGTGGGCAAGTGGCTCGACACGAATGGCAAGGCAATTTACGGCGCCGAGCGCATGGACGCCGAGTGGGTGACGAACCTGAACTTCACGCGGCGCGGCAATACGCTTTATGTGCATGCGTATTTCTGGCCCGGCCATACTCCGGCGGCGAAGTGGCTGGACTTTTACAAGCCCGAGGTCGTGGTGGCCTTCGCCGGGCTGAAGCCGAAGGCGCTCTCGGCGCGGCTCGTCAAGACGGGGCAGAAGGTCGAATTTACGCAGGATGAATTCACCTTAAGGTTGACGAGGCTACCGCTGGTTGCGCCCGACCAGCCCGCCACGGTGATTGAAGTGGAGTGCGACGGCGAGCCGGCGATCGACCACACCGCCCTGCGCCCTCTGTGGCCGCGGCACAAGGTAGGCATCAGTGTTTAGCCCGCTTGCAACGTCGCGCGATTGGGCGCCGGACACTCAACGGATCGCCACTCTGTGCCATACTAGTCCAGCTCTCCTTCTGGGTTAAACGCTGCCCCGATTTCAGGGAAGAACAAGCGCTATGACAGGCCGTGAACGCATTCTCGCAGTCCTCAAGGGAGAAACCCCGGACCACATCCCCTTGATGCCCATTACCATGATGTTCGCTGCCGACGTGCTCGGGGTGCCCTACGGCAACTACGCACGCGATCACAGGATCATGGCTGACGCGCAGCTCAAAACGGCAGAGCTCTTCGGCTTCGACTATGTCTCTTCCATCTCCGACCCTGCCCGCGAAGCGGCCGATGCAGGCGCGCGAATCCGGTGGTACGAGGACCAGCCTCCGGCCTTTGTCGAAGAAGAGGCGCTCTTTGCTGACAAGTCCGCGTTCACTCACGCCAAAGCACCCAGTCCGATTTCAGGCGGCCGTATGGAAGATCGCATCCGCGGCATCGAGCTGTTGCGGCAACGCGCTGGAGACGAACTCCTCGTCGAGGGCTGGGTCGAAGGCCCCTGCGCTGAAGGCGCTAACTTGCGCGGCATCAACCGCCTTATGCTCGACTTTTCTGACGACCCTGCCTTTGTGCACGACCTGTTTGCCTTCACAATAGAAACGGCGATCCGGTTTGCCTCAGCGCAGATCAAAGCCGGCGCCGGCATCCTTGGCATCGGTGACGCAGCCGCTTCGCTCGTCGGCCCGCGCATCTACAAGGAGTTCGTCTGGCCCCGGGAGAAAGAACTGGTCGACGCCATCCACGCCCAGGGAGGAAAAGTGCGCCTCCACATCTGCGGCAACACCCGCCGGATTCTCGAAGGCATGGGCACGCTCGGATGCGAACTGGTCGACATCGATTTTCCTGTGCCAATGGACGAAGCGCGCGCCAAAATGGGCTCACGTCAGGTCATCGCCGGCAATCTTAACCCGGTGAAGGATCTCCGCGATGGCACGCCGAAGACCATCGTGGAGGCCCTTGACGCATTGCAGTCACAGGCGGGCGCACCCTGGATTGTTGCCGCCGGCTGCGAGATCGTCCGAGATTCGCCGCACAAGAACGTGCATGCTCTCGTGAACTTCGCTCAAACGCACCAAGCCATCGCTGCCGCGTGACCCCAAGCTCTTCACGTGTCAGCTTTTTGCATCTGGCTTCGTCGCTGAAGTCTCACCTGTATCAAGAATGGCGTCGGCGATGCGCGCGGCTTCGACTGCGGGCCGCACCGCGTGCACGCGGACGATTGACGCACCGTGGAGGATTGCGGCGGTCATCGCGGCCAGGCTCGCGTATTCGCGTGAGGCCATGGGCGCGGCCTCGCCGCCGAAGAGCGGCGCCAGCGTGTGGCCGAGGAACGATTTGCGGCTGAGCCCGGCGAGCAACGGCCGGCCGAGATCGAGCAATTCTGACTGACGCGCGAGTAGAGTGTAATTTTCGCCGAAGCGCTTGCCGAATCCGTAGCCGGGGTCGAGGACAATCGACTCGGGCGGAATTCCAGCGCGTTGTGCCGAGGCAAGACTTGCGGCCAGCCCCTCGCGCACTGTGGCGAGCAGCGCATCGGGCTCAAGCTGCGGTTGTGTGCTCCACTCTTCGGGCCGCCCACGCGTGTGCGAGAGCACTACTCCTGCGTGAAACTCGGCACAGACTTCGGCTACGCGCGGGTCCCACGCAAATCCGCTCACGTCGTTCACAATCTCGGCGCCCGCAGCAAGCGCCGCGCGCGCAGTCTCTGCTTTGTACGTGTCGGCAGAGACCACTGCGTGGGGCAGACTCTTGAGGATTCCTTCCACCACTGGAAGCAGCCGCGCCTGTTCTTCGCCGGCGCTGACTGCTGCGTTCGCGCGTCCGGCGCGCGAGCCGGGCCGCGTGCTTTCCGCGCCCAGGTCGAGAATGTCCGCGCCTTCGTCAATCAGCTTGAGCCCATGCGCGACTGCTGCTTCGGGCGAGAGAAACAGCCCGCCGTCACTGAACGAGTCCGGAGTGATATTCACGACGCCCATCACAAGAGTGCGCGGACCGAGTTCGAGGGTCCGCGTCCACAACCGCCATTGTGCTGTGCTTCTCATGCGCGTTCATTTCCGATGGTACGCCGTTGGGTTGTTGCCTTTGCTACACTTCGGGGCATGGCCTCCCTTCGGCGAAACCTTGCATGGAGCAGCCTTTTGGTCTGCATTTTCGGCCCGGCAGCGCTCGCTCCCACCCAGGCCCGCAGCAGTCCGCGCCCCGAACGGCGCGTTCCCACGACGGGCCCGCTTGCCGACCGAATCCAGGCCATTCTCGCCGATCCAGCGCTAAGCCACGAGGACTTCGGCATCAGCGTGACCACTCTCGACGGGCAACCGCTCTACGGGCTGAACGATGCGCGCCTGTTTACGCCCGCTTCCGACGCCAAGCTGACGACCACCGCGGCGGCCTTTGCTCTGCTGCCGGTGGATACGCTGACCTGGACCACGTTTGTGGCCGCCGACGGCGACATCGATGCAAGCGGCACTTTGCACGGCAACCTGGTGCTGCTCGGCGTGGGTGATCCCACGATCAGCGGGCGCCACTACCCGTATGTCGAGCCCGGAACGACCGCGCCGGCGACCCAGGAGAATTTGCCCGGCTCTCGGCCGAAGACAGCCATGGATGCTCTGGGCCTGATTGCCGAGCAGGTGGAGCAGACAGGCGTGCGCACAGTCGATGGAGACGTGATCGGCGACGATACGTTTTTTGTGAGCGAGCCCTATGCGCTGGGATGGAGCTGGGACGCGCTGCAGTGGAGCTACGGCGCGCCGGTTTCCGCGCTCACGTTTAACGACAACACCGACGAGCTCGACATTACCGCCGACCCAGCCGCGCCCGGCGCAACACAAGCTGAGTGGACGCCGGATGTGGATTACTACACCACCGACAACAGCATGACTCCCGTGGAGCAAGGGCAGGAAGCCTACCCCGGCCTCGAGAGGCGTCCCGGATCGTTGCTGGTGCGCGCGTGGGGCACGGCTCCCGCCGGCGGGCTGCATGTCGCGATGGCTGTCGAGGATCCGGCGCAATTTGCCGCGGCAGCATTCAGACAGGCGCTCATGCTGCGCGGCATTAAAGTAACCGGCGCGGCCGAGTCGCGCCACAAAAACCAGACCGGCACGGGCGACTTCGCCGCTGAACGCGAGCAGCCGCTGAAGCTCGCGCCCGGCAACTTCACTTCAATCGCCGCTCCGGCGGAGGGTCGCCGCATTCTGGGCGCCCATATGTCCGTGCCCATCGCTGAAGACATCACCGTGACCAACAAAACCAGCCAGAACCTGCACGCCGAATTGCTTCTGCGCCTGCTGGGCAAGCTCTATGGGACCGATGGCAGCTTTGAGGAGGGCGCGCGCGTGGTGCGCCAGTTCATGGTGAATGCGGGCGTCGACGACGCCGACTTTTTTCTCTACGACGGTTGCGGGTTGAGCAGCAACGACAGAATTACGCCGCGCGCTTTCACGCGGCTCCTGTCGTATGCGTCGAAGCAGCCGTGGGGCGAAGCCTGGCGCGAAACATTGCCTGTGGCCGGCGTCGACGGCACGTTGGATCGCCGCTTCACGAATTCGCTGTTGAAAGGGCGCATGTGGGCCAAGACGGGGACGCTCGACGAGGTGAACACCCTTTCCGGCTATGTGGATGCCGCAAGCGGGCGCACGCTGGCGTTCTCCATCCTTGTCAACGGCCGCTATCCCGGCAGCAACGATGTAGATCAGGCCATCGACCGCATCGCTGAAGCCATCGCCGCAGCGGAGTGACGGGCATCCACGACGGAGCTTTCCTGTTTGTAGCCGCCATTCCCTTTCAGGAATGGAGTTGCAAAACGGGTAACACTCGTTCATTGCACATGCTGAACGCGGCTTAAGCGGCTGTATCATGGAAGGCAATGCGCACGTGGAATCTTCTTATGGCTTCTGTTTTGACCACATTCGCCTTCGGTTTGGCCGGCTGCCGAACGTTGCCGCCATCGAAGCCGTCTTCAGAGTGGACGCCCCAGGAGGCGCGCGGCGCGGCGGTGTTCGACGCCAAGTGCGCACGCTGCCACTATCCCACTTCGACGAAGCCGCTGCACGGGCCCGGCTTGCAGGCGATTACCAAGGTGAAGGCCATGCCTTCCGGCGCGCCGCCCACTGACGAGCGGCTGACGGCAGTGATTCTCGACGGGCGGGGGATGATGCCCGCAACGCAGTTGAACGACGAAGATCTTGCTGACCTGCTCGCCTACTTGCACACGCTATGAGCACGAACGCCAACACGAGCAATCCAAGCACCGGCACGGCGCAGGCGCCCACAGGCCGGAAGTCGCAGAAGCCGGCGCTGCTCAAGCTCCCGGGCCTGATCGCAATCAGCCTTTACATGCTTTTGCTGTCCGGCTTCACCGTTGTGTCTGTCATGAACCACCGCGCCGGGGCGCTCTATCTTGTCTTCTCAGTCTTCTTCATCGCCGGCGCGCTGGGCTTGCTCCTGCTGTTGCGCTGGGCGTGGGCGCTCACGCTCGCCGCTGTGGCGCTTCTGGCTGGATCGTTCCTTTACGCTTACACGACCCAGCACATTTCTTCCTCCCTGGTGCAGGGTCTGCTGAATCTTCTCTTCTTTCTCTATCTGGTCCGCACTGACGTTCGAGAAAAGCTGAAGTAGGCGCGAGAAAAGCGGCAAATCCGGCGGGTAGCTTTCAAAACCAGAAGTCCGGCGCGATCATGCGCAACAGCGCGCGCGTTCCTCGCGAGACGGCGGTGCGCGGCGAATCGTAACGCCGGTCTTTGAAGCCGAAGTGGCCCACCGGGTCGATATTGCACGGGAAGCGCATGTAGTAGCCCGGCTGGCCTTTGAAGGGAATGACTTTGCGGAAGATCAGGTGCTCCAGCAATCGAACGCCGGTGGAGTTCATCTCGCGATTCGAGCCGCGCAGCACGCGATCGTAGAAGGCGTGGGAGCAAACGAAGAGCTGAACCCGCGCGTCGTAGCCGCGGCGGAAAAGGCCGAGCCTACGGCAATCGATCATGAGCTCGAGCGGAGCGGAGCCTGTGCCGGCAACGCGGTCGAGCGCCTTGCCCAGCGCGGGGAAGGTCAGCCGACCGGTCACCTTGATCATGTGTGTGGTGTCGCGGCGCAGTTTGCTCAGGGCCAGACCCTCGTCGAGGGTTTGCATCTCCGTGTAGCCGTAGTTTGTGCCTGACGGAATCTTTTGAACCGGCAGGGACAAAAACTCAACTTCGCGGCGCCGCGGGTTTTCGGTCTCCGCAATCGCGCGCAATTCACTCAGGTCCGCGCCGGAGTTTTCAAGGAACAGAATTCGCTCGGCGGCCGCATGGGAATAGCGGAGCCAGAATCGCAGCGCGCGTTTGTAATCCTCAAGGCGGACCTGCGGCGAAGAGCGTTTGACCTGCGCATTCGCCGGCGGCGCGATAGTGGCCGTCATGACCAGCAGATAACGGGGCGCTGCAGGCGTGTCCGGCGAATCCATGGGAGAGGTCATTGCTCGGGAGATCGTTTCTCGGGAAGTGACGGCGCGCCGGAGTCACCAGCCGGACGGGTGGGTGCGATGGGTTGAGCGGTCTGTTTGGTGGCGGCCTTTTTGGCGGCCGATTGATGCGCCTCCCATGCCTTGGCGAACTTCCAGTTGACGTAGGCGGAGTGATTCAGGTGGAAGATCAGGCCCTCCCTGCCGTCAAGAAAGCCAAGGCGAAAGATATAGTTCTTGAAAAAGATGAGCGCAGGGTTGATGACCGTGTTGGCGACGAAAGCGAAGATCGAGTCGCTCGTCCTGCCCTTGCGCAGGAACAGTGGAATGGTCGCGGTGCTGTAGCGCTGCATGTGTTCGAGGTAATACTCCAAGGTCGGATACTGGCGGTGAAGCATGTGGTTTTTCAGCTTGCCGGTTGGCTCCTGCGTTTTGGGCGTGGCGTGTGGCTCGGTATCCTCGCGCAGGCGCGCGCTGCCGCGGCGAAAAAGGCGCAATTTGCGGTCCGGGTAAAGGCCGCCGTGGCGCATCCACCGGCCAAAGATCAGGTTGAGACGGGGAACCATGTAGGCGTTGTAGCGGGGCTGGCCGCTGAGCAGCGTTTTGATCTCCAGCGCCAGCTCCGGCGTTAACCACTCGTCCGCGTCCAGATTCAGGATCCAATCGCAGGTGCACTTCTCGATAGCGGAGTTAACCTGGGGGCCATAGCCCTTCCATCTCTCGTAGAAAATTCTGGCGCCGAAGCTCTTTGCGATTTCGACGGTCTTGTCGGTGGAACCCGAATCGACGAGGTTGATTTCATTGGCCCAGGTGACGCTGGCCAGTGTGCGGCCAATATTCTCCGCTTCATTTCGTGCGACGATCGCCACTGAGAGGCTTTGCATGGTTCTGTGCGTGAGGGCTCTGACAATTGTGCCCGAGCGGCTCCGGAGTTGCTGTACTCAGATGCCACAGAGGCAAAGTGGCTCTTTCCTTAAGAAAGAGCCACCTTGAACGAGGCCAGGGGTAGCACATGAACTCCGGAACCGCTCTAGAGTAGCACGCCGCGAGGCCGAGCAACTGGCTACAATAAGCAGGATGGAGCTGGTGCAGATTGAACCCGCGCGCCGCGCGCCCGTGCCCAAGCCGGAGTGGCTGAAGGCCCGCGCGCCTGTGGGCGAGAACTACCACAGCCTGAAGCGCCTGGCGCGCTCACTGGGCCTTCACACTGTTTGCGAGAGCGCGCAGTGCCCCAACATGGGCGAGTGCTGGCACCACAAAACCGCGACCTTCATGATGCTGGGCAATCTGTGCACGCGACGCTGCGGATTCTGCGCCGTACCTAAGGGCCGCCCAGAGCCCATCGACTTCGACGAGCCGCGCCGCGTGGCTGAGGCAATCGCCGCGCTCGGCCTGGAGCATGCCGTCATCACCAGTGTGAATCGCGATGACGACAACCTGGGCGGCGCGCGCGCTTTCGCTCTCGTGATCGCGGAGATTCGCCGCCAGGCGCCCGGCTGCCGCGTCGAGGTTTTGATTCCCGACTTTCAGGGCGACCAGGAATCCATCCGCACCGTCGTCGATGCCCGCCCGGAAGTGCTCAACCACAACGCCGAAACCGTGCCCCGCCTTTATCGCGTCGTCCGCTCCGGCGCGCGTTATGAGCGCTCTTTAGAGCTGCTGCGCTGCGCGAAGGAGCTGCGGCCCGGAGGGCTGACGAAATCCGGCGTGATGGTGGGCCTTGGGGAAGAAACCCACGAACTGCTCGAAGTCTTCCGTGATTTGGCCGGCGTGGGCTGCGACATTCTGACCATCGGCCAGTACCTGCGCCCCTCGCGCGACCACCTGCCCATGGCGCACCTCTACACTCCGCGCGAGTTTGCCGAACTGAAGACCGAAGCGCTCAGGATGGGCTTCCGACACGTCGAGTCCGGGCCGCTGGTGCGGTCGAGCTATCACGCGCACGAGCAGGCGGCGACGACGGGCCTGGCGGTGGTCGCGTAAGGCGTTGTAAGCATTCGCGTCCCTCCGCAAGGGTTGTAGAATAGCCGTTGACGAATTTTGACGAATTCGCGTAGTGAGGGCAAGTTCCCATGTCAGCTTTCATGGCCGGTAATCCGGCGCTCAAAGACCTCTACAACGACCTGAAACGACGCATGGATCAGTCGGTGGCGGATTTCCAGGCCAATCTGGCCGCGACGCGCACCGGCCGCGCCAGCGTGCACATGCTCGATCAGGTGAAGGTCGACTACTACGGCACGCCTACGCCGATCAATCAACTGGCGCAGCTCTCGGCCCCGGAGCCGCAGCTCATCGTTATCTCTCCCTGGGACCCGACAATCTTGAAGGAAGTGGAGAAAGCCATCCAGACCGCCGACCTCGGCTTCAATCCCCTCTCCGACGGGAAGATTATCCGCGTTCCCGTCCCGGCCATGACCGAGGAGCGGCGCCGCGATGTGTGCAAGCACCTGAACAAAGTGCTCGAGGAGCACCGCACCGCGGTCCGCAATGTTCGCCGCGACGGCAACGATGCGCTGAAGAAGCTCGCCAAAGATAAGAAGATCAGCGAGGACGACGAGAAGCGCGCGCTTGAAGAAGTGCAGAAGATGACCGACGGTGAAATTCGCCGCATGGAAGAGCTTTCGCAGAAGAAGGAAGCCGAAGTGATGCAGGTGTGACGGGAGGGGCGGTTACTTTATGCCGCCACACGCTTGCGGTACGCATCGAGACTTGCCCGCACGATTCCCCACACAAGTTGCAGGACAACGATCGCAACAACGATCGCCAATGCCTGAAGGACTCCCTTGTTCGCCGCCGCCAATGCCGAGCCAAGCGTTGCCGCATCCGCCGGGTTCTTGAGCAGGAAGAGCTTGTGCTCAGGAGCCGCGAGCAACACGCCGAGCGGAATGAGCAAAAGGGCATGCATCGCCAAGTGGCGCGCGCGATTTGGAGGGCGCTGCCATGCGCCTCGCGCAAGGACCACAATCTTCCACGCGAGCTCGAACGTGTTCAAGCAGACGAGTAGCCAGTAGAACGTCCACCACACGGGAGCCAGCTGGTACGGCAAGGAGCGGAGATACCACACTCCGGGCCCGAACAGCAGGAACGGATAGTGTGGGACAAGCAAAACGTAGGCCAGAAACAGGCAGCCGGAAAACACTTCAAGCAAGGCCCGCGCGAAGCTGCGCGGCTTGAACCATTCGCCATCGCCCGCGCCAACCGGGGGCAAATCAAGGGGCGACCAGGGCGCCGTCATGGGCCCGGTCATTGACCCGGCGAGGCGCCAAAACGCGCAGAACTTTTCCGGAAAACGCACGCGCGTCTGTTCGACAACGGCGAAGATCAGCGTTACGATCGCGGCGTTGATGAGCCAAATCCACGGCAGGCGCAGCGCCGCCTGCAGAACGGCTTCGCCACCCTGGTTGCTTACCGCGATCGTTACGGCATTTGCGATTGCGTAAATCACCGTCGCCCACGTCAGCACCAACTTCAGGATGTAGGAGTACGTTGGGAAAATCGCCGGCCCGATCAGGTACTGCTGGCGCTGGTAGCGCGCGGCCACCTGGATCGGTGCGCCGATCTGCTTGAGCCACTCCTCGGCTTCTTCTTTGGTGAGCGGCCGGCCGAGCTCAGCCTCTTTGTCTTCGAGTTGCGCTTCGAGATTCGCACGCAGCTCGGCGACAATGTCGTCCTGCCGCTGCCAGGGCAGGTGTTTTTTTACGGCTTGAAGGTAACGATCGAGAAGTTCCATGGCAATTCTTCAGTTCCTTGCAGATTTTGTCAGTCGCTTACAAAAGATTGGTGATGGATGTGTTGATCGCGTTCCACTCCTCGAGCAGGCGGGCGAAGATCTGCTCGCCGTCGCTCGAGAGCCGGTAGAACCGCTTGTTGCGCTTCTCTTCCTCGCGCCACTCACTGGTGAGCAATCCCTGCGCCTCAAGGCGGCGGAGCAGCGGATAGAGGGTGCTTTCGTCGATCTCCATACGACGGCTGGCCAGCGCCTTGCGAAGCGTGTATCCGTAGTGCTCCTGCTTGAGTTGCGCCAGAACCGCCAGCGCGAGGCAGCCCCGCCGCAACTCCAGACGAAGGTTTTCAAAGAGATTTTCGGTCAAGGTCATGCTGTACCCCATACACTGTACAAAACACACTGTATGATGCACAGTGTATGATGTCAAGTACTTTCTCAAGATTTTTTCGGATCATGCCTCGGAAGCACTCAGCAGGCCTGCGCTGTCGCGATATAAATAGCTATCCGGCTCCCCGTTTCAAAAACCCCTATCTCCAGAAAGGCAAACAAGCTGAGTCTCACGCGACGCGAGTTCCTAATGCGAGCCGGCCAGGCGGGCGGATACGGCGCAGCCTTCGTCCTAATGCAGTCACTTGGGCTGCTGGCCATTCCTGAAGCGGTTGGCGAAACCGGTCCGCTGCGTCTTGTCGACGGCAAAGGGACCCGCGTGGTAATTGTCGGCGGGGGCATTGCCGGCCTGGTGGCGGCCTATGAGCTAGGCAAAGCGGGGTGGTCGTGCACGATTCTCGAGGCGCGCCAGCGCCCCGGCGGCCGCAACTGGAGCATCCGCAACGGCACCGAGGTGGATTTCACCGACGGCACGCGCCAGACCTGCGCTTTCGAGGAGGGTCACTACTTTAACGCGGGCCCAGCGCGCCTGCCCTCGACGCACCACACCATGCTCGGCTACTGCCATGAGCTGGGCGTGGCGCTTGAAGTCGAAGTGAACTCCTCGCGCAGCGCGCTGATGCAGAGCGACAAGCTGAACGGCGGCGTAGCAGTGCCGGAGCGCCGCGTAGTAAGCGATACGCGTGGCCACGTGAGCGAATTGCTGGCCAAGTGCATTCGCAAGGGCGCTCTCGACCAGGAGATCGGCGCCGACGACCGCGAGCGCATGATCGAGTTCCTGCGCCAGTACGGCGATCTGAATCCCGATCTGCTCTTTCGCGGCACGGATCGCTCCGGCTACAAGGTTCCACCCGGCGCTGCGCAGCAAAGGCCGGTCATCAACGATCCACTCGCGATGCACGAGCTGCTCGACGCAGATTTGTGGCAAGGAATGCTGGTGGAAGACGTGATCGAGTGGCAGCCCACGATGTTCCAGCCCGTCGGCGGCATGGACCGCATCCCTTTCGCCTTCGCTGCGCGGCTCGACTCCGTGATCCGCTACGGCGCGGTCGTCAGCCGCATTCGCCAGTCGGACTCAGGCGTCGCAGTGACGTACAGCGATGGTTCGAGCGCGGACCAAACGCTGAACGCCGACTACTGTATCTGCGCCATGCCGCTCACTATCGCGCGCACGCTCGACGCCGACTTCAGCGCGCCGATTCGTGCGATCCTCGATTCGGTCCAGTACGACTCGGCGTACAAAATTGCGTGGGAGGCGCCGCGCTTCTGGGAGAAGGAAGCGAACATTTTTGGCGGCATCTCCTATCTGCAGCAGACGGTCGACCTCGTTTGGTATCCCAGCGCGCGATTCTTTTCACCGAGTGGCATCGTCATTGGAGGCTACTCCATCGAGTTCGGACCAAGTGTTGGCACGCTGCCCAACCTCATGGGCAAAACCGACCTTTCGCTACGTGAAGCGACCGTGAACGGCTACGCCTTTGGCCATTTGCCTTCCATGCAGGCCAAGCTCGACGCCTCGCGGCGATCGATTGAACTACTGCATCCCGGTCACGGCAAGGATCTGGCGAACTCGGTCTACGTGAGCTGGGGACACATCCCACACAACCTCGGCTCCTGGATCAGCCTTGCGTGGAACGATGAGAAGGCGCTGGCCACGCTGCAATCGCCCGATCGCCGAGTCTATTTCGCGGGCGACCACACCAGCCGCCTCGTTGGCTGGCAGGAAGGCGCGGCGCTCTCGGCTTATCGCGTGATCAACCAGCTTGGGGAGCGGATGGCGGCTGCAGGCTGAGAAAAGCGGGGCTATTTCTTCGGCCGTTTGTAAAACGGCAGAGGCACTTGTTTCGCGCGCACCTTGTTTGCGCGGCACTCGACGATCAGATCGACGCCGCTGGCGGCTATGGCTGTGGGAACGAGCGCCATGGCGATGTTGGTCTTCAAAAACGGCGCCGGTGAGCCAGAAGTCACCGTGCCGATGCGGCTGCCGGTGAGATCGTGCACTTCGTACCCATCGCGAGCGATACCGCGCTCGACCATCTCGAGGCCGACGATCTTGAGCTTGGGCCCGCCCGCGGCTTGAACCGCCAGCAGCGCATCGCGTCCAATGAAATCGCCCTTGTCGAGCTTGAGCCAGCGGTCGAGCCCGGCTTCGAACACGTCGATTTCTTCAGAGATTTCGTGTCCGTAAAGGCTCATGCCCGCCTCGAGGCGCAGCGTGTTGCGCGCGCCCAGCCCGCACGGCCGGATGCCGAACTCCGCGCCGGCATCGAGCAGCGCGTTCCACATCTTCACGGTGGTTAGCTCGTCCGACGGAGTGTAGACCTCGAAGCCGTCCTCGCCCGAGTAGCCGGTGCGCGCGATGAGCGTGTTTTGAATGCCGGCCACCGACCCCCACGTGAACCAATAGTTTTTGATCGCGGCGAGATCGACTTTGGTGAGCTTGGCCAGAGTCTCCAGCGCGCGCGGCCCTTGCAGCGCCAGTTGCGAGTAGTAGGCCGAGTAGTTGCTCAGATGAATGCCGGGCCAGCTGCCCACCTGCTTCCGGATCCAAGCGAAGTCCTTCTCCGTGGTGCCCGCGTTGACGACCAGCAGATAGTCGTTCGCGCTGAGGCGGTGTACAAGGATGTCGTCGACGAAGGTGCCCTGCGGCGTGAGCAGCGCGGAGTAGTGCGCCTGCCCGTCCCGGAGGCGCGACGCGTCGTTCATCGTGATGTGCTGGACAGCGGCCAGCGCGCCGGGCCCGCGAAATTGGATCTCGCCCATGTGGCTCACGTCGAAGAGACCGACGGCGGTACGCACCGCCATGTGCTCGGCGATCAGGCCTCCGCCGGGACCGGGGTACTCGACCGGCATATCCCATCCGCCAAAGTCGACCATCTTAGCCTTGAGCGCGCGATGCGTTGCGTTCAGCGCGGTCTTTCTGAGCGGTGCAGCGGGCGCAGCAGGATCAGACATGCGGACTCCCTTCAATGACCTGGCTTCAACTCCCATGATAGGGCTGCTGGGCCGGGGGCAATCCGGCTACGACTGCGGTTGAAGGCGCGTCATCTTTTGGGCGGTGCCTGGAGCGGTTTATTGGCGCCTGCGGCAATTTAATGGCGCCTGCAGCAGTTTAGTATTGTTGCGGCCGTCGCTTGGTTCGCCAGCGGGGCTGAAAGGATGCGCGTGAATCCGATTCGAGGCATCGTGATGCTCGTCGCTGCCGCCCTGGCCATCTGGAAGGGCTGGCAGATTCATCGCGGCGAGACGGCTGTGCTGGCTTACGGTCTTGGCGCGCTGGCACTGGCGCTTGGTGTGTGGCACCTGACGCGGAAGACGCCGCGGCCGAGAGTCTGACCGATTTTGAGGCTTTTGACCGGCTCTTTTGGCTTTTGATCGGCGGACAGGCCGAACGGCGCTATAATTCCGCCAACCCAATCCTATGGAACCCCTCGTCTTCCTACTCATTCTCGTGCTGGTCACGATCATCGTCCTTCCGATTGTCGCCATTGTGACGGCGAACTCCCGCGCAAGCCAGTTGCGCGCAGAGATGGCCGATCTGATCAGGCGCATCTACTACCTGGAGGAGAGGCTGGAGAATCTCGCTCAACGGATGGCAGCTCTTGCTCAGCCGCCGCGTGAAGCGACTCAGGCCGCGCCCGCGCCGCCAGCGGCAGTGTCGGCGCGGACCGAAGCAGAGGCCCCACGAACGCCTGAGCGCATTTTGGCTACCGCTCAACACTCGGTCCCGGTCTCTGCCCCGCTCTCTGCCTCGGCGGCGGCCACGTTCGTACCTCCGGCTCCGATCGCGCCGCCGCAATTCTCGTCGCTTGAGAAGGCGACAGACAGCGATTCACGGTCTCTCGAAAGCCGCATCGGCTCGCAGTGGTTCAACCGCATCGGCATTCTGGCTGTGCTCATCGGCGTGGCGTGGTTCCTCAAGCTGGCCTTCGACAACCACTGGATCGGCCCGCTGGGCCGCGTGCTCATCGGATTGCTCGCGGGCGCCGCGCTCATCGGCTGGTCAGAGCGCTTTCACAAGCGCGGATACGCAGTTTTCTCCTACTCCCTGAAGGCCATTGGAAGCGGCACGCTCTATCTTTCGCTGTGGGCTGCTTTCCAACTCTATGGACTGATGCCGGTGGGCGCTGCCTTTGCGGCCATGATCGCGGTGACCGCATTCAATGGCACCATGTCGTGGATCCAGGATTCCGAGCTGCTGGCGCTTTACGCCATTGCCGGCGCCCTCAGCACTCCGCTGCTCGTTTCCACCGGCGGCAATCACGAGGTAACGCTCTTCACTTATCTGCTGATTCTGGATCTGGCAGTGCTCGTGTTGGTGGCGCTGCGTCCCTGGTCGCGTCTGCTCTTTGTCTCGTTCGTGGGCACGGTGATCTTCATCTTTGCCTGGTGGTCCTCCTTCTATTCGCAGGACCAGGCTGCGCGAACGGCCTTCTTCCTCTGTTGTTTCTTCATTCCCTTCTCGCTTGCGCCGCGCCTGTTCAAGATTGCGCTCGATCCGGGCGAGTCTTTCCAGGGCTGGGATTCCCTGGTTTCATTCGTGCTGCCTGTGGCGAATGCAGCGTTGGGCTTTATCGGCTTTTACTCGCTGATCGATCCGGCGACAGGCGATTGGGCGGGGCCGTGGCTCGCGGTAGCATTTGCCGCGTACTACCTGCTCCTGATGCGGCTTCCGGAAGCGGGCCCTCTGCATGCGGGAGTGCGAGTGCTACCGCCGCTGCACCTGACCATGGCGATCGTCTTCCTGACTATTGCCATTCCGCTCAAAACGCATGGCCGTTGGATGACGATCGGTTGGCTGGTGGAGGGCGCAGTGCTGTTGTGGCTCTCGCGCCGCGTGCAATCGATGCTCCTGCGGGCCTTTGGGCTTATTTGCACAACTCTTGGATTGGGCGCGCTGCTCATCATGAATCCGCCCGCGGCAAGCAGGCCCATTTTCAACGAACGGTTTGGGACCTACTGCGTGGCCATTGCGGCGTGCGCCTTTATCGCATGGCTGGCGCGGAATTCGCACGATGAGCAGGAACCGGCGCCGGTGATGCACTGGCCCAACCTGGCCGCAACGGCCGTGCTGGCCGTGAACGCACTCATTCTAATCGCCTTCAGTTGGGAGATTCACAGCTACTGGTGGTTGCTGCGCTGGAACGGCGACGGCAATCTGATGCGCGACTACTGGATGTACGCCCAGTTTTCTTACTCGGCCCTCTTCATGCTCTATGGCGGCGCGCTTTTGACCATCGGCTTCATCAAGCGGTCGGCTTTCCTGCGCTGGCAGGCGCTTATTCTGATTGCGGCCACCATTGCCAAGGTGTTTCTTGTGGATATGAGCGAACTCAGCCGCGGGCTGCGCATTTTGAGCTTCATCGGCCTGGGCATTCTGCTGCTCTCGGTGAGCTTCGTTTACCAGCGCGACTGGCTCAACCTGCGCGGACAGAAGGAACGGAACTGATGAAACTGCTCGCTGCCCTGGCGCTGTTTCTTCTGGCGGCTCCGGCGCCGGAGATTCGCTACTTTCAATTCGAACGGCCCGTCGCGATGCCGGCGCAAGCGAGCGGGCAAACCTGCATGGTCGTTGATCCGGCAGTTTTTGCCCATGCTTCGGCCGGGCTTGCGGATTTGCGGATTTATCAAGGCGCGACCGAGACACCGTATGTTGTGCACTCCGAAGTTCCGGTTCTTCCCTTTGACCAGAAGATCCCTCCGCTTAACCTCGGCAGAAGCGGAGGGCAAACGGTCTTTGACGCCGAGATGCCTGCCGGCACGTACAGCGACATCCAGCTTGAGGTGAGCGGCCACGATTTTCTGGCGACGGTTACGGTCTCGGGCAGCCAGACACAAGGCGCCGGCTCGCGCACCAAGCTTGGTTCGTTTACCATCTTCGATCTCACCCGGCAACGATTGGGCCGCAGCAGCGTGCTTCACCTGCCGGAATCGGATTTCCGCTATCTGCATTTTCAGATTGCCGGTCCCATCGCGCCGGAGAACGTGACGGGGCTTTCTGTGACGCGCCCGCCGAAGAGCCAGCCGAAATATGCCACAGTGGCCGAGACGGCACAGAGCACGCTGAAGGATCGCAACTCGGTCATCGAATTCGACGTGCCCGCACACACTCCGATCGATCGCATTGTTTTTGTGCCCGGACAAAACCCGCCGAACTTCAGCCGAGACGTCCAAATCAGCATTGCGCCGGCTCAAAAGCGGCCGGTCACTGAGGGAAGCGAACCGCCGCCAGTGGTGACGGGCTGGGGCAACATTCTACGCGTTCACAGCATGCAGGACGGTCACCGGATCGATGAAGAGCGCCTCACCGTGAGCGCGCCTGAGGCGGACTTCGACGTTCCGGCAAAGTGGACGATCACCGTTGATAACCACGACGACGCGCCGATACAACTGACATCCGTCCGGCTTGAGATGCTCGAGCGGAACGTTTGCTTTGATGCGACGGCCGGCGATGTTTACACTCTCTTCTACGGTGATCCAATGTTGGCGGCGCCCGTGTACGACTACGCCGCTCTGTTCGTTCTTCAGGAGAACGCGGTAGCCGCGCAATTGGGAGCTGAAACCGCGAATCCGGCCTATCAGCCCCGGCCGGATGAGCGCCCCTTCACCGAAAAGCATCCGATACTGTTGTGGGTTGCGCTGGTGTTGGTCATTGCGTTGCTTGGGGCCGTGGCATTGCGTTCGTTCAAGACAGCGCCGACCCATCGGGCTTAGGTCTGCTAAAACCGGGGAGAACCGCCGGCGCGCATGCACACACTCTACAACCGCATTCAGGGGCGCAATCCCGACCGCCTCGCCGCTCTGGGCGACGGCATCTTTTTGATTGTGGGAACGGGCAAAAGGCCGATTGCTATCTTCTTTCCTGAGAGTAGGCTGGCAGTGCAGCGGCCTGTATAATTCGCGTCTCGAATAAAGTCGTGATACGCTCATTTTTGGAGCCTTTTTGGGCGGATGCAGACGCTGCGCGAAAAATTCGCCGATCCCACGCGCTTTCTGGTCGCCACGGAGTTGGTGTCGGTGCGCGGATCGATGGCCGGAGTGAACGCCATCAAGGTGCGCAACTTCGCCAACGATCTGGTCGCCTGCCCTGAGATTGATTGGATCTCGATCACGGATAACGCCGGAGGCAATCCCCAGCTTGCGCCGCTGGTTCTTGGCCGGCCGATTTTGTATGCCGGAAAAGAAGTCGTGATTCATTTGACCTGCAAGGACCTGAACCGGAACGGCCTCGAGAGCGAGGCCTGGATGCTGAACAGCGAAGGCTTCAACAACATTCTGGCGATGTCCGGCGACTACCCGGTGGCCGGCAACGATGGGCTGGCGCGGCCGGTGTTCGACATCGACTCCATTGGTCTGATTAGCCTGCTGCGCAAGATGAATCAGGGGCTTGGCGGCGCAGTGACGAACGGCAAACGCCAGCAACTGGAAAAGACGCAGTTCTCGATCGGAGCGGTGACCACCAACTTCAAGCTGCGCGAGGGCGAGGTTATCCCGCAGTACCAAAAGCTCAGGAAGAAGGTGGAGAGCGGCGCGCAGTTCATCATCAACCAGATCGGATTCGACTCACGGAAGATCAGCGAGCTGCGCTGCTACATGGACGCGCACGGGATGAAAGCGACGCCGCTGATCGGCAACGTTTACCTGCTGAGCCCGCGTGTGGCCGAACTTTTTCACGAAGGCAGGATTCCGGGGGTTGTGGTAAGCGAGGCGCTATGGGAGCTTTGCCGGAAGCAGGGTGAATCCGCCGACCGGGGAAAGGCATTCTTTCTGGAGCTCGCAGCGAAGCAGGTTGCGATCTATCGCGGCCTTGGCTTTCGCGGCGTCTACCTGGGCGGAGTGCACAGCCTGCCCGCGATTGAACGGATTCTGGAGATGGAACGGACCTTTGCGCGAGACGACTGGAAGGAGTTCGCGCGAGAGATCCGATTCTCGCGGCCGGGTGAGTTTTTCTTCTACTCGGAAGACGCGGCGACGGGACTTGCGAATCCGCTTAAGGAGAGTCCGCGGCTGCAGGCTTCATCGAAGCACGTGACTGCGGTCTATCAAATCTCCAAACTGGCCCATGCGACGATGTTCGCTCGCGGCACGGCCTTTGCCCGCTGGGGCGCGAAGGCTTGCGCACACTCGCGGAACCCGATGCAGGGACCGGCGCCGCTGCGATTGCTTGAAGAGGTGAGCAAGGCAGTCCTCTACCGCTGCAAGGATTGCGGCGACTGCTCGCTGCCCGATATCGCTTATCTTTGCCCCGAGTCGCAATGCGCGAAAAACCAGCGCAACGGCCCGTGCGGCGGCACGCGCGAAGGCCGCTGCGAAGTGGATGGGTACGGCGATTGCATCTGGCTGCGCGCTTACGAGCGCCTGAAACGCGATGGCCGCGAAGAGAAGCTGCTCGACCATGTGCCTGTTGTCCAGAACCAGGGCCTACGCGGAACTTCGGCGTGGGCAAACCTGTGGCTGGGCCGCGATCACAATTCCAAACGGGAGGCCAGTAAGGCGGAATCCGCCCCTTCCACACCGGAACCTAAGAAGCTATGAATAAGAAATTGCACATTGTCGGCGAATTGATGAACAACTCCTATGCGCGCGCGCGCAAAGCGTTCAACGCGCGCGATCCGAAAGGCTATGGGGAACTGGCCAAGCTGCAGTCCGACCTGGGAGCGGAGTATCTGACGCTGAATATCGACGGCACGCAGCGGGTCCAGGTGCGGCGGCAGGAAATGCTCGACTTTCTGCCGGATGTGATTCCGGCCATCCAGGAAGCTACGTCCACGCCGATCGCCTTCGACAATCCGTCGGTGGACTACCACAAGATTGCGTTGGCGCATTACGACCGGAAGAAGAGCGGCCCGCCAATTCTGAATTCGCTGGCTGCCTCGCGCGAGCGGCTGGATGAGATGGTCGAGCTGGTGAAGCACTACGACACGCTCGCCGTTGTGATGGCCTCGGAGACCTTCGTGCCCGGCGGGACCTCGCAATGCCTGAATCCGCAGGACTCCTATCGGGCGGCCAAACATTTTGTCGAGCTGCTGGTGACCAAGGCAGGCCGGCGCAACGATCAGATCATCATCGATCCGGGCCTGGCGCCGGTGGGCGCGGATACGTATGGTTTGGTGAACATTGGCCTCGACGCGATGCGGTTGATCAGCGCCGATCCGGATTTGAAAGGGGTGCACATGATTGTGGGCCTTTCGAATTTTGCGTGGGGCACGCCGAAAGAAGTCCGCGAGGAACTGGAAAAGGCCTACCTGACGCTGGGAATGGAAGTGGGGCTGGATTTTGCGTTGGCGAATCCGGAGAAGACTCCTGCGCCGTTGCCGCCCAGTCATCCCATGGTGGCCAAGCTGCGTGAAGCGCTCGAGCAGGGCCGCCGAGGCAAGGGCGAGTCCGGCGAGGCTTCCGGTTTCCGCCAGGCCGAAGCCATCATGATGATTTGTAGAGAGGGCGAGCCCGTCGACTACTGAGCGTGGCCTTGAAACATGCCTGAGCGAAGAATGCCCGATATTGATCTCATTTCCCCTGAGACCGATGAGCGCCGCGTCTGGCTGCGCGTGGGAACGCTGCTGGACGGCGTGAGCGCCGCGCCCCTGCGCAACGCGAATGTGGTCTATGACAGGAAGTCGATTCTCTTTGCGGGCGAGGATTTGCCGCCGAGAGATTTGCTGAACCTCGGGCAGATGCAGCCGGACCACGACCTTCCTCAGTACACGCTGCTGCCGGGATTGACGGACGCGCACACGCATTTCTTCCTCGAAGGCGGCGAACTCGATTCGAACAAGCGCTCCGCTTTTCTGAAGCACAGCCCCGCGGAATTGCTTGACCACGCGAAGCAGCGGCTTGAGAGGCTGGTGCGGCTCGGAATCATCGCCACGCGCGACGCCGGCGACAAGGATGGCGTGGGTCTGGGGCTGAGCAGGCTTTACGCGGGCAGCGAACGGCCGCTGATGCCGTATGTCGATAGCCCCGGGGCAGCGATTCATCATCGCGGACGATACGGCGCCTTCATGGCCGAGCCGTTTGAGGACTGTTTGACGCCGCGGCAGTGCGTGGAAGCGCGCGTGAAGGCCGGGGCTGACCGTATCAAGCTGATTCCGACCGGGATTATCAACTTCAAGAAGGGTGCGGTGACGGCCGCGCCACAAATGTCGACGGAGCGGATCGCGGAGTTTGTCGCAGCGGCGAAATTCTTTGGCAAACAGACGCTGGCGCACGCATCCGGTGATATAGGAATCGATCATGTGATCGACGGTGGCGTGGACTCGATCGAGCACGGTTTTTTTGTCCGCGACGATCAGCTTGCGAAGATGCGCGACCGGGAGATTGCGTGGGTGCCGACCTTTGCGCCCGTGCAGATGCAGGTGGACCACGCGGATTGGATGGGCTGGGACGCTCATGTGGTCGGGAATCTGAAGAAGATTCTCGATGCGCACGCGAAGAGCCTGGTGAAGGCTGACACGATGGGTGTGCAGGTGATCGCGGGCGCTGACGCCGGTTCTTACGGCGTGGCGCATGGCCTGGGCCTGCTGTACGAGTTGGAATTGATGCAGCGAGCCGGGCTATCGCCGATGGCTGTGATCAACTCGGCCACGGGAGCCGGGTCAAAACGGCTGGCCTTCAAGGAGAAATTCGGGCAGATCAAGCCCGGATTCCTGAGCCGATTCATTCTCACGCGGCACTCTCCGACCAAAGACGTGGCCAATCTTCGCAAGGAACGGATCGTCGTGTTCGACGGGGCGGTGTTCGCAACTGGCGAGGATTTAGGCCCGAGCGGCCTGTAGAAAAGGCCGACGAGCAGGTCGCCGTTTTCGGCGCCGCGCGCCGACAAGCCCATTAACTTAATTGTAAACATCTGGTTACCTCATGTAATTTTTCCTCGTCGCAACCATTTTTTGCTTGACTTGCTGCGCAGTTCGAATCAGAATCCGATCGTCTACTAGCCTGTTCAATTCAATCCTTTCGATGGAGATTGGCCCATGGCTCTTCCGACACTGACACGCATCGGCTCGATTTTCGAGGCGCTCTCCGCGCCCCCCCGCAAGACTCCAGCAATCCTCCGACGCAGATGGCGGGCGGGCTTCGCCTCATCAACTCTGACGATCAGGAGTTCGAGGATCACGTCTCAAGCGCCTATCCGCTGATTGCAAACTCAGAGTTCTACCCTCGGGCCAGGAAATTCATCGCCGTCCTTCGCCACGATGGCACGGTTGACGCCAAGGCATACCGCGTGCTTTGGACGATCCAGCAATCGCCCAGCCGCCAGCGCACCATGATGGCGCAATACATCCGCAAGCACTGTATGTTGCGAAGCGGGGTTTTGAATGTTAAACCCGGATCGAGAAGGCTGATTTCGCCGTTCTTCAATTATTCAGCCTCCGACTACAACTTTCGGCCCGAGAACGCGACCTTGCGGATTCCGCCTCGATTCCCCTTCCTGGATGCAGAAGTGGTCTCCCTATCTGTCGACGCCGTCATTTACTCCGATGGAACCATGGCAGGCCCGGACAAATACGATTTGCGTTCCCGTTATCTAGCAACCAGAGCCGCGGAACACGACGAGGGATACTCGCTCTCCTGGAAAATGGACAAAATGAAGGCGACACTCGGCCCCGGGGTGACCCTCGACCCTGACGCTATTGCGGGCATCCTCGATGGTGATTATCAATACGGTCTTGCGGCGCAGGGAAGCGACCCCAAGGCGATTTACGCCTTCGCGAGGAGCCAGGAGGCCGCGCTTATGAAAGGCATCCTGACTTCTCGCGGGCTTAGCGCCCTGGTGGCAAATGTTGCTCACAGGTTGAAGTTTTATCGCGCGGAGAATCTCAAGTCCATCGGATAGATGGGAGGCGAATCATGCTTCCATCCAACCGCGTCGATAAGCCATGCAGAAAGGAGCCCTTCAGACCGTGCAAATTCTCGCGCACTCGAATACCCGCGGACGCACCAGCATCCGCCCTCTCTTTCCCACCTTGGCATTTCTTGTTCTCGCCATTGGCGGCGCGACGTGGTCGCGCGCCCAGGGTTGCGACAACGTTGATTCCATTTATCAGGGCGGGAAATACTGCATCGCAGCAACTACCGCCTTGTCCGGCAACAATCCGGAAATGCCGGTCTTGACCTATCAGGGGACTGGAAATGCCTGCGATACCTACTCCGTCACGTTGGACCTTGAATTTAGGCAACCTGGCGACAGCGACCCGAATGCGTGGACCATCGGAATCTACTCGTCGGGCAATTTGCAGGGGAACGTCCCATGGACGGTAGATTGGCGTCAAAATCAGGGAGACATTGGACAGTATGCCGAGGGCGGAGATGGAGAGATCGATTATGCTTTGAACGGATCTGACTACGGACCGGATTACGTTGACTTCTACGTATACGGACAAAATCCGTCGACAAGCTCGATCACCGCCGCTCTCGGTACCCTCGGTCCGCCATGGTGGTACGGGCATGCGCTGACATGGGAATCGGGAAATCAGCAATTCCTTCCGGGCTGGGATTCTACTGACACCTTTCTTGGGCCACCGGTTTGGGGATATCCGGACGGTTTTGGTCTTTCACAACTCGACGGGTCGCCTAGCGCCAACCCAACGTTGGTAACCGATAACTCGATCTGGACCTGGACCACAAATCTGATATACGGGGTGCAAGTGGCGAGCGGGCACCGGGCAGCGGCGCAGGCCCATTTCCAGCAGCAGATGACCCTGATGCTGAATAACACGGGGGGCTCGCCACAGTACCCGAATCCCGTATCCGGCTATTGTCAGTTCACCTGGAATGGAACGGGGAACAACGCCTATTAGAACGCCGACTGGATCAACCTGTACAACGGAGGCTATTGGGAAACATGGACCGGCACAGGTTGGTCGTATGGCAGCGCTACGAACCCAAACTACACGCCGAACGTTTGTAGCCAGCCCTCGTACACGATCTGAGGCCCGAGCGGACTGCGGAATGAAGATGCGAGAGCACAAGAAATCGGCGCGCAGTCTGATCTACATCGGGCTAGCCGTGCTTGCATCTGCCATATCTTGTCCGGCTCAGGCCGGTTTTGGCAAAGGTGCTTCTGATGGAAAGGTCCTCTTCGTTCTTGCATCGAACATTGAGGCGCCGGTCCAGAATTCCGATCCGGTCCCTACGGTGTTGTATAGCGTTTCGCCTGCCAAGGGACTGGTTTCGAAAGCCGTCGTGCTGCAGGGATCGTCCATTAGCGGCGCACAAAATTGGCTCCCAGACGGGGTTTTCTCAATCAATGAGGTAGGGAGATACCTGATTGTTGAATATCCGCACGACGTTCCGTGTTGCGTGATCTTCATTTCCGAAGATGACCCCGCGGCTTTTGAGTCGGTGCGCGTTGTGCCCGACGGGATGACAGGCTTGAATTGCGGACTCAGTTCAGTTGTGAGCGACGAATCGGAGCCCTGCAACCTTTGGGAATTGACGCCATTTGCCGCGCCAGAACTGCTCGTTCAAGGGAAAGTCAGTTCAATCTTACAGAGCGTCTGCAAGCGTCCAGGCCAACCTCCTTACACGGTGTCGAACAGATGGGAAGACTTCACGCATTTCCGCTTCGATGGAGTTTCGCCGATTAGCGCACAGTGTTATCTCTGGTCTCAAGATGGCACGATCCATGAATACTTGCTCGGACGTCCTCCGGTCGTCATAACAAAAATGCCAGCCGACGCTCCGCTCTCGGCTATATCGAGACGGTTAACTCTCGATACGGCGAGCCGGCGCTTCAGGGTGATAAGCATCGATGACAGCGATCTCGTTGACCACAATACAGATGTTTTCGTCCAAACGGTGGCCGATGGGCGATGGAAGCGATTGCCCGTACTGCCCGTCCGCTTCATCGGAACAGATCCCACGAAGATGGACAGAATGGCTTACCGCCTGTTCGACGATTGGTTGGTGACCTCGGCATCGGCGGCGCTGCTGAAAGCCAACGACGCCACGGAGACCGCCGTACCGGATGTGCTGACCGTAGTGGAGACAGGAAAACAGCGGGACGATCTTGGAGTCGAGGTCGAGCCGCGGACTGCGCCCGACGTGGCCACGCTGCCCGCGCGGCGCATCACTCTCTGGAACCTGGCAGACGGACGCCGAATCGACCTGGCGATGCCGGAGGACGACTCGGAAATCGTTCACGTCTTCGACGGCCATTCGGTTCTGCTGCGAATTCACGACAAGCTTTTTTTTGCCGAGATCCAAGGTTCCAAGCTCACGGATTATAAGCTCGTCGCATTCGACTCTGCGATCCCGCAGGTACATTGGGCTTTCTACTCAGGGAACGATGGGCACGGAACCTAAGCGCCAACATGAGGAACAGAAAATAACGCAGGCCGAAGAAGGAGGATACGGAGATGGCAAACTGGACTCGGAGGCGGCTTACCAAGACCGCACTTGCATTTGTCTCGGCATCTCTGCTGCTGCTTGATCTTAAGCACACGGACGCGCAGGAACAATCGTGCGGCGGGGGCGGCGGCGGGGGCGGCGGCAATTCCTATGACCCGGACGACGGTGGTGGCGGCGGTGGTGGCGGCTCGGGCTGCTACCTCGGATGGATGAATTCGTCTGGACAACAGTGTTAGCGTGCGAATCGAGCATCAGGGGCGATTGGCGATCAAGTCGGCCGGACGTATGCCGCAGGAATGGATAAGGCGCCTGCTATTGCGTTGGAAACGGTCGCTTGAGCAACGGCTCGCTGAGATCGATGGTTCGGCTTTGCACAATGAGGCCGGGGAACCAGCTTGCGGGCCCAGCGAAGACGCGCAGGCCTGCGGAGCATCAAATGAACTAGTCATCCTCTTGCAAGGCCTTTCGCGGCGGTATCCTGGACGTGCCCTTATCGCCTATGGATCGCGTGTCTCCCGCGAGGCCGATGCGCATAGCGACCTCGATGTCCTGGTCGTCGAATACGACCGCAACTCAGCGCCTGCGCAGGAGACGGTGCAACTGCAAGGCGTGGAGATCGACGTCACCCGCGTGGGTTCCAATGTTCTTCTCAAAGGGTTAAGGGGACGGAGCAGGCATAACAATAACTGGTTCCTGAACGCATTGCGGGAGTGCCGCATTTATGGCGATCGTGACGGGGATGCGCGGCGATTGCAGGCAATGGCGGAAGGCATATGGAAAGAAGGCCCTCAGGCCCTGACGGCAAAACAGCTTGAGGGGGGCCGCGCGGGACTGCTTCGCCTTCTGGATTCTGCAAAGAAGTTGTGCGCCCGGGCTGACATGTCGCCAGAAGCTGCAAGACTGGCACGCATGCGCTGCGACCAGGTTGTCGCACAATCGATTTACCTCTCTTATTGCGTCCGCAGGCGGTGGACAACTTCCTTTCACCGTCTAATAGATAGGTGCAAGGTCGATTATCCGGAATTATATGGTCTGTGGCTGCAATACGTACGCTCCGCCGAGCATGAGGAAGCGGTTAGCGCCGCGAAACGAATCGTTGAGGCAGTACACGAGGGCGTTTTGCCGCCTCTGCCCCCACCGACAGGCGGACGGTGAGCAACTCAACGGTGGCGCGCACGCCAGAATGAACTGACTCCCAGGTAGAGAAATACCACCGCCGCTCCGATCGCGAAATCCCTCGACACCCCCCCGATTCCTGACCAGCTCTGCCAAAGGCGCAACGCGAAGAGGGCTGCGAACAAAAGAAAGAATGTGCCGGTGACCTCAAGCCAGACGATGCCACCTACGCGGCGGAAGGGGCGCAGGAATCCGCCGATTCCCTTGCTGACGCCGCGGCTTGTTTGAGCTGCAATGCTACCGGCGGCTCGCGCCTGAGATTGAACCTGGGCGACGCGGTTGGCGGTCGCGGCGGATTGGGCGTTGACATGAGGCGCGCTTGCGGCGGATTGCGCGGAACCTGCAATACGTTGGCCGGCAATGCGCCCGGCAATGCGAACGCCGATGCCCAGAGCGCGGCCGATGTTTTGCGGTCTCATACCGTTTATGATGGTAGCAGTGGCTTACGGCGGTTTTCGCGGCTGGGGCGGGTCCCGGGTTGCTCTCGAACCTGAATGGAAGTAAGGTAAAGAGATTCCGCGTTGCGACCCACGTTCCGAACCTGCCGGGGGCGCCGCTCATGGAGGTAACTGTGACATCCCGTCTGCGTGAACTCATTCAGCAACTGGGCGAGGCCATCCATGAGTCGGTCATCGAGAGCGAGCAAATCGCCGGCGTGGTGCAGGACATCCGCAAGCACGGATTCGATGTGCTGCTGATGCTGGAAGCGACAATCGGCCTGAACGAAGTTACCGAAAAGAGCGCTGCTACAGGGGCTCCGGAACTGAGCGAAGGCGAGGTGGGGAAATTCACCCCGAATGACCTGCACTTCTTGCGCTCGCTGCGGATCGCTGTGGAAGGTGAGCCCGACGAATCCGCAACAGACGTGAAGTAGGGTGTGCGCTTTGATGGCCGCGAGGCCGTAGGCGGACCGGCACGGCACTCCACGCAGGCAGTTCCCTGAAGATTCCCAGACAAGTTGTTTGCCAATGAGCTTCGGATCGCGCTGACAGTATGCCCGTGCGCGATTGACCCTGGTTCCGTCGCTTGATAAGATAAAAGTGCGGGGTGGAGCAGCCCGGTAGCTCGTTGGGCTCATAACCCAAAGGTCGCTGGTTCAAATCCAGCCCCCGCAACCAAAATAATCAATAAGTTACGGTTGAGCAGCTTTCTCCTGCAAGACCCCGTTTGACCCCATTCGGAAACGGCCCCAAAACTCCCCAAACTTACTGGATAACGGCAGACCCTTCGACGGTCTGCGTTGGCACGCCAAAAACCAGGCTCACGACTTGGCTGTTGGCGCGACGTTTGCTGTCTGACATGGCCTGTCCATAGACGTTCATCGTGGTCTGGATCGAGGCATGACGCATTAGTTCCTGCTGCACCTTCATCGGCGCTCCGGTCTCGTCCAGCCACGAGCGGTACGTGTGGCGGAACGTGTGCCAGCCAATCTCATCGCCGATCCCGGCGGCTGTTCCAGCCGGTTTCAGAATGCGCTGCTGTAAGCCGTCCTGGTGATACGGTCTCGCCGTGGCGGGATTGGCGAAGAGCCAATCCTCGTCTCTCGGAAAGATCGTCTGAGCGCGCCAAGCCAGCACCGCCTCAGCGAGGCGAGCGTCAAGCGGAACGTGGTCCTTCGAGTATTCCGTTTTGACCTCATCCACGCGGCCTTGCACAACGCTGCGCTGAATCAGGACTGTGCGTTTTTTGAAATCGAAGTCTCCCCACTGGAGACCCATGATCTCGCTTACGCGAAGTCCCAGACATTGCGCGATCAGCACCATCGTGCGGTACGGCTCCACGAATTGGGCGAGGAGCCGACAAAACTCCTCGACAGTAAGAACCCGCGGACGCCGCTGGCGCTTCGAGCTGTTCTTCACCCGCACCAGCGCGATGGGATTCTTGCCCATTTCGATCAGGCACCACCGCTCAGCGCATTTGAAAATCAGGTGCATCAGGCTCCGGATATGGGCCTTTGTCTTCGGCGCAAACTCCAGTTCTCGAAACCATTGTTCGATCGCCATCGGTCTGAACCGGTCCAAAGGGTATTCGCCCCAGCGCGGTCTGAGATGCACCCGGATGATGGACTTGTAGGCCATCCGGGTTGAATACCGATCCGGCAGTTCATGCTCGACAAAACGGTCGAGCAGAACGCCGAAAGTGGGAATTCGCATCTCCGCGCGCGGAGACTCTGCGTTGACTCTGAGAAGGAGTGTTTGCACTGCCCTGCGAGCTTCCGTGATCGTCGGGTATTGTTCCGTGTCCCCGACAATGACGGCGTGCCGTTTTCGTCCTCCACTTGGTTCCGTGTCGTAGTACCGGATCTCCCAAATGGCAGGACCGCGCAGCCTCTCCCTCAACCGCAAACTTCCAAATTGATACCGTGTCCCAACCATCAACTCATTCCTCTCTTGGTTGAGGGCACGAGTGGTTAAGAACAGGGTACCTCTGTTCGGCTTCAGAGTCGATTTCGCGCAGCTCCGCGCCCAGCGTCTGGCCATTCAGATCGGAAGCACGAAAGCGCCAGAGCTTGCCCACTCGCAATCCGGCGACAAGACCGTTGCGGGCGTAACGCTGAAGGGTCTTCGGATGGACCTTCACGAGGGCCGCAGCCTGCTCGCTGTTCAATAAAGGTTCGAATGAATAGGGGGAATCGAACATAGTTCGCACGCTCCTTGAACTCACGATGCGACGAATTCTATTTCTTGTCTAGCCCCTGTAAATTGAGGCACTTCCGCCTTATCAAAGTTTGCACTCGGAGCGAAGGTAATGGAGCGACGTTTAGAGAAATGGAGCGTAACGGAAGGTATTCTTAGGCATTCATGGGAATAGCTGTTTTTTTGATTTTATGAAAAGAGAATTATGCGTTTCGCTAAAAAGAACAGACATTCCCCGGATAGACAGAGCATAGCCGAGGCGCGGGCGGTGTCAAGGGCGGCTACGCCGCCGCTTCGCGGTCAAGACCCTTGACACCGCCCTCTCCGCCTCGGCAAACAATCCAAATATCCGGGAAATGTCAGTTTTAGAAGCCAATCCCAAAGTCGTGTCCATAGCCGATTTCGCGCCCAATTTTCATCAGGTCAATTTGCGGCTCAGGCACCAAAGCTACGCCGCGCGCCAACTCACTCTGTCGCGTCTGCTCGCGGGTCAATTCAGTGGCCGATGGGCGCGCCGAAGAAATTCCGAGCGATTCGCGCAGTTGTTCGCGGTCGCTCGTCACAATCGCAATTTCACTGCGGCCCCGCGAGGCGGCGACGTAGAACTGCTCTTGCTTCATTCCGTCGCCGGAGAGAACCACCGCATCCACAGTCTTGCCTTGGCTGCGATGAGCGGTGATCGCGTAGCCGTGGTCGAACTCGTGATAGTTTGCGGGCAGGGTGCGGCCATCCTCAAGTTGAATGCGCCCCCCATCAACACTGCGGACGTTTGCCAACTCTCCGTTAGTGGCGCGGAACCCCGCCTCCCGACGATTTCCCGTCAACAGGAGCCGGTCTCCAGCAGCGACTTCGATTTGATGACGTTCATGCACGGAGAAAGAACGCGCCTGTGCAGGACTCACCACGCGCTCTACGCCGTGCCGATCTCTGGCGACGATTTGCGATGCGCTTGCACTTTCGACGACGAGCGATTCATTCTTGCCGATCCCGTGCGAAGAGCGATGGAACTGCAATATCTGGCCTTCCTGATAATTCGACAAATCCTTCTTTTGCGCCTCAGTCCATTGCAAAGGCACATGGCGTTCGAAGACCATGCCGCCATTCAATTCGCCTTGTTGCGTCATATCATGACGAATCGCGTGGGTGATCCTGGCGATCTCTTCGTGAGTGCCTGCAACGACGAGCACTTTACGGCTAGGAACGACTGCAAGCTCCCGGTAAGCCGCCGCTACGGTGTGCGCGGAATCCAGGTAAGGAACCTCACGAACGGCCCCGAGCTTTTCCAACTTTTCAAAACCCTGCTCTGGCGAATCGCGTAGCGTTTGAATGGCGTCCCGATACTCTGCCTGTGTCTGCCGTTGTACGCCGGTCAGGGAAACGCTTTTCATCTGCGATTCCCGCTCCAGGATGCGCAGGGCGTCCGACGCTTCGACGCTTTGAATCTGCCGCGTGTCCCCGGAGAAGAGAAGCCGCACGTTTCCGTGCTCCGCCAGCTTGAGCAACTCATCCATTTGGCGGCCAGAGATCATGCCCGCCTCATCGACGATCAGAACTTTGCCGCGCACCGCACCCCGCTGAGTCTCATCTTCCAGCAATCGGGAAACCGTCATGGCATCTCGAATACCAACCTTGTGCAACTCCTCGACCGCACTGCGTGTCGGCGCAACCGCCGTTACTTTGCGCCCGGCATCGCGTAAACCGCGTTCAATTTCTTGAAGCGTGGCCGTTTTCCCAGTCCCGGCCGCTCCGCACAAATTGATGGCAAGATCGCGGGAAGCCAAAACCTCATGAACCGCTCGCCTTTGCTCATCTCGTAGACGCTCGGAAGGCTGGAACTCGCGCTCTCCACCCAACCGCTCAAAGTGCCCAGTGCCGCGATCCACTGCCTCAATCATCCGCTGTTCGCGCTCAAGACTCTCGCGTGTGGCAAGATTGTTTCCAGCCCGGATGAGAGAACCCTCTGACTGCTCCAGTTCCAGAGCGCCGCGCAACTGGCCAAGATCAATCTGCCCGCGCCCATGACGCAGGGCTTCGGTCATCAGATCGAAATCGCGCACAACGGAGTTACGCTCGAAGAGGTGCGCCTTCGCATACTGAAGCGATTCCGATGCTTGAGAGAATTCCTGGGAAACATGCGGATGCCGTTCGATTGACTTGGTGCGGATACTTTGCAGCGTTTGTCTTTCCTCCGGCGCAAGACGGGCTTGCTGTTGTTCTCTCACTCGTTCCGTGGAGATTTCCGCCAGCTTGTCCGCGCGGGATTCCCGGACAAGCACGGCAACTTCATTATCGGTTGGCTTGCGGCCATGCTCCGCCGTGAATTGCTCAATTGCGGCGTCGCGCTGTGCGCTGCGCACGCTGTACCTTTCGAGCAATTCATTCGATACGCCGCGAATCTCGAATCCATGATCTCTGCCCTTGGAATCGCGGCGCGGCTCGATCTCATATCCCAGCCCGCGCGCCTCACGCGCCAGCGCGTTCCGGTAAACCTCCGTCAGATATGAGCGGCGCTCGTACAGTCCCGACGCCTGTAAAGCCTTCCAGCGGCCTTCCACGCCGTCATAGGTGAGATTGGCCGCAACAGCGTGCGTGTGCAGTTGCGGATCGAGTTCCCGGCTGGTGTCGTGACGGTATGAAGCAACGATCCAGTTGCCGGTTGCTCGATTCTCGTTCGCACCATTCAACCGGACGCGCGTCGCTGCATGGCTCTCGGCCTCTGCAAGTGCCTCGCGGACCGCTTTGTCGTGAGCGGCTACGAGGCGATCATCCCCGCCGACGAGCGCCTGAATGGAAATTGACTTCGGCGCGGAAAAGGTCAGATCGTACAGCGACCGCCCTTTGCTCTGCTCGCTTCCGTCTTCTTTCGCGCGGTCCGCACTGTGCCGCGGGCGGAGGAACTCGCCGGTTTCCGGATTCAGCCCCTCTCGGATGGCCTCGAATTGTTCCGGCGTCACAGTGCCGTTCAAACCGAGCAGCTCGGCCCCACGGCCATGCCATTCGCCTTGAACCCGGCGATGTTCATCGTAGTAATCGCTGTGTTCGAGATGCCTCTGGGCATACCCGGCACCGCCCGACATGGCCCTGATCGTCAGCATAGCCCGACGCTAACGCTGTTCGAATTCCGAATGCAACAGCCTTTGTAACTTTGCCGCCTTGGTTGCCACGCCAATGTCGAAGCCTGATGGAGCCACGTCCCGTGCCAGTCCGCCCAGGTTGCAGCCTGAATCCGCAAGCATCGTTTCAGCAATACCCGACCAAGAGCGTTCTCGCTGCGCTCGTTCTGGAGATAGACACCATCCCTAAGCCTGACGGCTTAGGATCGTGACTGCGGGTCGTGAATATCGAACGAATCTCGAATGATTTCGCACGATGTTCGATATTGATCGCGGTGGATTCGATGACGTTCGAGTTTCTGTAGTAGTCGTTACTAGTCATCTCAAAGTGAGTGAAACAGAATCGTGCCTGGGCTGAATCGTCAATGCAGTCGGAAGTCAACGTCTCTAGCAGGCGTTAAGGTGTCCCCTTCACTTGCTGAATCATCGCAGAGAACATCTGCGGATTCTCATTCGGAAATCTTCTCGCCGCTTCGGACTCTGCATTCTGTGCATTTGATACTCCTATACCCCTTAAAAGCACTTTGCTTGGGACATTATGTGCTTTCAAACGGCAGCAAAAGCTCTCGATGTGAGCCTCACCAAGAACCAGAATTACTTCCGATTGAAGATATCTCCTGAGCTTTTGAATCCAATGCTCTTCGCGTGCCGGAAAAAAGACCGCGATTTCGACGGCGTGAGCCGCTACCCCTTCCAATCCGGGCGGGCAATTACTCAAAAGGCCAGATGCACAAAGTTCAAGGCAAATCTGAGATTTGCTCATGTACCCAATCCGCTTTTTCTCATTTGAACATGGTTCACAAAACAAGTGTTCGATTCCGCGCTCCCGGGCGACATTTCGAGGAATTGATTCATAAACTATAAACACCCCGTTTCTCCTGTCGACTAGAGTTTCTTCGTTTTCCTCGACAGCTATCAACGCAGGGTGATATTGCTCGATCGCTTTGATCAAGCAGCCTTCCAATTTCGCTTGATCGGGGCTGAGCATTGCACCCGGTGGGTGGCGCTGGGCATCGTGATTTACTCCGATTAGATAGAACATATCGGAAAGCTTAGCACTGCTGGCAGCTTTCTTAGGAAGCAGGTTTGACCTAAATCGTGGACGGACTCTCGCCATCCTTGCATTAAATCAGCGGGGCTTGTGAACTCCATAGCGATTGGCTGTCCGCCAGTTCTGGTAGTGGCCATTCCGATGATGAGCGTTCGTCTCGCCGGGATAGTTTCCGCCGTGCGATGTGGTGTGGTGTCCCCCGCCGTAGAACCGGCGGCTAGTTCCGGATGAGCGTTCCGTGCTGTGGTGACCATTGCTCACGCGAGGAGAATGGGTTCCGTGCGGTGTCGCGGAGGCGGAAGACATGGCCAGAATGCAGCAGAGTAGAGCCAATGCTAACGATCTTGATTTCATAGACTTACCTTCACTTCGCTTTCCGAAACCAATGACCATTCCAGAACGGGGTGCAACGATCTCCGAATCTGGTAACATTCTAATCACTTCACAGTCACTGTGATCAAGCGTTGGAAGCAACTTCCTCGGACCGCGACCAATTTGCGCAGATTCATTGCTTTTTGACTTGCGAAATCTGGACGCGGGCTGCAGGTGGCACGGTCTGTTGCGTAAGGAGAACGACAGTGCAAGACCCTCTGAAGGTTTTCGGAACAATTACGCGTTATGTTCTGGCGGGTGTCGCCTGCTTGTCGTTCTTCCAATTCTTATTCTTCATCAGCAGTTCATCGGATGAAGCTCAGTACAAAGCTGGCATGGCGATCGGTAGAGCGGTCATCTGTGGCGTGATAGCAGGCGTCTGGTTCTACAGAGCCAGCCGGGAGAAGCAATTGAGCGCGTTTACCGAGCATTCGGCTAGGGCTCGGCTGTCTATCGCGCCAGAGAAACCCATCCCAACAGAACAACCCAAAGTGATCTCCACTCCCGAACCGCCGCAAGGGTCGCATCCTCCGGTGGTCGAAGCAAATCTCTCGCAAGCTCCAGGAGATGGCCGAATTGTCTGCGGCGCCTGCGGCAAACAGTTTTCAGAGGAGTTTAGTTTCTGCCCTTACTGTGGGAAGTCCCTTGACGCCAAGCCGCCTGCAGGGATCGAATCGCCGTCAGTCCCTGCTGTGGAGCGCCAATCGTTCACGAACGATCCAGGCATTCAGCCCGAATCGGAGGAAAGCCCAGGGGCAGGCAGCGGAATTCAAACGGGTACCATCGTGTTTGGTGCGTTCTCCGCGATTAGCTTGGTGGTATCGATAGTCAAGGGTGTCGTTCCCATTTTCCTCATGGAGGCTGCCGGATGGGCTGGCGCTGCTTGGTACTGGCAAAGCAAGAAAACTCATAGCGAAACTGCAAAGGCCGTCGTCGTTGTTTTGGCTGTTTTGATCGCCATCGGCGAGGTTATTCACATTGCTTCGCAGGCCAATCCGAAGGCTACCGCGCCTACAGTCAGCGATCCATTTGCAGCATACGGCGGTCATGAGGTTGCCCCTGCTGAAGAGTCGGCAACTTCGCATGTTACCGATGTCGAAATGCAAGCGGTTGCACTCTTCAGGCGGAAGCAATACAAGGAAGCGAGACCGCTCTTCGAACAAGCCTGTAATGGTACGGACGAAAACGGATTCAAATATGCCGGGTTCGATGGCGAGATGAAGGCCTGCAACTACCTCGGCTATATCTATGCCCAGGGCCTTGGCGGCGTTCACGACAGGAAAAAAGCACGGGACGCTTACGAGAAAGCATGTGACCAAGGGATATTGCCCAGTTGCGCAAGTCTCGGCTCTCTATTCCAGGACGCCGGAGACAACGACAATGCACGCAAGTACTTTCAGGAGGCCTGCGACGGTGGAGTGGCCGAAGGCTGCGACCTGCTGCGCGGCGTGAAGTAGCCGGGAACCGGCGAAAATGTCTCGGCGGTCATCGGTACTGGCAATTCCTCCGGCTGCGGAACATATGGGAGATCGGGATGCGGACAAGGACGTTGGCCGAATGGACGTGGCTCATGGTGTTGGCGGTTGCAGCCGTGCAAGTTGTGGCGCAACAGGATGACGTGCCAATCCTGCGCCCAAAGAAGCCACAGCCCAAGCCAACAGTCGCGACAATGTTGGTGATGTGCGACTTGGCTTGCAACTGGAAACTGGACGGCGAGGCGAAAGGCCGCATCGATGCTGGGGACTCGGCTACAGTGAGGGTGCATCCCAGTCAGCACCTGGTGGTTGCAGTGACTGAGGACGGCCTTGATCAGGCCCAGCAAATCGTCGAAGTTGAAAAAACGGGGCAAACAGTCACTGCCATCGAACTCAAGCCAGTACGCGAGGCACGTCTAAGAGCCGAGCAGCAGGCAACGGACAAGGCCGCTGAGGAGGCAAGAGAGAAGATAGCGCGCGAGAAAGCTAGCAGCATCTGGACCGACCCCGCGACGGGTCTGACGTGGGCTAAGGAAGACAGCTACTGGGGAGAAACCTGGCAGCTGGCGACAGATTACTGCCGAAGCCTGCAATTGGCCGGGTATACGGATTGGCGTCTTCCGACAATCGATGAGTTGCAGCGCATATACGACCCAAACACCAATGTTGACGGTGACCACGTGAACGGCAACCTGAAATTGACCTTGCCCTATTCTGAATGGAGCAGCTCTCAGGAATATGCTTCTGGGGAAGCTTGGACCTTCGACTTCCGCAACGGTTGGCGTTCCTCATACCAGCTAGACATTCACTACAATAATCGCGCACTGTGTGTGCGCCGTTCCGGAAGATGATGTGTGTCGCCTCTTTCCCGTCCCGGTGTCGTCTGGGACCGATCTTCGTAGGATATTGCTAAACGCAGCCTGTTAATTGAATTCGGAGTATGACAATGAACGCAAGGTTTCAGACGGCAATCATATTGATGATCCTGGTGTTCGCACTGGGTGAGGGGATGATCATGGCTCAGCAGAGTGAGGTGCCAATTCTGAAACCAAGAGCCAAGCCGGTCACGGCGGCAACGCTTTTGGTGATGTGCGATCTTGCCTGCAACTGGAAACTGGATGGCGAGACAAAGGGCCGCATCGATGCTGGAGGGTCTGCGAAAGCGAAGGTCGAACTTGGCCAGCACGCATTGGTTGCTGTGACCGATGATGGGTTCGACAAGGTGGAAAAGGATATTGAGATTAAGACAGCGGGACAGACCATCTTCCGCGTCGAACTCCAGCCTGTTCGGAATGCGAGAATCCAGACGGAACAGTCGGCACAGGAAGAGGCTGCCCATTTGCAGGAACTGCGCGATCATGCCGCCGACCGCTTCAAGGAAGGATACGCGCTCACCGAGCAGAAGCGCTATGGGGAGGCAAGACCGCTTCTTCAGAAGGCCTGCGATGGCGGAGACATGGTCGGATGCTTCGATCTGGCCTTACTCTACGAGCATGGCGACGGTGGGAGCCAAGACTATTCTCAAGCGCGAACACTTTATCAGAGGACCTGTGAAGGCGGATACATCGACGGATGCACCAATGCCGGTTCACTTTACGCCCAAGGTCGGGGTGGGACCCAGGACTACTTCGTGGCGCGAACATTTTACCAAAAGGCTTGCGATGGCGGAGACATGGTCGGATGCGTCAATCTTGGCAAACTCTACGACAATGGCAACGGTGGGAGTCAGGACTACTCTCAGGGACGAACACTTTTTCAGAGGGCCTGCGAAAGCGGAAATATAGAAGGATGCAGCATGCTCGGCAATCTTTACTACGACGGGTACGGTGTCAAGCAAGACTATACTCAGGCGCGAAAACTCTATCAGAGGTCCTGTGACGGCGGAGAAATGAATGCATGTTTTGCATTAGGCAGTATTTATGGATTAAGTCAAGGCGTGAGCGAGGACTTCTTCCAAGCCCGAACCTTCGATCAGAAGGCCTGCGACGGCGGTGTAATGGGCGCGTGCTTCATGCTCGGCCTTTATTATGAAAATGGTTACGGCGGGAAAAAGGACTATACCATGGCGCTTACCCTCTTCCAAAAAGCCTGCGACGGGGGAATTCAGAAGGCGTGCATTGAAATGCAACACTTGCACTAAAGCACAAAGTGAGACTCTCAATGATTGATGAAACTCAAAGAGCTATTTGCCACGAAGCTGGCCATGCAACGGTTGCCCTCCATCTTGGCTTTCCGATTGAGAGAATATCGGTGAGCAAGGGATTCCCATTTTGTCATATTTCGCTAGACACTCCTGATCGGAAGCTGCAAGAGCGGTACATCGTCTTGGGCGCTGGGATTGCTGCCGAACAACATCTTTATCAATGGCACAATCCAACTGCGTGTGCGAGAGATACAGCAATGATCGCTGCGAGAGGAGGGCAGTCAATCGAAACTTACCTTCCAGCGGCGCTGAGAATAATCGAGTTGAACGATTGCCGTTTCCGTCGGTTTGTCTGGAAGCTGACCTGTCGTATGCAGGAGGAAATCTGTGTCGGGTCTTTCGCGGCAGGAGGAAGCTTAGCGGATCCCGCACTTCCATCTTTTGATCTGCTCTCGATCGACGAAATCCAAGTTATTTGGCGCGATACTGCGAGACCGTCTGGAGATTATTCAATGCATCAGAGGGTAGCAAAGTGAAACAAGACTGGCTGGCTGGTTATTGCGATGTCTATACAGCGAAGCACGGGAAGGACATGATTTATGTTGGACGCGACCAGGCGAATCCGGTGAACTGGTCTGTATTTATAAATGGCAGGTGGGAAGGCATTGACGATGCGCTAACCTTGAGGGGCGCCAAGGAATTCGGCCACGCTCAATTCGACAAAGATAAAGTCTGTTCATTGAAGTTGGATTGGCGTGCGGACTGGCTCCTGGTTGATGCAACGCGGCAAGAAATAGCGAATTTGTGTCCTGAGTGCGGCAATCCAGCCACGGACGACTATGAAGATGAAGATACTCGCCGATGCCCCGATTGCGGGTGGGAACATCAATATACATCTCAGGAGAATGAGGGCATAAGAAAACTACATGAGCAGGCGGTCAATCCTTTGCTGGGTCGTTGATGTCAATGTGGGCGCATGGTGAGGAGCACAGAGTGAGCAAAGCGTTGAAATTCGTCGACCTCCCGAACATGAAGTACCTGACGGACGAGCTTACTTTCAATTTGGAGCGATGCGCAGACGTTCTTGATGCCAACCTTATAGGGTTAAACGAGAAGACTCAGATTCCCGACATAATCGCTTCTTGGAACGGAAAGAATCCGGCCGACCGCGCCCCATTCGCGTTTCGAGATCGAGGCAGAATCATCGTGGAAATATGTCAGTCGCTCACGAAGCGTGGGCCGCTCTTTACCTCCACGGTTCTCGAAGCCAAAAAAGAGAAAGAAACAGCGCCGGTCGTATTCTTTAAGATGCACTCGCCCACGCTCGACATCCCGATGCGCGTGGAAATTCCGTTGCGTGCTCTTATCAAAGGCGGCCCGAGCCTTGAAGGAACATATTCCGTTTACCTGCACGCGCTCATCTGTAATGACGGGAAGGAGTTCGTCTACTACGGAATAACCAAAAGAGGCTGGAACAAACGCTTCACTGAGCATATGGAATCGGCGCTCGCGGACGAATCTCGCCGGTTATTTCCCTCCAAATTGAAGGAGCTAATATCCGCGCGTGTGCAGCATGTCCAAAGAGAAAGTCAGACAGGGTCAATGTTGACTGGTTTCGTCAGTTCAGTTTGCGCAGTCGGCCTAAATGAGGATTCGGCGATGGACGCCGAGGAATACCTCGTGGACAAATACAGCTTGTCGTCCAAATACCCGAACGGCCTGAACATGATCCCAGGTGGCCGTGAGGGCATCAAGGTATTGCGAAAACTATCACCTGTCGGCGGAACATCTTTGACCGAAAGTGATGATCGTGAAGCGCTGCTCGATGAGTATTTGAAGATTCACCCTCATTTTGGAAGACCGAACCCAGGAGTCGCCGAAAGTTGGAACGATCCGGCGTACGCTGAGGCCGTCATCTGTGGCCGCGAGAATCGGTTGAGCGCGGAACAAGTTCGCGAAATCCGGTATCTTGCGGCAATGGGAAATGGCATCGACCGAATCAGAGAGCTGATCGGCGCATTGGACGACGGCCAGGTCTCGCGCGTCTTGTCGGGTCGCACATATACTCGGATCTCATAGAGAATGTCTCGGCACGATCCTGCTGTGAATAGTTTCTATCGGGCATTTCAGGACGCAGGGGTGACCGAAGCGGAGCACACGCAATCTAAGTTCGTCACGATTGCTTTCACTTCCAGTGTGCGAGGTTCTGCCAGTTGGCGGGGAACTGCATCGCCCGAAGATTGACCGTCGGATGAGCGTTGAAAAGAGCCTTGAGTCGCTCTCCCCAGTCGGAATCAGGAGCGATGCCGGCGAGCAGGGTTTGAATAATCAGCGCGATCACGTAAAAACGGTCATTACCAATGCCGTTTGCTTTCCATGCCACAGGTAACTCCGGCTTGACGGCGAGTTCTCTATTCCACAACCGGCTGTGATGCGCACAGACGTTCCGGACCGCCGTCAAAGCATGGAGCCAGCTTACAAAGACAGGCTGCGGCTGATTGAATTCGCGGGCGATCTTCTTCCGGAGGCTAGTCCTCAAGTGTTCATACATCTTCGAGAGCGCTCCGAAGCTGATTAACTCCGTCGCCATCCACACCGGCAAGTCCGTTTCGGAGGTGTATTTGGTCCGATAATGCCCGATGAACACCTCGGTCGAACGCCCCTCTTCGCGACGCAGAATCCTCATGAAGTCGGCATGATTGAATGCCGCCGCGAAGTTGGCGGCGTCTGTATAACCGAAGACGCCCAGGTCTTTCCCTATTTCGTAGGTAATGACCGCCCGGACGCTGATCTCAATCCTGTCCAGAGCTTCGCGTACGAGCCGCCGCAGGTCGGCATCGAATTGATAGAGGTCAATGATTTGCTCAAAGGTCGTCCCCGGACGAAAATTGCCGGTGGCCGCATCTTTGAATGGGATGAAGTACGCGCTCAGGCGGTAATAGCCGATTCGTTTCAGCCAAAACAACGTACTCGCCCTGTCTGCGCAAGCGAGACCGCGCCGGAGCAGTAATTCGACTTGATCTTCGTATGGAAGATGAGGCTTGCCGTATTTCATCGGAAAATGAAAAACCCGCCGATTTGAGCTTCACCTGTTTCCAGGGAGAGGCTTGGCGGGTGTGTCATCACTATAGTGACGGCATTCCCGCCAATTGTCAAGTGTTTTGTCCTCGCGGTCAGCCTGACCAGAAAGCGTTGAATGCCTGCAAAGCCATTCATTTCCTTCCAGATAGCCGCCCGTCATCGCCACTACCCGATTCTACCGCCCCTGTCCGGCGTCGGGCTTAGCGTCGTGCTGGAAATGATGCGGTTTCTGTGAATTGCCGCCTGAACTGCCGCTTTGGTTCGGTTGCAGCGTTGGAGCTGGTTGCACCGTGGCCGGCGTCGGCGCTGTGGCTGCATCGGAAGGCGAATCCCGGCAACCCTGAATCTCCATTCCGCAAAACATGCCGACAAGAAGGGTTGCGCCGCACACAAGAGGAATCCAGATTCGCAGCAAATCGCCTCTCAATTCGTGCAGGAGAGCATCAATCGTCTTGGCTCTGCTTTCCAGGGAATAGGTCAATCGGTTGTTGGCAGACTCGACCTGGGCAGCGATGCCGCTTTGCGAATCCGATAACCGCCGCAGGACAGTGGAAAGTTCCTTTTGCGCGCTCGTCATCGTTGCGCCCGTGGCCTGTAACCCCTGCGCAGATTCCGTAATGCCAGACTGGAGGAAATACTGGCGCAGACTCTCCCCCAGCATCTTTGCGATGTGTTCCGGCGCAAGGCCAGACTCGACCTCATCCGGCAACTTGGCGATGCGCGCTTCCAACTCGCGGACATAGGCGAGCGTTTTCTGCTGCGTCTCCGCTGAAGTTTGCCGATGAAGTTCAAGCAACTCCTGAAATCGTTCGCGCTCGTCGGCAATATCCTTGGGTGTGTGGCGGGTTAGCAGAGCCAAGATGCCCATTGCTTCGAGAATGCGCAGCATTTCATCGTCCGGGCTGAGAGTCCGAGCATGCGCGAGAACGCGATAATACTCGGCCTGCAACTCTTCGGGCACAAGGCGGGCGAGAGAGTCGAAAAGCGTCGGCTCTCCCGCCGCGACAACTGCGAGTGTGGAATTGACCGGAGCCGCACTCATGGCAAGAACACCTGCCTTGCACGGTCGAATTCAGAGAAGAGCCGCCGCCGGTAGCTCTGTGCGCGCATGACGAGCGATGCTCTTTTCAATTCGTCAATGTCGGCTTTGCGATCCGCAACCTGTCCCAGTTGTATTCCATGTTGCCGGACTGGGTTTTCAAGTTCAGCAAGCCGGAATTCCATCTGTAAGATTTCCGGCGAAAAGGCTTCACGGAAACGACTCGCCTGTTCGGTTGACCTCCAGTATGTGAAATCCGCGAGGGCGCTGGTTGCGTTTTCAACGACGACGTATTCGACGCGATCCTGTAACCGGCTGGCCCAGGCCAGGACGCTTTCGACGCTGGCCGGGTCCGGCGTGACCACGCCGACCGCTGTGAAGCGGACGCCCATCGCGGCAACGTCCTCGTACATCGACTCGAACCAGTCAGCGGCCACCTGTCCGGCACCGGCTCCCATATCGGCAAGGATGATGGGAGTACCACCGTCAAGGTGATCGACAAACGCGTCGAGACCAGCGGGAGTGTGAATGTTGACCTTGGTCACTGTGCCGTTGAAGAAGTGCTTGAGAGAGCCGCGCGCCTTATTCTCCGTATCGAGATCGAGCAGGGTGACCGGAATTTCATTCGTGGCGAACCATTCGGCCAAGGCAACCATGACGCCGGTTTTGCCGACTCCGCCTTTTCCGCCCATCGTGAAGACAACTCGTTTTGAACAGGCCGTCATTGTTCACCTCCGTTGTTTGTCAAGGTCAAAGGCTCGTTCTCACGGAAGACGAAGCGAGTTGGCTTCGCAGTTCGCACCACTGGCTTTGCTTTGAAGGCGCTAACGCGGTCGAGCACCGGCGAATCTGCCGTAGCAAGTTGGATTGGCGGCAGTTCGAATTGTGTGCGCTTGCGATGCTTGGCGCGGACCTTCACAAAGGAATGCAGGGTGCTCGGCGCAACGTACAAGCCAAGGCGCTCCTCAAAGAGGTGCGCAACTTCGCGGTACGTCCGCCCCTTGCGTCGTAGCTCGCGGATCAGTTCGCGGTGAGGTTCGAGCTTTGAGCGCGGTGGTTTCTCAGGAAGATTGTCGATCTCTGAAGTGGGCAGGCTCGTTACGATTGAGTCTGAAGTCATGGCGGATTCTCCTCTACAGGCGGTTTCGGAGAATCGTGCATGGGTCGAAGAGATGATATTCGCTGCTATCGGGACACGAACTACATCTCTTTGGGCCAGACCCCACACGGTTCCCAAACTGTGGTTTCTGACCGTTTCCGAAGGTTTCTCACGGTTTCCACCCGTGCCCTGTTGTCAATTGCTTGCCCGGAAAAAACGCCGCTCATAACCCAAAGGTCGCTGGTTCAAATCCAGCCCCCGCAACCATTTAGCTCAACAAAACAAAGAGCTTAGAAAAGGTCGCTTGACGCGGCCTTTTCTATTTTGGGTTGACTGTCCGTGTTCTGCCCGTATTCCTGTAGCCGAGGAGGAGAATTTGCCTCTGCCTTCGCTCAGGGAACACATGATTCGAGCGGATCAAGGATGGCCAATTCAATGGGAGGCGCTAAACGCTTCGGGTTACTGACTGGCCGCCCAGTGTTCGATCAAGGAGCGCTTAGGCCCCTTCGCATCAGCCAAGCTCCGAGAGCAAGTGCATTCCTGAACACTAGCCGGCTTTGCCAGTACTAATTCCATGGGCCGAAGCACCGTTGCTTGAACTGTTTATCACGTCGTAACTGACGAGTTGCCGGTGATCCACCCACAATCGGTCCACAGATGCGCCCAACCGCCGGACGATTTGAAAAGTCGGCTCTCGATCTGGGATCATCAGGCATGATTCCCTTCAATTGGTCGTTCGCGGCGGAGTTGCTCCTCGCCCTTATTCCGGTTGGTGCTGGCGCATTCGGGTTGAACCATCCCTTTCGACTCTCGTCGACCCCTCTTTGAAGGTTGATTTCAAGGCGTGGCTGGCGGCCAGACCAGCAACTGCCCACGCCGCAAGATAGTGGGGCTTGGCTTGGCAACTGAAATCCTTGATACCGCAGGAACGATTCGTTCATTCGTCGAAATGCGCAGACGTGCTCAGGAAGGTGGGCCGAAGCGGCTGGCCGTAGTAATGGCCGACGACGACGTCGTGCTGACGGCTGTGTCAGACGCGTTCAAGTTGGGGTTGGTGTATCCGGTGCTGATCGGCGACGAGGAAAAGATTCGTGCCAAGGCCGCAGCTCTGGGATTGGAAGAGCTGTTGCGAGCAGCGGAGATCGTCGCGACAGAAGAGGCGGCAATGGTAGGTGCGCGGATGGCCAGTGAAGGAGCGGTGGACATCCTGCTGAAGGGACATCTGCGCACCGACGAATTGCTGCGCCCGGTGCTCGACAAGAGCGCCGGTGTGCGCACCGGACGCTTGTTGAGCGATGTGGATCTTTATGAAGACACGCTCACCGGCGAGAGGCGACTGGTGGGAATTACCGACGGCGGCTTGAATGTTGCGCCGAATCTGGAACAGAAGAAGCAAATTGTGTTGAACGCGATCGAGGTGCTGCACTGCCTGGGATTCAAGCGGCCGAAGATTGCCTTGCTGAGCGCGACGGAGGTGATGTCGGATGCGTTGCCTTCCACGGTGGAGGCGGGCGCGCTCACTGAGATGGGAGCGGCGGGCGCTTTCGGTGATGCGGAGGTCTTCGGGCCGCTGGCACTGGACAACGCGCTGTTGCCCTGGGCGGCGGAAGCAAAAGGTATCCATCACGCAGTGGCGGGACACGCGGACTGCATGGTTGCGCCGACGATCGAAGCGGGGAATCTGCTAGGTAAGGCGGCGGTCTATATGGCAGGTTCGCACTGCGCGCATGTCGTCGCGGGTGCGAAGGTGCCCATCCTGATCCCCTCGCGGGTGGAGAGCGCGGAGGATAAGCTGAATTCCATCGCTCTGGGAGTGCTCTATGCAAACCGCTGAGTTCCGAGTTCTGGCCATCAATCCCGGATCGACGTCGACAAAATTCGGCCTCTTCACCAACGAGCGTGCGGAGAAAACTTGGACCGTGCGCCACGCGGACAAGGAAATGGAGGCGTTTCGCCGGCGGCCGATTCTGGAACAGGAGGGGTTTCGCCGCGGACTGATCGAGCGCACGCTGAAGAACGACGGCTTTGCTCTGCAGGGGATCCACGCCATTGTCGGCCGGGGAGGCATGCTCCGTCCCCTGGAGAGCGGAACTTACCACGTGAACAGCGCAATGCTGCAAGAATTGCGAGCGGCGCGCTACGGAGAGCACGCCTCCAATTTGGGCGCGATTCTGGCTCATTGTCTCGCGCGACCCATTGGCGTTGAAGCCTTCATCGTCGACCCCATCAGCGTGAACGAACGGACGGCAAAGGCGCGATTGTCGGGTAGCGCGTTGATGGAGCGGGGCCGATTCTGCCACGCCTTGAATTCGAAGGCGATTGCCAAACGCTTTGCGCGCGAGCAGAAGCGCCCTTACGCCGAGTTGCGCCTGATTGTGGCGCACTTGGGCGGGGGAAACTGCATTTCGGCGCACGAGGGCGGCAGGATGGTGGACGTGACCGACGCCCAGGAGGAGGGTCCGTTCTCCACGGAGAGAACCGGCACGCTGCCGGCCCTTGAACTGGTGCGCCTGTGCTACAGCGGCCGTTACACAAGAGAACAGGCGCAGCGGCTCGTGACGGGAGAGGGCGGTTTGTACTCATATCTCGGGACGCGGGAGCTGGTTGAGGTGGAACAAAGGATCGCGGACGGAGACGCCAAAGCAGCGCTGGTCTTTGAGGCTATGGCCTACCAGGTGATCAGGGAGGTTGGGGCGATGGCGGCGGTGCTGCACGGGCGCGTGGACGCGATATTGCTGACCGGCGGAATGGCTTACTCCAAAAAGCTGACGAGTGAGCTGAGCGATGCCTTGCGTTGGATTGCTCCGATTGCCGTTTATCCCGGCGAGGATGAGTTGCGGGCTCTTGCCGAAGGGGCGTTGCGAGTGCTCAGCGGAGAAGAGAAGGCACGGGAATTCGGCGATCCGTCCCCGGCGCCGGCTGAATAGCGGCAACGTAATCGAGGTTCTGGCCGACGCGATGGTCGAGCGAGGAATCCCCGAGCACATCCGCTCGGACAACGGTCCGGAGTTCGTGGCCCAAAACCTACGCAAGTGGCTGGCTGCAACGGGAGCAAAGACTCTGTGCATCGAACCCGGCTCTCCCTGGGAGAACGGGTACTGCGAGAGCTTCAACTCTAAGCTGCGCGATGAGTTCCTGAACGGCGAGATCTTCTACTCACTGAAGGAGGTGCAGGTGCTGGCCGAACGATGGCGCGTCTACTACAACACCAGAAGGCCGCACTCGTCGTTGGGGTACAGGCCACCGGCGCCAGCAGCATGGCAGGGCGAAACGACAACGGGCATGGAAGGGTGGAAAGCAATACGGAGCATGGAAAAGTGGAAAGCAAACAACGCGTCCCACTTTTCCACTCCCTCGACTGCGGCTATCAGACTCACCCGATAACTGCGCTACACTAACTCTCGCACTGATGCAAACGATCGGGCAGGCCAGTTTTGAGGAGGTTTGGATGTCAAACAAAGAACACTACGCACAGAGGCGCATGTCTGCTTTCGATGCGGTCCACAACGTAAGAACCGGGGAGACGATCGTGGTTCCAGCCGGAGTTGGTGAGCCGCCGACGCTCCTAACTGCACTCTCGGAACAGCGCCGGGACTTCCACCACGTCAAGATTTCCCAGGTTCTGCCTATTCGAGAGTATGGGTATTTTGATCCGGAAACAGTTGAGAACGTCCGGCATGTGGCCTATTTTTTCAGCGGTCCTTCGCGGCCAGGCGGTCAAGAGGGCTGGATCGACTTCATCCCTGCATATTTTTGGGAACTGCCCACACTCATCAATCGCAATCTGATCCCGGCCGACGTTGTCTTCAGCATGGCCTCGCCTATGGGGGAACACGGCTATTTCTCTCTCGGTCTTGCTGCCGACTACACCATGGCGGCGATCCAAAAGGCGCGGGCCATCGTTTTGGAAGTTAATCCAAACGTCCCCTTCGCCTACGGCAACTGCCACGTGCGCATCTCTCAGGTTACCGCTCTCGTGGAAAGCGAAGAGCCCGTGATGGAAGTGGGATTGCCAAGAATCGGACCTGTGCAGGAAGCAATCGGCAAGTACGTGGCCGACATGATTCCCGACGGCGCAACTCTGCAGATTGGCTATGGAGGCATTCCGGACGCCGTGGTCATGCAACTCATCGACAAACATGACCTCGGCATTCACACCGAAATGGTCGGTGACGGCATCATGTGCCTCGTCGAGGCCGGCGTTGTCACTAACCGCAAGAAGAACTACAACCCTGACAAGATGGTGGCCACATTCGCTCTGGGTTCAAAAAAGCTATACCAATTCATGGACCGCAATCCAGCCCTGGAAATGCACCCGGTCGATTTCACCAATGACCCCGCCCTTGCGAGCAAGAATGATAACCTGATCGCCATCAACGGCACAATGCAGGTGGATCTCATCGGCCAGTGCGGATCCGAGAGCCTTGGCTGCGTACCTTACTCTGGCACTGGCGGTCAAGCTGACTTCGTTCACGCCGCAAACCGATCCAATGGCGGAAAGGCCATTATCGTCCTGCCATCAACGGCGAAGAACGACACCATTTCACGCATTGTTCCGACCCTTACCCCGGGCACACATGTGACGACTACCAAGAACGATGTCAATTATGTGGTCACCGAATTCGGACGTGCCCAATTGCGAGGCAAGACTGCAAAGCAAAGAGCGCTGGAACTAATCAACATCGCTCACCCGAACTTCCGCCAGGAACTGACCGAGCAGGCTAGGCTCATGAAGATCGCTTGAGACAAGGAGTCCGTTGTACAGCGAAGATTGGTCCGCCCGGCGAAATCTGTGCTAGTAGTTTTGAGACAAACTGGTATGGAAGCAGCATGGAATGCATAGGGCAAAGAAATACAGTCCGGAGCAGATCGCGAGCTTGCTGCACGAGGAGACATTGCGGATGAAATCACAAGTAACGCTGGGCGCAGATCATTGCCCGCCATCTTCTCCACCAAGCAGTGCGGGGTGATCTAGAGGCGTGCGGGAATTCCGCGAAGCAATTGAGGAAGCGCACTCAAGGCTAGCTGCTTACGCGAATAGCGCGCTGCTCAATCCCGACACGGTGCCTCCGCTGTATCAGATCTCCTTCGTCGAGTCTGATGGGGATGGCCGCCCAGCGTCCGGCACTGTCATCGACGCCAGGAACGCAACTTCGCCGCATTCGTTGTCCGCTAATGCGGATTGATCGCTGCAGACGCACAATAAATCGAGTAATGTCCGCGTAGCCGGTGACACCGGGCCACTAGCAAGAAAGCCTGTCCCAGTGCCTCTGGCCCCTCACCACAGCGCTACACTAACAATTCGGCTGGTACAAACGATCGGAGAGGCCATGCTGTGCTGAGAGCGAAGCTCGACCAGAATGCGGAACCGGTTATGGCATATGCCAAGCTTTTTCTCGCTGGGATCACGCGTTGACTTTTTTGCCAACTTACCGGACGCAGCGTCTAGTTTTCGCGGAGGGAAACATGTTCAAGGGTATTTTGATCGAAAAAGACGGGAACGGTTCGAGCGCCACGTTGAAGGATATCAACGACTCGCTTCTACCTGAGGGCGATGTCACCGTAAGGGTCGCGTATTCTTCACTCAACTACAAAGACTCCCTAGCGATCACAGGAAAGTCTCCCGTCGTTCGACGATTCCCCATGATTCCGGGAGTCGATCTGGCAGGCACGGTCGAAGCGTCAAGAAATCCAGACTACCAAGTGGGGGACTCTGTGCTGCTGAATGGCTGGGGCCTAGGGGAAACCCATTGGGGAGGTCTTGCGCAAAAGGCACGTATAAAAGGCGAATGGCTGGTCCATTTGCCCTCGGCCTTTTCTCTCCAGCAAGCCATGGCCATTGGTACAGCCGGTTATACTGCCATGCTATGCGTGCTGGCGCTCGAGCAGCACGGCATCACTCCGGACAAGGGCGAAATCGTGGTCACTGGTGCGGCTGGCGGTGTGGGCAGCGTAGCGGTTGCCCTTCTTTCCAAGCTGGGTTATCGAGTGGTAGCCGCCAGCGGAAGAATGGAAGAAGCCGATTTCCTGAAGGGGTTGGGTGCCGCGGAGGTGCTGGGACGGGCGGAATTTGCGAGCCCCGGAAAACCACTCGGGAAGCAACGGTGGGCGGGGGCTGTCGATGTGGTTGGCAGCCACGTGCTTGCGAACGTTTGTGCCACAACCAAGTACGGCGGGGTAGTTACCGCTTGCGGTCTAGCAGGGGGAATGGATTTTCCGGCGACGGTCGCGCCATTCATTCTGCGTGGCGTGACGCTCGCTGGTATCGACAGTGTGATGTGTCCGCGTTCGGCCCGGCTTGAAGCATGGGCACGTTTGGCACGCGACCTCGATATTTCCAGGCTCGACGCGATTTCTCACGGTATCGGCCTCAGTGAAGCGATTTCATCGGCGCCATCTCTCCTGGCGGGAGAGGTTCGGGGACGGCTCGTGGTCGACGTTCAGAGGTGAGCAGTGACAGCTACGACTATACGGGAATTCTCGATGGCTCCAAGTGGGGTGTTTCGTCCCTCACCACGAGAATGCTGCGATGCCCAGCGGTTATGCGCGCCGGAAGCAATAACTTCAGCCGCAGGAAAGTTGGACTATCCGCGGCCGGAGATTTCGCATGCTTCGTGGAGAATTGCAAATCTCCGCATGATTAAGATGCGCAAACCTCGAAGACGCCATTCACTCGCCGGTGGAATGATGAGAGCCGCGGCTGGCGCAGCGCCCCCGGCACGCGCGCCGGTTGCTTCGAGCGCATTTTTATTTCCTTGACTTCGATTTCCCCGAGGAAATCCAAGTAGGCCTCAGAACATCAGTAGCCCGCCGTTTACGTTGATCGTCGTTCCAGTGATGTAGTCCCCATCCCGGGCCAGGAAGAGAACCGCTTTGGCGACCTCTTCGGGTTTTGCCAGCCGGCGCAGCGGTATCTTGGCGCAAATCTTTTCAAGAACATCTGCCGGCATCGCTTCTACCATTTCCGTACCGGTATACCCTGGGGCAACTGCATTGGCGGTGATGTTATCTCTCGCATACTCCAACGCTACGCACTTGGTGAACGCGATGATTCCGCCTTTGCTGGCGGCGTAATTGGCCTGGCCGAATGCTCCCGTTTGGCCGACGATGGAAGCAATGTTGATGATGCGCCCGTATTTCTGCTCGGTCATCGCCGGCAATGCGGCAGTGGTGCAGTAATAGGTCCCATGCAAGTTCACCGAGATTGCCGATTCCCATTCCTCATCGGTCATCTTGCGCAGGGTGTGGTCGCGGGTAATGCCGGCGTTGTTGACCAGGATGTCGATCCTCTTGAATTGCTCGAGGGTTGAGCTGACGACACGGCGTGCGTCCTCCTTGCGAGCCACGTCGCCCTGCGCTATCAGGCACTCGACGTCCATGGTGCGAATCTCGGCCGCGACCTCTTCCGCCTTGGCCAGATTGCTGTTATAGCTGAAGGTCACCGTTGCCCCGTTGCGGGCAAGTTCCAGAGCGATAGCCTTTCCGATGCCGCGCGATCCGCCCGTCACCAGGGCCACTCTGCCTTTTAGCGAGTCCGTCACCGGCTCGCTGAAGTTGCTCGTACTGCTTATAACGCTGCTTGCTGCCATAAAATGGCTCCTTCCGTACGAAGTGTTCAGACCCCGAGAGTTCCACGTGCTGGTGGTTCCCGCCAGAACCCGATCCGCCCTCTGCCAGGACAAGCCCGAGCTATTTCGCCTACAGCCGCTCCTCGAGCTCGAGCAAGTGCTGGCTGGCCTCCTCGGCACTCTCATAGATGTGAGGAGCGACACCGCGCTCGGCCAGGGCGTCCCCAAGTTTCATACGTAGGAAGCCACTGGTCGTGTATCGGGTGACACCCGAGTAACAGTCGTTCATCAGCTTCTTCACCATGTCGGTATACGGTCCCAATAGCTCGGGAGAAATCGAGAAATTGTCGTAATTGACGATGGCGTATACCTTGCCGGGTGCCGGCGCCAAACAGTCGCGCACCAATTGCTCGATCCGGTCGATCTGTTCCATGCTGCGCACCGTGTAACCTTCGAAGTTGACGAAGAACAGATTCTGTTGCCGCTCGTAGCTGAGCCGGCTCTCCAGGGGCTGTTCCAATAGATCGCCGCGCAAACCCATGGGCTGGGGCATGAACAAGCGCGCGTCCATTAGCCTAGGCTGGTGCACGATGGGCTGGAAATCCATGTGAGCCAGGATGTCCCTTTCAATATCGATGCCCGGGGCCACCTCAATAAGTTGCAGGCCTTCCGTCGTGAGGCTGAACACGCAGCGTTCGGTTACATAAAGCACCGGCTGTCGGCGCAGGCTGGCATATCGGCCGCTGAAGGTTCGATGTTCAACTTCGTTCACGAACTTTCGCGTGCGGCCCTCAGTGAGGATTTGTAATTTGCCGTCTGCGAATCCGACGTCCAGATTGCCCGCCGTGAACGTACCGCAGAACACCAGGCTCTTGGCGTTTTGGCTGATATTGATAAACCCCCCTGCACCCGCCAACCTGGGACCGAATTTGCTCACGTTGAGGCTTCCCTCGCGGTCCGCCTCTGCCAGGCCGAGGACAGCCAAGTCGAGTCCACCGCCGTCGTAAAAATCAAATTGGTAAGGCTGATCGATGATGGCGTGGGCATTGACCGCGGCGCCGAAATCGAGCCCCCCGGCCGGAACTCCGCCGACCACTCCGGGCTCCGCAGTGAGTGTAATGAGATCGATGATCTTCTCCTCATTGGCCACATTGGCCACGCCTTCGGGCATGCCAATTCCCAGGTTGACCACGCTGTTGGTCTTCAGCTCCAGCGCCGACCGGCGCGCGATCACCTTGCGCGCCGATAGCTCCATCGGTGGGATGGCTCCCATTCGCGTATGGATCTCTGCGCTAAAACCGGGGTTGTACACGGTAGCGAAGGTCTGCCAATGGTACTCCGGCTTTTCCGCAACCACGACGCAATCGACGAGAATTCCCGGTATCTTCACCTGTCGTGGATTCAGCGTGCCGCTCTCGGCCACGCGTTCGACCTGGGCGATGACGATCCCGCCGGAGTTGTGGGCTGCCATGGCAATGGAAAGCATTTCTATCGTCAGCGCCTCGCGCTCCATGGTGATATTGCCCTCGGGATCCGCGGTGGTGCCGCGGATAATGCCGACGTTGACCGGAAACGCTTTGTAGAACAGGTACTCCTCGCCGTGAATGGTAATCAACTCAACGAGATCGTCGGTAGTGCGGGAGTTGATTTTGCCGCCGCCGTAACGCGGATCGACGTAGGTCCCCATGCCGACCTTGCTGAGGTGCCCGGGACGATGTGCGGCAATATCGCGAAACAAATGCGAAATCACTCCCTGGGGAAAGTTGTAGGCCTCGATCTTGTTATTGACCGCCAGCGCCCCTAGCTTAGGCACCAAGCCCCAATGGCCGCCAACGACGCGTTTCACCAGACCCGGATGACCGAAGTGATTCAGCCCCCGTTCCTTTCCGTCGCCCTGCCCGGCCGCATAGAGGAGCGTTAGGTCGCAAGGCCGTCCGCTGGCGGGGCCGGCTTCCCCGTCGGGCGCCAGGAACTGTTGCTCGATGGCAACGGCAATCGCTTCGGGAAAGGCGACGCCCACGAAGCCTCCGGTCGCCACTGTGTCGCCGTCGCGAATTAAGCGCACGGCCGCGGCGGCGGTAACGATTTTGTTCCGCTCCGGAGAACGCGTGGCGGAAATCTTGACTATAGGGTGGGTCTCATGAGCGGTGGCCAGAGGATTGGCAGGCATAATCATTCTCCTCCGCGCTATGAAGGCGTGCCTTGCGGCACGCCTTGAAGCATCTTGTCCTAGTGCGCCGTCCAGCCCAAATCAATGTCGAGCGCCGTGCCGGTGATACCTGCGGCATCGTCCGAACACAAGTAGCGAACCAGCGAAGCGACCTCGCTGGGATTCAGTAGCCGCTTGATGGCGGCGGGTTCCAGCATGATCTTTTGAATCACTTCCTCCTCCGGAATGCCGTGAGAACGGGCCTGATTCTCAATTTGCTTCTCGACGAGCGGAGTACGCACGTAGGCGGGACAGATGGCATTACAGGTAATGTTGTGCTCGGCCACCTCCAACGCCACTACCTTCGTCAACCCCAGCACCCCGTGTTTGGCTGAAACATAAGCCACCTTGAAGGGCGACCCCACTTTGCCGTGGACCGAGTTGACGTTAATAATCCTGCCCCACTTCTGCTTGATCATGTGGGGCAAGGCATACTTACAACAAAGAAACGTTCCGGTAAGCATAACGCCTATCAGAGTGTCCCAGCGCTCTTCGGGGAACTCCACCACTGGCGTCACGAATTGCAGACCCGCATTGTTGACCAGAATGTCGAGACGCCCAAATTTTTCGATGGTGGCATCGACGAGATGGCGCACTTGGTCGGGCTGGGAAACACTTGTAGCAACGAACAGGCAGGGCGTCCCGGCCTCTTGAAGTTTCGCTGCGGCTCGTTCCCCACCGGCAACGTCCATGTCGGCAATCACGCAGTTCACGCCCACTTGGGCGAACGACTCAACAATCGCTAACCCGATCCCGCTCGCACCACCTGTTACGATTGCAACTTTCCCCTTCATGATGCGCTCCTTGCGAAACTACGGTCCGCTGTTTGGCTCTGTCCAGGCTCTGGATGTGTGATTTTGGCCCCCACCCGCCGCTATGGATTCAATCGCGCTGCCGGGCCGTGAAAACAGGATTATGCTTCGTAACTACCAATCAAATGCCAAGCAATAATTACGCCACTCGACAATTCACTCGGCAGTGACCGCTATCACGCTCATAACTCCAGTGACCCCAATCACGCATCCGCCTACTTAGTGACTGCTGTCACGCTCGTTGGAGTTGGTCTTGCAATTTACGTAAAGCCACGTACAATTCCCGTAAATCTGTTTTCACGATTGAGATTCGGGCCAAAATTTCCTGACCCTCAGAGGACCTGAGCGGAAGCGGAGGCGCGATGTACAGGATTGTCGACGCGCACGACGTGGGTCTCAACATACGTGAGTTGGTTGTCGAGGCGCCGCGCATCGCCCATAAGCAGGAACCGGGCCAGTTCGTTATCTTGCGGCTGCACGCCAAGGGCGAACGGATTCCGTTGACCATCAAGAGTTCCGATCCGGAGGCGGGCACCGTCACCATCGTGGTGCAATCTGTGGGCAAAACGACCGCCATGCTGAACTGTCTTCAGAAGGGCGACTCCATCCTCGACATCGTCGGCCCTCTTGGCCGGCCATCGGAGATCGAGAACTACGGCACGGTGGCCATTCTGGCCGGCAGCGTGGGCACGGCCATGGCTCTGCCCACAGCCAACGCCCTCAAACAGGCCGGCAACCATGTCGTCTTTGTTGAAGGCGCCCGCTCCAAAGAGATGGTCATCTTTGAAGACGAGGTGCGCCAGTCCAGCAACGAGGCTTACATCATGACCGACGACGGCAGCTACGGCGAACAGGGGCTGGTGACCAAGAAGCTCGACGAACTGATCGCCGCCGGGAGGAAGATCGACTTCGTGCTCGCCGTTGGTCCTGTGCCCATGATGCGCGCCGTCGCCCAGCTAACCGCTCCGCTGGGGATCAAGACCATGGTCAGCCTGAACTCCATCATGGTGGACGGCACCGGCATGTGTGGCGGCTGCCGTGTGTTGCTCGGCAACAAAAGCAAATTCGCCTGCGTGGATGGGCCAGAGTTCGATGCCTCGCTGGTCAACTTCGACGTCCTCATGCAGCGCAACTCCATGTATCGCGAGAAGGAGTGCCAGTCGCTCAAGCACTTCCAGGAACACACCCTGGAAGAACTGGTCGAACTTCGCGCTGAGTTGGCCGAGAAGGAGCGGGAACTTGCCGAGCTGCGCAGCATTCCCATCACGCTCAATCCGAAAAGACGCCCGATGAAGAACGAGGTCCAAAATGTCTGAGAAGAACCTCGTCCCTTTGAAGGACCGGATGAAGATTCCGCGCGTCCCTATGCCGGAGCTCGATCCCCAGGTGCGCAGCCGCAACTTTGAAGAGGTGAACCTGGGTCTGAGCGCAGCCGGCGCCCTTGAGGAGGCCACGCGCTGCATCGCCTGCGCCAAGCCCGGCTGCGTCGTCGATTGCCCGGTGGGCGTTAAGATCAAAGAGGTCGTAGCGCTGATCTATGCGGGCGACTATCTCGCCGCGGCGGCCAAGATGCGCGAGGACAATGCGCTGCCCGCCATCACCGGCCGCGTCTGCCCGCAGGAGAATCAGTGCGAGGGCGGATGCGTGCTGGGCAAAAAAGGCGCGTCCGTCGCCATCGGCAACCTCGAGCGCTTCATCGCCGACTACGAGCGCTCGAGCGGCCAGCTTGGCCTTCCTCCCAACGCGCCGCCCACGGGAAAAAGCGTGGCCATCGTCGGCAGCGGTCCGGCCGGGCTCTCGGCCGCTGGCGACTTGGTCCAGATGGGCCATCGCGTCCGCGTCTTTGAGGCCCTGCACGAGCTCGGCGGTGTGCTCGTCTACGGTATCCCCGAGTTCCGCCTGCCCAAGTCGATTGTCAAAAGCGAAGTCGACAACTTGCACCGCATGGGCGTCGAGTTCGAAACCAACGTGGTGGTCGGCAAGAGCGTAACCATCGATGAGCTGATGCAGCATGAAGGCTACGACGCGGTCTTCGTCGCCACCGGCGCCGGTCTGCCGCGCTTCCTCGGCATTCCCGGCGAGCACCTCATCGGCGTCTACTCGGCCAACGAGTTCCTTACTCGCGTCAACCTGATGCGTGCATACGACGCCACCGAATATGACGAACCCGTCTACGACTGCCGCGATCGCGACGTGATTGTGGTGGGCGGCGGCAACACCGCCATGGACGCGGTGCGCAGCGCGCGCCGCCTGGGCGCACGCACGGCAACCCTGGTCTATCGCCGTTCTGAAGCCGAGATGCCTGCGCGCCTCGAAGAAATACCCCATGCCCGCCAAGAGGGCATCGAGTTCCGCATGCTCACGAACCCCATCGAATTGATCGGCGACGAGAAGGGATGGCTCACCAGCGCGCGCTGCGTCCGCATGGAGCTGGGCGAGCCCGATGAGAGCGGCCGCCGCTCTCCCGTCGAGATCAAAGGCTCTGAGTTCATTCTGCCCGCCAACGTGGTCATCATCGGCGTGGGCACCAACGCTAATCCCCTCGTTCAGGCCTCGACGCCTGATCTCAAGACCACGTCGCGTAACTACATCGTGGCCGACACCCAGACCACCCGCACCTCCAAGCGCGGTGTCTTCGCCGGCGGCGACATCGTCACCGGCGGTGCCACGGTGATCCTCGCCATGGGCGCCGGCCGCAAAGCTGCGAAGGGAATCGATGAGTATCTGCGCAGCGGGGAGTGGGCGTAGGGCTACGTCCCTACCTTTCAAGAAGATGGGCGGCAAGAGTTGTGCTCTTGGCGCCGCCCGTCTCTGTGTCGTCTGATGTCGCGGTCCGGGTCAGAGTGCCCAGCGTCGGTGCAATTTCTGTTCTGAAGCGCGCGCCAGTTGCTGTTCAGCATCAGGATTTCGAGTTCAAAAAGGAGATTCCAATATGAATGGTTCTTCTTGTAACTTGTCTCTTCGTCTCCGGCTTCTTTCATTCTTTCTGCTGATTCTGGTGCTGTCTGCAATACTTTGCACGCCAGCAAAGGCACAGCAGGACGTCGCAAAGCCCCACGATCCGCTAGCAGAGATCCTGCTCCGCAAAGGCATTCTCACGCCCGACGATATGAAGCAGATCGATGGGGCGGCCACGCCGCAGCAGGCCGAAGATCTGATGGCCCGCATCCTTTTCGACAAAGGCGTTCTCTCGAATGACGAGTACGCACAGATTGCCGAAAGGCTGCCCGCTCCTGCGATGCCGGCTTCAGCCGGTGCGCCAGCCGCGCAGGTCGCGGGCGCTCTCACCTCAGCTACTGCGGAACTCAGACAGCCGTTGGTCAACCCCCGTTCACAAGCTCCTGCGGCGTCCGTCGTGGAGAAGTCCCCATCCCAAGCGATCAATGAGGCGCTCGCGCCCATTCGCCAGTTCCCCGTGAATGGGATTTCGCGCACCGGCATCGAACCTGCATTCAGGGCGGAGGGGGTCGGTTTTACTCCCTATGGATTTATCAGATTGACCGGGATTGAAGACAGTTCTTCTCCCAACGGAGATGATTTTCCGCTCCCCGGCTTTCTTACCGACACACCCCCTAATGGATCTCCAGAGTTCCACGTCAAGGCGCGCAGCAGCCGCTTGGGCGTGAACTTCGCGTGGATCGATCCCAATCCGAAGTGGAGCATCACGGGCAGGATCGAAATGGACTTCGAGGGTAACTTCAACCGCTCAGATAATCGCAATCTCTCCAGTATCCGCTCCAGCAACCCTTCGCTCCGCGTCGCATGGGGCAGGTTGGATTACCACTTTGACGACAAGAATACATTTTCGGCGCTCGCTGGGCAGGACTGGACAATCTATGGCTCTTCAACGCTCGTCAACATGGTTGAGTTGACTCTCGCTGGCGGTGATTTCGGCGGCCTTTGGGAGCGCGATCCGCAGATGCGCGTTGGCTATACGCACAAATTCAGCGGATTCTCGATCATGCCGGAGTTTGCCATCGATCTGCCGGGTTCAGGTCTTCCACCAAGTGCAGCCAACGTCTCAGAGCAGCTCGGTTACGGCGAGCGCCAGGGACCGGACTCGAACCGTCCCGAGATTCAGGGACGCCTGGTTGGCCAATGGCAGCTAGACCCCGCGGCCGGAGTTGCTCCCGCACAGCTCATCTTCAGCGGCTTCAAAGGTGAGCGCACTGCCAATGCCCTGGGTTCGGCAGTTCCCGCGCCTTATCAGGCCACCTTTCCTAACGGCGTAAGCGCAAGCAGCACACAGGATGGCTGGACCGCCGAGTGGCAATTGCCTACACGCTGGTTCACGCTGACAGGCAAGACTTACGGCGGCAGCGATCTCCGCTGGTTTTTCGGCGGGCAACTTTACTCCTTCTTTAGCGACACCGGCGGCCTGACCAATTTGGCTACCGTCGCCTCTGTAGATGGCGCATCGGACATTGTGCTCGACACCAACGCGAGTGGGCAGCAGGTGGTTGCACCCGAACGCCCGGTTCGCGCCGCGGGCGGCTTCGCACAACTGGGGCTCCCACTCTCCCGCATCTTCAATGTCAATCCCACGGGCCGCAACGCCGGTTGGTCCATCTATGGTCTTTATGGCGTTGATCAGGCTAAAGCGCGCGACATCAATGAGTTGCAGGGAACCCGGCATATGAGCACGATGCTCGTTGGCACGCTCAACTACAAGCTCGATAAGTGGGTCATGTTCTCGTACGAGCAGTCGCTCTTCACCACCCACGCCAACCCCGAGGAACCCCTGCCGCTCTTTAAAGGCGTGCCGTCGCGGGAGTGGAACGACATTCGCGAGGAATTGGGCCCTACATTCACCTTCTGAGATTCTGCCATCGGCCGCTGCGCATTCTACTCCAGCGCAGCGGCTGATCCTGACACCTTGGGTCACAGCTTTCAAAAAAATCGGAGCGCCACCGCTGGCAAGTATCAGGGATTAGCATTTCTCTGATACTAGCCTTCCAAATCGGGTGCCGGCTTCGCAAGCAGGATGCCGAGGGCGCAACTTGCCATTCGAGCCTGTTCTCCGTCCGCGCGGCCGGTGAGAACTACCGGAACCTTGGCTCCCACCACAACTCCGGCCGCCAGCGCTCCGGCCAGGTACTGAAGCTCCTTGAAGAGGATATTTCCAGCCTCCAGATTGGGAACCATGAGAAGATCAGGGTCTCCTGCGACCGGCGATTTGATCTTCTTGATCCGTGCGGCGTCGCTTGAAATGGCATTATCGAATGCGAGCGGACCATCGACGATGGCTCCGGTAATCTGTCCGCGTTCGACCATCTTGCAAAGGGCGGCGGCATCGAGCGTGGAGGGAATGGCCGGGGTAACCGACTCGACCGCCGACAGGATTGCCACCTTCGGGTTCACGACCCCAAGTTTGACCATCATGTCGATGGCATTCTGCAGAATGTCTATCTTGGTTTCCAGGTCCGTCTCGATGTTGACGGCCGCATCGGTAACGAACAGGGTCTTGTGATAGGACGGCACATCCAAAGCGAATACGTGGCTGATGTGCCGCCCGGTGCGCAATCCTCCCTCGCGTGAGGCCACAGCTTTCATGAGTTCTTCTGTCTGCAGCGAGCCCTTCATGAGCATTTGGACCTCGCCTTTACGAGCCATCTCAACAGCCCGGATGGCGGCCGCGCGGCTATCGTCGACGTCAACGATCGGGATGGATCCCAAGTCAAGTTGCATCGTTCCGGCAATGTTGCGGATCGCCGCTTCAGAACCCACAAGAACCGGAACAATCAACCCGTCTTTGTATGCCTGGAAAGCGCCCCCGAGAGATAGTGCGTCGCACGGCCAGACGATCGCGGTTTTCACAGCCGGCTTGGAAGTTGCACGCGCGATGAAACCGAGGTGGTGACGATAGGGATTGTTCACAATGAGTTGGGGTACCGGGAGTGTGGACAAGCGCAGCTTTTCCACGGGTGCAATGAGCTGTGCAGTGCCCGAAAAGACGGACGCGCCGGCGTCATTGCTTGCCTCGCAATCGAATATAACGCTCTTTGTAGAATCGTCCTTGGCCGTAACCTCGACTTTGACGAGGATGCGTTCTCCGACACGGATGCGATTATGGAACGTGAGCGACACGCTCGTCAGTGAGCATCCAGGCCCAGGTAGATTCGTGGCGAAAAGACCGGAGATGAGCGAGGCACACCACATGTTTGGTCCTGTCGGAAGCATGCTGCTCACGGCGCGATCGATGAGTCCTTCGGAGTCCAGAACGGCGGTGAATCCGGAAATCGAGGCCCACGCCATCGCGTCTTCCGTGGTCAAAACGTGCTCCGTCCTGGCTGTGTCGCCAACTGAAATCTCGTCGTATGTCTTGTTCTCAATAAATCCCAGATTCATTGAAGTTCCTTTCCCACTCCAGCGCCGGCCGATGTATAGGCTGAATGCCATCGTATTCTCTCGGAGCACAGCCCAACGTGACTGCAATCACGTACGCCAGCTACCCGGGAATAGAATCGGAATCTCATTTTTCAACGCTGGATCCTTGCAATTGGAACGCTCCGAGGCAAACGGGCGTATAATCACCGCGAATTTGTTGTCAAGAGATTCCGGTTGCGACTGCTCCACTTTCGGATTCGCCTCCGCGCACCTGGAGCCCGGCATTTGACTCTCAGTAAGTTAGGCGGCTCCTGGACCGCCTAGTGGTTCAGCCTGGGAGGGCGGAAGGGGGAGTAAATCGTCTTCCGCAACGAGTGCCGTGGCGCGAAAATAAACCGTAAGGTTCGCCAGCAGTTGGCTGCGCGCCTGGGAGAAGATACACATGAGCGATCTGGCTCTCCTGGCTGAAGGCATTACCGTTGACTCGCTGGTCGGCCATCCCGCCGACTATCATGTCTTTCAGGGATTCATCGAGCGCTGCAAGAGTCTGCCGGCCATCACCACGGCGGTCGTCTGGCCACTGTCGGACGTAGCCCTCCGCGGCGCCGTCGAAGCCACAGTCGAGGGCCTCATCGAGCCCATGCTCATCGGCGACGAAGCCGCCATGACAGTGCTGGCCGCGAAGATTGGTGTTGACATCAGCGCTTATCCCATTCTCGATGCCGACAGCGAGTTCAAGGCCGCTGAGTTGGGTGTAGCCATGTGCCGCTCCGGCAATGCCCAGGCCATGATGAAGGGCAGCCTGCACACCGACGCGCTCATGAAGGCCGGCATGCCCCGCGATACCGGTCTGCGCACCGCCCGCCGCATTAGCCATGTCTTTATTGTGGATACGCCGGCCTACGCCCGCACGCTGCTCGTCACCGACGCGGCCATCAACATCACTCCCAAGCTCGAAGACAAGATCGACATCGTCCAGAACGCCATCGATCTTGCCCACGCTCTCGGTATCCCCGAGCCCAAGGTCGCCCTGCTGTCGGCGGTCGAGACGGTGAACTCCAAGATCAAGTCCACCGTCGACGCCACCGCCCTCTGCAAGATGGCCGACCGCGGCCAGATCACCGGCGGCATCCTCGACGGGCCTCTTGCATTTGATACTGCCGTCAGCGTGAAGGCCGCAGCTATCAAGAAGCTGGCCTCGCCCGTTACTGGCCGGGCCGATATCCTCGTCGTCCCCGATCTCGAGAGCGGCAACATGCTGGTCAAGCAGTTGCAATACCTGTGCGGCGCACAGCTGGCTGGCATCGTCCTCGGCACCCGCGTACCCATCATTCTCACCAGCCGGGCGGACTCGGCAGAAACCCGCCTTACCAGTTGCGCCGTGGCCGTTTTGCTCCACTACGCCACCCATTCAGCAGTGACGGTCTAGCCTCCAACCGCACCCGCCGACTTAAACGGGCGCCACTCCCTCCCGTGGCCTCCGTTCCAGTGGCTGGGAAGAACTTCTGCTGCCGCAAATGGAAACGGATGCAAAAAAGATAGCCGGCGAAGGCAAATGGGGGTATATTGGTTCGCAGAAAAAACAAAACGGAAACTGCGGGCAAATAGGGCTTTACGGCCGTCCTCAAGTTGTGGTAGCGTGTTGGCCGTATCTCCCTTGCATCGAACCCCGAATGCCGCAGAGACACCGGAGAGTCTCCCTGGCGTCGCGGTTCTTTGCATAACCTTCTATCCTGGCATCGTAAGCCAGGACAGAGAGTGAGTGTGATCCTATGGCGACTGTTGCAACTTCCACCCGTGGCCTCAATAAACTTTACTCCGACGCGCGCTCCGCCCTCGACGGCGTCGTCCGCGACGGCATGCTGCTGGCCATCGGCGGTTTTGGCCTCTGCGGAATTCCTGAAGCGCTTATCCAGGCCCTGCGCGACACCGGCGTGCGCAATCTCACCGTCGCCAGCAACAATGCGGGCGTCGACGGCTGGGGTCTCGGCCAGCTCCTTGAAACGCACCAGATCAAAAAGATGATCTCCAGCTACGTGGGTGAGAATGCCGAATTCGAGCGCCAGTTCCTCGAAGGCGAGCTCGAGGTCGAGTTCTCTCCGCAGGGCACGCTCGCCGAGCGCATGCGCGCCGGCGGCGCCGGCATTCCCGGCTTCTACACGCGCACCGGCGTGGGCACGGTGATTGCCGAAGGCAAGGAGCACAAGGAATTCGACGGCCACACCTACATCCTTGAGCGTGGCATCGTGGCCGACGTCGCTCTCGTGAAAGCCTGGAAGGCCGACACGCACGGCAACCTCGTCTACCGCCGCACCGCGCGCAACTTCAACCCCAACGCCGCCACCTGCGGCAAGATCACCATCGCCGAAGCCGAGATCGTCGTCGAGCCCGGCGAGCTCGACCCCGACGAGATTCACACGCCCGGCATCTTTGTTCACCGGCTGGTACACAACCCCAACCCCGAAAAACGCATCGAGCGGCGCACGGTCCGCGAAGGCTGACCACCGATCACAGAAAACTTGAACCAATGACGCCTCGATCGCCACAAGTCGAGCTAAGAGCTAAAAGCTAGGAGCTTCCTTCCATGCCATGGACCCGTCAGCAAATGGCCGCACGCGCCGCCCGTGAGTTAAAGGACGGCTACTACGTCAACCTCGGTATCGGCATCCCCACGCTGGTCGGCAACTATATTCCCGAAGGAATTACGGTTGCGCTGGAGTCGGAGAACGGCCTGCTCGGTATGGGCCCGTTCCCGCTCGATTCCGAAGTCGACGCCGACATCATCAACGCCGGCAAAGAGACGGTGACCTGCCTTCCCGGCGCCGCCATCTTTTCCAGCGCCGACTCCTTTGCCATGATCCGCGGCGGCCACGTCGATCTCGCCATCCTCGGCGCCATGGAGGTCTCCGAACACGGCGACCTAGCCAACTGGATGATTCCCGGCAAGCGCGTGAAAGGCATGGGCGGCGCCATGGATCTGGTCAACGGCGTGCGCCGCGTCATCGTCATCATGGAGCACACCGGTCCCGGCGGCAGCGCTAAGCTGCTGCGCGAGTGCAAACTGCCGCTCACCGGCAAGGGCGTCGTCCATCGCATCGTCACCGATCTCTGCGTGATCGACATCACGCCTTCCGGCTTCGAAGTCGTCGAGCTTGCTGACGGCGTTACGCGCGAGATGGTCGAGCAGCGCACCGGCGCACCAGTGCGCTTTCAAGAAGCGATGGCCACCGTTCAAAATTAGCTTGTCGTCCTGAGCAAGGCCGCGCAAGCGAAGCAGTTGAAAGTGTGCCCGCCGTGGTGGGGATCTGCGGTTGGGGATGCGGGCCAGCCAAATCTATTTGAGAAGAGAGCGAACACTCACTTCCACCATTCCGCCTTCCGCTTTTCCAAGAACGCCGCCTCGCTCTCGCGAAAATCCGCCGTCTCGCGCGACTGCGCATTGGCTTCGAGCGCCGCCTCAATCGCCGTCGGGCTATAGACCACCGGCGCCAGTAGCCTGGCCAGTGGAAAGCAATACGGAGCATGGAAAAGTGGAAAGCTGGCAGTGCTTACCACTTTCCCACACCTCCGACGGCGGCTATCAGATTCACTCGATAACTGCGCTACACTAACTCTCGCGCCGGCACAAAGATCGGCCAGACCACAACTCTATATCCCAGCACGCCTTCGACGGAGATTCTCGAGGAATTTGATCGTTTAGGAGGACGCGCACGGTGGGCGCCCAACGAGAAGGTTGCGCTCGAGGTGGCCATAGGTGCGGCCTTTGCCGGCGGGCGAAGCATCGTCACGATGAAGCACATGGGCTGAACGTCGCGCAGATCCTCTGTTCACCGTCGCCTACGCAGACGTGAGCGGCGCTTTGATCGTGGTTTCAGCAGACGATCCAGGCACGGCGTCAAGCCATTACGAGCAGCACAATCGCCGATATGCCATGGCAGTAGCGATCCCGGGAGATGAATTGGATCCAAGCTAAACGGTTATCCGCCACCCGCCGTCAGGCTTTCGAAGCGGGCAGTTTAATCGGCCGCACGCACAACCATGGCGATTCCCATCCCTCCGCCAATGCAAAGACCCGCCGCGCCCAGCTCTTTCTTGGCAGCGCGCAGGGCATGGATGAGCGTGACCAGCACGCGCGCTCCCGACGCGCCGATAGGATGGCCGAGCGCGATGGCCCCTCCCAAGGGATTGACTTTTGCTGGATCGATCTTCAATTCCCGCAACACGGCAATGCATTGCGCGGCGAAGGCCTCGTTCAATTCGAAGAGATCGATGTCCGCCAGTGTCAGTCCGGCGCGCTGGAGGGCGGCCGGAACCGCGAACGCTGGGCCGATGCCCATGTGGGCCGGGTCTACGCCGGCTGTCGCATAGGAGAGCACCTCGGCGAGAACGGGCAATCCGGCGTTCCTCGCATACTCCTCGGTGGTGACCACCAGCATAGCGGCGCCATCATTGAGTCCGCTGGAATTTCCCGCCGTCACGGTGCCGCCCTGAGGCTGAAAAGCCGGGCGCAACTTGGCTAGCGTTTCCACCGTCGTTCCCGGCCGGATGTGCTCGTCCTTGGTTACCGTCACTGGACCCTTGCGTGCGGGAACTTCGACCGGGATGATTTCGGCGGCGAAAGCTCCACGATCGGTGGCTTCAGAGGCGCGGCGCTGGCTTTCTGCGGCGAAGGCATCCTGGTCTTCGCGGGTGATCTTCCAAAAAGAAGCGATGTTTTCGGCCGTCGCTCCCATGGCGCATTTGTGGAATGGGTCGGTAAGGCCGTCGTTGATGGCGGCGTCGACCAACTCGCCGTTTCCGTAGCGGTACCCGGAGCGCGCTTTGAGCAGAAGATAAGGCGCGGTGGACATATTCTCGGTTCCTCCGGCGAGATAGACGCGGCCGTCGCCCGCCTGGAGGGCCTGCATTGCTGAAACTACCGCCTGCAAGCCGCTGCCGCATACACGGTTCACGGTCTGGGCCGGAACGCTGAACGGCAATCCGGCATGGATCGCAATTTGCCGGGCGATATTCATTCCTTGCCCGGCCTGCAGCACATTCCCAACGATAACGTCGGCGATGTCCTGCGGCGGCAGGTTGCCGAGAACAGCTTTGGCGGCCACGGTGCCGAGCTCAACAGCGGAGAAATCAGCGAATGCCCCCAGGAAAGTACCAATGGGAGTGCGTTTTGCGGTAACGATAACCGTCTTCATAACTCTTTCACCTGAGCCGCACAAATCGGGGCTTCTGTTTTGGCCAGCACTTCCTCGAGCGAAACGCCGGGGCCAACTCCAGTTTTTTCCTAGCCCATACTTCGAGCGAGGATCCCGTATTCCCGGCACTGATCTTCGATTTAGATTCACACGCATACGCCCACCCGCGGTCAATCTGCTGTGATGTATGGCATTCAAGGTTGTGATATGGCCTTCACATGCTAGCCTGCCGGACGATCTTCTGCCTCCAGGTCTGGGCAAATCAAAGCCTTCTCTCCAGGGCCCCGGCTTTCTCCTGCTTCTACAGCACCCCGGGCCGGGGGAAGACAACCGTGCGCTTCGCCTTCGCCAAAAAGCTGGAGACCCTGGACGTCGCCGTGGCTCGCTTGCGGGCCTACCGAGGCTGACCGGAAATGCATGGTAAAGATGACAGAGTCGAATGAGGATTATGACCAAATCAGGGTTGTGGTTCTCCTCCGAGACCCGAAAATCGATGACCCGGAACTGAGACGGTGTAGCTTGGTCCTGAGGAAAGCACGTCGCAATGCGTCTTGGAAGGAATCATCGCAGGAGATTTCGCGAGGGGCCATGCGAGTACCACTTCGCATTCGGGTAAACTAGGCGAGCCCGTAGACATTGTCCGAAAGATAGACTAAAGTCCGCATGTGACTTACCGACCCGCGCAACTGCCCATCATCGCGCGCGCTCAGTGTAATAAAGGACGTGTCGCCGCCATCGATATCCGGAGAACTTGCACCTATAACGAACTCCTTGATGCATCCATGCGCGTCGCCAGAGCATTGCTTGCCGGGCGCGCGGATCTCCATGAGGAACGCGTGGCCTTTCTCCTGCCGCCTGGAATCCCATGGATCGCAACCCTTTGGGGAATCTGGCAAGCTGGCGGAATTGCGGTTCCCTTGGCGCTTAGCTCGGCGCGTCCGGAGTTGGAGTATTACATGGGCGACGCCGGCGCAGCGGCAATAATTTTCGATGCGGCCACTGAGGCAATGGCCGAACCGATTGCTTCTGCACAGAACATCGCGACGCTTACCTACGAAGAAATTCAAAATGGAGCGCTGATTGAGTTGCCGGATGTCGCTATTGAGCGGCGGGCGATGATTCTCTACACGAGCGGCACCACGAACCGGCCGAAGGGAGTGGTTGCCACTCACGCAAACATTGCCGCACAGATCTCGACTCTGGTGGAGGCCTGGGAGTGGCAGGCCGATGATCGTACTCTGCTTTGCCTGCCTCTGCATCATGTTCATGGAATTATCAATGTCGTCTCTTGCGCACTCTGGTCGGGGGCGACCTGCGAGATGATGACGCGCTTCGATGCCAATGTGGTGTGGAAACGAATCGCCAGCGGAGTTTTGACAGTATTCATGGCTGTTCCGACCATCTATCTCCGTCTCATCTCTGCCTGGGAGGCGGCCCCGGCCCTGCGGCAATTGGAGTTGAGCCATGCGGCGGCCAAGTTGCGCTTGATGGTTTCCGGTTCCGCGGCGCTTCCGGTGAGCACGCTGGAGCGCTGGAAGGAGATCAGTGGGCACATTCTGCTGGAACGCTACGGCATGACGGAGATCGGCATGGCCTTTCCAATCCGTTGCACGGCAAACGCGTCCCCGGTAGCGTCGGCATTCCGTTGCCTGGCGTCCAAGTTCGGTTGTGCGGGCAGGACGGCGAGCCGGTGGCGGAAGGTATTCCTGGTGAGATCGAAGTGCGCGGTCCCAGCGTTTTCTCAGAGTATTGGGGTAAGCCCGAGGCCACGCGAGAGGCTTTTCGCGAGGGCTGGTTTCGCACTGGCGATACGGCTGTTGCAGAAAATTGTGTCTATCGCATTCTCGGCCGCACCAGCATCGATATTCTCAAGACCGGCGGACATAAGGTTTCCGCGTTAGAGATCGAGGAGGTGCTACTCCAGCATCCTGGGATCGCAGAGTGTGCGGTGGTCGGCGTCGCCGATGAGGAGTGGGGACAACGAGTTGCTGCCGCCGTCGTTTTGCGGGCCGGTGCGGCGCTCAGTTTGGATTCACTGCGGGCCTGGGCCAGGGAACTGCTTGCGGGTCATGAGTTGCCTTCCCGACTCCTGGTGCTGGAAGCTCTTCCTCGCAATGCCATGGGCAAGGTGATGAAGCCGGCGGTCACTAATCTCTTCAGCGAGACGACCACTCAAATGAGAAGTTAGGGATTGGTCTGGCCTTTAAGTGGTCTAGACGTCAAGGGTGAAAGCAGTGGTTGCGTGGCCGAGCTGTTCTGAGATCACCGTTGCGGAGACGCCGGCTGAAAGTGCCAGGGTGGCAGCGGTGTGGCGGAGGTCATAAAGACGCATTGCTGGAAGCCCGGCCTCGCGAAGCCGTCGCTTGAACAGACGGGCGAGATAGTCACTGTTGATTGGCCGGCCCGAGCAACTGTGGAAGATTGGCTGAGTAGCCATTGGAGTCAGACCTGACTGCGCGACTTCGAGCCGGTAGTGTACGCGAAGTTGGTCGACCACCCACTGGGCAAGTTTCACCACCCGGCGACTCCGCGTGCGCTTCGTGGGCGCGAAGCTCCAGCCCTTTCCCTTCTTCAGAGTGCGCATGACCGTCACGATTTCTTTTTGCCAGTCGATGTCCGACCAACGCAAGGCCAAGTATTCGCTCGGCCGCATGCCGGTGGTAAGGGCAAGAGCGAACAAAGCCCCATATGGCTTCCCGGTTGCATGGAGGAGAAAGCGCCGTGCCTCCTCCGGTTGCATCACCCGCATCTCGGCTCGTTGGGGCTTCCTCAGCTCGATGCCTGAGGCTGGATTGGAGTCGAGTAGCCGCCGATCGGACCTCTACCGACTCTCCCCTGTCAGTCGCATGACTGACGGACGTTTCTGCCCCTGCACGTCGATTCTCAAGTGGTCCTGGACACGCTGCATGGCGTCCCGGAGATCAGCTTCATTCACGATGTTGTAGCGGTCGAAAACGGAGCGAGTCCTGTGTCCACTGATGGTCATGGCAACACGCTCCGGGACTCCTGCCCGGACCATGTTGCGGACCGCTGTTCGGCGGAGGTCGTGAAAGATTCTTCCTGTGTAACGGGCCTCGCGGCGGCAATCGTCGCATCTGTGACCGCTCACAGTCTGGTTACAGCAGTCGCAGACAAACCGGCCCAGGTTGGCCGCAACACAAGCCGTCGCCCAGGCTTTGCGAAAGTCTCCAACGGGTCTACCCCCGCGGTGGAAGATAAATGCGGCCAGCACAACGCCGCTCTTTGTCTTCACTTGCCGTTCGGCCTTGCGCCGTTTGACAATCTCCCCCAGCTCGCCGCCCAGCGTCACTGAGCGGGGCTCGCCGTTTTCCGCGTTTTCCGCGCGCAGCCGGATCACGTCGCCTTCCACATCCTCCCAACGTAGCGAGGCAATCTCGCCCCTGCGCCAGCCAGTCAGATAGCCGAACCGAACAAAGTCCCTCAAGTAGTCGGGCAGGTTGACAATCAGTGCACGAAATTCCGCATCCGCGAAGAACCCTTGCCGTGCGTTCCCTTTCTCTGAAAGGTGGCGAATCTGCGGAGCGGATGCAAGGTGCTTTCGCGTGATCGCCAGTTTGAACGCTTGCGCAAGTAGCTGCGTGCTCCGGTTGATTGTGGCGGGCGCGCAGCCTGCTTCCTGCCGCTCGGCGATGTACCGATCCACGGCTTCCGCAGTAACCTCCATCGCGCGCCATAGGCCAAAGTAGCTTCGGATGTGCTTCAGATGAGTCCTGAACTGCGGGCTGTCCTTTTCGCGCAATTGATAATCCGCTTCCAGCGCGTCTAGCAGTTTGCCGACCTTGATGCGCTCCTGTTGTGGTCCGATGAACGTAGCCTTTCCGATCTGGTCGGCCCCAACCTCTTTCAGTCGCCTCTTGAGGAACTTTTCGGCCTCCTTCGTGTCAGTCTTGCCTGTGCTTTCCCGGTACTCTTTCCCGCGCAGGAAATAGGCACACCACCAATAAACGCTGCCCTTGCGCGAGAAGATTCGGCCCTCACCCCGGGCGTTCATTTTCGACCCTCTCCCCTCTTCAGGTAGATTTCCAGGGCCCGCTCGACAATCTGCTGCGAGCTTGTGTTTTCGTCGATGCTCCGGTGCAGGACAGCATTCCACAATTCGCGTCTCACCCGGATCATTGTCTTCACGATCTCAGCAGCCTCTGCTTTTGGTCGACTCCTCATCGACTCCCCCTTGCCGCGCAGGCCATGGTCGGGGGTATGTTACCGCTGCGCCGCTTTGCCGTTATGCCGGCATCGTGTCTCAGAAAAGTTTCAATCCCGTGGCTGGAGAAGAGCAGTTTGCGGCCCATCCGACGGGTGAACGGAAAATCCTCCCTGTGACGGTAGAGATAGTCTTTACTCACGCCCAGTCTTCTGCTCGCTTCATCGATCGCCAGCAATGTGTCGGGCTCGGTCTGTGGGGCTTGCCGGGGGCCGCTGAGTCGGGCCATGGCCGCCCAGCGGACCTCCTCCAGCTCGCCCAGGACCCGCGGCAGTTGCTCCGGTGGCATTTCCCGCACGGACTGCAGAACGTGTTGGAGCTCTTCAAGCAACTTCCTCTTCACCTTTCACGGACAATTCACGGACAGCCACACCGGGAGCCATGCCACCACCGGGTTCTTCGCGGCACATTGGTTTGGCGATCCCATGTGCTGACTGACATTGTCGGCAGCCACCGATGCATCCCTCCTGCGCGCGAGAATTGGACTTCTGCCTTCGGCTGCTGCCCGATCCCGAATGCGAGCCTTTGACGGGCGAACCGCGAACGGCTCGCCCGCCCTTGGGATGAGTTGAGTTGAACTATCCCTGACCCCGGCTCGGGCCAAGCTTGCGACTTGCACGCCATTCAATCTCCTGCGTTGATTTCACTGTGCTTCGCTCCCACTACCGCCTTGCGCAAGCCCCCGTCAGATTCCTTGAGCCGCCGCCGCGACAGGGAATCCCGCGCCCTCCGGCTGCCGACCGCCGGTGTCCCAATTTAGAACATCGCGGATAACGCTATAGGCAAGCTCCTTCACGGCCAGCTCCTGTCGCGAATCCCGGGTCGTATCGGCCACGAGGATAGTGGCATACCGCCTTTTGAACACAAGGGGCGACATGCGATCTCGCCGTTGCGGCGGCCCGCCGTTGGCCTTCACCCACGCCGCCCAGTAGTTGCTGCGCCGAGTCACGTGGGGCTTGTCTCCGCTGCCGAGGTTCAAAAACCAAGTGGTGCGTGCAAGTTTATTCAGGTTCCCGTCCAGTACATCAAACTGGACCGCGCACACCCACCGCTTGAACCCTCGATCCCTGTAAATCTTTGCCGAACGGCAATATGCTCGGTACTCTCCAGGGGTCAGGCGGGGAACGTAATTCCATCCAACCTCCGGTTCTGGTGGGCGCTGTGCTGTGCTTTCCCGCGTGTGGATTCGGTCGGTGATCATTGTTCGTCACGCTCCTGGTCAAAAGTCAGCCGGAATCTGGAGCAGCGACATCCACCGCCATGGAAGCAGTCACGCTCTCCAATCCCAAACCCTGCCCGCTGAAGCTCGCGAATTCTCACCTTGAATTTGGGTATGCCCGCTTCCATGAACTCTGTGCTATGAACGGCCCGCTGTGCGGCGCGGGCCTCACGCAACATTCTCAAAACACGCGCCTTTTGAGAAGGTCGTTCGCCATCAGCGAGTTCGCTCATGCAGGCGCTGATCTCCTCCGAGGCCTTCGATTGCCACGCCGCTCGCCGGCGATCCGTTTCGGCAATGTGCTCTTCAACTGTCTTATCCAGCAGGAATGAGAAAGCGCCCCACCGTTCTTTTTCCATGACATATCCTCCCGGCGCGCCTGACCCCCACTAAGGCCTCCGCGCCTTTCAAAGCTTCACGTGTGACAAATCTGCAGCGGCTGGATTTATGGAACCAACAATCAGCACTTGCGTCTATCGCCCGCAATCTTTGGGGTGAAAATCCGGACAAAATTGACACAAAAAAGCCCCGTCAGATGAGGGGCAATTCATCTCAAAAAATATTTGTCCGGAATCATTCCGGGCGTGCGTTGGCAATTCGGGAGAGCATCCTGCGCATTCCTCTGACAATCAGACTCAGCACACGATGACGGCCAACCTTTGGGGTTCCCCGTTTCACCAACTCTTCCCAACTTCTAATTGGCCCTGATTCAGTTCCCGCATCGGAGGAGTTGTAGTCACTCAGCATCTTCGCGGCCATTTTCTCTAAATACAAAGCGGGAGGAACATACCCCTTTGCGTCGAGCGCAGACGCAATTTTCGTTAGACCCGGTAGGCGAACCTGCCCCTTAGGATTCTGATTCTCTCGCCAGAGTTCCCGGACAAAGTTGGTGAATTCTGGCGTCCACATTGGATTCGGATGCGGTCCAGGCTTTCGAGGCCCTGCCTTATTCTCAATTAAAATGCCTTGTTGGAGAACCTTGCAGCTGTGGGAATCAATTCTGAGCTTGAACTGCGTCCTCAGGCCCGCTAACCAGTTTTGAAACAGACTGACGGCGGTGTCGGTTTCCAAGTTGGTGCACCCGTGAGAAGCTGCCTGTTTCAGATTTCGCACAACCGTTCGGCTTTGATTGATGAGAATCGGGCGGAGGCAGTATTCCCAAATCGCGTCGAAAAAGGCCGGGGATTCGGCTCGGCGCTGAGCTTTCCATATTTCGCAGCAAACTCTAGCACAGTTGAGAGCGAGTTGCTCGGTGTGACGAAATTCAAGCCCCGCAAGGGCCAGCAGGTATTCTCCATCTACGCGTCCGCGCACCTTTGCCTTTAGCTCCTCACGTTCGTCCTCCCACCTACCGCGCGACTCAATGAATATCAATGTTTCTTGGGGATCGTAATCCTGGCGAAGAAGCTTCCATGCTTGTTTGACCGTCGTGAGCGACGAATCAGATTTCACTCTTCATCTCTCTTGCGAAAGTTCCTCACCGGGAGAGCCTTCGGAACTCAGTTGGTCTGTGATCGCGAATCGCTCATCAACGCGAACATAATCGTCCCACTCGAACTCCAAAATAGCACCGTCGTGTCCATTGGGGGCGGAATACCGTTTTTTGCCGACAATGAGAAGGCCGGTTTATTGGTTCGAAGTCCACTTGGAACAACTTTCGGGTCAGGTCTACGTCAGGTTTCGTCATTCGGACGAACGGCCTCTCCTTCTCCACGCGTCATCAACCTTCTGAAGGCGGGCCTGAAACCATCTTTCCCCAGCTAGCCGGACATACAGCCCAGCCCATATTGCCGAGGTTCCCTCAGCGCATCGCAGTATCGCTGCCCTGAACCTCCCAGTGACGCATTTGGCGTCCTTGGGAGAAGGACTTCGGCATTGCGATTCTGCGGAAACTGCACCAGGAATGAGGCAGCGGATTTGGTCAACACAGGATGGCTACATATATTTGACACTAAATTTACGTATCCTCTTTCTAACGCAACACTTCCCCCCAGCTAACCTTGAACGATGACGGCTGATAAGTTGATCCGCCCCAGCGCCGCCATTAAGCAGCATTTCAAGCCATGATCCTTCGTAGCTTCGGGAGCCGACAACATTCCAACTGAAACCGCGCACAGAATTCGTTTTGGGGGCCCCAAAGTCCAGCCGCGGCAGGATTGGCCCCATCTCGGTTCCGAGGCTGTATTGGAAATTCGCCGTGCCGGTTTCTTGTGCTCTTCTGATCCGGTTGCCCCGTTTATCCATGCTGTTGATCGAAGCGTACAATGATGCCGTTTCCGAGTTCAAAAGGAAACTCCGGATCACTGGGATGCTGGCCTGCAGGTCCCGCTGTGGTTCCTGCTTGAATCGAGGCAGTCCCGTGAACGAAAGCCCAACGTTGAAACACACCGAACCAACGCCTCCCGAGCTGCCCTCACTTCTCCGCGGGATCTTCATCGGCGACGATGGCCTGCGCGTCCGATGGAGCCTGCCGATTTTCCTTCTCTTGTTCCTTGCCCTTGCATTCGCTTTCGACATCATCAACCACAGCCTCCATCTGTATGAGGAAAGCGGACTCAGCAATACCGCGGGCGTGCCCGCCGCCAAGGCGTACATAGAATCCTCCGCAGGTTTTCTGGCGGCTCTGTTTGCCACCTGGGTCATGTCGAAGATCGAACGGCGCCCCATTTCTATCTACGGACTGGGTGGTAGGCGGAAGCTTCGGCTCTTCCTCACTGGCCTGGGCTGTGGGGTTGTTTGTTACCTTCTCTTGGGCCTGACGCTTTGGAGCAGCGGCCTGATGGTCTTCGACGGCCGATTGCTCTTTGGCGGCGACATTCTGCGTTACGGGACAATCTGGCTATTCGGTTTCCTCACAGGCGGCCTCTCCTATGAGTACTTCTTCCGCGGCTACCTTCAGTACACCCTTACTCGCGGCCTCTCCGGCTTCTGCCAGCGGGCATTGAAGACAAGGCACAGTGCAACACTAGGCTTCTGGATTGCAGCCGCGATCACCTCGCTCCTCTTCGCTCTTCTAAGCATCATGCCGGGGGAACCCCCCATCGCACTCGTCTCCCTCGGGCTGTTTGGTGTGGTCGCCTGCTTCAGCCTGTGGCGCACCGGCTCTCTCTGGTGGATCGTCGGCTTTCACATGGCCTGGGACTGGACTCAGTCATTTCTATTCGGTGCCGCCGACAGCGGGGAGAGGGTGCAGCACCGTCTGCTTGCCACACACCCTGCAGGCAGACCAATTTTCAGCGGGGGAACGACCGGGCCCGAATGCAGTATCTTCATCGTCCCGACTCTGGCCCTCGTCGTCCTCATCATCTTGTTTTGTCTGCCCCGCAACCGCAATGGCGAAATGTTGGATCGCCCTACCTCGCGCGCATAGTAATCCCTGATTCCGAGCCTGCGAATCCCCTAAAGGCTTGCCCTTGCCCGCACCGCTGAGCCCTGGACCCCTCGCACCCCAAGCGACTTCCGCACAATTGATGCAGATTGCTATTGTCTGCTTAACTTCACTACCGTCATCAGCTTGCACGCGTCCTCAAATCTCGCCCGATTGCTGCTGAAATATGCCATTTGCTATCTAGGGTCCCCACAAAAGTCCCCACAGCGCTGTCATCGATACATCTGCTTCGAAATATTTACCACCAAGTAATTGCCGGTAGTGGGTATCCATTTGACTCAGGCGACCGCAATATCAGGGGTAGTTGGCGGCCGAACAGACCCTACATGTTGTGCTTACCTGAATGAATTGGATAGCCAGTATTGCCGGATAGGCGACATCCATGTAAGTCCATGTCAAGCGAAAAGCACGAGGCATCCGGGCGCGCTCAGGAGAGCGCGCATTATGATGCGATCAGAACGTTCCCATCCGCGGCAGTTGCCTCTCGGCTGATGGTCCCTGCTCTCGCAGAACCAGACATCCATTTGCTGTCTAAGACTCCGAAGAGTCCGCACAGAAGATTGAGTTTGTGTCCACTGCCAGTCCCGAAACAATTCATAGAGAGCCTCCGGAGTTTGATCTCCATCGCTCAGTCGCCAAACGGCGGGACCTGGCAGCCTGCGCACCGGAATAATCCTGATGTTTTTCCTTCTTAGGAAGGTTTTTAGGCTACCGCGGTGGATCTGAATTCT
>Ga0187872_10000078_pt1 | contig 108022 bp, 82 predicted proteins | sample June2016WEW_16_4_FD_132973 | JGI IMG/M metagenome (GOLD analysis project Ga0187872, IMG submission 132973) | Peatland microbial communities from SPRUCE experiment site at the Marcell Experimental Forest, Minnesota, USA - June2016WEW_16_40 | ecosystem: Environmental > Terrestrial > Soil >... | reverse complement strand
TCCATTTCGGCATACAAGGCCGTTCCCATGCAGTCGTGTTACTGATCCTCGACGAATCGGGTATTCTTGGACCCCCAGCCTCCCGTGACCCAAGCCCTAAAGTGTTCACAATTGCACAGATTAGTGTGCATAAAGAGGTCACAATATAATTGTCTAAAACGTTGTTCGCCGTGGGGTGTATATGGACCCCCCACAGGCCGGGTTGCCCGTTTCCTTGTTGGAGGTTGTAATGAGTCGAGAGTATCAAGGGCCAGACAGAGTGCTTCTCTGTGTCGATGATAGTAACGGAATCCTGGAATACGAGAGAGCGCTGTTTGAAAGATCGGGATACATCGTCGTTACCACAGAGTCCGCGCGAGAAGGACTGAAACTGGTCACGATGTTTAACTTCGACGCAGTGCTTCTCGATTACCACATGCCGGAAATGAATGGACATCAGCTGGCTTCTGAAATTAGGCGTATCCGACCGGCAACTCCGGTAGTCATATTCTCCGGGGAGAAGATGATCCCGGAGGAGACTCGCAATCTGGTCGATGCTGTCGTACTCAAAGATGCCCTCAGGGAGTTGTTTCCCACAATCACTCGACTCTGTAACCGGCCATCGGCAGCCTGAACAGTTAGTGCACTAGTGCACTCCCACTCCGCATGAGTCCCCGCTGATTGCTCGTGGCAGTCGGATTTCCACTACTTCCCGCTATTCCGGCGGTGACTCGCAAACCGGAAGTAATTGCTGCACCGCTCGAAGTGCCGAGACGGACGTTTCTCTCTGCGTTAGAAGCTTCACTTAAGGAAGACTGGCTCAGATTCTCGACCAGAGTAGTTCTCTGTCCGCGTCACACGCCCTTGCGCATCGCGATAGACCAATTGGACTGTAAAGGGCACCCAGCGGCCAATCGACTTTCCATCTTTTGTTTTTTCGGGGCTGATACGGTCGATCACGTCCTGAGGCGGATGAGTGCGTACCACCTCGGGACCGTTCCATTTCCAGTCTTTTGATTCGGTCGCGTCGATGATGACATCCAAGTTCGGCTCCTCGAAGTTGGGGTTCCCGCATGTTCTACTGGCGTTTTGTTGCAGATGGAGAAAAACTCCGTTGAGGTTTCTATCCTTTCCCGGAAGAATGTAGCTGAAATACACGTACCTTGCTTCCACGATCGCGTCCCTGCAATAGCACGAAATTGGAGCATCCTTATCACCACGAATTTCAGGCTCCGTAAGACAATGGCTTTCGTCCCGATAAATTTCATCCATCGCGTTTGTCGTCCTTTGCGCTGATGCAACGACCGTCATGGATAGGATTAGCGGTGCGACAGAGAAGGCTTTGAGGGCACAGCGAGACGGGGACATCAAGCAACCTCCTGGTACGAGGGTTGGGCCGCGTGGAAATTGTTGCACCCGAATAGCCGGTTTGCAAATCCGCAAGCTTTCGCGTGGAGTATCGCGGCTTGATCCGGCCTGACAGGTGAGGCCCCCTTCCCTGACCCGCTCTAGTGCCGAGACGGACGTTTCGAGGCGCAAGCTTTGGGCAGCGATACTCGCGTTTTACTTTCCCAACCTCTACAATTCCAGATATGAAACGTATTGAAATCTTTCGATGGGTACCTTCTCAGGACGATTCGAAGTGCAGGAATTGTTCGTCTGCCGCTGCATTTGTTACGGTCGAAGACGATTACCCGGGCGGATATCCCAGCGGCGCGCGGAGGGCATCTTACTGTCGGGACCACCTACAAAAAGCAATGGAAAAGAATCCCGAACTCATGTCTCATGTGCTCGTCTCGTTTCTGTCTAAGAGTCACTTCTAGGATGTCGCGAGTCTACGGGCCGGGTCAACGCTTGCCCGCTGCGTCTTCTTCTTTGAACTGCTGCCACAGTTGATGACGTACGAGGAAGCTGACCAAGCGGGTTGCGTGCTCTGCGACGATTTCACCGCCAGTGGCCGAGTAATTCCAAGCGTGGGCAGGGTCCACTTTCTGACAGTCAAGCATCTCCCTATTCCACTCCCCGAGGACATCAAACGGCGGGAGGTTTTCGCGAGCGCCCTCGGCCTCTATTTTGGAAAGCCACAGACGTTGGTCTGCTTGACACTGTGCGACCGTCGGAGCATGGTCGACTTGTCCTGAGACCCACGATGTAATGAGCATGACAGCGAGTACGGGAATACGTTTCATGTGTGCCCTCTGATCGATTCGCGGGCATTGTCCCACTTGAGCAAACCAAGTTCAAGGTCGTTGAAGTGCCCCGCCCTCAGTGAGACAATCCCTGCATGAGAAACCTCTGGCCGATTGCCCTGCTGTTCGTCCTGCTAAGAATCCCTCTATTCGCGCAGACCCAAGAGTTCCCTGATACATCGGGAAACGCTTTCTTGCGGCTCTGCTCTCCGGGAGAAAAAGACTACGAACACATCACCCAAACAGAGATAGGCAATACGCTGGTCTGCTTCGGCTATGTCAGAGGATTCACAAGTGGAGTGGAAGTCGAAAAGGTTTTCGCAGAAGCTAAAACAAGTCGGAAAGTACCTGCACCATTCTGCCTCCCTAATGATGTTGAGAGCGGCCAGACGGTTCGGATTGTGCTGAAGTATATTCGTAACAACCCAGAAGAGGCTCATCGCCCTACAGATGCCCTCATTCTGGCTGCTCTGGGAAAAGCGTATCCCTGCCCGAGCAAGTAGAAACCGGAAGACCGCCCTGACCAGCTTTACTCTTGCTGCTTCTTTCGGGAAGCGGCGTTCTTAGGTGCGATAAAACTTTACGCTCCATCTGAACTGTCCCGCTCGAAGTGCCGAGACGGACGTTTGTCTCGTTCAGGCCGCATGAGTGCCTGTTCTAAATCTCGTCGCAACTCATACTCACGTCATCCTGTTGTGACGAAAAAGCAATTACCGAATACTCACCAGCCGAGATTCTATCGAAGGTCATCGTGTTCGAATCTTGATGCACGCCCTCCAAGAGTCCGCCGGGTTTGTCCACCACCAAACCCAAACTCGCTATATGTTGCCCAATCGCAGACAACCGAATTGAAACCCGTGTGAAATTGGGGATGGCGGGTGATCTTCCGCGCGTGTCATCGCCGATAATATCCAACGCACGCTCCCCGCGCGGCCCGAGATCACGCACACCCTGCCGTGGGATTCGCGCGAGGGAGCCCTGCTCAGAGCGGAAAGGACCAAGATATGACGGCGTCGCGTCGCAAAAATCGCACGAACCTCGGTGATGCCACTTCGCTTGAGAATGTCCAGGCGCACGTGCCCGTCGAGTAGTAGGTACTCGTTGGGCCCTTTCGGAAAAACCACGAGCGGCTCAATCAGTCCGACATGTTTGAGCGACGCGGCGATTTGGAGGTATATCGCGCTCTTCCGGTACGAAGGCAGAATCTCCCTTTGGGACGCGATGCTTTCAATCGGAAGCACTATGACCTGCTGGTTGAACGCCGCTTTGACTTTGGGGCTGGACACTGGACGCTCCTTGTCTATTTGAGTCGCATCGCGAGCTGCTGAGGAATGTCAGACAGGCTTTCGGCCCGCAAAAGAGTGATGAAATGCTCATCGGCGAAAAGCGATCGCAATGCCGAGGTGAGCAAAAGAAGACGCTCCTTTGTGGCGTTTGCTTTTCTTACGAGGTTTCGCTGTTCTCTGGTTCTCTGCTGGTATTCGCGCACGAGTCTGTCGCTAGTCAACTTCCGGCGGGTCTGGTGGTCTTTCCCAACCTGTCTCTGTTTTTGTATGCGTTGGGCTATGATGCGCTTGGCGGCGGTGAGCTTCGATCCGCGCAAATCGCCCTTCTCATACGCTTCGGACAACGCCCGTTGTACCTCATGGTCGTTCCCGCTGGCGATTTCGATAGCAACACTGATCGGCATGCGACCAGCCTCGACAGCACGAATCAACAATTCCTCGCCATGCTCCACGAGGCGAACAATCCCGTGGATGTATGTGCGATCCAGGCCTAGTTTCTTTGCGATCTCGTCAGTCTTATAGTTCCGTTGTCGGAGGCTTCGCAGTTCCGCAAGGAGAGCCCTGTTTGAAGGGGGACGCCGGGCGATATTCTCGACCAGGCTCATCAGGAATTGCTCTTCGCGTGACGCATCGATCACGACGGCCGGAATCGTAGTCTCGCCAAGCGCGAGGCAGGCCTCCATGCGTCCTTGTCCGCAGACGAGGTCGTATCGGGTTCCGTCACCATCAGGGTCGCGGCGAGAAACCAGAATTGGCTTCTTCAGTCCGACGGCCCGGATGCTCGCAACCACTAGCTGAAATTTGAGCTTGTTGCGCGAGCGAGGGTTTGCCACCCGGATTTCTCCAATGGGAATACGCTCAATCTCTTTTTCTGTCACGCAGCCTCCTCTATAGGGACACGTCGGGCCATGCTGATAAGGAAATTTAGATTTTCAAATCGATGTACGTCTAAAACGATGCCGTTCTCGGGGGCGAGTCGGAGTTTGTCGACCAGAGCGTCCATGCTGGGGAGAAGGTAGTAATCCAAGATTTCCTCATTTTCTGGCTTTAGGCGTGCGGCAATTGTCACGTCTGGGTCGAGAGAATTCTCCAACCTGATAAGCCATCTGTAATTTCCGGCCGCAGTCTCACGGCATCGTGCGAGGACCAGCGAAGTGGTGAACTCCTCGTTGATTGTCAGAAGGTCTGATGCAGGATTGCTTTTTACTCTAGCCCCGTTCTCACGCAGTTGGTCAATGATCGAGGCATACTGCCGACAATGAAGTTCGCGCAACGCTCGGTTGGTCTCGACATATCTATAGTCGCGGACCGGCGTGTACCCAATGAGTTCATAGGCACGGATGAGACTGCCGAACCGGTGCCGATACAGTGTGCTCGACGGCATCTCCTCGATTTCGTCGATAAGAATGCCCGAAAGAGTTCCAAACCGCGCCAGCAGCTTTTTCAGACAATCAAGTAGTTGCTCGTCGGTGAAATGTCGATGGCGGCTCTCAACAATCGCGAGCGCCTCAGCAAACTGCTCCAGCGTGACAATCGGCCTGAATGCGCCTTCGCGCCGGACCCATATCTCTGGCGGGTTCGTGACCCTTTTCCGCTTGAGCTTGAACGATCTTCGGTTGTATACGTTCGCCCCGGCGTATTTCGGATTCGTCAGGAGCTGATGCACCGTACTGCGCGTCCAGGGTCTGCCGAGATCGGTGAGCACGCCGCGTGCGTTCAGCCACAGTGCAATTTCTCTTTCCGTCCGACGCTCTCTGGTGAAGCGATCATAGACTTCCTTGACGACCCCGATCTCATCCTCAGGGCCGGGCACCAAAATGACTCGGTCTGTCTGGATGCTCTTGTGTTCGCCGGGGAGGAGGAGCCCTTTGGGGTTGCGATCGCGATCCACTAGCTGCCGCCGAAGGCCGTACCCCGCCGGACCGCCTTGGCGGAATCCGAGTTCGATCAGCCTGCACTGGCCAGCAAACACCTTGACCGACAGCTCGCGGCTGTACTCCCCGGCCATGGTGCGCTTGATGGTCTTGAGCAGAGACGACGACAGGCTGCCGTCGTTCTCAAACTGCTCGGCACAGTAGTGCACACGGATATTCGCTCGTTTGCAGATATATTCGTAATAGGCGCTCTCATCCGCGTCTTGGAACCTGCCCCAACGACTCACGTCGTAGACCAAGATGTCGGTGTAGTCTGCCCGCCCGCTTTCGACATCGCGCAGCAGCTCGCGCAGACCGTCCCTGCCTTCCAAGTTCAGTCCACTTCTGGCGGCATCGGAGTATGTTCGGACGATCTCCATGCAACGCGCTTCACCATAGCGACGCATGGCATCCGTTTGGTTTTCTGTAGAGTATTGCTGATGCTCGGTGGACATGCGCACGTACTGCGCTGCGCGCACAGGCCCCGCCATCGTGGTTTGGGCACCCGTCACTTTCCGAACACCCCATCAATCTTCCGCATGATCCTGTCGGCCCACTGCACGGCAGCGGCGACCAGCCACTCGGTCCTCGGGCTGGAGCGGCTGTCAAACAGATCGTCGGTGGTTTTCAGGTGACGTGCCACGAGGATTCCCGCCACGATTGCCAGCACGCGCTTGCGCCCTTCGTCCACCGGAAGAGGGTAACATGTTCGCCTTTTGTTCGCTATACGAAGATGCGGACTGGAGAGCTAGCAGGCGAGCTCGACACGCTGTAGGCGCAGGGTCAGCTATCGAGGCTGCAATTCAGGCTGGGCGGCAGAAGATTGATGCGGGTTTTGAGCGGGGGATAGACAAAGGGCCCGAGCGCCGGATCAGTGATGGTTCGGTGCGAACTTCAAATCCAACCACAGCCATAGGGTTCTTGCGATTCCTGTTGGTGAGTTCTACCGCCACTGCGATGTACGTTTCGGTGAAGGTTTTCGTGGGGATTTCCTTACCGTTTCCTACCAGAATTGTTGGCTGGAGAGTGTCAGATGGGACCTAACGGAGGCTCGAAAAGGCTCAAGTTACGCAAAACACTGCATCTTGCTGATAGCATTCGCTGTGGAAATCGGTCCCGAGAAAATCCCCCTCCCGGCACCAGCAACTTTCTCCTGTATTTAGGGGGGGTTACCCGTCTAGTGGGGATCCCTTCCCTCGGTTCCGGCAGGCTCCTGCCGAGAAAAAGGGGCTGTTTCGGGGGCTAAAGCGGCCCGCCCGTAAACCTTGCGGGGGATTTTGAGTGTAATCGCAGGTTTCTGGCTGGCGAAACATCCCGATAGCGCCCATTTAACCCCGGTCGGCGAATTCCCGCCGCCATTTTGGTTCGGTTTGTTCTCCTTTGCGGCGGATCCGGCCTTTGTAGGGAAGCGTAACTTGATCAGTGCCGTTGCTTTCGTCCGCCCGGTCCTCCGCCGTCGCGGGATGCACGACGGCGGGTTCCCGCGGCAGATCTGCGAGAGTCGACCGCAGCGCGGGGTTGCGGACTGAGCACGCTTTTAATCTGCTGGCGCAGCCAGCGATTTGCCGAGTCATTCTCCACGCTCTCATGCCAGTACATATGTGCCTCGAGTTGAGCTGCCTGCACGGGAAACGGATAGACGCGGTTACCGAATCCAGCGTTGAGGATCTGCGCGTGCCCCTGGGATAAGGTCAGCAGAAGATCGGTATCGCGGACCACTCGGCAGGCGGCAAAATTGTGTTGGCAGCGCAAAACAATCTTCCTGCGGAAGCCAAGCCGGCTCAGTTCTACGTCGATCAGACTGGGGCCGTAGCGGCGCGAGGAAACCAGCACATGGGGCTGGGCGAGATAAGTGTCGAGATCGAGGGTCTTCGAGATTCCAGGATGCCCCGTGCGGGCCATCACCACGAACGGCTCCCGTATCAGCCGTGCTTGATGAATGGGTTCACTGGTCGTCATCGGGACGTCGATGGCGAGATCGAGGGAGCCGCTTGCGAGTTCCGCTTCCAGGTCTCTGCGCTTGACCCGCGAAGTGGTAATCGACATCTCGGGCGCCTCGCGTTCCAGACGCTGCAGCAGGGTGGGGAGCATCAACGACCCGATGTACTCCCAAAGCGATATGTGGAAATTGCGGCGGGTATGGGTGGGATCGAACTTGTGACTTTCGCGGAGGTTTACCTCAAGTATTTGGAGCGCTTCCCGTACCCGGTCGATCATGTTGCGGGTAAAGGGAGTGGGAATCATATGCGCGCCGCGGCGAACGAATAGAGGATCTTTCAAGAGATCGCGCAAGCGCTTCAAAGCGTGGCTGATAGCGGGCTGGGTGAGGTTCAACTGGTGGCCGGCGCGGGTAATGTTGCCCTCGCGGTAGATGGCTTCCAGTACGACGAAGAGGTTGAGATCGACCTGGCTCAAATGCACGAAACATATATTACCGGATTCGTAAGATTCATTTGATGAATTTGGCGGGAATCGCTAGGCTGTGTAACTTGTTCGAGACATAACATAATTTCCAATGCATTTTGCCCCCTCAACCCGCGCCCAAGACTACCTGCAGAAGCTCGGGGCATTCATGCAGGAACATGTGTTGCCTGGAGAGGCCAAATACTGCAGTGAAGTCCAGAATGTGGCGGACTGGCGCACCTGGAAGCAGCCGTCGATCATGGAAGAACTCAAAGCTAAAGCCAGGTCTGCAGGTCTGTGGAATCTGTTTCTTCCCGAAAAACAGTACGGCGCGGGGCTGACGAATGTGGAATATGCTCCCTTGGCCGAAATGATGGGGCGGTGTTCCATTGCGCCCGAAGCCTTCAACTGCAATGCTCCTGACACTGGGAATATGGAGGTTCTGGTCAAGTACGGATCAGAAGAGCAGAAACAACTTTGGCTGAAGGCGCTTCTGGCCGGCGAAATTCGGTCTGCGTTCTGCATGACCGAGCCGGGCGTAGCGTCTTCGGACGCAACCAACATGCAGGCCACGGCCGTCATAGACGGCGAGCAAGTGATATTGAACGGATGCAAGTGGTGGAGTTCGGGCGTGGGGCATCCTCACTGCCGCCTGCTGATCTTCATGGGGCTGACCGACTGCGCAGCCCCGAAATATCGACGGCACTCGATGGTTCTGGTGCCGCTGCCTACGCCGGGAGTTGAGATCGTGCGCATGGTGCCGGTTTTTGGTGCCTATGACGCTCCCTTCGGCCACGGAGAGGTGAGCTTCCGCAACGTGCGCCTGCCGGTGGATAACATTATCGCCGGGCCGGGACGCGGATTTGAGATTGCGCAGGGCCGCCTCGGGCCGGGTCGCATTCATCACTGCATGCGAACTCTGGGGGCAGCGGAACGCGCTCTCGAGCTTCTTTGCCGGCGATCGCTGGCGCGAGTGGCGTTCGGCAAGCCGTTGGCGGAGCTGGGAGGAAATGCGGATGTGATCGCCAACGCGCGCATCCTGATCGAGCAGGCGCGCCTGCTCACTCTCAAAGCAGCCTGGATGATCGACCAACTGGGCGCCAAGGGAGCCAAAAGCGAAATCTCGCAGATCAAAGTGGTCGTGCCCAACGTTGCCCTGGCGATTATTGATCAGGCGATCCAGATGCACGGAGCGGCAGGCGTGTCGGAGGATTTCCCGCTGGCGGAGATGTTCGCTTCGATACGAACGTTGCGCATCGCCGATGGCCCCGACGAAGTGCATCGCGCACTGATCGCCAAGCTGGAGTTGAGCAAATATAAGGCGAGGAAATCTGAAGCCGCCTGAAACGTGCCCGCCCATCACTTCCCCTTAAAGACAGGGGCGCGCTTCTCCAGGAAGTGGGCCACGCCCTCTTTGAAATCTTCGCTGCGCAAACTCGCCACCATTTCCTCGACGGAAAGGTCAAAAGACTCGGCCAGGGTCTGAAACATTGCCCGGTAAACCTGGCGCTTAATAACGCGCAGGGAGCGCGGGCTGACCCGCGATGCAAGATCGACAGCATATTCGTTGACCTTGTCGAGAAAGTTCTCCTGAGCGAAGACCTGATTCACCAGCCCCATGCGCAAAGCCTCAGCGGCGTTGATCTGCCGGGCGGAAAATAGCAGGTCGAGAGCGTTGGGAAGTCCGACGATTTGCGGCAGCATCCAGGCCATGCCGTACTCGGCGATGAGCCCGCGCTGCGCGAACGTAGTCGAGAAGCGGGCGGCGTCGGAAGCCAGGCGCAGATCGCAATAGAGCGCAATCACCAGACCAAGGCCGACTGCCGGACCGTTGATGGCGGCCAGAATCGGCTTCTCGATTCCGAGGAAATAAGAATATTTCTTCTGGAAATCGGGCGGAACTCCCTCGCGTTGCAGAGAGGTGCTGCCCAATCGCGAGACGGCGTTGCGCTCTCCGCCCGGCAAACCCTGGGCAGCGACGGAACTCAGCAGCGACATGTCGGCGCCGGCGCAAAAGCCGCGTCCGGCGCCGGTCAGCACGATGACGCCGACGTTGTCATCGCGCTCGGCTTCGTCGAGGCTGGCGCGCACCTCTTTTTCCATGGTGGCCGTCCAGGCATTGAGCTTGTCTGGACGGTTCAAGGTGATGGTGGCGACTTGATTCGCGACTTTGTAGATCGTTTCCTGCGTTGGCATGGCTCAAAACGTCAAGCGCACGCCCAGTTGGATCTGGCGTTTGGGCAAGGCGGAAGTGAAAGCCAGCGGCGTGCTGGGCGTAGCCGTCCCGCCGCCCGCAAGGGCAGTGCCCGGTCGAATCCCATGCACGTTAAATGAGGTATTACCCTGCCCAAAATACGGGGCGGCTGTGGGAAGGGCAAAAAGCGGACTCACCTCGTTGTTTACGCTGGCAAAATTTGTCCGGTTCGCGATGTTAAATCCTTCCGCCGTAAACTGCAGATTAGCCTTCTCGCCTAGGTTGTGCCGCCAGATCAAACGCATGTCGAAGTCGACGTAATTGGGGCCCAGACCGGTATCGCGCGGGGCTCCGATGGGACGTTCATTGGTAACGTGATTGTCGCCGTTGACCTCACCTCCCGCCAGCAAGTTGAAAGGATGTCCGCTGTGGTAAGAGAAAATCGGCGCTAGCTGGAAACCCGACAAGACACTCCCTTTCCAGGGGCTGTCGAACACTCCCGCGATCACCACTTTGTGCCGCTCATCAAACTCGGAAAGAGCACGATCTAAGTTGAGGTTCGTCGGATCCTGCGGCCCGTAGTCCGAGTTGAAATCCGTGGACGTATCAAAGCCTTTGCTAAAGGTGTAATTCCCGAACAGCGTGAAGTGATCGCTGAAGCGTTTCTTGACTTCCACGATGCCGCCCTCGTAAAGAGCGTATGCCGCAGAAGTATATTGGTTGTTCTGAACAATCAACGGATTCGCAAAGCATTGGGTGACCAGAGTGGTTGGGTTATTGCAGGGCAGGCCCTCGGGGCTGCCTGGTATTGGGTCGCCCCCACCAGCCGTCGTATTCCAGTTGCGATAGGAAAACGTCTGGCCGTTAGCCAGGGGCACAGGGGTAAACGGCGCTGGCAGCAGATTGGTATCGATGGCGACCGGGAGTCTCTGCGTATGCGAATAGATTCCGCTGATGGAAATCGAGAAGCCAGGTCCGATCTCACGTTCAATTCCAAACGACGCCTGTTGCGCTATCGGGGGGCGATAGCCCGGCTGGTTCACGAAAAGAACCTGCAGTGGAGAGAGGGCACCGGTATTGGTAACGTTGATGCCAGTTTGTCCATTGGGAAACGGGCCAGCTGCCGCAGCCGGCGTGATGCAGGCATTGTTGCCTGCGGTCGGGGTTGTGCACTGGATCAATCCTTGCGCGAAGAGTGCTTGGAAAATCGTCGCCGACCCTGCTATACCCAAAGCCGGAACCCCGCCGAAGCCATCTGCATAGATGGAAATTTCCCGGTTGCAAGGGCTGGAGCCATTGCCTCCGAGACCGGGTAGAGGAAACCCGAAGTAGGAAACTCCGCAGATCGCGGAGATGTTTGCGACTTGGCCGGCTGGTGAGCTGTTCTCGACCGCGGATTTGTTCTTGTTCAGAGCCCCCAGGCTTAAGTCGACGTCGGGGATCTGGGCGTCCACGGGTCCGTAGAAGATTCCGTACCCACCCCGGATCACGGTCTTGTGATCCTTGAACGGATCCCACGCGAAGGAAACGCGAGGGGCGAAATCCTTCTTATACGTGGTCAACGGGGCGAATTGCGTGTCCAGTTCGTAGCGGAGACCGTAGTTCAGCGTGAAGCTTGGCGCTATCTTCCAGGAGTCCTGCCCGTAGAACGCTGTCAGCGGCCGGTCGTAGTACCCGTATGTCGGATTTCCGAAGCCCTGCTGGTAGATCTCAGGTAGCCCGAACGATGCCGACTGCAAGGAGGTCAAACTGGGAAGCAGAGGGGTCAGCACGTCGCCTGGGAGCGATCCAAAGACAAAGCGGCCCGGGAAGAAGGTGTGCGATTCAGTGTGATTGCCGCGGAGTATCTCGGAACCGCCGAACTTGAAGGTGTGATGGCCGCGAATGATGGTGAAATTGTCCGCGAACTCGTAACGGCGCAGGATGGTGATGTTGGGCAGGAAAATGTTCGTTCCCAGGTTATTGATAAAACCAGGAATCTGCAGCCCGACCTCTGCCGGCTCATTCGGAATCACGTTAAAGCTGTTGTAATCCCACTGCACCCGGGCTTCGTTCTGCGTTGTCGGACTGAACTGCCGATACCACGCGAGTTGCAGATTGTTGTCGTAGTTGTGGATCGAACTTCCCGCCGAGAACGCTGTGAGAGACTGCACATCCGGCGATTCCTCCAGATCGTGCCCATACCTGTAGGTCACAGAAATCTCGTTGTTCGCATCGAAGCGGTGATCCAAACGGCCCGACGCCAGGTACTGGTGTGAGTCGTAGGGAAACACTCCACCCTGGGTCTCGAACTGATTCACAAGGAAGGCATTCAAAGGGCTGGTGGCCGGGTCGACGGTTAGCACCCCGGTTAGGATTTGCGCACATGCCGCTGCAGGCAGGTTCGTCGTTGGATTCGGGGCCGGCAAGCCCAGCTGCTGGGCAACGGCTGCGCCCACGGGACCGCTGAGGCAAGGCACCACAGTCCCCCCAGTCAGCCCCCCAATCACCGTGTTCTGCGACAACGAGGGACGAAAAATATTGGTGTCCGTCAATAGCGGAACCGAGGCCTGTGCATTCTGCCGCAAGCCTTCAAACGCAACAAACAGAAACGTCTTATCTTTCTTAAGCGGGAAGCCCAGCGTTCCGCCGTATTGCTGGCGGCTCAAAGTATCCTTAATCGGAGAACCTAGAGTATCGGGGTTGGCAGGATTGAAAGTCTGGCCGGGTTGCAATGCCTGGCTGAACGAAAACGGATTCGCGGCGTCCATCGCATCGTTGCGGAAAAAACCATAGAGCGTGCCATGCACATTGTTGGTGCCCGACTTAGTCACAATATTGATGGAAGCGCCGGTGGCTCCTCCCAGGTCCGCGCCGTAGTTGCTGCGATTGATCTGGAATTCCTGCACATCGTCCTGGCTTACCGTCAGCCGCACGCCACCGCCATCGCCCGAGGTTTCGCCACCGTCCACCGTTATGCTGTTTCCCCGGCCATTGCTGCCGTAGAACGACAGCCCGCTTTGCGGTGTCTGCTTGACTCTGAAATCCTGGTCCCCCGCCAGCCGGGTGGAATCGGAGACACCGGGCGCGAGCAAGGTAAACGTAAGGTAATCGCGCCGGTCAATGGGCAGGTCGGCGATGTACTGTTGTGCGATTGTGTCGGCCTGGCTGCTTCGTTCCGTTTCCACCACGGGCGGCTGGTCGGTCACCTCGATAACCGTCGCCACCTGCGACGGTTTCAGCTTGAAATCGGAGGTGACCGTCTGCCCGACGGCGACAGTGACGTCTCTTCGAATCTCGGTCGCAAACCCCGCCATTTGCACACTGACGTCGTAAGTGGCCGGCGCCAGCCCTACTACACGGAACCGACCGGTACCATCCGTCACGGCCGTGCGCTTCAGGCCGGTCTGGGTCTCGATCACGTTGACCGTAACTTTCGGCAAAACCCCGCCGGAAGCGTCGGTTACAGTTCCGGTGATCTCCCCCGATGAGCCGACGCCCTGCGCGTGAGCCAGAAAGGTTGCGAACAGGAAGCATAGAAGAACGCATGCAATTGACTTCATCGGGGGATAGAGAGAAAACCGCTTCCAGGAACATGCCCCGTAGCGTGAGGCCGCACGACCGTCCAAACTGTTCTGTGCAAAACCCATATTCCCCCCTAGGTCAGGCTTTGTCTGAATTACTCAAAAGGCCCGGTCGCCTGCTGGCATCCTGCCGCCTTCTTCCAACCCGCTGAGTGCTTTTCAGTTCAGAATTGTTTCGAGCGAGCTTCCTTGGCCTTTTTCAATGCGCTGAATGCGAACGCACAACTCCCCACACTCCTGCCATTTCAGCGCGCCGCATCGGGCACGAGCGTAGCTGCGTTTTTCAGATTCATCAAATGAATTTCATGGATGACGATGTATGCTCAGAAGGAATTAGGCCAGCCGACCGGCGGACGGGCTGCAGACCTTTGCTGGAATATGCGTTTCAAGGACTTAGAGCCTCTTTTCGCCTGCGTTTGCACCGACCGGTTGCGCGGCCAAGAATTCGAAGATCGCTCTTTGCGCGGCCTCCGGCTGATCGGTCGAGAACAGATGCCCTGCGCGTTCGAGCAAGACGAGTTGTGCACCGGGAATGCGGGCCGCGATCATCTCTCCGTTGCCCGGCGGCACTAGCCGGTCCATTTTTCCGTGAATGACGAGCGTGGGCGCGGCGATCTGGGTCAAGCGACTGAAACTCCCCCAGGTGAGGATGGCCTGCAATTGACCGAGGTAGCCCGCGGACCTGGGCAGCCAAGGGCGGCGCTGGGCGATATCTTCGTCGATCAGGCGCCGCGGCGTTCCAGAATTGTAGATGAAGGGAACGGCGGCTTCTGCCGCTTGCTCAGGGGGCATCATGCTGACGGCTCGCAGCATGTCGAGGGCGGCGGGTTCGGCGCGCGGGGCGTTCGGCCCGCCAGCGGCAGTGCAGCCGAGAATCAGTGACCGCACACGCTCGGGATACTGCAGGGCAAATTCCTGGGCGATCATGCCGCCCATCGACACCCCAAAGACATGAGCACTGGGAACGCCGGCGGCGTCGAGCACGGCGGCTGCGTCCGAAGCCATCAGAGCGATCGAATACGGACCGGGAGGCACATCGCTCTCTCCAGCTCCGCGGTTGTCGAGCGCGATCGTTCGGTAGGAAGCCGACAGCCCCGGCCGCGTGCGGTGCCACATGGCGGAGGGGTAGCCCAGGCCCATAATCAACAAAATGGGCGCGCCCGTTCCCTGCTCGTCCCAGTAAATTTTCGTTCCTTGGTTGTTAGCAAACGGCATTTCAAGCTCCTGTTCAGAACCAATCGACTTCGCGATCAGGACCTGCGAACTGTCAGCAAGTGAGATCAATCTGCGACTACTTTGAGGATAAGTTTGCCGAGGTTCTCCCCTTTGAACAGCTTCAGAAGAGTGTCGGGAAAGGTTTCGAGTCCTTCGACAATATCCTCGCGCGACTTGAGCTTGCCTGCCGCCATCCAGCCTGCCATTTCCCGAGCCGCCTCGGCGTAGCGGTCGGCGTAGTCAAAGACCAGCATGCCTTTCATGGTCGCGCGATTGACCAACAGCGATAAATAGTTGCTCGGGCCCTGGACGGGGCCGGTGTTGTTGTATTGCGAGATGGCGCCGCAGATTACGACACGAGCGCCACGCGCAAGGGTTGCGAGAGCAGCCTCGAGAATGTCACCGCCGACATTGTCGAAATAGATGTTGATGCCTTGCGGGCAAGACTTCCGCAACGCCTCAGTCACGTTTTCGGACTTGTAATCAATGGCGGCGTCAAATCCCAGGTCGGTGACGAGATAGCGGCACTTGTCGGCGCCGCCCGCAATGCCGACCGCCCGGCAACCCTTGATTTTGGCAATCTGCCCTACGACCGAGCCCACGGCCCCGGCCCCCGCAGACACGACTACCGTGTCGCCGAGTTGAGGCTGGCCGGTTTCGAGCAAGCCGAAATATGCCGTCATCCCCGTCATGCCCAACACGTTGAGGAAAGTTGGAAGCGGCGCTACACGGGGGTCAACCTCGATTAAACCCTTCCCCTCGGAGATGAAATATTCCTGTACTCCAAAGGTTCCCGAGACATGCTTGCCCACAGCGAAATTAGGGTTCCTCGAGGCAACCACCTGGCCAAGCGCCAAAGCCCGCATGACTTCGCCGATGGGCACTGGCGGGACGTAGGATCTGCTCTGGTTCATCCAGCCACGCATGGCCGGGTCAAGCGATATAAACAACACCCGGATCAACAGTTCTCCTTCGCGCAACTCGCGAACCGTCTCTTCGGAGTAGGCCCAGTCCGTGCGTTTCGGCATTCCTACGGGTCGGGAAGCAAGAGTGAATCTGTGATTGACGAATGCCATGATGGTTTCCTTTCTAGTCAGACGGTGTAGCGCTCACTGGACAAAAGTCGAGCCGCAATCTGACGACGCAGGGCGACGGAGTTCACCGGCGTGTGATCGGCATAGCCCCGCATGGTTACGAGGTGCTTGCGCAATATGTCTCCTTCGCAGCAGGCGCTCAGCACCGTGCGTGAGAACCCCTCAATCCGAGCGGTCGCATCGCGCAGGTATACAGCACAGATATCGAGGGCGCTTCCGCTCTTGCCCGAGGAGGTCAGCTTCTTGCTGCGGAGCAGGCTGGATTCCATGGCCAAGACCTCCGTAGCGATGTCGGAGAGGTTCATGATGACCTCCTGCTGCTTCTCAAGCTGAGCGCCGTATTTTTCGTGGGCGACTGCAATCGTCATGAGGGCGATTGTTTTTGCGTTGCGAACGAGGCGGCCTTCTTCCGTAACACCAGGCTGTTGATTCGAGAGGCTGGGTTTCTCGCTTGGGTTCAAGACGGAGCGCGCCGCTTCGAAAAGCGGCAACTGCCCGCGGGCCGCACGCTTCAAAGGCATGCCCATAATGACCAGCCGGTTGATTTCGCTGGTGCCTTCAAAGAGGCGATTGATGCGTGAATCGCGATAGGCTCGTTCGACTGCGTAATCCTGATGAAAGCCGTAACCGCCGTGGATCTGGACGCCTTCGTCAACCACGTAGTCGAGCATCTCAGAGGCGAAGACTTTCACCATGGAGCATTCCGCCGCGTACTCTTCGACCGCCTGCATCTCCGTGATCGAGCTCTGTTTCCGCTCGGCGGACGTGGCCTGCATCTGGCTTTCGATGAGTCCGGCTACGCGCCAGGTCATGGACTCGGCGGCAAAAATCCGAATGGCCATTTCGGCAAGTTTGTGCTGAATAGCGCCGAAGTCAGCGATGGCGGAGCCAAAAGCTTTTCTCTGCTTCGCGTATTTGATGGAGATGGCAAGCACATTCTTGGCGGCGCCGACAGACGCGGGACCAAGTTTCAAACGCCCGATATTAAGCACGTTGAACGCGATTACGTGTCCGCGCCCGATTTCTCCAAGAACGTTCTCGACGGGAACAGCTACGTTATCGAGATAAACCGCAGTGGTGGAGGTGCCACGAATGCCCATCTTATGTTCCTCGGCGCCGCTGCTGACACCACGAAAAGCTCGCTCCACGAGGAAGGCGGTGAACTTTTCGCCTCCGACTTTGGCGAAGATGGTGAACAGATCGGCTGCGCCGCCGTTGGTGATCCACATTTTCTGGCCGTTGAGTATGTAGTGCTTGCCGTCGGGAGCGAGGTCGGCGCGAGTTCGCGCCGCAAGAGCGTCGGAACCGGCCAATGGTTCCGTGAGGGCATAAGCAGCCAGCAGTTCCATGCGAGCCAATCGAGGCAGATATTGTTTCTTCTGTTCAGGAGTGCCGAAGTACACGATGGGGAGGGTGCCGATGCCCGTGTGCGCGGAGTGCCACCCTGCATAGGAGGCATCTCGTCCCATATGTTCGGCCGCTACCATCAGCGAAAGCAAGTCCATCTCCATGCCGCCAAATTCTTCTGGGATGGTCATTCCCGTAAGGCCCAGTTCTGCGGACTTCCGCAGAACCGCAAGAGCAGCGCCTGGCTGCTTCTCGCGAATGGCGGGAAGATTGGGCTCGACTTCGCTGGCCCAGAACTCATCCACCATGCGGCCAACCGCAAGATGCTCCTCCGTGAGATCTTCCGGAGTGAACACATGGGCCGGGAGGACATCTTCAAAGAGAAAAGCTGAGCCTCTTGTCTTGCCGGGAATTTCTGTTAGTGTCGTCATGATTCCGATGCCCCCTTTTGAAATTAACCATCTAAGTTCGTTGAAAGAATTCGAAGGCCGCGAACTCCCCCCGACGGACTGGCTCGTTCTGACGCAGGACCGCATCCAGAAATTCGCGGATGCGACCGAAGACCGGCAATGGATTCACGTCGATCGGGACCGAGCGGCGCGTGAGTCGCCCTACGGCGGCACCATTGCTCACGGCTTCCTCACGCTTTCGCTGGTGAGCTATTTTTCCGGACAGGCGATTCGAGTTCGGGAGGGAGTCGGGATACGCATCAACTATGGACTGAATCGTGTGCGCTTTCCATCGGCGGTGCGGGCGGGTTCGGCGATTCGCGCCCGCGTGACTCTGCTTTCGGTGAAGGAATCTACAAAGTTTGTGGATATCATTTTCTCGGTGACGATCGAGACTCAAGGCGCAGACAAGCCCTGCTGTGTGGCGGAATGGTTGGTGCGGTATTACCGGGCATGACGGGACGTGGAATCGGAGATCGATCATATTGTCCCGCTTTCTGCGCAGTTCAGCGAGGCGCGTATGAGGACCGCGATCCGATGGGGCATGGTGGCAAAGCGCTCATCGTGCGTGAGCCCCCGCGCGTAGCGGTAATGGATCTGCTGAACAATCACCGCGACCTTGAAACGCGCAAAGGCCAAATAGAAGACCATGTCGTGGATGCTGCGGCCGGTCGCCAGAGCATAGCGTTCGGCCAACTGGGCACGAGTCAAAGTTCCGGGAACAGTAGTGGGCGCAGAACAGATTTCCTGCAGCTCGTCGGGGTCACTGGGGTCAGTCCAATAGGCCAAGGTTGTGCCAAGATCAGACATCGGGTCACCTAGCGTGCACATCTCCCAGTCCAGAACTCCTAATATTTTTGTAATGTCATTCGAGTTGAGCACGACGTTGTCGTACTTGTAGTCATTGTGAATAAGGGTCGCATCGCTCGACGCTGGAATGTTCTGCGTCAGCCAGGCCGAGATGCGTTCGACTTCGGACAGGTCGTGAGTGGCTGCATTGTGATAGCGCTCGATCCATCCCTTCACCTGGCGTTCGAGATAGCCCTGCGGCTTACCCAAATCGCCCAAGCCGATCTTGTCGTAGTCGAGGCCGTGCAATCGTACAAGGTTGTCGAGGAAAGCTTCGCTGAGCTGGCGTGCCATGGCGGGCGACAGCAGCAGGCCGGGTGGCAGTTCTCGGCGCAGGATGATGCCTCGAATCGGCTCCATAAGGTAAAAGGGGGCGTCAAGAACGGAAAGATCGTCGCAATAGAGGATCACCTTGGGCGCAACCGGATAGCTTTCGTGCAACTTGGAGAGCACGCGATATTCGCGGCCCATGTCATGGGCAGACTTGACCTGGCTGCCGAACGGCGGCCGGCGCAGCACCAATTCACGACCACCCCATGTCACGCGATAGGTGAGATTCGAATGACCGGAGGGGAACTGCTCGACCGTAACCGGACCTGGGCCGTCGAAATGCCGGCCCAGGTATGCGCTGAGCCGAGCCAGGTCAAGTTCTTCCCCGGCTCTCACAGCGACCGCGTGATCACAAGGGGCAAGCATGGGTTCGAACCCTTCGTCGTTGTCTTTCCGATGTTGTGAACTTCCTACCGATACGTGAGCAAGGACTCGTCTTCGAGATGCGGGTGCGCATTGAACGTACTGAGCGTGAAACGACTACCAGAACTTAGAAACTCGCTGAACGAGGCGTTGCGCGACATCCAGGTCAATTGCAGCGTATCTGCATGCGACAAGTGCAAAGCTCGCCGCATGGCAACACCAATCGGACCTCCCGAAGTAAAGACTACGGAATCGCCGGCTGGCGTTGTGCTGTTCACGATGGCCGCAATGCCCCGATCGACGCGCGCACAAAAGTCTGGCCAGGATTCCACACCGTCGACCACTAACTCACTACTCACCCACATGCCGATGACCGCCTCAAACATTTGTTGGAAACTTCTCTTTCGTTCGTCAGAGTCCTTGGAAAGCTCGAACGCCTGGTGAAGATGGCGGACTTCCTGAGATCGCTCCAGCACCTGTGGCAGACCTAGCTTCAGAACCGCTTCAGCTTGATACTCGTCGAACTCGTTCATCACGGCCACTTCAGGAAACTCCCGGCCAAGTCTTCGATAGGCCTCCTCGACCATGCGCGCGGTCTGCACCTGCCGGACGCGAGGGCCCGACCAGGCGCGGCTGAAGAGCACTCCGCGGCGGGCCCAGTACTCTCCCAGCAGGCGGGCTTGCACTTCGCCGATGGCGCAGAGTTTGTCATAGTTCGGCTCCAGAAAAGACGCTTGGGCGTGTCGGACTAGAATGACGCGGCTCATAGTTCCCGCCTAACCAGCCCGCTCAAACAAACCCGCTGCCCCTTGACCTCCCCCCACGCACATGGTGACGACCCCGTAGCGCGCCTTGCGCCGCAGCATTTCGTTGGCGATGGTTCCGACCATACGCGACCCGGTCATGCCAAACGGATGGCCGATGGAGATCGAGCCACCATTTACGTTCAGTTTCTCCGCATCGATGCCAAGCCGGTCACGGCAGTAGATCACCTGCACGGCAAACGCCTCGTTGAGTTCCCACAGGTCAACCTCGTCCATCTTCAGGCCAGCCCGCTGCAATATCTTGGGGACGGCGAAGACCGGTCCAATGCCCATTTCGTCCGGCTCGCAGCCGGTCACCTGGAAACCGCGAAACACCAGCTTGTAGGGAATCCCAAGCTGATCGGCGCGCTGGCGAGACATAAGAAGCGTGGCCGAGGCTCCGTCGGAAAGCTGCGAAGAATTCCCAGCCGTGACTGTTCCCTGGCCGCTATCGGGATCAAAGTGCGGTTTCAGCGCAAGCAGGCCCTCAAGAGTTGTGTCGGGACGATTGCATTCGTCTTTGTCGGCGCAGACCTCCTCCCGGCTTACTACCTCATTGGTTTTCTTGTCCAGAATCGCTTTCGTGACTTTCATGGGAGCGATCTCTTGCTGGAAGAAACCTTCCCGCTGCGCCCGAGCCGTGCGCTGCTGGCTGAGGAGCGAGTACTCGTCCTGTGCCTGCCGGCTGATTTTGTAGCGTTTGGCGACGACTTCCGCGGTGTTGCCCATTACCATGTACAGCCCTGGCAGTTGTTCCAGCAGGCGCGGATGGGGATCCGAACTGCGAGGCGTCATCGTGATGCTCTCGACGCCACCGCCAATCACCGTCTCGCTGCCGCCTTGGACGATCTGGTAAGCGGCCAGGGCAATCGCCTGCAAACCGGAGGAACAGAAGCGGTTGACCGTCGTGCCCGCGACCGATGTGGGCAAGCCCGCGAGCATGGCGGAAATTCGCGCGACGTTGTGGCCCTGCGGACCATGCGGCTGCCCGCAACCGAGCACCACGTCTTCCACGTCACCGGGATCGAGGTTGGGAGTCTTGCGCAGAACATCCTTAATGCAGTGGGCCGCAAGATCGTCAGGGCGCGTCATGTTGAACGAGCCCCGATACGACTTCGCCAGCGCCGTACGTGAGCTGGCAACCACAACGGCTTCTCTCATAAACTCCCCAAATCCCCTGTCGCACCGAGGTGCGCGAATGAAGTCTCCACGCGAGCACTACACGCTGACGCCTTGCTCCTTATTGAACTCGGCAAATGTCTGGTTGGCCTCGGCGAGGCGCTTCAGCAAAGGAGCCGGCTCCCAGAGTTCTCCCTGTTGTTGGCGGAATTCGCACACCCGGTCATAGACTTTTCTTAAGCCCATCGTGTCGGCATACCACATCGGACCTCCACGATATGCGGGGGATCCATAGCCATTCAGGTAGATGATGTCGATATCGACAGCGCGCAGCGCATATCCTTCCTCAAGAATGCGCGCGCCTTCGTTCACCAGGGCGTAGACGCAGCGGTCGACCATTTCGGAAGCAGGAATCTGGCGTTGGGGAATGCTTGCTTCCGCGCTCCACTTCCGCACCAAGGCGGCCACATCCGGGTCGGGCACGGCGCGGCGCTGGTCGTCGTAGCGGTACCAGCCGGCCAGAGTCTTCTGGCCGTAGCGACCCATCTCGCATAGACGATCCTCCGCGATGGGCTGGCGAACGCCAGGTTTTTCCAGGTGGCGATATTCCTTGCGAATCCGCCAGCCAACATCAAGTCCGGCAAGATCTCCGGTCGCGAGTGGACCCATGGCCATGCCGAACTCGACTAATGCATTGTCAACGGCTTCCACCTCCGCGCCTTCTTCGACCAGGAATTGCGCTTCCCGGCGATAGGGTCCGAACATACGGTTTCCAACGAACCCCCGGCAGTTTCCCACCAGCACGCCAATCTTTCCGAGTTTTTTCGAGAGCTGCATGCAGGTGGCGATGACCTCTTTGCTCGTCCCTTTTCCGCGCACAATTTCCAGCAAGCGCATGATGTTGGCCGGGCTGAAGAAGTGGGTTCCGACAACGAATTCTGGCCGCGAGGTGACGCCGGCGATGTCGTCGATGCTCAATGTGGATGTGTTGCTTGCCAAAATAGCGCCGGGTTTGCAGGCGCGATCCAGATCCTGAAACACCTGCTTCTTGAGCGCCATACCCTCGAAGACCGCCTCCACTACCATATCGACGTTGGCGAAGTTGTCGTAGCTGAGAGTGGGTGTGATCAGGGCAAGCCGCTCGTCGACGAACTGCTGCGTAAATCGTCCGCGCTGAACCGAGTTGGCATAGTTTTTTCGAATCCTGGCGAGGCCCTGGTCGAGCGCGGGTTGATCGACCTCCTTGAGCACAACGGGAATACCGGCATTGGCAAAAACCATGGCGATCCCTCCGCCCATGGTCCCAGAACCGACGACGGCCACACTACGGATTGGCTTGACGGCCGTGTCTTTCGGCACATCGGGAATCTTTGCCACCTCGCGCTCCCCGAAAAAGACGTGGATGAGCGCTTTCGATTGCTCGGAGAAAAGACATTCCGTAAAGAGTCTCCGCTCCACCTGGCAACCTTCTTCGAAGGAAAGTTTGGTTGCCGCTTCCACCGCATCAATGGCGGCAAGTGGCGCTTTCAGACCCCGCTGCTTCTTCCGGACACTTTCGCGGGCAGCCGCAATGATTGCCGCGTTCTCCTCGGCCCTACCCAGTTTCTCGACCCGTTCGCGCGTTCTCGGTGCTGGTTTTCCAGCGACTTCGCGGGCAAAGGCCACCGCACCGGTAAGCAGATCCCCTTCGATCAAGCGGTCGACAATCCCGAGCTTGAACGCTTCTGCTGCGGCAACCGGTTTGCCGTCGGTACACATTTCAAGCGCCTTCGCGACACCGACAAGCCGGGGAAGGCGTTGCGTTCCCGCCGCACCGGGAATGAGGCCGAGCTTCACTTCGGGTTGGCCGACCTGCGCATCGCTTGAGGCCACGCGATAATGCCCCGCCATCGCCAGCTCGAGCCCTCCGCCGAAAGCGGCGCCATGAATCGCCATCACTACCGGCTTGCTGCAGTTTTCGAGGCCGAGGAGGAGTGGAAGAAGTCCGGCGCCGCGCGTTCTGCCAGAAGTGATCTTTCCAAATTCTTTGATATCAGCTCCGGCAACAAACGTTCTTCCGCCGCCAATAAGGACCGCAGCCTTCACGGAAGGATCGTTGTTGATCTCTTCGATGGCGTTGGCAATTCCCTCCGGCACCCCAGGGCTGAGGGCATTCACCGGTGGATTGTCGATGGTGATGATGGCGACGTCTTTGTCTCTGTCTCTGCTCAACCGCACTAGATTGCTCATCGTAGACTCCGATCATTGCCGCCGCACGAGGCCGGAACAGTGTCGATCACGAGGCGGGCGATGCGTTCGCGGTGAAAAGTCGCATCGCCGAGCATGGTCTCGGATGCTTTCGCGCGGCGGTAGTAAAGGTGAAGGTCATTCTCCCAGGCAAAACCGTTGCCGCCGTGGATCTGGATGCCACGGTTTCCCACGGCGCGGCAGGCATCGCTGGCGTACATTTTGGCGATGGAGGTGGCAGTGGCCGCGTCGGGAGCATCGTGCTCCAAGGCCCATGCCGCGTAGTAGGCGGCCGAACGCGAGCTTTCGGTTTCAAGATACATATCCGCGCATTGATGCTGGACCGCCTGGAACGTGCCGATCGGCTTGCCAAACTGCTTGCGCATCTTCGCGTAATCCACGGTCAGGTCGAGCACACGCTGCATGCCACCCACCATTTCGGCAACCAGGGCCGCGGTGGCGATATCGAGCGCGCGGGCGAGATTCGTTCCATCGCCCAGCTTCTCCGCGGGGGTGTCCTTGAACTGGACTGCGTAGACGTTTCGAGTGAGATCCAGAGCCGGCATCGGCGTGATGGATAAACCGGGCGCCTGCGCTTCCACCAGAAAAACGCCGGTCTGCGCAGCAATGAGGATAAAGTCAGCCACGTCGGCGTCGAGAACGAAAAGTTTCTCGCCGGTTAGCTTGCCGCTAGAGGCGGCAAGCTTCGCGCCGGCTAGATCCCACGTGGCGTTCGCTTCGAGCAAGGCAACAGTCGAGCGCACCTCGCCGCGACAAATCGGAGCGAGATATCTCGTCTTCTGCGCATCGCTGGCGATGGCGTCGATTACCGCGCCAGCAAGTGCGACGGTCGACCAGAAAGGGCCGGGCAGCAGGGCGCGGCCCGCCTCTTCCATCAGAAGAATCAGTTCCACTTTGCCGAGACCGAGTCCGTCGTATTTCTCAGGAAAAATGATGCCTGTGTAGCCTTGAGCGGCGATCTTCGACCAAAGGGCAGGATCGTACGGCTGTTTACTTTCAGCCAGGTGTCGCACGTGCGTCATGGGGCATTCCCCGGCAAAGAACTGGCGCGCGTTCTGCTTGAGAATTTCCTGGCTCTCGTTCAATCCGAATTGCATGACCCGTCCTCAATAGCTCCTGGGCAAACCCAGGACGAAGTGTCCGATGATGTTACGTTGAATCTCCGAGGTTCCGGCTTCGATGGTATTGCCACGCGAGCGCATGTATCCGTAGGCCCAAGTGCCTTTGTCGACGGAGTGCGGCGAAATACCTTCGAGCTGGCCGTATGGACCGAGCAATTCCTGTGCCACCTGCTGCAATCGCTGGTTCAATTCGCTCCAGAAGATTTTCTGGATGGAGCCTTCCGGTCCGGGCACTCCGGTTGCGCTGATGCGGCTGAAGGCGCGCATCTGGTTCCACCGCATGACCTCAATTTCGGCATAGCACTGGGCCAGCTTCTGACGGATCAAAGGATCTTGCGCGGCAGATTTTCCATTGCGCCGCAATTGCCCTGCCAGCTCGATCAGGCGTTCCATGTTCCGGCGAAAGGTAATCTGCAAGCCAGCGCCGAAGGTGCCGCGTTCGTGCATGAGTGTCCCCATCGCGACATCCCAACCCTGATTCACATTGCCCACAACATTTTCGATGGGAACCCGCACATCCCGGAACGAGACCTCGGCGAACTCACTCTCTCCAGTGATCTGGCGGAGGGGCCGAACACTGATGCCCGGAGACTTCATATCCACCAGGAGCACAGTAAGCCCTTTGTGCTTTGGAACGTTCGGATCGGTGCGCACGACCAACTCGCACCAGTCGGCAATCCAACCGTAGCTGTTCCAAGTCTTCTGGCCGTTGACCACGTAGAAGTTGCCATCCCGGCGGGCCTCGGTCTGCAAGGACGCGAGGTCGGAACCAGCGTTCGGTTCGGAAAACCCCTGGCACCAGATCTCTTCGGCGCTGAGAATCTTCGCCAGGTAGCGTGTCTTTTGCGCCTCGGTTCCGAATGCGATGATAGTGGGACCGATCAGGCCCAAGCCCAGAGTGTTGGCCATCGGTGGAGCGCTGGCCAGAGCCATTTCCTGCCAGAAGATGACCTGCTGCATCAGATTCGCGCCGCGGCCGCCGTATTGTTTAGGCCAGGAAACTCCCGCCCATCCGCCTTCGAATAACTTGCGCTGCCACGCCCGCAGATATTCGAAGCGGGATTCCAGCGATTCCTCGCGCCGTTCGGCCCAGTCGGCGGGCACATTGGCCGCGAGCCAGAAGCGCAATTCGTCGCGGAATTGAATTTCCTCGGATGTTAAATTCAGGTCCATCCCATCTCCTTACGGGGCTGCGCTCCGGGTTCGCCCCGCGTTATCGATGCTGCCGCCGGTCACAATTCCCGCGTAAGCGTCCCTGCCCCGCCCACGAATTTCGCCCGCAGTTCTTTCTTCAAAACTTTCCCGGTCGCAGTCTTGGTCAAGGTCTCGGAGAATTCGATCGAACGTGGACATTTGTAGTGCGCCAGGTTCGAGCGGCAGAACTCAATGAGTTCCGCTTCCGTCGCGGCGCATCCTGGTTTTAGAATCACCACCCCTTTGGGGACTTCCCCCCACTTGTCGTCTCTGACTGAGATCACCGCAGCTTCGTACACGGCAGGATGCGCCAACAACGTTCTCTCCACTTCCAGCGATGAGATATTCTCGCCACCGCTGACAATAATGTCTTTTTTTCGATCGACGATCAGGATGTAACCGTTCTCCATGACGACTGCCATGTCGCCGGTGTGAAACCAACCGCCTCGCAAGGCTTCCGCGGTAGCCTCGGGTTGCTGCCAATAGCCCGCCATCACACTGTCGCTGCGGGCAATGATTTCGCCCATGGTCTCGCCATTGTGAGGCACGTCCCGGTCCTCGAAATCCACGACACGCAGTTCTACTCCCGGATAGGCGTAGCCAGTCATGGACTGGAGCACATAGCGCTGCTCGGGTTCGCACACCACATCTGGCTTGAGTTCAGCCGTCGCGAGAGACGGTGAGCACTCGGTCAGGCCGTATCCGGAAAAACACTTGCAGCCGAGCTTCTGCTCGGCCTCACGCATTAGGGAAGGGAACGATGCGGCGCCCCCAATCGTGATCCACTGTAGCGAACTCAAGTCATACTTGGAACGCTCCGGGCAATTCACCAACGCGGCCGCCATAATGGGCACCAGGCTGAGGGAACCGACTCGCTCCCGCTCCACCAGGCGAAAGATCTCTTGCGGAATAAATCGCGGACTCATGACATGGGTTGCGCCCACGAGGGTGACTGTGTGCGCCGCACCCCAGCCGTTGGCGTGGAATAAGGGAATCGTATGCAGGAAGACATCCTCATACTTGGACTGGTGGAACAGAGCTATATGCAGAGCGTGAAGATAAATATTTCGGTGAGTAAGCATTACCCCCTTGGGATCAGCGCTTGTCCCGCTCGTGTAGAAAAGTTCGCAGAGAGAATTCTCGTCAAAAGATGTGATTTCCGCGCGGTGCGGTGTTGCGGCGGCCAGGAGCTGTTCGTAGTTTTCAGAAGCAAGCCACTCAGCCTGAGGAGTCGCATCGAGCAGGTGGTAGGAGCGGACGCTGGTCAGTTTCGCACGAAAGGAATCCACAAGACCAAGGAAGTCCTGCCCCAAAAACAATTTGGTAGCGCCAGAATCGTTCAGGATGTAGGAAAGTTCATGAGACGCGAGACGGTAATTGAGTGGCAGCAGGACGGCCCCGGCATCGAGGACTCCAAAGTACGCCTCCAGCAGCCGATGACAATTCATGCTGAGAAAAGCGACCCGATCCCCCGCCTTCACTCCGGCCGCGCGCAAGGCGCCAGCCAGCCGGGCCGCGCGATCAGCAAACTGCGCGTAGGTAAATCGCTGGTCCTGGCAAACCACTGCCGTCTTGTTTGGAAATTGCTGTTCCGCATAACGGAGGAAGCGGACGGGCGTGAGCGGAACGTTCATGCGCGGTGACTACCAGGCAGTCTGGCCTCCGTCCACGACAAGAACATGGCCTGTAACGTAGGCCGAGGCATCAGAAGCCAGAAAAATGGCAGCGCCTTTTAGGTCATGGTCGCTGCCAAAACGATGAAGAGGAATCTTGGCCAGGAGGGACTCCTTGCGGTGCTCAAGTATCCAGCTCGACATGTGCGTGGGAAACCAGCCCGGTGCGATGGCATTGACCTGGATATTGTGCGCTGCCCATTTGCACGCCAGATCTTTGGTGAAGGCGATGACCCCGCCTTTGCTGGCGTGGTAGCCAATGGCTTGCAGGTCCGAGGAAGCTCCGCCCAGCCCCGCCACCGAGGCTATGTTGATGATCTTGCCGTTTCCTTGCCGGATCATGGCTTTGCCCACGGCTTGCGAGAACAGGAAAGTTCCGGTGAGGTTCGTGTCCATGACCTTGTTCCATTGCTCCAGCGTCATTTCTTCGACCGGAGCCCCCCACGAGACGCCCGCATTGTTGATGAGGATGTCGATGCGGCCGAAATTCTGCAGAGTCAATGCCACCACTTCCTGGATCGCTGCCGGGTCTTTCACGTCGCAGCCGAGGGCAAGGGTCTTGACACCCAGGCCGGCCAGCTGGTCGGCCGCTTCCTGACAGCGCTCCTTCTTGCGGGCACACAGCGCAACATTTGCTCCCATCTCCGCCAATCCTTCGGCCATCTGGCGGCCAAGGCCGATGGAACCACCCGTGATGATGGCGACGCGCCCGGTAAGGTCGAACAACTGCCTGGCATTCACGGCCTGGAAAGCTCCTGGCCCGACATTTCGTGTTTGGGCAAAGTGATCGTCAATATCACAATATAGCGACTAACGTCAACGCATATCGTGTTCCGATGAAGAACCTACGAGCTGATGCTTAACACTAGCCGGCCGGAAACTTTTCCCCGGCGTAGTTGCTCCAGTACTTCGTTCGCCTGGGACAACGGCTGTGTCGCTACCTCGCACTGGACCTTCCCCGCCGCACCCATGGCGAGAATTTCCTCGAGATCCTGTCGCGTACCAACCGCAGAAGCTTGAATCCGGATTTCTCCCGCCGCCAGCAGGATGGGCGGGAAACAAATGTCCTGAGCGGGCAAGCCCACGGCGAGCAGAATTCCCGTGGGACGCACACAATAAAACGCCATGTCGTAGGCGGCTTTTGCCGCGGACGTCACCAAGGCGACGTGAACTCCGCCTTGGGACCGCAATTGCTGCACGACTTTATCGGATACGGCATTCAGCGTCCTGGAGGCTCCGAGAGTCCTGGCCAGAGCGAGTTTCTCTTCGCTGATGTCAATTGCGGTGACGTCCGCTCCGAGTTCGCGGCCGATCTGGACAGCGAGGTGCCCCAGACCACCTACTCCAAACACCGCTAGGCGTTGCCCCGTCGTGATGCGTGACTGTTTAAGGGCGCGATGGACGGTAACCCCGGCGCATAGCAGAGGAGCGGCCTGCTCCGGGGCAAGATTAGCCGGAATCTTGGCGACATGCGTAGCGGGTGCTTTCACAAATTCGGCATATCCACCGTCCACGGTCACACCGGTAATTTGCTGCCGAACGCAAAGGTTCTCGTTGCCTTCGCGGCAAAACTCACATTTTCCACAGGTCCAATGGATCCATGGCACGCCGACGCGATCGCCGACCTTAACACTCTGCACTGCCGAGCCGGCCTGAACAATCGTACCAACCACTTCGTGCCCGAGGATGAGCGGCTTCTTGACGATCCCAGCCAGCTGAGACCAATCGCCATCCGCGACGTGCAAATCGGAGTGGCACACACCGCAAACTTCAACCTTGATCAGAACTTCACTCTCTGTGGGTTTGGGAAGAGAGACATCTTGAACCGTGAGCGGAGTCTTGAAGTCGCGGAGCACGGCAGCTTTCATCTTCTTCCCCTCCGGAACCACGGCTACAAAGAGTCGACTGCACCACTCGAAGAATTCAGGGCTGGAGCCCTCGAAGGAAAAACTCTACCGCGCTGCGTACTCGATCTGTGAGCTTGTGCGGTCCGGTCAAATCAACCGCCCACTGCCGCACGACAGTGTTGTAGAGGCCTTCCATAAATTCCGCCAAATGGACGACCGGAAAATCGTGCGTAATTTCACCTCTCTTTTGTCCCTGCACGAGAATCTCTCGCAGCAAGCCAACCGTGGCTTCCTCGTGTCCGCGCATATTAGCGCAACGCACTGGATCCATCGCGCCCGAAAGGACAACGGCCTGCCACAAGCTGCGGTCCGCCTCTACTTCCTTTGCCATGCTGACATACAGCCGGCGCATGCGTTCCGCCGTGCTCGCATCGCTAGACAGCTCCGAGCGCAACCGGTCCCTTATGCAGGCAAATCCCCGTTCCCCGACCTCCCGCAGAACCCCGTCCTTGCTGGAAAAATACCGGAAGAACGTGGGCTGGCTTATCTCTAGAACTTGTACGATGTCGTCGATTCGCGTGTTCTCAAAGCCGCGCTTGCGAAACAGTTTGATCGAGGTATCGATGATCTGCTGACGCAGCCGGGCTTTCTTACGCTCACGAAGTCCCACCGCGGTGTTTTCAGTTCGTTCGGCAACGACTTCCCGTGCCGCCCTCACTCGAGCCATCGGTTCTCCCCTAGATTGCCCGAAAGGATGCGAATCGCCACCTTACCAGGCAATGTGATAGGCACTATAACAAAATAGCGACTAACGCATAAAGATTCTTTCCGCGTGTGGCGGCTCCGGTTAGCGATGAGTGCAAAAGTTGGGTGCAAGACAAAGGCGCGGCAGTACCGCAAATTCCCCCAACGACAGTTGCACAGATGTGGCGTGCAGAAAAGAGCATTGCGCAAATCGGTCAAGCCATTAAACGGGTAGCCGATGCGGCTTTTTCACTCAAGCGGCGCTTCGAGGACATCCAACCCAGCCACCTTGGCTGTGCCCGCCGAAGGCGGCAGAAAGCAATTTTCAGACGAGTGCTAATGCTGACTCTTGATCCAGGAGGTTACCTCCGAGTCGAGAACGTCCAGCGGCAAAGCGCCGTTGGCCAGCACTTCGTCATGAAAAGCGCGCAGGTCGAATCTGGGGCCGAGCTGTTTCTGTGCCGCTTCGCGGAGTTTCAGAATCTCGAGTTGCCCGAGCTTGTAGGCCAGGGCCTGACCGGGCCACGCGATGTAGCGATCCACTTCGCTCTGAACGTTGGGCTCGTCCATCGCGGTGTAGCGATGGAAATAGTCCACCATTTGGTCGCGGGTCCAACGCTTTTCGTGCACACCCGTATCGATCACCAGGCGGATGGCGCGCCACATTTCGTTTTCCAGGCGTCCGTAGTTGCTGTAGGGGTCCTGGTAGCGGCCAACTTCTTTGCCCAGCCGCTCGGCATAGAGAGCCCAGCCTTCGACGAAGGCGGTGTAGCCGGCGTGCTGGCGAAAAGCAGGCAAGTCTTTCATCTCCTGCGCCAGGGAAAGCTGGAGATGGTGGCCGGGAATACCTTCGTGGTAAGCGATGGCCTCGACATTCAGCACCAGGCGGTGCTCGGGATCCCATTCATTGACGTTGATGTGACCCGGGCGGGAACCATCCGCCGTGCCGTCGGTGTAATCAGCGGGCACGGCATTCTTGGAGCGCGAGGCTTCCATGGGAATCACGGTGAGCTTGCTCTTGGGCAGGCGGCCAAAGAGCTTGGGTAGCTCGGGTTCCATGTCGCGCACATAGCCCGCGTACAGGTCGAGTAATTGCTGGCTGGAAGTTGCGTAGAAGCGGCGTTCATTCTTGATGTGGTCATTGAGGCTGGCCAGATCCTTGAATCCGAGCTGATGCGCGACCGCTAGCATTTCGGCTTCAACCTCAGCGACTTGCTTGAGGCCGAGTTCGTGGATCTGATCCGGCGTCAGGTCGGTCGTAGTCACGCGGCGGATCGCGAACCGATACCGCGCTGCACCGTCCGGGAGGGCCCACAGGCCCGGGTCGGTGCGGCCACGGGGCGCGTATTCGTTGCGGACGAAGTTGGCCAAGCGCTGGTAAGCGGGCAGGACCTGGCCGGCGATGGTCGCCAGAACCGCCTCGCGCAGGGGTTTCTGGTCCGCCTGCGAAACCGCGGCAGGAAACTTCTTCAGCGGCGCAGCAAAAGGGCTGGCCTCGCCAGCGTTGCCGGCAATGCCGTCGGCTTCAGCCGCTACCTTTTCGAGAAGATAACGCGGAGGCACGAGACCGTCCCGCATGCCTTGCCGCATGTTCGCCATCGCCTGATCGAACAGGCGCGGGATCTGACGCAGCCGCGCCACGTAATTCTCGTAGTCGACGACGGTGTTGAAGGGCGTGAGCACGACAAGATCCGGCATTTCCAGATGCGGACCGCCCATCTGATTGACCGGCATCTCCCAGGGTTTGAACTGAGCGCCTTCGATTTCCTGACGCAGTTCTCGGATCATCAGTTCGCGGCTGAGTGTGTCTTGCTCGGAAAAGCCGGCCGGATCGATGGCCTCGAAGCGCGCGAGGAACCTGCGTTCCTGCTCGAGATCGGACTGAAAGAACCCCGGAGAATTATCGCGGAGACGGTCGTTGTAGCGGGGATCACCCAAGACGGTGGCGAATTCGGGATTGGTGCGCAACTCATACTGCCATTCTTCGTCGAACAAAGAGAGTAGCTGCTGGCGCCGATTCTCCAGCGACGCCAGTGCGGGAGGGTTGTTCTGCGCAACCGAAGATGGCAGCGGCATCAGTGCGCAGCAGATGAGGGCCACACTGCCCACTGCGGGCCGCACACGGAAGTTCATGATTGGTTTCCCCTTTTCCACGTTCTCGCTCTGAAGGGATACCTTAACCCCGCAGCGCCTGTTCAAGCGACTTACGCCGACTTGTTGTCCACCTTCCAATAGACCGCGTAACGCTCGTGGATCACTTTGTTGAGAGGAACCAGGGTGATCGGTTGTGATTGCCCCACTGTTTGGAACGTGAGGGACTGCTTGGCATCGGGTTCGATCCACGCCGTGGGTTTGCTCGCGTTCGCAATGATGTCTGGCACTTTGCGCTGGTCGCCCGGCTTCGGTTCGTAGTCGCCGTAGCTCATGTCCTTGGTGACCGATTCGAAACGTCCTGCCAGCACCAGCGGGCCATACATGGCGGCCTGGATCGTCTCGTCGTCGGGCATGCTGTGGATGTGGAGTCCCATCGGCAGGCTGAGTTCGATCTTGTCGCCGGTTTTCCAGACGCGGTCGAGGGTGAGATAGCTGCTTGGACTGGAAAACGCCGGGAGCGCAGCCCCGTTGATTTTCACACTACCACCCTGCGACCAGTATGGGATCCTAAGGTTGATCGCGAGCCGTGCCGGGTTCTTGGCGGAAACCGTGATGGTCGTTCCCTGCTCTTCCGGAAAGCGAGTCTCCTGCTTGAAGAGAAGTCCTTTCTCCGGCCAATCCAGTTGAGAATCAAGGTAGAGGTTCACATAGAGGGAATCGGCGTCGTGGAAGTAGATGGTGTTGGTCAGCTTGGCGTACTCTTCCGACCCAGTCCCAGTGCAGCACCACAGAGAGTCGAAGGGTTTGCCAAACGTTTTCCAGTAGCCTGCGGCCAGCGGCAAGTAGTACATCATGGTGCCGTCTTCGGGATTGATGGTGCCAAGGCGGTGATTGAAGAGCGTGCGCTCGTAGTAATCCATCAGGCGCGGATCGGCCGACCACCCGAACAAGTGCCGCGTCAACTTCATCATGTTGTAGGCGCAGCAGCATTCCGTCGTGCTCGGGCCCAGCTCAGTCGAAAGTTTGCCGGGATCCGTGTTCCACGATTCGCCGTTACTGGTGCCGCCGGTGCAATACGAACGCTCGCTGACGACTTCATGCCAGAAATATTCAGCGATGTCGCGATAGCGGCGGTCGCCGGTGAGTTCGTAGTATCTGGCGGCGGCGATCACCTGGGGGATGTGAGTGTTGACGTGCAGCCCCTTCAGTTCGTCGCGGTGGGCGGCCAGGGGATCGAAGAACTGCTGCTTATCGAAACGCTGAGCTACTTCGAGGTAGTAGTCCTTGCCGGTGACAGCATAGAGATTCGAGAGCACCTCGCCCATGCCGCCGTACTCAGTTCCCAACACACGCTGCATGTGGTCGTAGCTGAGAGAGCCGGTATAGCCCGCGGTCCAGGCCGCCATTTTCTGGACCATTTCGAGCGCTTGCTCGTTGTCGCAGTAGACATACATGTCCAGGAGGCCGGCCATGATCTTATGTACGGTGTAGAACGGCGCCCAAACCCGCTGACGCTCACGCAGGCGATCGAAGAACTCAATCGGGAAGGCGCTCAGGTAGCCACTTTTCAACGCAGCTTGGCAGTTGCCGAGTCCGGCGACCACGGCGTCGGCGTTTTTCTTAAGGTCTTCGTCTCCGCTGCTGGCATACATCAGGGCGCAAGCGGAAAGGTAGTGACCGCCGGCATAGTGACCGCGCAGTTCACAGTCCGGGGCCTCCCATCCTCCCAGGGGCTGCGCCGAGGAAGCAATGCCGGCGTTGATGCGGAAGGTATGCAGCAGGCGATCCGGGGGCAGAGAGTGCAAATATTGACGGTCAGCCTCCATCGCGATCTTGCACGAGCCTTCTCCCAGGCGCACTTGTTTCATCGCGAAGGGGCGCACTTGCCAGGGGATTTTCTCGTAGCTCACGGTCTTCCCGTCTTTTTGCGCCGTGTCTACAACCGGATCTTGCCGCGGGCTGGCCATTAACACCTTGGGTAAAAGAGCCGAACCAGCGGCGGCGACGGCCGTTGTCATAAAATTCCGGCGAGAGAATTGCCCGAATTGTGTCATCTGCTTGACCTCCATGCGACTGGAGCCGCGGGGCGACAGTGGATATTGTATACTCTACCGGGCAACGAAACGCCAACCTCCTCGATGGGAGAGGCAAAGTCATGTGCAAGTTCCCATGAACTTCAGGCTGCACGCTATACTGCCCCCAGCCGCGATGCTTCTTCGCCGGTTCCCTATGCCCAGCTTTTTCCGTATTGGCCTTTCCGTAATCGCACTCGTCTGGTTCAATACTTTACTCCCGGGGCAGGTGCCGGCTCCCGGTAACGCATCTTCCGCTGAACGAGGGCTTGCTCTCGCCCAAAAAGGCCGCTGCAAGGAAGCACTGCCCCTTTTGACTAAGTCCACTGCTCTTCTCCAGGATAAGCCGCTTAAGTACCGCACCTTGATGGCAACCGCGAGGTGTGCCATGAGCCTGGAGCGAACCGAGACAGCCGTGGGGACTCTGTTGGAACTCAATCGCGACTTCCCCCACGACCCCGACGTCCTCTACATGACGACTCATTTTTATTCTGAGCTGGCTTCAAGAGCGTCGCAAGAGCTAGCCACAATGGCTCCGAGCTCTCCGCAAGCAGAACAACTTGAGGCCGAGGCTTTCGAATCGCATGGAGACTGGGATAAAGCTGCGGCAGAGTACAGGAAGATTCTTGAGCAGGATCCCCAGCGGCACGGCATTCATTACCAGCTAGGTCGAGTTCTTCTGTCGAAGACACCGCCCGATGGTGAGAATGCGAAGAAAGAGTTTGAGGAGGAGCTGAGAGTCAATCCCAACAGCGCGTCAGCGGAGTTCATGCTGGGAGAAACAGCGCGTCAAGCGGGCCAATGGGATGAAGCCATTGTTCGATTTTCAAAGGCGGCGGATCTCGATGCCGGTTTCGACGAAGCGTACCTCGCGCTGGGAATGTCGCTGAACTCCGCCGGAAAATTCCCCGATGCGATCAGGCCGCTCGAAACCTATGTTAAGAGGCAGCCCGGGGATCCTGCGGGTCACTATCAGCTTGCGACCTCCTACGCCCGGACCGGGCATAAACAGGAGGCGCAGCGAGAGATGCAGCTACAGCGAGAAACGGCGGCAAGAGTGCCCCGCGAGGCACCCCAGCCTTGACGCAGGCGGAGATTCGACGGATGACGAAAATACGGAGTTTCTACCGCAATCCAGCTTCCCGTCGCCGGTTCCTGCAGATGCTGGGCTGGACTGGGATCGGCGGCGTGCTTGGGGGTACAGGTCTGCTTTCTGGGCAAGTCCATGCTCGGCCCGGAGTATCGCCGCCCGCGTTTGAGGAGATTCCAGCCTCTGCCAGCGGTATCAACTGGACGCACGTCAGTGGTCGCTCCCCAATGGCTCATTTGCCGGAAACCGTCGGCGCCGGGTGCGCATTCCTGGATTATGACAACGATGGCTGGATGGATATCTATCTGGTAAACAGCGGACCCTGCGATTTCTTCGATCCGCCGCAGCCTTTGCGCAACGCGCTCTACCACAACAATCACGATGGCACCTTCACCGACGTTGCCGCCAAAGCGGGAGTCACCGGCAACGCCTATGGCATGGGGGTTGCAGTGGGCGATTACGATGGCGACGGTTTCCCGGACCTCTACGTTACGCAGTATCCCCACAGCATCCTCTATCACAACAACGGAGATGGAAGCTTCACAGACGTGACCGCAAAGGCCGGCGTCGCAGCACCTGGATGGGCTACCAGCGCCGTCTGGTTCGACTACGACAACGACGGACGCCTGGACTTATTTGTTTGCCATTTTGTGGATTACAGCAAGACGAAGCTCAAGTTCTGCGGCGACCTGATTACTGGCGAGCGTCATTATTGCATTCCCAGCATTTACGATTCGATGCCTTGCTGGCTGTTTCATAACAACGGCGACGGCACCTTTACCGACGTAAGCAAGGCGTCCGGAATCGCGCAGTTTCCCGCGAAAGCGTGGGGAGTGGTCGCGGCCGACATCAACAATGACGGCCGTTTGGATCTCTACGTGACCAACGATACAGTACCGAACTTTTTGTTCGTCAACCGCGGCAAGGGCCGATTTGAGGAAGCGGGAATGCTGGCGGGAGTGGGGCTTAGCTCTTTCGGCAAGCCGCGCTCCGGCATGGGCGTGGATGCGGCCGACTACGATCAGGACGGCTGGATAGATTTGTTTGAGGCCAATGTCGACCAGGAGATGTACTCGCTTTACCACAACGACAAGAACGAAGTCTTCAGTGATGTGTCCAATCCCAATGGCATCGGCCGGGCTACGCGGCTGATGAGCGGTTGGGGCTTGAAGTTCTTAGATTACGATAACGACGGCGACATCGATTTGCTGCTCTGCAATGGCCACCCTGATGACACCGTCGACAAACGAATCGAAGGAGTGACATTTCTGGAGACCCCGCTGCTGTTTCGCAACACCAGCAAGGGCCTTGAGAACGTCAGCCAGCGAAGCGGGCCTGTGTTTTCAAAACCGCTGGCGGGACGCGGACTGGCGCTGGGCGATTTTGACAATGATGGAGCGGTGGACTTCCTAATATCCCAAAACAACGCTGCACCCCTGCTGGCACGAAACAACATAGGTCGCGAGAACCACTGGCTGGGGTTAAAGTTGGTCGGAACCAAAGCCAACATTGATGCCATCGGCGCGAAGGTCACCTATCGAGCCGGCGACTTTCAGCGCCACAAATTCAAGGTGGGCGGAGGGAGCTACCTCTCTTCGCACGACCCGCGTATGGTGTTGGGCCTGGGGCAACGAACTGGAATTGACTGGCTGGAAGTGCAGTGGCCTCAGCCCAGCGGCAAGACTGAGCGAATCACAGACTTGCCGATCGATCGCTACATCACGATTGTGGAAGGCGAAGGCAAGTGGAAGTAGCCGGTTGAAGTTGTGATTGCATGGCGCGAATGAAGTTCAGGTCTCCAAGTTTGACCCGGCGGTATGGGACCGTGGCGGCCGCGATCGTGGAGATGCTGCTGTGTGTGCTGTGCCAGGCTCAGGTTCCTTCCTCCAGACCGCAAGCTCCTAGTTCGAGCCCTGCACAGCCGGAGAGTGCAACTGCTTCCTCCGTGCAGCAGGCTGAAGTGACGCAGGCAGAAAACGAATTGCGCCAGGGGACAGCTTTGACCCGCCAAGGTTTGTTCTCCGAGGCCATCCCGCATCTGCTGGCGGCGCGAGGACGAGTGGCGAACGAATACGCGGCCGGCTTCAATCTCGCCCTTTGCTACGTCGGCAGCGGCGATTCTAAAAGTGCGATTCCGATCCTGGACAACTTGCGCCATCAAGGACACGAGAATGCGGACGTGGAAAACCTGCTGGCGCAAGCCTACATCGGAAACGATCAACCGAAAGAAGCCCTGGCATCGCTCGAGAAGGCAGCTGCAATCTCGCCGCAGAACGAGAAGCTGTATCTGTACGTCGCGGATGCATGCACCGAGCACCAGGATTACGCTCTGGCACTCAAGGTGGTCGCCATCGGACTGCGGAATCTTCCCCAATCGCCAGGCCTGCACTACGAGCGGGGCATGGTCCTGTCGCACCTCGATGAATTCGACCGCGCCAAGGCAGATTTTGAGTTGGTCAGCAAATTAGCGCCCGGAAGTGAAATTGGATACGTGTCGGCTGCGCAGAAGGCTTTGTTCGACGGAGACGTGTCCGCTGCGGTGCAAGTCGCGCGCGAGGGAGTGAGCAAGGGCTTCCAGGGACCGATCCTGCTCACGATTCTCGGTGAAGCTTTGCTGCGCTCGGGCGCGAGTCCGGGCCAGCCCGAATTCGCGGAGGCGCAAGCAGCTCTCGAAAAAGCAGCCGCCGAGAGGCCAAACGATCCGAGTACGCAGATCGCGCTCGGCCGGCTCTATCTTATTGGCGGCCGGTTGACGGACGCAATCGCCCATCTCGAAAAAGCCCGGCAGATGCAGCCTGACCGGCCCGTCGTGTATGCAAACCTGGCCAAAGCCTATCAGCGCCACGGCGATGAACAGGCCGCGCAGCAAGCTCTCGCTACGCTGGAGAAATTGAATCTGGCTCGCGCCGAGCAAATCCGGAATGCGCCGGGAGACAGCAAGATGAGCTACGGCGGCGGAGAGACTCAATCAGCCCCAAATGAGAATCCAAAGCACTGAACCGATCGGAGAGCCAGCATTCACTAGCGAGCGGGAACGCGAGGAAATGGCCGCTCGACAATTCCCGCGCCTTCCCTAATTGCGATGATCTGATTGCATTTCAGATTGGTCAGCTTGGTAATCACCCCGCTGGGCCAGAGGATTTCCACCGCGTCCACAATCGCGCGTTGTCCCAGCCCGAAGTGCAAGCGCGGATCCTGCGCCGACTGGTAACTCATGCCGCCTTTCCGCTGATCGTAGAGAGTCAAATCTCCTGCCACCAGCTTCACCCGCGCCCCGACGCCGTCGCGATTCGACTTCGTGCCAATCAGGAAGACCTCGAGCCAGTGATTGGCGTTGCCGCCGTCATTGCGCAGCAACTGCGGCGGCTGTCCACAATTGTTCACCAGAATGTCGAGGTCGCCGTCGTTGTCGAAGTCGGCGACCGCCGCTCCCCGGCTGACGCGCGGCAGCTGGAAATCCGCGCCCAGCCGGTCGCTGACGTTTTCGAATATGCCGTGGCCGTTGTTGCGGAACATCAACTTCGGCTCGGCATATTGGACCTCCGAGTGGTAGCGCTGAATGTTGTCGAGTACGTTGCCATTGGCCATGAAAAGATCGCGGGCGCCGTCGTTGTCGTAGTCCATGAAACGCGCGCCGAAGGTGCTGATGTGATAGGTGGCGTAGGAAATCTTCGAGCGGAAGGTGGCATCTTCGAACGTGCCGTCGCCGAGATTCTGATACACACGTGCCAGTTGCATGTCCAGGTGCGCAACGATCAGATCCATGCGACCGTTGCCGGTCGTATCGGCAGCGTCGGTGCCCATGCCGGCCTCGAACTGCCCGTCCGCGCTCACCGAGACTCCGGCAAGATATCCCACCTCGCGAAACGTTCCGTCCCGGTTGTTGTGGAACAGGTAGTTGGGCATGTGGTCGTTGGCAACAAAAATATCCTGCCAGCCGTCGTTGTCGTAATCGAATGTCACAATCCCCAGGCCGTTACCCGCTTTCAGCCCCACTCCCGACGACTTGCTCACATCGGTGAATGTCCCGTCGCCATTGTTGTGAAACAGCGTAGAAGGCTGGCCGTGAAAGTCGTCGGGATGGCAATAGCTGCGCATTCCCGGTCCGCGATCACCGCAATAGAAGTTGCGCTCCGGGGACCAGTCCACGTAGTTGGCAATCACCAGGTCCAGCTTGCCGTCGTTGTCATAATCGAACCAGGCCGCACTCGACGCCCACAGCCCGGAATTCTGCACGCCAGCTCGGGCAGTGACATCGGTGAAAGTCCCGTCTCCATTGTTGTGGTAGAGGATCGAACGGCCGTAGCCTAGAACCAGCAGATCAGGAAATCCGTCGTTGTCATAGTCGCCGACGGCAACTCCCATGCCGAACAGTCCTTCCGCGCCGACGCCGGCCTTCGCTGTAACATCGGTGAAAGTGCCATCGCCGTTATTTCGGTAGAGCGCGCTGCGGAGGGGTTGCTTCGGGGTGTAGACGCGAGTCGCCGCGCCATTTACCAGATACAGGTCAAGCAGTCCGTTTTGATCGTAGTCGATCCAGCCGCAGCCGGAACCCATGGTTTCGATCAGATACTTATCCGGCGAAGCGGCGTTGTCGTGGCGGAAGGTGATGCCGGCCGAGCCCGCCACATCAACGAAAGTGACGGGCGTGGTGGCGTACAGGTCGGGCCAAGCCTTCCCAGCAGAAAGGGCCAGGCCAGCTGCTCCCATCTTCAACAGATCGCGTCTCGAAATGGCGGAGAGAACCTTCACTGGGGATTAGGTTCGGAATACCGGTTAAGAGCCGCACTATACCCTATTGCGGTAAGCCCAGGGGAAGCGGTGAAGACATCTAAAACCGTCCTGCTGGCGGGAACTGCAATGGCCCTCAATGAGAGTGCGGAGCCGAGGGCCGGAAACGAGAAAATAATAGTTGACAACGATGACGAATAAAGTATACAAAATCCGCAAAACCGGGTAAACGTTTTCTTACGCCGGTTAGTGGCTCTCCAGGCCGGCCCAAGGGCAAGAGGAAGGCGATCTTGCAGGCCGGTGAGTGGCGTCAGTCTATGCGGGCATTGGACTCGGGAATGCCGAGCGATTTTCTGCGTGCAGAAGGAGGGTGTATGTCTTGCCGGTCTTCGAAGGGTCTTTTCATTCATCTTGGATACGTTGCAGCCTTTCTTGCAGCCCTGTTGGTGGTGAGCGTCCCCTGCGCTCGGGCGCAGCACGGTTCGGAGGGAAAGGTCTCCGTAACGGTGCTTGATCAAAGCGGGAGCGTCGTGCAGGGCGCACAGCTGGAACTGCGCGATCTTGCCACGAACGAGGTCGCGAAAGCGGAGACGCAGGCTGCCGGAGCCTACACCTTTGTCAATCTGTCTCTGGGTAATTACAGACTGACCATCTCGAAGTCCGGATTCAAGACTGAGGTCTTCGACAAGGTGGTGGTGGAAGCCTCCAAGACAACGGATATCAGCGCCAGCCTCAAGGTTGGCGCCATCAGCGAAACCGTCGAGGTGACCGCCGGCGCGGCTCCGCTGGTGGAAACGACGTCCTCTGCGATTGGCACCGTCGTGGATATGAAACAAATTGAAGACCTCCCGATTGTGGGCCGCGACTTGACGCAGATGAGCCAGTTAGTGCCCGGCTACACGGGAACATTACTTGACGGTGGAGGTACCTGGAACGGTCTCCCTTCCATCGCCCAGGGCAACAATATTGACGGTGTGGTTGGTTCCGCAGGCCGGATGAAATTCGGTGGGGCAGCAGAGCCTGCGGTCGAGCCACGGGTGGAGGACATCGAGGAGATGACCGTCCAGACCGATCAGCTCGACCTGAACCAGGGCTTTGGAAACGCGACCATGCAGATCAACTTCATCACGCGTCGTGGGACCAACGCGTTCCACGGGCGTCTCTTTGAAGATTACCGGAGCGATTCGCTTAACGCGAACAGCTGGTACAACGACGCCGCGACTTACTTGAACCCAGGCAGCCCGCTGAAAAAGAACCACTTCATTCTGAACGAATTCGGAGGAAGTCTGGGCGGCCGAATCATCAAAGACAAACTGTTTTTCTTCGGCACCTTCTCCATGTCGAAGCAGCCAGGCTCCACCGATGCCAGCACGTGGGTACCGACGGCTGCGGCCGTGGCGGGAAACTTCTCTTACACCGACACGAATGGCAATTCCCAGGTGGTGAATGTACTGACCTTGGCGGGCGGTCAAGGCTTGCCCACATCGAATGCCCCAACCACCGCCATCCTGGGCAAAGTTGCTACCGCAGCTTCTCACGGTACGCTGCTGCCGACATCAGACCCTAATTTCCAGTCGATCAACTGGCTCTGGCCGAACGCTACCACGAGCTACTTCCCGACTGTGCGAGTCGACTACAACCCCAACGACAAGATGAGGCTGAATGTCGCCTGGAATATGACTAAGATCATCCAGCCCGGCGCCTATGCGCCAAACCTCCCTGGCCCCGATTTCGCCAACACGGCCGCCGGGAACCGGGTCAAGTCATATACTGCAGCACTGGGTTTCAATTGGACTTTCTCGCCGACCCTGGTCAACGAACTTCGCGGTGGCTTCCTGTACAACGGGAATTTCTTCGCCTACAACGGCAATGCGCCAACCCCTGGGGAGCAGCAGATCGGTTGGAACTTCCCCAACATCCCATATCCAGACGCAACCTCTATGAATGGGACGACCTACCAGATCCCGACGGGGTCGTACTATCCCGTGTTCAACGCGTCGGACACGCTGACCTGGCAGCACAAGGCCCACACCGTCAACTTCGGGTTCTCCTGGTGGCGCGAGCAGAACCACTACTACAACGGCGTGCTCGGATTTCCCGTCCTCAACATGGGGCTGGCCAACGGTGACCCTGCCCTGAATGCTTTCACCAGTGGGGCCACCGGAACAGTTCCTAATTCTTCCGGTTCTCAGTTGTCTGAGGCCCAGGAGTTATACGCGGTTCTGGCTGGGCGAGTTGCGGGTATTGGAGGTAGCTATGCCTACAGCCCGTCGGCTAACGCGTACACGGCAGGAATTGGAACCTATAACCTCGATGAATTGCAGAAGGCGTTTGGCCTTTTCATCCAGGATTCGTATCGCATAAGGCCAACACTCACGTTGAACTACGGCCTGCGGTGGGATTTCACCTGGCCTGATTATGACCTCACCAACGCATACCACTCGGCGGCGCCAGATGCGATCTGGGGCCCGTCTGGAGTCAACAATCTGTTCAACCCGGGCGTGCTCAACGGCACGATGGACCCCCAGCTGACGCAGAATAGCGCACCCGCCAAGCCGTGGTATGTGACTCCCCAGCCCGCTATCGGAATCGCGTGGAATCCCAGGTTTGACAGCGGTCTTCTCAGCAAGTTAACGGGCGTGGATAAGACAGTGGTCCGGGTCGGATTCTCCCTGCGCAGGTTTACGGAGCCGCAGCAATACTTCTGGAATCAGGCTTCGGACTACGGCGCAGTCTACTTCGCGAGCTTCTTTGCCAATGCCAATAACACCGGGGCAAACGGTACGTTTGCGCCGGGCAGCTTGACCTGGCAGGGACAGAACGAAGGCTGGGCCCCGTCCGTGCAGGCAGGCCCTCAAGGCGTGAACTCGCCAATTGGCGGCTACGGGGTCAATCCAACGCAGTTCCTCAAGAGCTACTCGTTCTCCGACTTCACGTTCCAGGGCGGGCCTGGCATCAATGGTGTTACATCCAACATCCGTCAGCCGTATACCGAGTCCTGGAATATTGGCATCCAGCGCCAGTTGACGGAGACCAAAGCGATCGAGATTCGTTATGTGGGCAATCGCAGCCTGCGCCAGTGGATCGTGCTCGATCCCAACGAGGTCAACATCTTCGAGAGCGGATTCCTCACTCAGTTTAAGCAGGCGCAAGCAAACCTTGCCGCCAACAATGCTAGCGGTCAGGCCAACTACTCTGGCTCTTTCGCAAATCACGGCCTCGCCGGACAAGGGGCAACGTCATTCTTCGACGCTGCATTCAACGGAGAGGGCCCCGGCGCCGACGGAAGCCTGGCTGACTACACTAATCCCAACTTCGCCTTTGACGTCAGCTCTGGATCGGCCGGATCTCTGGCCAGTGTCTTCACTGGACTTGGCCTGGTCGACTACTACTGCAACCTGGTCCCCGCGGGTTCCTTTGCGCCGTGCGCCAACATCGGCTATAGCGGACCTGGGGGTTCGTATCCGATCAATAATCTCCAGGTCAATCCTTTTGCCACCTCGATAGGCTTGAGCGAGCTCGTGGACAAGGGCTACTCGAACTACAACTCGCTACAGGTGGACTTCCGGCAACGGCAGTGGCACGGCTTGCAGTTTGACGCGAATTACACCTGGTCCCATACCTTGGGGATCTCGACGCAGAATAACTGGCAAGGAGCCGTCACCACTTTCACGCTCCGCGACATGCGCCTGAGTTATGGGCCGACTTTGTTCGATATCGCGGATTCGATCCATATCAACGGGACCTACGACCTTCCCTTCGGCAAGGGCAAGCCGTTCGCTAATCACGGCGGCATCGTAGACCGAGTGGTGGGGGGCTGGACACTGGGCTCGATCTTCGCCTTCCAGACCGGCAATCCATTCCTGCTGCAAGGCGGATATAACACCTTCAACGACTACGGCGATAGCGGCGTCGTGTTGAATGGAGTCACGCGCTCGCAGCTGCAAAGCTCGGTAGGAGTCTATCGCATTGCTGGGCAAGCCGCGGTCGACTTCATCAACCCCAAGTACCTGGCCAATTCCGGCACGGGCGGCGGCGCCAATCTGAGTTACATCACTCCGAATACAACGCCGGGAACTTTCGGTCAACTCGTCTGGCTCCACGGCCCTCACTACATCAACGACGATCTCTCGATCAGCAAACACTTCCCCATCACGGAGCGTGTTCGGTTTAGTCTGCAGGTCGAGATGTTGAATGCGTTCAATCATCCAACATTCCAACCGGGTTCGGGATCTGGCTGTTCCTACTACTGCTACGCCGCAGGAGGAGGCTTCCCGAACGTACAGGCGTTTGGCTTCGGAATAGGTGGAACTTCACCAAGTTACGCCCCGCGCAACGTCGAATTTCGAGGCAATATCGAATTCTGAGACGCATTTACGAGCAAGCTAAGATTGAGATGCATTCGCCGGGGGCGATGAAAGGCCACGCCCCCGGGGAGTGCATTTTTTGTTGCTGGGCGTTCTGAGAGTCAAGGAGTCGTGAAAGACAATGAACTTCCGATATCGCCTGACGTTCGTAACCTTCGCGCTGTTTCTGTTTGCTCTGCCCCAGGCCGTCGCGCAGGGCACTCTGGCGGATTATCAGCGGGCGCAGCAGTTTCTTCCGGGGAATCTGCGGCACCAGGTATATACCGCCGATGTAAATCCGCATTGGATCGAAAAGACGAGCCGCTTCTGGTATCGGAAGGAGGCGCCGGCCGGTTCTGAGTTCGTGCTGGTTGACGCCGAGCAGAATACGAGCGCTCCCGCCTTCGATCACGCGCGACTGGCGGCGGCGCTCTCGCATGCGGCTAAGCAGGAGTATTCCGCTTCGGCCCTCCCCTTTTACGACATCGAGTTTGTAGACGGCGGGAAGGCGATTCGCTTCTCCGTCGAAAACGTGCCCTGGACTTGCTCCCTGGCTAACTACGAATGCCAGCGAGAATCGCCGCGCGCGGAGCGGCCGAATGAGGCGCTTTCGCCCAATAAGCGCTGGGCCGCATACGTCAAGGATCACAACCTGTATCTGCGCGACGTCTCCACAGGTACCGAACTGCAGTTGACGCAGGACGGCGTCGCAGCCTGGGACTATGCGACGCCGCTGCCGTCGCTCCGACCGATGGTCGACCAGGGCACGGAAGATGTAAAGCAGCCCGCTGCGGTCTTCTGGTCGCCCGATTCCTCGAAGCTGGTCACGTATCGGATCGATTCCCGCAATTCCGGCCGCTTTACGAGTCTGCAATTCGTGCCGCCGGATCAACTGCGGCCGAAGGCCTACACTTATGTTTATCCCCTGCCGGGAGAAGTGCTGGCCAAGGCGGAGCCAATCATTTTTGATGTTCAGTCGGGCAAGCGGGTTGACGTTCATTCTGCATCCATTGAGCTGCCTTTTCAGGACGGGCCGGAGTTCGAATGGTTTCCCGACAGCAAGAGCTTCTACTACGACAACGACGAGCGCGGATACAAGGCCAAAGAATTGCGCGTGGTCGACGCCTCGACCGGAGAGCAGAAGGTTCTGGTGCGCGAACAGTCGGACTCCTATGTCGATCCCGGCGAAACGTCCTTCCACTTCGTCGAAGGAAGCGGCGAGATTCTCTGGACTTCAGAACGAGATGGGTGGAATCATCTGTATCTCTACTCTAAGAGCGGCCAGCTGGAAAATCAGATCACGCAAGGACCGTGGGTCGTACGTCAGGTTGAGCACATCGACGAGAAGAATCGGCGCGTCTATTTTTCTGCGAGCGGACACGAGAAAAACGAAGACCCATACCAGGCTCATCTGTACAGCGTGGGGTTTGACGGCAAGGGACTGCAACTGCTTTCGCCGGAGAATGCGGATCATTCCGTCAACTTCTCGCCCGATGGGGCGTTTTTTGTGGATAGCTATTCGCGACCCGACTTGCCGGGAAAGGCGGTTCTGCGCCGGACAAAGGACGGTTCGCAAGTGCGCGAACTCGAGACTTCCGATGTCAGCGAGTTGACCAAGACAGGATGGAAGCCTGCGGAACCGTTTCAGGGGAAGGCGGCGGACGGCACAACCGACTTGTACGGACTGATCTGGCGTCCGTCGAATTTCGATGCCGCCAAGAAGTATCCCATCGTTGAATTTGCTTATACCGGGCCACAGTCTTTTTTTGTGCCCAAGACGTTTGGCGTCAGCTTCTGGCTTCAGCCGATGGCCGAACTGGGCTTCGTCGTTGTAATGGTAGATGGCCGTGGCACGGCGGGGCGCTCCAGGGCTTTTCATCAGGTTTCATACAGAAATCTGGGCGGAGCCTTTGAAGATCATGTGGCGATGATCAAGCAGATGGCGGCCCGCTATCCATACTTGGACATAGCGCGAGTCGGAATCTACGGAACGTCGGCCGGTGGTTACGGCGCGGCCCATGCCATGCTGGCTTTCCCCGAGTTTTACAAGGTTGGGGTCTCCACTTCGGGAGATCACGATGCGCGTCTCGATAAAGCCTGGTGGAATGAACTGTACCAGGGATATCCGGTCCAGGACGACTACGTTGCCCAGTCCAATGTGACCATGGCAGACCGCCTCCAGGGTCATCTGCTTTTGGAGCATGGAGACACCGACGACAACGTGCATCCGGTAGAGACGATGCGCTTCGTCGATGCGCTCATGAAGGCGAACAAGAACTTCGACATGCTGTTCGTGCCCAACATGTTCCATGGGGAGAGCGGAGAGCATGCGCTGTATCTGGTGCGGCGGCGTTGGGATTACTTTGTGCAAAACCTGCTCGGCGTAACCCCGCCCTCCAATTTCGAGATCAAAGAGGACCGTGAGGCCGTCGGGAGACGTCGCCGCCGGTGAGCGCAATCGCTCGGTGCGGTTCGAGGTGAGAGTTTCTACCATGGATCGACGAGATTTCCTGCAGGGTATCGCGGCCACCGCGGCCGGGCTCCAAGTCTTGTCCAGCAGCGTCAGCGCAGCCGTGGATCCGGGGACTCCGGCGACCAAAGAGCGGGCAAGAAGAGTCATACCCAGTGCTGCAATTTCGGTCGAGGGATACACGCTCGTCGCGGAGTTCGAAGCCGACTCCTTGGCCTGGAAGGTGTACGAAGATCTGCGCACACGCGAGGGCGCGCTGGTCTTTCTCTCGTCCGCAGGAGAGTCGCGAGTACTTGCCAAGAGCGCCGAAGCGTCGATGCCGGAGGGGACGCCATATCTGGGCCTCGCGCTCAAAGATATCGGGCTCGCTTCGGCCGATTTGCTGGCCGATCGCCTTTTGCAGAATGGTGACCCGGCCCCCGAGGTGGTGAAATCGGCGGCGCCTCCCATGGCCTCGGCCGAAAAGAACCCACGAACCTGGACCACGTTTGTCGGGACCAAAGAGGCTTACGACGTCACTCCTGTCTACCGCAGCGGGAATACCCGAACCTACCATCCGATCCAGTATTCTCCCCAACTTTATGAAGCCCTGAAAGCAGGAAAGCTCCATGATGGCCTGGTCGGGGGATGGATGCCCGCCGTCCGCAAAGTCATCCCCGCATCCGACAACTCTTACTGGGAAGTGATTCTCTTCGGAGATACCGCGCCGAACGAGAATAAGTACATCGTGCACACCTGGCATCGCACCGCGCGGATTCAAGATGGCAAGATCGCCGCGGTCGTGTACGGCCACAGTTATCCCGCCTTCCCGCCTGCCCGGCAAGATCCCAAGCCAGAAGAGTTCTACCGCGCGCTGCTGGCGTTTGCCGACTATTGGGAGCAGCAACTTCATGATTTTGCGCCCACGTCGCTGCCTGACGATGCCTGGATCGACATGTCGAGACACGCCTTCGTCAAGGAGTTAATGACGCGCCCCGGCGGCGTGTATCCCAAGTACGGGGCCGTCGACCGCGACTATGCTGGCTCAGAATACGACGGCTTCCAGGACATCTTCACCAGCGCCATCTATACCAATATGGAGTGGGGCCGTCTCGAAACCGCACGGCTTTTTATCGACAACTATTTCTCCGAATACGTTGACGCAAAAGGCATGGTCGACATGCGCGGCCCGGAAACGGCGCAGTTCGGCATGACCCTTTCGCTGTTGGCGCGGTACTTCAACTACACGCGTGACGGTGCGTTGCTGTTGAAACACAAACCGAAGATCGAGGCGACGGCGAGGTTGCTGGCCGATATGCACGATGAAAGCCTTCGCCTGCCGGAGGACAATCCTGGCTACGGCTTGATCCGGGGGTGGAGCGAGTCGGATTCGTGCCTGAGCCAGAACCCGTCCCTGTACTGGCAGCCGTATTACGCCAACAGTGCGTTCGCTGCCCGCGGCCTCAGGGACATCTCGCCGGTCTGGATGGCGCTGGCGCAAACTGCTTCCAGGCCGGATATGAAGAAGCTGGCGCAGGACTGGCTGAAGCGCAGCAAGGTCCTCCAGGACCGGACCATCGCCAGCGTTGAGAGGAATATCCAGAGCGACAAGACACCGCCCTACATCGGCATATTCCCCGGCACCACGCTTACCTTCCGCGAATCGCTGGAGAAGGAACGCCCCAGCCCGCAGCAGTGGCCGCATCGTCCTTATGCAGAACTGCTGCAGGCTGACATTTTGCCGCCGCGGCTGGCGAACCTGGTCATTGATTGCATGCGGGCCTACGGAGCTACCACGCTGGGCGTGGTGGCAAACGTGTGGCGGTTTCAGGGAGATGGACGGGAAATCCTGGGCTTTATCTCCTACGGCTACGCACAGATGCTGCTGCGACTGGACCGGATTGAAGAGTTCCTGCTGTTTCTCTATGCACACCGCTATCATGCCCATACGCGCGGAAGCTGGACCGCCGGCGAAGTAACGGGAATTACGGGCGATTCCGGGACTTATTGCGTTCCCGCGCAGCAGACTATCCCATTGCTGGTCAGATGGATGCTGGTGCTGGAAGACTCGGATGAAGACCGGCTGTATCTCGCAAAGGGTGTTCCACGGGAGTGGGTCGGCTCCGGCAAAGAGATCCGGTTCGAGCATGCTCCAACCCGCTGGGGACGTGTTAGCTTTAAGCTAAAGACGAATCCTGAAGCGAAGTCCGTGGTAGGGCAGGTGGAATTGAGCGGCACGGCGGCTCCAGGAGAAGTTCAGTTCAAACTCCGACTTCCGGCGCAGATGCCGCTGGCCAGCGCAGCGGTCAATGGCCAGTCTGCCACGCTGCAGGGAGTTCACCAGGACACGGTCATCATCAAAACGGGCCACCAGAGAAAGTTCGAAGTTGTTGGCCGGCTTGGCTAAAGATGAAGCAATTCATGTTGCGCGCACTTGCTCTGGTAATCCTGATCGCTTCCCTGCTGACCACGGGGTGCGGCGGAGGCGGCAGTTCCGTGACGCCTCCGCCCGGGCCGGGCAGTCTCACGGTCACTGTTACTGGTGTGCCCTCCGGCAGCACGGCCAGTATCGTCGTGAGCGGACCGTCCGGTTTCAGCCAGGCGATTACCCAGACCACTACGCTGACCGATCTGTCTCCGGGAACTTACAACCTTGCGGCCCCGATTCTTACACCCACCTCCCGCACTTTCCTGACCGTGCCCGTCTATTCATCGAACCCGGCGACGGTGAGCGCAGGAACGACCGCTACCAGCGCCGTTGCCTATGGATCGCTGCCTCTATCTTGGAAGTCGCTTGGTCCCCGGCACATTTACACCAGTTTCTTGTCCGGAACCTATGGCGCGGGCCAGATCGCGGCAATTGCCGTCAACAATGCGAATCCCTCAATCATTTATGCTGGCTGCGCAGGGTGGTTCGGTCCGGCCAGTTCGACTGGAATCTACAAGACAACGAATGGCGGAGTAAACTGGACGCCTTCCGATACCGGCTTGACCGACCCTGCGGTTGCCGGCATCTGGCTCGACCAGGCCAACCCCAATATTCTGGTGGCTGGAACGTTGAACATCGGACTGTTTCGCAGCACGGATGCGGGGGCGACCTGGCAGGCGGTTTCTCCCGCCTTTGGTCCAACCACAGCACTCTTGCAGGTCGGGTCTTCGTTATACGCGGGAACTTCTCAGGGAATTGCATTGTCTCAGGATGACGGAGCTACGTGGAATCTGATCGAACCTGCCACGGCGTGGATCCAAAGCCTGACTGCTTCCGGGACTTATATCTATGCCGGACGTGGTGACGGCGCGGTGATGGTACAGAGCAATCCGGGAGCAACGTGGCTTATCAGTCAGCCACTCGCCTTTGACGGGAACAACTCCATCAGCGCTGATCCGGCAAATCCTCTCCACGCGATCGCGGTGGAGCAGGGCTACTACGAAACTCCTGATGTTTGGGAAACTCAGGACGGCGGTAATACCTGGCAATCCTATAACCCTATGCAGTGGGCCATTCAGTACGTGGCCTTCGATCCTTCGGATGCGACCGGACAGACGGTGTACGCGGGTGCGGACTACCAGTTCACCGGATCGGCCGACGGCGGTCTGACATGGACTCAGCTCACTTCTGCGGGGGATTTACGCATCGTTGTTCCTAAGTTCGGTGGTGCCACTGGTTTGACGGTTGCCGGATCGGATCAGGGTATCTTCTCAAGCACCGATGGCGGCAATAGCTGGACGAGTCTGAACGGCGACTTGACTACCTCACTCGCCTACTGGATTGACATATCAGGGAATACGATTGTCCTGGCCATGCAGGACTATTCCATGATCTCCAGCTTTGATGCAGGCAATACCTGGACCAACTCGCAGAGCGCAAATACGCCTTGTGGCGAAGGCGGTCTGGTTCTGATCAATCCCGGGAACCCTCAATTTGTGTACAACTACAACCCCGCGTGTGGGTTTTGGGTCTCTACCGACGGCGGAATGAACTACCAGAGCTTGAACGCGGTCCTCGATGCGCCGCAGTACCCTTGTTGCAACCCGCAAGTCATTGCCGTCGATCCACAGGCGCCAGCCCATGTGTTCGCCGCGGCTCAGGCCTGGAACACGACACCGCCGAGACCGCAGGGTATCTTTGAGAGCACCGATTCCGGCGTCAGTTTTGCTTTGAAGTGGCCCACGACCCAGGTGCCATCGCTCGTCGGGTTCGACCCAACGAATGACAAGAATGTTTTTGTCGGCCAACAAGACGGTACGTTGCAAGTCAGTCACGACGGAGGAGAGACCTGGACTTCCACCTTGCTGGGCGGCACCGGGACGTCGAGCGAACCGGTCTCAAGCTGGCCAGTTTCACTTTCGATTAATCCGGCTTCGCCCAACCTTGTGCTGGTAGGAATGTCCGGTCCACCGCAGCAGAGCGACGGCGGAGTTCTTTTCAGCAGCGACGGTGGAAGTACCTTTACGCCGGCAAGCGCCGGGCTGGGACCCAATCCGCTGTTATATCCGCAGCCCTGGCCGGATCCGCTCTTTGCGGTTGCTTACGATCCGAGCGGATCGGGCCTGGCGGCGGCAGCGCGCTGGGATGGAATCTACTTGTCGAGCGACAACGGCGGGCATTGGGTAAGTGCGCAGGGCAACGCTGTGCCCATCGGCTTTACCGACATAAAGTGGGCCAGTGGCAGCGTCTACGCCACCACGTTCGGAGAAGGTGTGGTGCAGTTGCCCGGCCAGATACAGACTTCGCAAGCTCTAATTCGAAAGCGTCAATAAAATTCCACGTAACCGCTCACATAAAGGTGGCCCGAAAATGATCTCTCCCCTATCAAGACGACAATTTGTTACCACCAGTGCCGCGCTGGCCGCCTCCGCGTTCGTGCCACGGCGCCTGTTCGCAGCTGCGCCTTCCGGAATCCAGCGTGTCGTGATTCGCACCGATTCAGAAATCGGAACCGTGCGCCCTGAATTCCACGGGCACTTCATCGAGCATCTCGGTTCTTGTGTCTATGGCGGGTTGTGGGTGGGAAAGGATTCGCACATTCCGAACCTCAACGGATATCGCAAGCAAGCAGTGGAGTGTTTACAGGAACTGGGGGTGCCGGTCTTGCGCTGGCCCGGTGGTTGTTTTGCCGACGACTATCACTGGCGTGACGGCATCGGCCCTGCCGCCAAGCGGCCCAAGCGCGTGAACATCCATTGGGGAGAATACGTCGAGGACAACAGCTTCGGGACGCACGAGTTCATCGGCTTGTGTCGCCTGCTGAACGCAGAGCCGTATTTTGCCGGCAATGTCGGCAGCAGCACGCCCCACGAACTGCGCGACTGGATCGAATACTGCAACTATCCTTCCGGCAGCACGCTGTCGGACGAACGCGCCGCCAACGGTTCTGCTGAGCCGTTCCGCGTCCGCTACTGGGGCGTGGGCAACGAGAGCTGGGGATGCGGCGGAAATATGCGGCCGGAAGAATATGCACGTCTGTACCGCGATTTCGCAGTTTATTGCCGCAATTTCGGAGGAACGGACCTGTTCCTGGTCGCCAGCGGACCCTCCGGCAACGATTCCCACTGGTCGCGCGGACTGATGGACGGGCTCGGCTGGGACCGGCCGCAGGGTGTATCCATGCACTACTATTCGGGCGGCGCCGATCGTTCCACCACCTTCACAGCCGACCATATGAACGAACAATTCATATCCTATCTGAAGGTGGAGGAGGCGATCGTTCAGCAGCGCGCCGTCCTCGACAGCTACCAGAAAGGTAAGGAGATTGGCCTCATCCTCGACGAGTGGGGCGTGTGGGACGACATCCCGGAAGAAGACGAAAGGCGCTACGGGAAACTCTGGCAGCAGAGCACCATGCGTAGCGCCATTGCTGCCGGTCTGGGGCTAAACATCTTCAACCGCCAGGCCGACAAGCTGCACATGTGCAACATTGCTCAAATGGTTAATGTGCTGCAGTCCCTTCTGCTGACGGACGGTCCCGAGGGCGAGCATTGCGTTCGAACCACGACCTACCACGCCTTCTCACTGTTTAAGCCGCATCGAACGAAGACTGCGGTTCGCGTCGAATCCGGCGATTCTTCGCCCTCAGGGCTTTCCGTCTCCGCTTCGAAGAGCGATAAGGAACTGGTGGTGACGTTGGTCAATCCGCGCCATGACGTTGACCTGCAAGTCGAGTGCACGCTGAAAGGAGTGAACCCGAACCCAGGCACGGCGCAGATATTGCACGATGCCGAGTGGAATGCGTGCAATACGTTTGATCACCCTGATCGCGTCGTCCCTAAGCCGCTGACACTTCGGGTGGATGGGTCCCAGGTTCATCTTGACCTGCCGCGCTTGTCGCTGGTGACCGCTGTGGTGCCGATTGGTTAAGGCGCCGTCAAGACTCCAGCTGTCGATCGTCGTCGCCCGAATCGGCCTGGGCCGCAGTTCGCTTTTGCTCGACGGCTTGCTTCAAGGATTCACCAGCGTTTTGGATGTGGAGGCGCAGGAGTTTGCAGGCCCCGCCCACGTCGCGCTGGCGGCATAATTCCAGCATCTGGTGATGTTCTTCGTTTGCCCGCTTCATGCCATGAGTGAGATATAACTGCAAGCGCGTGTAGCGTTCGCCGCTGTTATTGACATTCCTGATGATGGCCATGAATCGCGGCTGATGTGCGCGGCTATACAGAATGGAATGGAACTGCCAGTTCAATCTTCCCCACGAAGAGACGTGATCATCCCGCCGGAGTTCGCTGACATACTTGCGCAGTACGGCTTCGGCTTCGGAAAAGTCATCTTCTGTGAGGTGAGGAATCGAAAGCTTCAGGACCTCGGGCTCGAGCAGCGCCCGAATCGAGAAGAGCTCTCCAATATCGTCAGGAGAAAGAGCCGGCACAACAGCGCCGCGGTTCGGGACGATGGCGATCAGACCCTCGGCGTCCAGTTGCCGGAGGGCTTCGCGAACTGGGATGCGGCTCACGTGATACTGGCTGGCAATCGCGTCCTGGCGCAGTTGAGCACCTTCGGGGATTTCGCCACGGATGATCTGATCGCGAAGCTTATCGGCTACCGCCGAGGTAAGCGATTGGCGGGGAATGGCTGAATCCGGTGCAGTTTCTAGACGCATTCGAGTGGATTCTTCCCGGAGAACTCGTCCGCTCCTCTTCGAAGTAACAGCTTACTATAACGCATATTGTATCCAAAAAGACGTGCTACCTTTCCGCTGGCCCGGGAGGAACATGCTCTTCCAGATAGCGCCCGAGCAGAGAATAGAGGTGGTACGCCGTTCCCTGGCCTTCGGCGATGGCGTGGGTGCGTCCCGGGTAAGTCATGAAATCAAACGGTTTGCCCAGTTCGATCAGCCGGTTAACCAGCAACTCCGCGCCTTGGTAATGCACGTTGTCATCGCCAGAGCCATGCACCAGTAATAACTTGCCCTGAAGTCCTTCGGCAAAGTTGATGGAAGATCCCGCCTTGTAGCCTTCGGCGTTGTCCTGCGGCAGTCCCATATAGCGTTCCTGATAAATGCTGTCGTACAAACGCTGCTCCGGCACGGGAGACACGGCCATACCAACCTTGTAGATTTCGGGATGGCGAAACATGAGGTTCAGCGTATTGGAAGCGCCGCCGCTACGGCCCCAGACCGCAATGCGGGTCGTATCAATGTACGGATGCGTCCGCTCCAGGGCCTCGAGAGCCAGGGCCTGCTCTTTGGAGGACAGCACTCCAACGCTGCCGTACACCACCTTGCGCCAGGCGCGTCCCTTTGGCGCTGGCGTCCCACGATTGTCGAAGCTGACGATCAGATAACCTTCTCGCGCCAGAGCGCGATGAAAAACACCGTTCCACCCGTCCCATCGATCAACCACGGTTTGCGCCGCCGGTTCGCCATACACGTAGACCAGAATCGGGTACTTCCGATTCGCGTCGAAGTTCGGTGGCTTCAAAAGCCAGCCGTCCAGGATCACGCCCTCGCCAATATCCACGTGCAGAAACTCGGTTGGCGTGGCAACCAACTCCTTGAGGTTCGAACCGAGCTTCGCGTTGTCCTCCAGAATCCGCTGGGTTGCATGGTCGGGAAGCCGCACCAGATCGGTCACGGGCGGCGTATCGGAACTGGAGTACGCGTGGACCGCCCAGTGCAGATCCGGCGAAACTTCATAGGAGTGCGTGCCCGGTTGGTTCGCAGGCGTCAGCCTTGCGGGCTTGCCCTTTCCGTCAATTCGGGTGCGGTAGAGGTATCGTTGGGTAGCGTTCTCGGGAGATGCCAGGTAGTACAGCCACTCTTCCGCGGGATCGATTCCCACAACGGAGATGACGTCGAAAGCACCGGGCGTTACCAGCCGCACTTGCTTGCCGCCCCGCGAGATCAAGTAAACATGCCGCCAGCCGTCTTGTTCGCAGAGCCAAACGAAATCCGCTCCGCCATGGACCCATTTCAGATCATCCACTACGTCCACCCATGCCGCGTCCCGATCCTGGTAGACGGCATGCACCACACCTGTCTTCACGTCGGCGAGTAGGACATCGTTCGTATTCTGCAAACGATTCAGATGCTCCAGAACCAGCGTGTCGGAATCTCCGGCCCATTCCATGCGCGCAATATAGTTGTCATTCGGATAGCCAGGGACTTGCATCCATCGTGTTTCCCCACCGATGGCAGGCACGACACCGACACGAACCGAAGAATTCTGAGTTCCAGGCAGCGGGTAGGGTATCTGACGGACCGTGGGATACACGCCGAGCTGCGGATAGGGGATGCCGGTCTCGATTCTGCTGGGCGGTCCCGTATCATATGCCAGGGCAAAGTTCCTGACGTTGCTGGTATCAAACTGCCAGTAGGCAATACGCTGGCCGTCGGGACTCCAACGAAAGCCGTCGCGAACGGAAAACTCTTCCTCGTAAACCCAGTCGGAGGTGCCGTTCACGATCTTCTCCGACCCGTCGTTTGTGAGTCGCGTCGCCACTCCGGATTCGATATCCTCAACAAAAATATTGTTGAAACGAACATAGGCGGCCTTCGAACCGTCGGGAGAGAACTTGGCGAACATAAGAGATGACGGAGGTCCGCCCGCTCCCAACTTGCGCAGTGTTCCTGACTTTCGGTCGAGGACCCAGTAGTCGCCGCGTGTGTTCTCGCGCCAGACGCGTCGCGAGTTGGTGAAGATCAAGAGACGGTTCATGTCCGCCGACCAGTCATAGCCTTCGATGGCCAGCGGCTTATCACTTCCGGGCGGTGTGAGTTGCGATGCCGCAACCAGAACCTCGCGCGCAGCGGTCGCCGTGTCGTAGCGCACGATGTCACGCGCACCTTCTGCCTTGGCCGAGGGCTCCAGAGTCGTATAAGAGGTTCCTCCGTTCAGCCAGCGTGCCGGCCCAAACGACTTCACTGCAAAGTCTTTGGTAACGAACTCCCGATGCAAAAGGTCAACCAGAGCGGGGGACTGGGCGTAGGCGACCGCCGGAGCGAAGCCCACAACCGCCAGCCAATAGACGATTCGCAGCCGCAGTCTCCGAGATTTTCTGATTCTGGCGCATTCAATTATGTGCATGCCCAATCCTCCGATAAGTTGGAACAACGATCATTCCGACTTCTGAAATCCTGCTTTTTGAGGTGGCGGACGCGGCGCGGCCTGAAGGCGCTGCGTCCAGCCGATCAGTTTGTAGACAGGTATCCCGAGGAGCACAATCAACAACCCCGGCCAGGTGGTCGAGGGGCGATAGACAAATAGGACAATGAGAATGACCGTTGCCGCAAGAATGTAAAACGCGGGAACGAAGGGATATCCCAGCGTGCGATAAGGCCGTGGTGCGTCAGGTCGCAGGACACGAAGGCGGAACACCCCAGCGACGGTGAGCACGTAGAAGATCAAGGCAGAGGAGATGACGTATTCGAGCAGGTTGCTGTAGAGGTTTCCCCAGGAATGGCTGGCGGGCACATAGATACGGGGCAGCACCAGGAGTGCTGCCCATAGCCCCTGCAGCTTCAAGGAGGAAGCTGGCACGCTGGCGGCGTTAAGTCTGCCGGCAAACGGAAAGAAGAGTTTCTGCCGAGCCATCGCGTAGTAGACGCGGGCACCGGTGAGGGTTAGAGCGTTGATCGTGCCGAAAGTCGAGATCATGATGGCGGCTGCCATTACGCTCGAGCCCACGCGGGGAAACATAGCTTGCAGAGTAGCGGTTCCTACGCGATCTGCGGGAGCGTGCTGGATGGCCTCCAGCGGCAGCGTGAGCATATAGGCCACATTGGCCAGGACATAGAGCGCGATCACGATGGTTGCGCCCATAACCATGGCGCGCGTAACGTTGCGTTCCGCTTTTCTCACTTCGGCTGCGGCGAAAGCGATGTTGTGCCACGAATCGGCGGAGAACAGCGACCCGGTCTGGCTCAGGCAGATGGCTACGAACAAGCCAAAAGCGGTTGTGGCATCCAGCCCGCTTCCCAGCGAATCAACCGCGTGAGGGTGCCAGGGGCTGCTGAAATTCGCGGAGACCGCGGCGGAGTTGCGCCCGTAGAGAATCCCCAGCACAATCAGACTTCCCAAGGCGCCCGTCTTGGCGACGGTGAAAACGTTCTGGATGGTCTTTCCATAACGAAGGCCCAGCGTGTTGCCGAAGGTCAGCACAGCGATGACGCCGATGGCGAGCAATTGTGCCGTGGAAAGGGACACGGCGTAATGCGTCGAAAAGCGAAGCGGCGGGATGAGGTATCGTTCTTCCGAGACGAGCGGCCAAAGCACGCCAGAAAAGCGCGCGAAAGCGACCGCTACTGCGGCAATCGTTCCGGTTTCAATGACCGAGAATAACGTCCAGCCGTAGAGGAATCCCCACAGTGGAGAATACGCTTCCCGCAGGTAGATATACATGCCACCCGCGTGAGGCATCATGGCGGAGAGTTCTCCGTAACAGAGAGCGCCCGCGATCGTCAGCACGCCGGCTACGCCCCAAGCCACCAAAAGCCAGCCAGCGCTTCCCACATGGCGGGCCATCTCCGCGGGAACAATGAAGATGCCGGAGCCGATCATGGCCCCGACCACGACCATGGTTGAGTCGAAGAGGTTCAGGCCGCGGGCAAACTCCGGACTGGGTGACTCTCGTGAGGGCTGCGTCACGGTGAGCCTCTGCCAGCCGAGGCCTTGAAGTCAGCGACTCCGACCTTGACCACTGTGCCGCGCTTGGGCGGATTTCCCATGGACTTGCCTTCGCCGGCGTCCGGGGCGGGAGGCGGCTTTTCGGTCCAAGCTCCGTAAACCCGGCCGTCAAACGCGGCCAGTCCGGTGTAGTCTCCGAAAAAAACCCCGCCCGCTTCGAACGGCTCGGTGGTCCACGCGTAGTTCATGAAGCTGCTTCCGCCATCGGTGGAACGGGCTAGCACTACGATCTGTTTTCGCCCTTGCGGGTCCCCGCGCCGGTCATAAAACAGAACATTGGCTGAGCCGTCTACGGGATCGACTGCCAGCCATTGGAAGAACTGGTCGGCGCCATTGTGAACCGCGTCATTGTTTACTCGCACCGGAGCAGACCAGCTGCGGCCCTGGTTCGAGGAAGTCGCGCAGAAGACGTCGAGATCGCCGTTGCGATAGTCGCTCCAGGTCACGTACAGTCGCTCGCTCTTCGGATCGATGGCAATTTGCGGGAAGCCGTTGGCGCGGTCCAGCGTTTGGATCGCAAACATGATGGGCGCGGTATGGAGGATGGCGCGGGCGCGGGAGAAAGTCTTTCCTCCATCCCGCGACGAGGTCAGGAAGAGATCGTTGTCCTGACTCCACACGGCGTAGAACGTGCCATCGGGCGCGACCGCCCCGTCGAATCCTTCTGCTGCGCCGTTGTCGTCCCGGGGCAGACCAGGATGGCGGTCGATTTCGAGTGGCTTCGACCACGTTATCCCGTCGTCGGTCGAGCGCGAGAGCATGATCTCGGAATCCACCAAAGTCCATCGTGTCCATCCCACGTAGAGATTCCCGGCATAGCGACTCGCCGTATTGTCCGCGACAATGTACGGCTTGTCCTCAAACGGAATGCCCGGTTCGGTGGGATGTTCGATAACCGGGATATGGTTCGCATCCCAGGTCTTTCCGCCGTCGAGCGACCGCCGTACGAACAGACCGCTGCGCGATGCGCCGTGCCCCCAATAGTTGAAGCTGCCCAGTTTGTCGAAGGCCATGTAGCAGATAAAAGCGTGCCCCTGCTGGTCGAAAGCTGCCGAGACGTCACCGGAGACCTTGTAGTTTGGCGGCTCAACGCCCGTTGCCACTTGCCAGCTATGACCGGCGTCCCACGAAAAAGCAGCGTGCGCATTATCTTGAAAAACAGCGACGACCTGCTGCGGATTCTTAGGATTGACGGCGACCCCTGGTTCGGTGAAGTAGCCCGGGCTTGGGGTAAGAGCGAACACTTGAGCGCCAGGAGCTTTGGCAAGCTCCTGACCGTGCACCCGAGCCGGCACGCCCGCGAGTAGGATGAACAAGATTAAGATGAGCGCGAACAAGGCCCTGCCATCATAAAGATGCGCCAACCCCGTTCCCTTATGCATTTCTTTCTGGTTCCTCCTGCGACTCCACTGCGGGCGAAATGCCGAACATCTGCCCGGACACCGGCTTGGGGACAACGCCAGCTTTGCCGTGTCCTCGGACCTTTCGTCCCGCCAGCCAATTAAGGTACTATGCTCGCGGAATTGGATAAAGTATAAAATTGCAAGGCGGTTGCCCCTTGTACTTCCCGAAGACAACCGAGAAAGGGCCATCTCCGTGAGACGTTTTTCCTCATTTCTGTCTGCAATCCCATGCATTTGCCTGGCACTCAGCTTGTTGGCGATGTCGCAGCGATCGGCGGCTCAGGAGGAAAAGAAGAAGCTTCCTCCCACCCCGGGCCCTATGCTCAGCCAGGGTACGCAGGATTTCGATACTCCTGACTTCAACCTTACACTGGTTCGTTCTTCGCAGACGGTGGCGGCTCTGAAGCCGAAGGGCGCCGGCGATTTCGATTTCACTCCAGGCGATCTGCTGGTTGAGCGTTCCAAGGACGGATTTTTCCACCTTGGCGATATCACCCTGCGTCTTCGCGCCGGAACCTCCGGAGACTGGAAGAACTATTCCACCGCCGCCGCACGCCATCCCGTTGCGGCTCTTCCTCCTGCCAAGGACATTCTCGCCACTGCCGATCTGGCGCCCACTTTGCCGGCCGACATTCCTCTCGAGATCACGCGCACCTGGGCGATCGAGTCAGGAAAACTCGCGCTGCGCTTCACCCTGAAGAACAAGTCTTCGGAGACCGTCCAGATCGGGGCACTCGGCATTCCGATGATCTTCAACAATGTCCTCAACGAGCGCTCTCTTGACGATGCGCATGCCAAGTGTTCTTTTTACGATCCGTATATTGGCGAAGATGCCGGATATCTGCAGGTAACGCGATTGAGCGGCCACGGGCCGGCTCTCGTGGTCGTGCCCGACGGCAAGACACCGTTCGAGGCTTACAGCCCGATTCTGGATCACCCCGGACGCCGGGTTGCGAAACCCGTATTCACCGATCCAACGCCGCGAGGAATCACATTCGAGGGGTTCTATGAATGGATGGTTCACAGTCAGGCCTACGCCGAAAACGAGTGGAAAGCGGCGCAACCCTGGAACCCTCCGACTATGCTCAGCCTCGCTCCTGGAGAGTCAAGAACGTACGGGCTCAAGTTTCTGCTTTCTGATTCGATCCGGGATATCGAGAAGACGCTCGCGGAAAACGGGCAGCCCGTCGTGGTTGGCATTCCTGGCTACATCCTTCCCATGGACATTGATGCTCGTCTATTTCTGAAATCGCCGAAGAGTGTCAGATCGATGAAGGTAGAGCCCGAAGCGGCGCTTTCCATTAGCGACAACGGTTCTGCCGGTGGCTGGAGAGCCTATACCCTGAAGGGCAAGGCTTGGGGACGTTCGCGCCTGGCCGTGACGTATGACGACGGTTCCGTTCAGACGATTCACTATTTCGTGATCAAGCCCGCGGCGCAAGCCGTGGCGGATATGGGTCGCTTTCTCACCACCCGGCAATGGTATGTGGATGCCAGCGATCCCTTCCACCGCAGTCCATCCGTCATGACCTACGATCGCGAGGCCAACCAGATTGTTATGCAAGACAGCCGTGCCTGGATAGCCGGTCTTGGCGATGAGGGCGGAGGCGGAGCATGGCTCTCGGCCATCATGAAGGAACTGGTTCAGCCCAACCAAGAGGAACTCGAAAAGCTGCAGCAGTTCGTGGACAAAGTTGTGTGGGGCGGGCTGCAATACAAAGACGGCCCGCAGCAATATGGCGTGCGCAAGAGTCTCTTCTATTACCAGCCCGACGAGATGCCGCCCGGCTACTATCGCAGCGACCTCGACTGGAGATCGTGGACAAGTTGGAACAAGAAAGCATCCGAACAGGTTGACCGCTCGTTCGATTACCCGCACGTCGCGGCAGCCTACTGGGTGCTCTATCACCTGGCCCGCAACCACGACGGCTTGGTAACCAGTCATCCTTGGGATTGGTACCTGAGCCACGCCTACGAAACGTCCATCGCAATGACCAAGTTCGCAGAGGGCTACGCCGAATTCGGTCAGATGGAGGGAGACATCTTTCTTCAAATCCTCACCGATCTCAAGCGGGAGGGCTGGAAAGAACAGGCCGACACGCTCGAATCTAAAATGCGAGCCCGTGCCGAACACTGGAGTACACAAGCCTATCCCTTCGGCAGCGAGATGCCCTGGGACTCGACCGGCCAGGAAGAAGTCTACGCGTGGACGAAGTATTTCGCTTATCAAGACAAGGCCGAGGTGACTCTCAGTGCCATACTCGGCTACGATCCGGCGATTCCGCACTGGGGTTATAACGGGAGTGCGCGGCGTTACTGGGACTTCATTTTCGCAGCCAAGGATCGTCGCCTGGAGCGGCAACTGCACCACTACGGTTCGAGCATCAACGCGATCCCGCTGCTAGCCGAGTATCGCGAGCATCCCGACGACTTCTATTTGCTGCGCGTGGGCTACGGGGGAACCATGGGCGCCCTCACCGACATCGACGAGGAGGGTTTCGCCTCGGCCGCATTTCACGCTTTCCCCGACATGCTGAAGCCGGATCCGCTGTCCGGCGATTACGGACCTAATTTCTTTGGCCATGCCTGGAACACTGCGACGTACGTCGTAGATCATCCTCAGTTCCGGTGGTTGGCGTTTGGCGGTAATGTCAAAACCGAAGGCGACGTGGTGAAGATCACTCCGCTCGATTCCTTCCGTTCGCGGGTTTACCTGGCGCCGTTAGGCTTGTGGCTCACGCTGGATGCCGGAAATTTCGAAACTGTAGAAGTGAACTCTAAGACCGGTTCCGTGCGCGTGGGGCTTGCTCCGGCCACACCGTTTACGCGGGCCGCGCGCCTGCGCGTGGAGCAACCCGCAAAAGTAAAAACCGGCGTCTATCGCCCGGTGAAGACACTGAATTCCGAACGGGACGCATGGGTGGTGCCGCTGGGCGAAACAACCACATGGGTCGACCTGGCGTTGAACCCATAGGAAGCGCCCCGTCGCCGACGTTACAGATGTCGCGCCATAGCGGCATAGCGGCAATCGAAAAGCGGCTCCTCCTCCTGCCCGGCGGGTACCTGGCCGTGTGAGCAAGCCCTGATTCTCGAACTCCTCCCCTTAGAACGTCAACTGCATCCGGAACTCAATGGTTCGTGGGGTGCTTACAAGTCCCAGCGCATCGTAGTTGGAAGCCGAGACATTGGCAAAATCAGCCGGTTGTCCTGGGCCACCGGTGACGCCCGGTATAGCCCAGTCCGGGTGGTTAAAGGCATTCACGAATTCAGCTCGTATGTCCAGACGGAGTTTCTCGTAAATCGGGATTTCCTTGTGCAGAGAGAAGTCCACGTCGAAAAACTTCGGACCACTCAGATAGTCGAATTGGCCGAGTGTACCGGGGGTTGACTCCGGCAGGATCGCATTCGGATGGGCAGCCAGGAACTGCGGGTTAATAGCTACCGTCGGCACGTATGGTGATGGCCCAGGGTAAACACCGATATTGCTTCGCAGTTGGCTCAGCGTGACGCCGTTCAAGACCACGCCCGAGTCGCTTGCATCCGGATAATTAGGATACTGTGGAGCTGTCGCGAAGGAATAGTTGTATGTATTCTGCCCGCCCATTAGCTTGAAGGGAAGACCGGAATTGGCCCTCACGATGGCGCCGCCCGTCCAGCCTCCGATGATGTTGTCGAGAACACGAGACCCTGTCCTATATTGACGGTTCGCTCCAAAGGGCAACGCGTATGTCAAGTAGGCCTTGAACTGGTGGCGCAGGTCGTAAGGTGACGGTCCCTTGTTCAATTCCGGATTGCGCAAAGTCGTGAAGTTGTATTGCACTTCGTCTGCGGTGTAATAGTCACCCAGCCAGCGGTTGGTCAGCGCGTGGCTATACGTGTAGTTTGCCGCGAGCATCAGCCCGTGGCCCGCGGGATGCTTCCACTGCACTTGCAATGCATGGTACGTCGAGCTGCCGGGATCGGAGAGCACCTGGGCTATGGCCCCCGTCGCATAAGGATTCACCTGGAAGAAGTTAATAGGATATGCGCCGCCGGAACCGCCGCACGGTGTGAAGCTGCTGTTCCCTCCGACCAGGTTGCAGAGATAGGCAGAGTTGGAGGCCAACGCCGCCGCGAGAGCTCCTGCCTGCCCCGACTGCAGATCGTAGATAAAGCTTGAGTTTGTGAAAGCTGAAGCCTGGCCCGCGAAGGCTGTATCGAAAATCGGTGTCGGGGTCAGGCCCGTGTCTGCGAAGGTCGTACCTCCATTCGCCGCCAGATTGGCCTGCGCAGCCTTGAACTGAGTCAAGAATCCGTTCTCGAAAACGTTCACTTCGTTCAAGTCATATTGCAACCACGAATGCACCACGTGATTGCCAACATACGTCACTTCAAGCACGTTGTTTCCCCGGAACTTGCGCTGAATGCCGAAGTTCCAGGCGATCGTGTAAGGCGACCGGATCTTCGGGTCAACGGTATCAAAGGCCTGACCGCTGAAGGTGAAGTTCGACTCGGCAAGAGGGAATGCGGTACTGAAACTTGTGGGAGAGGAGACTATCGGCGGAGTCGTCACGCCGAGGGCATAGCTGCCGGGAACAAAGCCGTTAACGCCAGGATCCGCGTACACACTTTGTCCGCCTCCCGGATTTGTGTAAAAGCTGTTTTCTACCGTTATCCATCCTTCATCGTAGTAGCTGATCGAAGCGCCGCCGCGGATCACTGTATTACTGCCCCCAAACAACTTTCCCAGGAACCCTTCCTTGAAATCCGGATTCCACGCGAAGCCAAAATTCGGGGCGGGCTCTTTGAGATCCGCGGAGTAGGGATGGGCCCGAAGTTCAATCGCCGGATTCTGAACACCGTTCAAAGTACCCGGTTGAAAAAGGGCAGAGGACGGACCCAGAAGATTGGCATAGGTCGGACTCGTCCAGTAATTATTGGTGCTGTATAGCGCTCCCGATAGTTGCCAGCGCAACCCGTAGTTCAGGGCCAAATGCGGGTTGACACGCCACGCATCCTGGACATAGAGGCCGCCTACGGTTTGTTTCTCTCGGTCAATAAGTCTGCCTTCAACCTGGTACTGCCCGGAGGTCGAACTTACATAGTTGAATCCGCTCACGCCGCTGATTCGACCCACCAGGAAGGCATACAAACTTTCTGCTGCCGCTAATTGCTGATTGTTATTGCCGCTGTTGAGGCCTTCCGGGAATGCAGTGCTGGTTGGGGAGTTTGCGTTATTGAACATGGCGGTCGCGGGATCGGTGCTCACGATGCCCGTGTTGTACGTCGGCGGATCGTTCACTTCAGTTTCAAACATCGTCGAGATACGGGTGTCGCCGCCAAACGTGAATGTGTGTCTTCCGCGGTTCCACGTCAGGTTGTCGATGAATTGCCAGAGCGGGTTGTCGCGTGGTGCTTTGAGAATGAATCCGGGAACGACGGGATTGACGCTCAACGGAGGATTAATGACTTCGTCTGCCTGGGCCGCGAAGGGGTCGCCTTTTGTCGTTGGATTGAACTGCTCGATGGTGCTTTCCGTGGCAAAGGTGAACTGGTTGATCAAGTGAGGCGTGATCGTCGAATCCAGGCCGGTCGAGGTGGTGAAGTAGGTCGCTTTCCAGCTGCTACTCTGCAACGGGTTGGTCGGATAGTTCGGTGTGCCAGCCTCTTGGAACCACTGCAAATCCCACGAAAAGTGAAGGGCAAGTTTAGGCTTGATCTGATAATCGACCCGAGCCGTGGGATATCTCAACTTGTATTCATAGGGCTGCGTCCATGCTAGCGTATTCGTCACTGGCATGAGACAACAGTTCGCTCCCCCAGCTGTACCGCCTGAGAGTGCCGAGTACTGACCAGGTAAGAGTGACCCTTTCGAAAGGTAATTGTTGATCTGGCTTAACAAGCCTGCTGTGATCGAATTTGGCGTCGACGGAAAGCCGTTCGCCGCGGCAATTTGCAGCAGGTTCACGGTATATTGACCACCGGTAACTGTTTCATAGGTGAAATCACCAGCCTCCGCGTTAGCCTGCCCATTGGCTCCCGTCGTAAAAACTTGTGCGGTGTCTCCAAACGCGCCGGGGCTTGTCTCTGACTCGTAATTGACAAAGAAGAAGATCTTGTTCTTCCAGAGCGGCCCTCCCAGACTCCCGCCGTAATCGTTCAAATGGCTGCTCGGTTTCTTGACTCCCTCGGCATTCAGAGTGGGGGTATTCGCATTGAATACGCTGTTTTCGGCCTGCCAGAATCCGGTGCCGTGGAATTGGTTCGTCCCGCGCTTGGTGACGAACTTCAGCGTCGTTGATCCTTCCGCGCCCGCGTCCGCCGTGAGCTCATTCGTGGACACGGTCAACTCGTCAAAGGCGCCTATGCGCAGAGGCGCCGCCGTGAAGAACCCCGTGGTCGTCGAGCGGTACCGCTGGAAGTTGTCGTTGGCTCCGTCTACCGTGATATTGAGTGCCGCCGCCGGCAGCGCGTCCATGACCGTGTAGCGTTCCTGGCCAGCGGTCGTCGCTCCGGCTACCAGTTCCGCAAACTGTAAGGCGTCGCGCCCAAGGAGCGGCAGGTCCTGAATCGCCTCTGGGTCGAGCGTCGTCGAAAGAGTATTGGTCGTTGTCTCCAGCGCCTGGCCCTGCGCGGACACTTCTACGACTTCGGTCGCTGCCCCCACCTTCATCTCGACTTTGAGATCGACGGTGTGCGCGGCCTGCACAACCACGTCTTTGATGACAGCGTCTGCAAAGCCTTTTGCTGCGACCTTCAATCGATATGTCGCCGGCTGAAGGTCTGAGTAGGTGTATAGGCCTGAAACGTTGGTAGTCGCGGTCCGGGTAAGGCCCGTCAAGGGATCGCTAAGAGTGAGCGTGGCATTCGGGATGACCCCTCCTGACTGGTCAACGACCAGGCCTGAAATGCCACCAGTGGTCAGGACTTGAGCACGAACCGAATTGCCCATCGTTAAACTGAGAAGGAACACAAGGAACACAAAGAGGAACGCTTGAAGATGACTCCTCGCCATGGAATCCTCCTTTTACCGAAGGCTTTCCCGGATACATCCCGTTGTCGGCCGGAATCGCGGCGTGTTCTCTAAGGCATAGGAAAGCCTGGTGACTGTATACAACATATGATATCCAACAGTCAACCACAATCCTCTAGGATCCCATTTGCCCGGGGTTGGAGAACCATCAGCAACTGATTAGGAAATGGAACCAACGGGCCGACCCAGCCGCTTCAACCGCCCTCGGCCTTAATCCACACAACTGTCACTCACACTTCGGTGAGCTCGGGGATGGCGGCAGCGAACGACTCATGTTCCGTGCGGGCGATAATCTCGTCCTGCAGCGCGCGAGTGAGATCGCAGAAGTAATCACTGTATCCGGCAACCCGTACGATGAGGTCGCGGTATTTCTCGGGCTCCGCTTGTGCCGCTCGCAGGGTTGCCGCGGTAACCACGTTGAATTGGATATGATGTCCATCCAGCCGGAAGTACGATCGCACCAGTTGTGCGATCTTGTTGAGCCCTTCGCCTTTCGCCAGATGCGGAGTGAACTTCTGATTCAGGAGCGTTCCGCCGGTCCGCAAATGATCCATCTTGGCGGCTGACTTGATGACCGCCGTAGGCCCGTGCCGGTCGGCGCCCTGAACTGGCGAAATGCCGTCGGAAAGGGGCGTCCGCTCTTTGCGGCCGTCCGGAGTCGCTCCGGTCATCGATCCGAAATAAACGTGACAAGTGGTGGAAAGATAATTGACCCGGTAGCAGCCGCCCTTGGTGTTCGGGCGCCCGTTCACCTCATCAAAAAAGGCGTCGAACACATCCTGCAGGATTGCGTCAGCGTAATCGTCGTCATTGCCGAACCTGGGCGTTTTGTTCCACAGCAGCTGGCGTGTTTTTTCGTGTCCCTCAAAGTTGCGGCCGACGGCATCCAGCAACTGGTCCATCGTCAGAGCCCTGCGATCGAATACGTGGTATTTGATCGCTGCCAGGCTGTCGGTACAGGTGGCTGGTGCAACACCCATGATGTAATTGGTGTTGTAGCGCGGGCCGCCGTCGTTGTAATCCTTCCCTTTTGCAATACAGTCGTCGACAAGAATGGAAAGGAATGGTGCGGGCATGTAGTCCGCATACATCCGTTCAATGATGTTGTTGCCCCGCACCTTGACGTCGATGAAGTGGTGCAACTGCTTGCGAAATGCGTCAAACAGCTGTTCGTAGGACGAGAAGCCTCTCGCTTCCCCGGTTTCGATCCCGATTCTTTTCCGAGTGAGCGGATCCACGCCGTTGTTCAGCGCAATCTCGAGCACCTTGGGCAGGTTGAAGTAGCCGGTAAGAATGTATGCCTCGGTCCCGAAAGCACCTGTCTCCACGCATCCCGAGGTTCCTCCGCAACGGGCATCTTCCAGCGACTTGCCCTGCCGCAACAACTCCTCGACTACCGCATCCGCATTGAAAATGGAAGGTTGGCCCCACCCCTGCTGCACAATTTCCAGACCACGCCTGAGAAATGCTTCCGGGTTCTTCTTGCTTAGCTGGAGATTCGACGAGGGTTGAAGCAGGTGCATCTCATCGATGACATCGAGAATGAGATAGGTAACGTCGTTGACTCCATCGGATCCATCGCGTTTCAGACCACCATTGTTAATGTTCGCGAAATCGGTGTACGTACCGCTCTCGGCCGCGGTAACGCCGACCTTCGGAGGCGCTGGCTGGTTGTTGAACTTGACCCACAAACACTCCAGAAGTTCTTTCGCTTGTTCCTTGGTAAGTGTTCCCTCTTCCATGCCCTTGCGATAAAAGGGAAAGAGGTGCTGATCGAACCGGCCGGGACAGAATGAATCCCAGGTATTCAACTCCGTCACCACGCCCAGGTGTGTAAACCAGTACGCTTGCAGGGCTTCCCAGAAGTTCCGCGGGGCATGGGCGGGCACATGGCGGCACACCTCCGCCATCTTCTGCAATTCCGATTGGCGCGCCGGATTCGTTTCCGACAATGCCAGCGCCTCCGCCTTCTCGGCATGGCGCTCGGCGAAGCGAATCACTGCATCGGCAGCAATCCCCATGGCGCGCAGTTCATCGCGCTTCGCACAAGCCTCGGGATCACTGAAATAGTCCAGCCCGGATAGAGCCTGCTCGATGTCGAGCTTCAGGTCCAGCAGGCCCTTGCGATAGATGACATCGCCCAGCACCGTGTGTCCCGGCGCTCTCTGTTCCATGAATTCGGTAAAGATGCCGGCCTCGTAGGCCGCTTTCCATTCCCCGCTCATCTCCTCGAAGATCAGGTCGCGAATGGATCTGCCCCGCCAATACGGTCTCACTTCGTTCTTATGAATCTGGCGCGCCTGCTCATCGACCGCGTAGGAAATCTTTTCGCGCGAATTGAGGACCTCCAGATCTTCCATGCTGTGACAACACAGTTCGGGAAACGTCGGCGTACCCTTCGGCGCAGGGCCACGCTCGCCCACGATGAGGTCATCCCGTCCTATGTAAATCTCCTTATGCTCCATGACGTACTGAAGAGCGCGGGCGCGGCGTATCGCCACCGAAGTCGTTTTGTCGTTGCGGCAGAACTCGGTGAGCAGGGCCGCGCGTTCCATCGAGACCCAAGGTTTCGTCTCGAGCGTTTCCTGGCGCAATTTCGCTACGCGTTCATTCATGACATTCCTCCAATTTGGACATGAAACCCATCCCGTCCCAGACGGGCGGCGATGGCCTGCAGATGCTCTTCCGCAGGAGGAGCTACGTCTCCCATGCGATAGGGCAGACCCAGCCTCGAATACTTGCCGATTGCGATCCGATGGTAGGGGAGAAGATCGATGCGCCGGAGCCCCAGCGGGGCCAGGAATCCGGAAACAGCAACGAAATTGTCCTCGTCATCATTTACTCCAGGAATGACGGGTATGCGCACAATCACGGCACTCTGGCCTTTCGCCAGCGAACTTAAGTTCGCCAGTATCCGATCGTTGCTGGCACCGGTGAACTGCTGGTGCTTGGTCGGATCCATGATCTTTAGATCGAAGAGAACCAGATCGGCATACCTGCGGACGCGATCGAGTTGCTGCCATTCCGCATAACCGCAAGTGTCAAGGACCGTGTGAATTCCACGAGAGCGGCACGCTGCCAGGAGTGCCTCCACGAAATCTGCTTGCATCAAGGGCTCGCCGCCTGAAACCGTCACGCCTCCGCCGGATTCGTCAAAAAAGATCTGGTCCTTCAGAACTTCCGCCATCACACGCGGAAGCGTCATCCAGCGCCCGAAGATTTCTTGTGCGCCGGTCGAGCAGGCCTCGACGCAGCGTGCGTCCTGCTGACACAAACTTGGATTTCGGATGATCTGTTCGTTCAGCTCAAGCGCACCTTCAGGGCAGGCGCGAACGCAGTCGCCGCAGCGAATGCAGCGCTCCGCGGCGTAGGTCACCTCGGTTTTTCTGGACCGGCTCTCGGGATTGTGGCACCACCAGCAATTCAGCGGGCAGCCTTTCAAGAACACGGTGGTGCGAATACCGGGCCCATCATGAAGGGCGAACCGCATCATGTTCAAAACCAGGCCTCGGCATGACTCTGTCGTCTTGCCGCCTTTCTTTTCGGTACTGGCCGGAGCATCCATAAGACCCATGACCATTATTGGATACAATATGCGATTCGTCTTGTATGTGACTGGCGTCACAGCTCTTTTTCTGTTAAAACCTCAACCGTGCTGCACTTCCGAGCCGGGAATGGAGGGTGGTTTGACGATTGCATATTGTATCCATAAAATGACCCAATGCTCTGTTCCTGGGGCGATCGGGACAAGAACAAATGCGTGACCGGCGTAGAGTTCGGGTCATTGACTCCCACACTGGAGGCGAGCCGACCAGGCTGGTCGTCAGCGGTGGTCCCGATCTTGGGCCTGGTTCGCTGGCCGACCGCCTGCAGCGGTTTCGCTCTCAGCACGACTTTTTTCGCTCCGCCGTGGTAAACGAACCGCGAGGCTCCGACGTAATGGTGGGCGCGCTGCTCTGCGACCCCGTGGACAGCGCGTGCGCCGCAGGCGTCATTTTCTTCAACAACGTTGGCTACCTTGGCATGTGCGGTCACGGGACCATTGGACTAGTCGCTACTTTGGCCCACTTGGAGCGCATCGCGCCGGGCAAGCACCGAATCGAGACGCCGGTGGGAGAAGTGAGCGTGTTCTTGCACGAAAGCGGCGAGGTGACAGTCAACAATGTCGCCAGCTACCGTAGCGCCGCCAACGTGGACGTAGAAGTGTCAGGATACGGAAGAGTGCGCGGGGATGTGGCCTGGGGGGGAAACTGGTTCTTCCTGGTAGGCGAGCACAGCATGGAGTTGACGCTCAGCAATATTGACCAGCTCACCGCCTTCACCTGGGCCATTCGGCAAGCGCTTGGCGCGGGCGGCGTCACTGGGGATGACGGCAAGGAGATCGGCCATGTCGAACTGTTCGGTCCCTCGTGCCTTCCCGGAGTGGACAGCAAGAATTTCGTGCTTTGCCCAGGAAAAGCCTACGATCGCTCTCCTTGCGGGACCGGGACCAGCGCCAAGTTGGCTTGCCTGCATGCCGACGGCAAAATTCAGGAAGGGCAGACCTGGACGCAAGAAAGCATTGTCGGGAGTGTGTTTGAGGGTAGCGTGAAGGTGCGAGAGGGGAAAATCTACCCGAGCATCAAAGGATCAGCCTTCGTCAATGCGGAGGCCGAATTGGTGCTGGATCCGCAGGATCCGTTCTGCATGGGGATTCGTCCGTGAGTGAGCCGACGAGTGATGTAGCCCATGACGTGGTCATCGCAGGCGCCGGCATCGTGGGCGCGGCTTGCGCCGACGAGTGCGCCCGCCGTGGCCTGCGGGTCGCGGTAATTGAGCGGGATATCGTCGGAAGCGGAGCCACTGCCGCCGGGATGGGGCACATCGTTGTGATGGACGACTCCGATGCCCAGTTCGCGCTGACCCGTTACTCCCAGCGGTTATGGCAGGACCTGCGGCCCCAATTGCCGGACGATGTCGAATACGAGCAGTGTGGAACGATCTGGGTAGCGGCCGACGAAGAAGAAATGGCGGAAGTCTGGCGCAAGCACGACTGCTACAAGAAACGAGGTGTTCCGACCGAAATATTGGATGCGCAGACCCTGAAGCGTCTGGAGCCTAACTTGCGCGATGGCATGGCTGGCGGCCTTCTCGTTCCCGAGGACGGAGTGCTGTATCCGCCCTGCGCCGCACGTTTTCTTCTGGAGCGTGCCCAGCAGCGAGGCGCCGAACTCCATTTGGGGGCCTCAGTGGCCGAGATTGGCGAAGGACATGTTCGCTTAACGGACGGCTCGGAGATTCGGGCGGAGGTCATTGTGAACGCGGGCGGAGCCAGCGCTCCAGAACTTACCCTGGGAATTGAGATCAAGAAGCGCAAGGGCCACTTGGTGATCACTGACCGCTATCCCGGATTTTTGCGTCACCAATTGGTCGAACTCGGCTACCTGAAGAGCGCTCACTCCCTGAGGAGCGACTCAGTCGCTTTCAATGTCCAGCCCCGGCGGACGGGGCAGATTCTGATTGGTTCCTCCCGGCAATACGGAGCCGAGCACACGGAAGTCGACAACGACGTCCTCGCACGCATGCTCCGGCGCGCCCAGGAATACATGCCAGGGCTCGCAACTATGTCCACGTTGCGCGTGTGGACTGGATTCCGTGCGGCCACGCCGGACAAGCTGCCGCTGATTGGCCCCTGGCCGCAAGACAAGTCCGTCTTCCTGGCGACTGGGCATGAAGGTCTGGGCATCACGACCTCACTCGGAACCGCGAAAATCCTCGTCGACCTGATTACAGGCGCGAAACCGGAAATTCCCGCCGAGCCCTATTTGCCCTCGCGAGCGACGAAGGAGTGCACTCATGCCTAGTCAGGTCACACTGACCGTGAACGGGTTAACTTTGTCAGTGCCCGCAGGCGCAACCGTAGCGGTTGCCGTGGCCATGGCCGGGCAGGCATGTCGGATCTCGACCGGCGGCGAGCCGCGCGGTCCGCTGTGTGGGATGGGCATCTGCTTCGAATGCCGCGCCACCATCAATGGGAACGCACATTGCCGAAGCTGCCAGATTTTGTGTGAGCCGGGGATGGAAGTGACGACGGATGAGTAGAGATTCCCAGCACCGCTTCGATGTTCTTGTGGTCGGGGGAGGCCCTGCCGGCATTGCGGCTGCTGTCCGCGCCGCCGAGTGCGGAGTCCGCGTCGGAATTGTGGATGACAACGCGACCCTGGGTGGGCAAGTCTGGCGGGCGGGCTCCGCAGAAGGAGACACGAAAGAAGCGGCAGGATGGCGCCGTCGTCTGCGCACAGCAGGCGTAACCACGGTTTGCGGAAAGAGAATTTTCCACCAGTCCGAACCGGGCGTTCTGCTGGCAGAGGGAGCCGATGATCTGATCGAGTTGAGCTATCGGAGTCTGGTGCTGGCGACGGGAGCGCGGGAACGATTTCTCCCCTTCCCAGGTTGGACGCTCCCGAATGTGATGGGTGCGGGCGGATTGCAGGCCATGGTCAAGTCGGGTCTGCCGATTCGCAACCAGCGCGTGGTGGTGGCCGGGACTGGCCCCCTGCTGCTTGCCGTCGCTGCTTACCTTCGCGGCCACGGCGCCGAAATACCCGTCATCTGCGAGCAGGCATCCTGGAGCAGCCTGGTACGGTTCGGCGTGGCACTGATCAGCCGGCCGGAAAAGATCGTCCAGGCGTTCGAACTGAAGAAAGACCTTGCCGGCGTTCGCTTGGTCGCGAACTGCTGGCCGCTGGCTGCGCACGGGCAGGAGAGTCTCGATAGCGTCACTCTCTCACGAGACGGAAAACCGGAAAGCATCCGGTGTGATTATCTGGCGTGCGGCTTTCATCTGGTTCCCAACATCGAGTTGCCGCTCCTGTTGGGCTGCCAGATCCGCGGCGGCTATGTAGAGGTTGACGATTTCCAACAAACCACGGTGGAGGGAATCTTCTGCGCCGGTGAACCCACCAGCATCGGAGGCGTGGACCTGTCGCTCATCGAGGGACAGATTGCCGGCCTCGCGGCCTCCGGTTCCACGGGAGAAGCCCGAAAACTGTTTAGAGCTCGGCGGAAAGCGCGGCGCTTCGCGACTATTCTGGAACGGACATTTGGTCTGCGCCCCGAACTCAAGAGCCTGCCGTCTCCGGAGACTGTAGTCTGCCGATGCGAGGATGTTCCGTACTCCCGTCTTCAGAGGCATACATCCTGGCGCGCCGCGAAGCTGCAGACCCGTTGCGGCATGGGCCCCTGCCAGGGAAGAGTATGTGGGCCGGCTACACAATTTCTTTTTCAATGGAACCCGGCTTCGGTCCGCCCGCCAGTTTTCCCCGTCCGAGTCGAGAGCCTGGCGGGCTTTCCCGACGTCACGGAACCGGAGCACACCGTCGGAACAGGAGGCACAGCATGAACTGGAAGGGCGTGATGCCTGCAATCACCACGTGTTTCCGCGAGGATTTCAGTGTCGACCATGGTTTCATGGCGACGCACTGCGGTTGGCTGTTGGATAACGGCTGTACCGGAATCGTCGCGCTGGGATCGCTGGGCGAAGGAGCAACCCTGTCGCTCGACGAGAAACGGCAAATCTTGCGCAATTGTATTGACGCGGTGCATGGGCGCGGATCGGTCGTCGCTTCGATCTCGGCTCTTACAACATCCGAGGCGGTAGCCTTGGCGAAAGCGGCCACCGATCTGGGTTGCGACGGCCTCATGGTCTTGCCTCCCTTTGTGTATCAGGGAGATTGGCGCGAAATGAAGACTCACGTCGCCGCCGTCTTCGAGGCAACCCCACTTTCCTGCATGCTTTATAACAACCCGGTCGCGTACGGAACGGATTTTTTCCCCGAACAGATTCACGAACTGGCGGCCGAACACGAGAACTTCGAAGCAGTCAAGGAATCGAGCACCGATGCCCGGCGAGTATCTGCCATCCGTGCGCTGCTGGACCGCCGGCTGCAAATATCCGTCGGCGTGGATGATGCTGTACTGGAAGCCATTGGAGTGGGAGCGACGGGATGGATTGCCGGTTTGGCCAATGCCCTGCCCCGTGAATCGGTGGAGTTGTTCAACTGCGGAATCAATGGCGAGAGTGATAAGGCATTCCAGTTGTATCGCTGGTTCTTGCCCTTGCTCCGGATGGATACTGTTCCCAACCTCGTCCAACTCATCAAACTGGTGCAAGCCGAGGTGGGCATGGGGAATCCCCGTGTGCGCCCGCCACGGCTGGAGTTGGTGGGGAGAGAACTGGAGCAGACCAGGAAAATCATCTGCGACGCTTTGCGCTCCCGGCCGTAGTCGGCGAGCACCTACGCGTTGCCGAATAGGAAGTGACTATGTTGGCATCCATGGCAAAACTCTCAGGCCGGTCGTTGATCGGGTTCCGTGAAGGCGCGGGTACAGCAGAACTTCTATACGCTACCGACCCGACCACCGGCCAGCACTTGCAGCCGGGCTTTGTTCCAGCAACTGGAGAAGAAGTGGAACTTGCTGCTCGCCTGGCGGCGGAAGCCTTCGAGGTCTACCGGCGCGCGCCCGGGCGCGAACGGGGTGCGTTCTTACGCAAGATTGCCACCAAGATCGAATCGATCGCAGAGGAGGTGATCGAGCGCGCCGGCCAGGAGACGGCTCTGCCGCGGGCGCGCCTGCAAGGTGAAACCGCGCGCACCTGCGGCCAGCTTCGGTTGTTTGCTCAGGTGGCAGAAGAAGGATCCTGGGTCAGCGCGCGCATTGATCACGCCGACCCCGGCCGCAAGCCTCTTCCCAAGCCCGACATCCGCTCCATGCTGCGCCCGCTGGGACCGGTGGTGGTGTTCGGCGCCAGCAACTTCCCCTTGGCCTTTTCGGTGGCTGGAGGCGACACAGCTTCAGCGCTCGCCGGAGGAAATACGGTGATCGTGAAGGCGCATGCGGCCCATCCCGGCACCAGCGAACTTGTGGGTCGCGCAGTGCAGGAGAGTGTTCGCGAATGCGGCCTTCCCGAAGGTGTGTTCTCACTTCTGTTTGGCAGTGGTTCGCAGGTCGGCACGGCATTGATGAAGCATCCTCTGGTGCGGGCTGGTGGTTTCACCGGATCGCGCACCGCCGGAAGAACTTTGATGGACGTGGCTGCATCGCGCCCGGAGCCGATTCCGTTTTATGCGGAGATGAGCAGCACGAACCCCGTCTTCATTTTGCCCGGGGCCCTGCACCAGCGTGCCGAGACCATTGCAACTGGACTGCATGCGTCGTTCACCCTGGGCGCTGGCCAATTCTGCACCAAGCCGGGAATGGTGTTTCTGCCACAAGGGACTGACGGAGAATTATTCACCCGCAAGTTGCGCCAACTGGTGACCGAATCAAGTCCATTCCATCTCCTGACGAAGAGCATTCACCATTCTTATGATTCGGCGATTGCTGGGCGCAAGACGGACTCGGCTGTCGAGCTTGTAGCCCAGGGTCTGCAAACCGGGGCCACAGGTTTTGCCGCGAATTCCGCGCTTTTTGAAACCGACGCGTCAGCCTTTCTCGGGTCGGACCTGGACGCGGAAATCTTCGGGCCCACTACGATTCTTGTGCGGCACGCAAGCCGCGATCAAGTGCTGGCGATCGCCCGCTCCCTCGAGGGCCACCTCACCGCCACAATTCATGGTACCGATCAGGATTTGCACGAGTTCGCCGATCTCCTCGCCATTCTCGAGACAAAAGTCGGCAGGCTAGTCTTCAACAGCTTTCCGACCGGCGTCGAGGTTACCCATGCCATGGTGCATGGCGGTCCCTATCCCGCGACTTCGGATGGCCGCTCCACGTCGGTCGGAAGCCAGGCAATTTTCCGCTTCACGCGACTGGTCTGCTATCAGGGATTTCCCGACACGGCCCTGCCCGACGAACTCAAGGACGCCAATCCCCTCGGGATCTGGCGCATGGTTAACGGACAAATGATCGATGGAAAAATGACCGACGGAAAAATAGCCAACGGATAGATATCCCGCGACCTCAACCTGCGACTCCGACTCAGACGTAGCAGTTACCCTTACTGCAATAATGCCCGTGTTTGCAGGAGCTTATTGTTCAAGTCCTGTTTTTCCTCCAGGACCCGCTTTGCACTTGGGATGACGCTCGCAAGCTGCTGCGGCGCGCTGTCGATCGTCTTACCCAGCACTGGCAGACGGGACTGGTCCTCGAGAGCAGCCACATATGATGAAATAATCCGGGTCAGAGCCGCTGACGTCTGTGCGTCTGCTGCGTAATGCGCGCGCAGGGCTTCCAGATCGCGCTTTGCCGCTGTCCCCCAATCAAGCCCGTCCCCTAATTGCGAAACCGCCGACTGCAACCGGGCTCGCTGGGCGGCAGAGAGTTGCTCCAGGTGAACTGCGCTGCCCGCCGCCTTGAGATGAGTAACTAGAAGGTCTTTCGCGATCAGCGTCGCGAAAAGCGATCCAGCATTACCAACATCGCGAGAGAACCTCAGTCCGGCTGCGAGGGCGCGAACCCCGCCATCCTTGTTGTCCGAAATGAACAAGTGAAACGCATACAGAACGTTAAGCCGTCCCAGTGTCAATGCTCTTCTTGCATATTCCACCGGCAGGTCCTCCCCAAGCCCGTAATCCAAGCCCCAGTCGCAGTTCGGAAGGGACGTCGCGCGAGCCATCACTTCAAGGGCCAGCGCGTTTTTCTCCAGCAAGTCTTTGTACTTCGAATCGTCATACGGAGCCGTGCCGTCGAGAATCGCGTTCAGTTCTTTCGCTTCTTGGCCGGTGATGCCGGAATCTTCCATTTCCGAAAATGCCGACCAGTAATGCAACGCTGCATTCTCCGCAAGAGGTGGCTTCCGCTGGGCGAATGCGGAGGTAGCCGACAGGAGTACAGCCAGGGCGATCGATGAAATGCTGGTGCCGTGTTTCATAACTTGATCCTCTCCTTACCTAGCAGAGCAATTGCGCTTTGCTTGTCGGCGGTGAGTGGTGGCGCTTGCGTGGGGAACGCCAGGGTATCGACGACTGCCTTATACGATGGCGCTGTGGCCAGCAGAGCATTTGCGCTCCGCATGGTTAGCGGTTGCAACGGAACGAACTGCCCGGCAGAAGCTGCATCCCCAGTCGTCTTGGGAGCCGTAACTCGGCCCGAGCGAATCTGCAGGCCAATCGCCCCAATCACCAGAACCGCTGCAGCCGCTGCCAGCCATGCCCGCAGCACAAACCGGTGCCGTGGCGCGTGACCAAGACCCTCGGTTGGCAAAGGATCGGGAACCTGCGGGCGGAACTGCCTCAAATAGGCTTCGAATCGCTCGTCATCGGGAGTGGGCACAGGAATTCTCCTTGGCGGACATTTCATCACGCAGCTTGGCAAGGGCATAGCGATATCGCGACGCTGCTGTATTCGAGCTAACGCCCAGCAGGTCGCCGATCTGCGAGAATGTGAGCTGGCCCCATACGTGCAGAACCACGACTTGTCGCTGATCATCGGGTAGAACACCCAGCGCGCGTCTCAGATTCTGCTCGCCGGCATAGTCCCGATCCGGGCAATAAACCAGGCCGCGTCCGGGTCCAGCGGCATGTTTCTGTTCTGAAGCTTGCCTTCGTTGAGAACGGCGTTGCGTACGCATGCGAAGAGATAAGCCTTCTTGTCCGCTGCCCGGCTCAAGCTCCCGTTCTCGATCAACTTCACGAACACCTGATGGACCGCATCCTGAGCGCGGCCCCGTTCGCCTGTCGTCGCCATGGCGAAGAGGAGGAGCGCCGCCCCGTGCTGGCGGTACAGGAATTCGATCTCGGCGCAGCTTCCGTCAGTTCGACTCACGTAGCGGTCTCAATAGTAAGACAATCGAGTGGCGGGGATTTGTCTATGCGCAGTGACGGCCGCGCCTGGCAAAGTCGTAAGTGCTTTGATGTCTATGGCTTAGTTCTTACTGGATCGGCGGACTTTCTAGCGTGGATTCGTGGTCATCAACGCTCGACGTCCGGTGGTGGTCCACCAGTAATCCATCCACCGCTCCCGAATAGCATTTGCCCGCTCCACGAGTTCGTGGCTTGGGCTTTGACCGTGCTCAACCATGACGACGATCCCGGTGTTGAACTTCCTTTGCGAGTGATCTACATCGGGCAAGCGCGGTCCCTCGGCGGCGATTACATCTTGAATGGTCACCTTCGTTCGGTCAGCTTTGAATATCGGGTGCCCGTTTGCATCCTTGCCGGCTGGCACGAGGTTCCTCAACAAGAAGAAGTCCGGCACCTCCGCGGCAGAGATCAAGCCCATCAGATATAGATCAAGATAGGAATAGCCCGTAGCCGGCACGTAATAATCGTCATCGAGCTGCGTGTACGTTCCATCGAAGTTATCCTGCCAGACGCCCCCTCCCATGGCAGACGCCTCCGTAGGACGCTGATAAGGAAACGCAACCGGGGCTTGCAATCCCCGCGCCCAGTGGACCGGGCCAAGCGAAATGGTTTCACCGTTGACTTTCGCCGAGACAAACGCGGCCCAGCGATGGCCCATCTCGTGCCCGATCTGCGACATCGCATAGTTATAGGGAAGAATCTTTCCGTCCGGTGAGCTTTCCGCGAGTTGGTGAGAGTAGAAGGTTATGTCGCGGTCGCTCCCGACCGGCGCTCCTTCCGGAGGACGTTCCTGCATTTGGCTCGAGCCGACGTATACGGGCTGCACGAATCCCCACTGGAATCTGCCTTGAGTGCAGTAGCCTTCCAGGTCGTGTTGCCCCTCCCCGGTTCCCATCACATTGCCGCCCTTGGGCCCGTCGCTTGGAGTGCCAGCTTCCTGATTATCAATGCGGAAGTCGGAGTAGTAGGCAAGGAAGTCGAACTTGTCGCCCAGCGCCTTAATCACTGTGCAGGACAGATCCTGAGGGCGCGGTAAAGACAGGTAGTGGAACGATTCGTACACGACGGCAAAGGGACCATCTTTTCGCGTCAGGGAAGAAAGGTGAACTTCAGGATTACGAGTTCCAGCCAATCGAACCGGATGGGGCGACAGCCGCTCCACCGGCGCGGGAGTCCCTGGTGCGCTGATCTCAGCGTAAACGGAAACCTGTTCGACTCCGCGGAGAGCCGCTGGCAGCACTCCCTGCAACGTGATCGTGTTGCCAGCCGCTTTCACCCTCCGCGAGACGCCGGGGCCGAATGCAATGTACCTTGAGGGACGGCCGCGCCATGCAATTCCTCGCACCGTCCAAGCAAGCGTTGGGCGTGCAGCGTCGGCGCTAGAGGGCAGCGGCTCGTGCGCGTCAAACATGACGCGGTAGGTTATGCCGTCCACTGCTGGATCGCCTTCCGCCAGCACCGGCCCACGCGTTTCGAACGTAACTTTCAGAAGACCGCCGTCAGCAACGGCAAGCTTGAGATTCCGGACATCTAAGTGCGCGGCTACTGCTGGATGCGGCTCAGCACTGAGCGCCGCCAAGGGCTTTTCCGCGCCCGTGGGCACGGGGTAGATCCCAACGATGGCATCCTTCGCGGCGAGTTCTTTGTATGACATCTCAATGGACCCATCGCGATCGAGCACCGCCTGAAAGCGATTGGTCGTCTTGAACCAGGTAAAATCCTGAATATTCCCAAACGGCTCCGTGACATCCCAGGTGAGGACCACACGATTCGGCAGTTCCTTCACATAATGGGGCCCGGACATTCGCGGCTTAAAGAACACGCACATCGCCGGAGCGCTATCGATCAATGTGCTGGCCGCTTCTGCCAAAGGGTCGAACCGGCCAATAGAGACTCCTCCGTCGCTGGAGCCGCGCGGGAAGGGGCTGCTGTCCTTCTCTGGCGTACCAAAACGAATCGATCCGGTCGTGCCCACATGGAATGAAGTCCACTGCTGACCGGAAAAAGGAAAGGCGAACTGATGAAGAGTAACTTCGGCGCCGGTGAGCTCAGGGCCGAAGTCCGCATCCCATTGCAGCGCTCCAGTCTCCACGCGATAGCGGGAACCCTCCGGCACGAAACGCAGTGTGTGACCGACGAGGTCGAACAGGTTGGCTTTCCCCAGTGCACCGCCATCCAATTCCATGACGATCAGGTCTCCCTGGGTTGAGACCTTACCGATGGAGTGTCCCGGCTCGATCCGTTCGTCCTCTTGCCCTGACGACAGGCTTGGACACAGAAGGAGCCCACACAAAACCAATATCCCAGCAAGCGATAGACAACCCGTGCGTACCTTCATATCACCTCCCGGTCTGCAACCCTGGCAAGACTGAATATCTTATGGACACGGCTAAAGCATGCATCGCCTATATCACGTTCAGTATCCTATGAAGATCTGAGCTTCGTTCGATTCTTGCGGGCATGGGAGTGACGGCGTCTGCAATGTTACCGTAACCCGGTGAGCACGAAATCGGCACCGGACTAACCCGACGTCAGTATACTGATCACGCACAAATTCAGTACTGCCCTCATGAGCGCCATCCTGACCAGCGTGCTGTTAGGCCTGACCGCGGCCGCGGCCAACGTCTTCGGCGGAGCGATCATCGTGCAGCGCAACTGGGAGCGCCGCTATCTTCGCTATTTTGTCGCTCTGGGTGCGGGTTTCATGCTGGCCACGGCCATGGTTGAAATGATTCCCCAGAGTATCGATTTGGGCGGAAGGCACGCCGCATGGCTCGTCCTGCTGGGCTATTTGATCATTCACTTTTTCGAGCACACCGTCACGCCGCACTTTCATTTCGGCGAAGAAACCCATCGCGACGAGTTCATTCATTCCCACAAGAGCTATTCGGTACTTCTCGGGCTGGTTATTCATACCTTCTTCGACGGAATCGCCATCGCATCCGGATTTCTGGTCTCGAACTGGCTGGGATGGTTGATTTTCTTCGCCATCTTTCTGCACAAAATTCCCGAGGGCTTCACCGTGAGTTCGGTCATGCTGGCCAGCGGACGCAGCCGGGGCATCGCCTGGGGCGCGTCGATGATCCTGGGCGGTTCAACCCTGGCCGGCGTTCTCACGATGGCCCTGTTCCGCCACCACGTGGGCGCCGGGCTGCCGCTGGCTGCGGGAGTTACGATCTACGTCGCCGCTTCGGATCTGATTCCCGAAGTCAACAAGGAACCTGCCATGAAGATGGCCCTGCTGGTCTTCGTAGGTGCAGGGCTGTTCCTGCTGCTGGACCGGCTGTTTCACGTCTAAGGCGCGGAAGGAAGCAGCGTCGCGCTTCGTTTGCGGTCATGATAGGTCCCGTTGCATAGTGGAGGCCATGGCAACGGAGAATATCGTCTTACAAGGTCGCCACGTTCGTTTGGAACCGCTGGAGCAGCGCCACGTGGACGGATTGGCGGCGGCTTCAGCGGGCGATCCTTCGCTCTATCGGTGGAGTCCCGTCCCGCAGGGCAAGATTGAGGCCGCCGGCTACATCGCCACCGCATTGGTTTGGCGAAATGCCGGCAAAGCCGTGCCTTTTGCCACCGTGCGGGCGGAAGACGGCGTTGTCCTCGGCTCGACGCGCTTTTTCGATCTGGAGCGATGGTCGTGGCCGCAAGGCCATCCGTTGCACGGACGCGACGTTCCCGACGCCTGCGAGATCGGCTACACGTGGCTGACTGGTTCCGCCATCCGCACGCCCGCCAACACCGAGGCCAAGCTGCTCATGCTGACCCATGCCTTCGAGAAATGGGAGGTGCTTCGGGTCTGCTTCCACACCGACGTGCGGAACCAGCGTTCCCGTGCCGCGCTCGAACGGATCGGCGGGCAGTTCGAGGGAATCCTCCGCGCTCATCGCATGGCAGCGGACTACATCCCTCGCGACTCAGCGCGATACTCGATCGTGGCCTCAGAGTGGCCGGCAGTGAAGCAACGCCTGCTTCAGTTCGTAGATCGATAGGACTAGAACTGGTCTCATAAATGGTTTGGGGAAGGGCACGGCTTCAGCCGTGCCGCCAGAAGCCAAGAAAACTGCGGGCTTTAGCCCCTGAGGGCCAATGCTTTCCTCGCCAAGATGATTTGTGAGACCAGTTCTAGTCTGATCTCGAACCGTGCCGGCGGGATCTGTCGGAGGCAGCGCAATGAATGTGGATGAAATTCGAGAGTTCTGCCTCGCCTTTCCGCAGGCGACAGAGAAACTGCAGTGGGGCGACGACCTCTGCTTCAAGATCCGCGGAAAGATTTTTGCCATTGTCAGCCTGGACCACCGGAAGCTGTGTTTCAAGTGCACGGCCGAAACGTTTGCCGAACTGATTGAGCGCGAGAATATCCGCCCGGCTCCGTACGTCGGACGCTACAAGTGGGTGATGCTCGATCGCCTGGATGCGCTGCGTAACGACGAGTTGAAGGACCTGATCCGGCAGTCGTATGAAATGGTGGCGGCCAGGGCTCCCAAAGCCAGGGCTCGAACGTCGAAGCAAAAGAAAAAGCCCGGTGGAGGAACCGGCCGCACTGGCGCAAAGAGGCGTTGAGCCCCCGTTGGCGGAAAAACGCTGGTGCCAGCGCGGGCGCTTGACATCCGTTTCCCCGCGGGCATGTTAGCCTTCTTGTCAGGGGTGGGGCATGCCGGTGACCTACTGTATCGTTGCTCTGGGGAAGATCATTCGCACGACCTGCAGCGGTCCGGTGAATCTGGCCGAGGTGTTGGAGTATTTCCGAGCTCTACAGGAGGATCCCGCCTGCACCGGACAACTGGATGTGCTGTTGAACGTCAGCGAGGCCCAAGTCTTGCCGCAAGCCAGCCAGTTGGGTTCCGTCAGCGCCGCCGTCGGCATGATTCGCGAGAAAGTACAGTTCGAGTTTTGTGCCATCGTTGCCAGTGGCGACGCCATGTTCGGCATGATGCGGATGTTCGAGGTCTTTGCCGACAAGTATTTCCGCGCAGTCCGTGTTTTCCGGGAAACGGATAAGGCAGAGTCGTGGCTGGCTGAACAGCGGGCAGCCCAGGACTCGGCACCCAAACTGCATCCACGCGGTACCTGAACCATGGAACCGCACCTCGCGCCAGGATTTGACTCCGCTCCCGGCGGTCGGCTAGCCTCAAGAGTCCCGGGCAAGTCCGGACATCTTCAACCCGCATGCAATCTCCGCATAAATTCTTGATTTTGCTGCTGATGGCGGCTCTGGTGCCTTCGGCCGCGGCTTCCACTCGACCGGTTCACGCCCAGCACGCCATGGTGGTGAGCACCAACGAACTGGCGTCGCAGGTGGGTGTGGAGATCATGCAGGAAGGGGGCAACGCCGTGGATGCGGCCGTGGCGACCGGATTCGCTCTGGCAGTGGTGCATCCCGCGGCGGGAAATATCGGTGGCGGCGGGTTCATGCTCGTCCGCATGGCCGACGGCAAGACACATTTCCTCGACTACCGTGAGAAGGCTCCCGCGGCAGCGAGACGCGACATGTATCTGGACGCGCAGGGCAATGTAATCGAAGGCGCCAGTAAAATTGGCTACAAGTCGATCGGCGTGCCGGGATCGGTAGCGGGCATGACGTACGCCGAGCAGAAGTGGGGCAAGCTCACTCTGAAACAAGTGATGGCTCCTGCCATCAAACTGGCTCGCGATGGATACCTACTGAGTTGGGAACAATCGGGGGATTTCCACGACCGGTATCTGGCCACATTTCCCGAGTCGCGCCGCGTGTTTCAACGCAACGGCGATTACTACAAGCCGGGCGACATTTTCCGCCAGCCTGATCTGGCGCGAACCCTGGAACGAATTGCCGAGAACCCGGAGGACTTTTATCACGGATCTCTGGCCAAAGAACTGGCCGCGGCCATCGAAAAAGGCGGCGGGCTGATCACGGTTGACGATATGGCGCGCTATGAAGTGAAAGAGCGCGAGCCGGTGCGGGGCGCCTATCGCGGATATGAGATCATCAGCGCACCCCCGCCGTCGTCGGGTGGAACGGTGTTGATTGAATCGCTTAACATTCTCGAAGGTTACGATTTGGCGAAGCTCGGAAACCGCTCGGCGCTGGCCATTCATATCATCATCGAAGCTTTCCGGCGGGCGTTCTTTGATCGCGCCGAGTTTCTGGGAGATCCCGATTTTGCCAAGATTCCGGTGGCGCAGCTGATTGACAAGAAATACGCGGCAGCGTGGCGGGAAACAATCGATCCCGCGCACGCCAGCTCCAGCAAAGACCTGAAGCGTCCGGCCGTTTTCAGCGAACTGGAGCAATATGCCATGGCACATCCGCCGGCGGCAGCGCCGCACGAATCACATCACACGACGCACTATTCGGTGGTGGACACCGATGGTAATGCGGTTGCCGTGACTACGACGATCAACGGCTGGTTCGGATCGCGGGTCACGGCTGACGGACTGGGCTTTCTGCTGAACGACGAGATGGATGACTTCTCAATGAAGCCGGGCGTGCCCAATGGCGATGGACTCCTGCAGGGCGCCGCTAACGCAATCGGGCCGGGGAAGCGGCCGCTGTCGTCCATGACACCGACCATCGTGGTGCATGACGGCAAGCCGGTCATGGTGCTGGGTTCGCCGGGCAGTTCGAAGATCATAACCACCGTGGCCAATGTTCTGACGGGCGTGGTGGACTACGGAATGAACATCCAGGAAGCAGTGAACGCCCCGCGCTTTCACAATCAGTGGATGCCCGACGTGGTGAACGTGGAGAAATGGTTTTCACCCGACACCGTCAACGCGCTGCGGCAGATGGGTTACACGGTCGAGATCGGGCTTCACGACGGGGATGATGTATCCCCTTACTGGAGCGATGCCGAGTGCATTGCCATTGATGAGAAGAGTGGCGCCCGGCTGGGAGCCAGCGACGTCCGCAGTAACGGCAAGGCTGTGGGATACTGAGGATTGTCGATTGCCGATTGTCGATCGCCGATTGAAAACAGCAGCCTGAGGTTTGCAATCGGCAATCGAAAATCGCAAATCGTAAATTCCGAAGGATTTGCATGCTAAAGGCAGTCTCAACCTATCTATTCGTGAAGGAGCGCCTGCACCCGGGCATTCTGGACGGGCTCGCCCGCAGCGGTGTGCAGGCGATCGAGATTTTCGCGGCCCGCCAGCATCTCGACTACGCCAACCGCAAAGCCCACGTCAAGGAAATCGCCGAGTGGTTCCGCGGCAGCGGCATTCCGCTGCATTCGGTCCATTCGCCGCTTTACGCCGACTACGAATGGGGACGCGCCGGCGCACCGCCCTTGAACATAGCGGCCACAGACCGCGCGGCGCGAGTCGAGGCCATGGACGAAATCAAGCGCGCACTTGAAATTGCCGAGCAGATTCCGTTCCGCTTTCTGGTGCAGCACGTCGGCACACCAAACGAGAGTTTCGGCGAGAAGAAATTCGAAGATGCCATGACTTCCATCGAGCACCTGCGGGCGTTCGCCAAACCGCTGGGCGTCCGGATTCTGCTCGAGAACATTCCTAACGAGCTTTCTACTCCCGACAAGCTGGTTGAGTTGATCCACAGCGCGCATTTTGACGACGTGGGCGTGTGCTTCGACTTCGGACACGCGCACATCATCAGTTCGGTGCGTGAAGGGTTCGAGATTCTGCGCAGCCACATCCGCTCCACCCACGTGCACGACAACGCCAAAGACAAAGATTCGCACCTGTGGCCGGGGCAAGGAACGATTGACTGGAAAGAAGCGATGGAGTTGCTGCGTTCGGCGCCGCAGACTCCGCCCGTGCTGCTGGAACTCGAAGGCGACGAGAAGGTGAACCCCCTGGAGAGGCTGGGCGACGCGTTCGGGAAGCTGGAAAGTGCCTAAGTTTCACAGTTTCAAAGTTTCAAGCAACTGTACCAACCGGGCAACTTTGAAACTTTGAAACCCTGAAACTTTGAAACCTGATTTCTATGTCTTCCCCCATCACCACCATCGCAGAAATCGGCCAGCACGAAGGCCAGTCCGTCGTCATCCGGGGCTGGCTCTACAACCTGCGCGAGAGCGGCAAGTTGCTGTTCCCGCAGTTTCGCGACGGCTCCGGCATCATTCAGGGCGTCGTGCCGAAGAGCGCGGTGCCGCCCGAGGTGTTCGAGGCGGTCAAAACGCTCACCCAGGAATCGAGCGTGATCGTCGAAGGCAAGGTCCGCGCCGACAAGCGCGCGCCGGGCGGCTACGAGCTCGATGTGGCCGGCGTTCAGATCGTGCAGCGCGTGCCTGAGTCGGACCCGTATCCCATTACTCCTAAAGAGCACGGCACCGATTTCCTCATGGAGCACCGCCATCTCTGGGTGCGCTCGCAGCGGCAGGCCGCGATTCTGCGCGTGCGGGCGGAAATCATCAGGGCCGTGCGCGACTTTCTCGACGAGCGCGGCTTCACGCTGACCGATCCTCCCATCATCACTCCCGCCGCATGCGAGGGTACAACTACTCTCTTCCCCGTCGATTACTTCGAGGAACAGGCGTACCTAACTCAGTCGGGACAGCTTTACATCGAGGCGACAGCGATGGCGCTGGGTAAGGTGTATTCGTTCGGCCCCACGTTTCGCGCCGAGAAGTCAAAGACGCGGCGCCATCTCACCGAGTTCTGGATGGTCGAGCCGGAAGTGGCTTACGCGACGCTCGACGACGTAATGGAACTGGCTGAGGGTCTCATCAGTTTCATCGTGAAGCGCTGCCTGGACCGGCGGCAGGCTGACCTGAAAACTATCGGCCGCGATATTTCGAAACTCGAAAAAATCGTGCCGCCGTTCCCGCGCATCAGCTACGACGACGCGGTGAAGAATCTGCAAGAAGGCCACGCCAAGGGCGCGCTGGAAGCGAACTTCGAGTGGGGCGGCGACCTGGGCTCGCCCGATGAAACCTACCTTTCGGCGCAGTTCGACAAGCCGGTCATGGTACATCGCTATCCGGCCAAGGTGAAGGCCTTCTACATGGAACCGGATCCGCAGCGGCCGGAATTGGCGCTGTGCGTGGATGTGCTCGCTCCCGAAGGCTACGGTGAAATCATCGGCGGCTCGCAGCGCACGGCCTCGCACGAATTGCTGCTCGAGCGGATTCACGAGCACGGCTTGCCCGAGGAAGCGTTCAAGTGGTATCTCGATCTGCGCAAGTTCGGCAGCGTGCCGCACGGCGGTTTCGGTATGGGCATCGAGCGCGCCGTGGCCTGGATCTGCGGCCTGGAGCACGTGCGCGAAACGATTCCCTTCCCCAGGATGCTGTACCGGCTGTATCCGTAGGAAATTTGTAATTGTGTAATCGGGTAATTGTGTAATTTAAGACCGGACGCGTTTTGCTCTTCAATTACCCAATTACAAAATTACCCAATTACCCAATTACGGAAGTGCCTGACAAGGGAGGCTTCATGAAGAAGGTGCTTTCTTTCGCTCTATTGCTGCTGTTCCCTCTGCTCGTCTACGCTCAACAACAGCCCGCGGGTGCACCCGACGTTCCGGTCGAGAAGTGGACTGGCAAGACAATTATGCTGATCGGCGCTCATGCCGACGATGATGCGCTCTCCCACGGCACATTGGCCTTGCTGCAGGCTCACGGGAATCAGATTTACATCGTTACATTGACCACCGGCAACGTCGGGACGCAGGACCCGAACCTCTCGCGCACGCAGCTCGCTCAAATCCGCCGCCAGGAGGAATTGGCGGCTTTGGCAGAACTCGGCATCTCCGGAGACCACTACATCAATCTGGGATACGACGACGGCCTCCTCGAATTTGAAGACCGCAAAGCGGTGGTGGAGAATCTGGTTCGCTGGATTCGAAAATTGCGTCCCGATGTGCTCATGTCCTGGGACCCGGGCAAGAATTATCAGCGCTGGCACAAGTCCGATCACCGCGCCGCCGCTTATCTTTCGGCCGATGCTGCCCGTGCCGCCATGTGGCGGCTGCTGTTCGAGGGCCAGATCACGCAGGAAGGTCTGAAAGAATACATGATTCCCGAATACCTTTTCTACAACGACTACGATCACGGTGACGAAAACACCTGGGTCGACATCAGCGCCTTCGTCGACAAAAAAGTGAACGCATTTTCGAAATACGTCAGCCAGTACGGACCAGGCTGGAAGAGCTACCAACCGAATCCTTCAGAGGCAGAGTTGAAGGAAATGAAAGATGCCGCGCGCCGGCGCATCATGATGAAGGACGGAAAGCCGGTGGAAGGATTCCGTTACTACAAGGGGCTGCCCGACGCCGTGGGAAAATAACCGATCTTATGACCATGACCACGCTGCCCACCAACATCGCTGCTAGAAAGATTCGTGTCATTGGCGTGCCGCTGGACTTGGGTCAATCACGCCGCGGCGTGGACATGGGCCCGTCCGCCGTGCGCGTCGCCGGTCTGGAAGCGCGCCTGGAAGCTCTCGGACATCAGGTGGAAGACGGCGGCAACGTCGCCGTCGCCATCCCCGAACAGAAGAAGGAAGGCGACGCCCACGCCAAGTATCTGAAAGAAATTACGGCCACCTGCACCAAGCACGCCGAACTCGTGCTCAAGACGCTGGAGGCCGGCAAAGTCCCGCTGGCGCTCGGCGGAGATCATTCCATGGCGGCAGGCACGGTCTCCGGTGTGGCCGAATTTTATCGCCGCCAGAATCAGCACATCGGCTTGATCTGGATTGACGCCCACACCGACATCAACACGCCGGAATCCTCGCCCAGCGGCAACGTGCACGGCATGCCACTGGCGGCGATCATGGGTCTGTGGCCCTCGGAGTTGGCCAGGATTTACGATTTTTCGCCCAAGGTGAAGCCGGAGAACTGTGTGCTGGTCGGCGTGCGCGACATTGATGCCGTGGAGAAGGAAAATGTGCGCCGCACCGGCATCGGCGTTTTCACCATGCGCGATATTGACGAGCGCGGCATGCGCACCGTCATGGAAGAGGCTCTCCGCCTGGCTGGGCGCGGCACCGCCGGTTATCACATCTCGCTCGACATGGACTGGGTCGACCCGGAAGACGCGCCCGGCGTAGGCACTCCCGTGCGCGGCGGAGCGACTTACCGCGAGGCTCACCTGGCCATGGAAATCATCGCCGACCACGGCCGCATGCTGAGCTTCGAGATTGTCGAAGTGAATCCGGTGATCGACGAGCACAACCAGACCGCCGACCTGGCGGTCGAACTGGCGCTGTCAGCCTTTGGGAAGAAGATTCTGTAGCGGTTCCGACGACTTCTTGGCCACGGATCGACACGGATTCACGCGGATCAAGGAACAAAGACAATTATCCGCGTAAATCCGTGCTAATCCGTGGCTAATATTTCTCTGGGCCACGCCGTACCAATCCTGCGATTGACGAGGAACTCGGCTCGCGTCCACACTGAGAGGTCATGAAAAAGCTTCGCGTCGGCATCCTGTTTGGCGGGCGCAGCGGCGAGCATGAAGTTTCCCTGCTCTCGGCCGCGTCGGTTCTTAACGCCATCGACAAAGAAAAATACGAGGTCGTTCCCATTGGCATCACCAAGGACGGCCGCTGGCTGACCGCCGAGCATGCCGAAAATCTGCTGCAGGGCAAGTTGATGCTCGAACCTCGGCATCTCCGCGCCGGCGATCCGGAGACCACGCCCGCGGCCGCGGTCCTGGCTCAGGGCGAGTCGGTCGTCGTGCCACCCGAGCCGGCGCATCACGAAAACGGCCTGATGCCCTTTCAGACCGATGCCGCTCATCTGCGGCGAGCGAGCGACCGCGCCATCAACGTGGACGTGATCTTTCCCGTGCTCCACGGCACGTTTGGCGAAGATGGCACCATCCAGGGCCTGCTCGAACTGGCTGACATCGCATACGTGGGAGCGGGCGTCTTGGGCTCGGCCGCGGGCATGGACAAGGACATCATGAAGTCGCTGTTTATCGCGGCGGGCATCCCCATCGTGAAGCACGTCACCATTCTGCGCAGCGATTGGGGACAGGATGCAAAGAAAGTTGAAAAGTTGGTCGGCAGCAAGCTGACGTACCCGGTATTCGTGAAGCCGGCGAATCTGGGATCGTCCGTCGGCATCAGCAAGGCGCATAACCGCAAGGAACTCGGCCCAGCCATCGAAGAAGCTGCAAAATTCGATCGCAAGATTGTCATTGAGCAGGGCGTGGGCGGCAAGAAAGAGAAGGCCCGCGAGGTCGAGTGCTCGGTGCTCGGGAACGACGATCCGGTGGCGTCGGTGCCCGGAGAGATTGTTCCAGTGAAGGAATTCTACGACTACAATGCGAAATATCTCGACGAGGGCTCAGAGCTGATTATTCCGGCGCGGCTGACCAAGGCGCAAACGAAGAAAGTTCAGGAGCTGGCCGTCGCCGCATTCAAGGCCGTGGATTGTTCCGGCCTGGCGCGAGTGGACTTCCTGATGGACCCCAAAACAAAGACAATCTACCTGAACGAGATCAACACCATGCCCGGATTCACTTCGATCAGCATGTATCCCAAGCTGTGGGCGGCGTCCGGGCTTGCGTACTCCGATTTGATTGACAAGCTGATCCAGCTTGGCCTGGAGCGCCACCAGGATAAAAAGAAGAATCAGTACAGCCGGTAGGCAATTGATGATTCTTGATTCTTGATTGGTGAATGAAAACCATTCACCACAGAGGTTGGAACGTACACAGACAAATCCATAAACCTCTGTGAACCTCTGTGTCCTCCGTGGTTAGGCTTCTATTGGCCCCCCGCCTTTTCCATGAACGCCGCCTGATCCGCCTTCATCTTCTTCAGGCCTTCCATCGGCAGGTACACCATGTGTCCCGATTCGTAAGTCGCGAACGAAATGTTGTCGCGATACTTCTGCGGCAGGTTCAAATGGTCAACCGTGTAGTTGGCCGCGAAATACGGCGTCGCCAGATCGTAATAGCCTTCCATCACCAGAATCTTCAGGTACGGATTCTTCACGATCGCCTGCCGCATCGCCGAAGCCGTGTCGGGAAATCCCCCGCCCGCCGATCCCCAGTCCCAGGTGTCATTGGGGCCTCGCGGCGCTCGCACGTTGTACGGCATGTCCACTTTGTATCCCAGTTCCGTGCGCAGGTAGTTGTTGAACACCGACGTAAACGGCGGCTGCGTAGCTGAGCCGGTGGGGTCGTAGAAGGGCGTATCGAGCAGGCCGTTGGGATCGGGACCGGTGTAGCGCCCATCGAGCCGGCCGACGCGCACTTTCCGATCAATCAGCAAATAATGCGTGAACTTCTGAACGTTTATGCGAAGGTTAGCCTCGTCGATCACTTCTTTGCTCAGGCCGGTGTAGCGCGCCAGTTGGTCAATCACTTTCTGCCGCTCCTCGGGCGTAAGCGCGTCGCCTTTGTCGAGGGCATGCTCGTATTCGGTCGCAGCCCACAGCTCCGCCTCTTGACGGGCGTGGCCCATATCTCCGGCGAGATCAGGCACGAGTTTGTGGTGATAGCCCGCGATCATGGTGAACGAAGGGACCAGAAAAATGTACGGCTGATCGTTGGTGAAGTTGTCTTCGAGCGTTTCGAAATTCAGCACGGTCGAAAGCAAGGTGATGCCGTTGAACGAGATGCCGCGATCGGCAAGATATCCCGCGATTCCAGCGGCGCGCGTGGTCCCGTAGCTTTCGCCCAGAATGAACAGCGGCGACGACCAGCGTTCGTTGCGGCTGATGTAGAGCCGGATAAATTCGCTGAACGCCTCGATGTCTCCCTTCATACCCCAGAATTTCTTCATCAGCTCGGCATCGGCGGCGCGGCTGAATCCGGTGCCAATCGCATCAATCAGCACGAGGTCGCTTTTGTCGAGCAGCGTGTAGGGATTGTCTTCGATGTAGTAGGGCGCCGGGGGCATAAAGCCATCCGTCTGCAGCACGACTTTGCGCGGACCCAGCGCTCCCATGTGCAGCCAGATCGAAGCCGATCCCGGCCCGCCGTTAAAGGCGAACGTGAGTGGCCGCTTGGCCGCCTCCTGGCCGTCGAGCGTGTAGGCGACGTAGAACATTTCCGCTTCCGTCTTGCCGTCCCCGCGCTTGATAGGCAGGCGCCCGGCCGTGGCCGTGTATTTCAGCGGTTTTCCGTCAACCGTGATCTGATGGTGAGTCACCACCGGTGCCGCTTCAGTCATGTCGTAGCGTTCTTCTTTATCTTTTTCCCTGTCAGCAGCGGTCTCGCGCGGCGCGGCCTTCTCCTCAGCCGGTGACTCCGGCTTGGCCGCAGTCTCCGCCGGTTTTTCACCGGACTGCACCGCCGCTGGTTTCTTTGCGGCTTGAGGCTTCGAGGAGTCCGGCTGTTGAGCGATGGAGGTGCTCACGAGGAACACCACGGCGATGAGCGTGCAGCAAATGGTTTTCATAGATTCGTTCCCGCGCATTTACTGAATTTTGCGAGTGCGAGGAATTGTACACCTCGGCGGCGAGGAGGAGCGTCTGGGACGCTGCCTACCCTTTGGCAGTGTCGGAATTTCCTTTTTGCCACCACAGAGTCACTGAGTCACGGAGAAAACCTCGAACCTGCAAGAACCAGAAGGGGTGGGGTTGCCAAGCAGTTGGGTTTCTCTGTGTCTCCGTGACTCCGTGGTGAAAAAACTGAATTCAGACACTGCCTACCTTTTGGTGCGGTTGACGCATCTCAATTTCCGCGCTTATCATCTTCGTTTGGCCTTTTCGGTCGGGACGCCTTCGGGAGGAGGCGTCCCAAGACTTTTATTGTGGCGGCTTGGGCCGATTGAAGTGACCTATGGACAAGAAGAAACTGGATGCCTTTAAGAAACGTCTGGAGACGCGCCAGCAGGAATTGCGCCGCATTGTGAATCGCACGCAGGCCGACGGCCGTTCGGCCGACGAAGACTCGACGCAGGATATCGCCGACCGCGCTGCCAGTTCCTACAACAAGGAATTCCTGTTCAGCCAGAGCAATAACGAACGGCAACTGCTGCAGATGGTGGAGAAGGCGCTGGCCCGCATCCGTGAGGGCAGCTTCGGCGAGTGTATCCACTGCGGCAAAGAGATTAACGCCAAGCGGCTGGAGGCCGTGCCCTGGACGCGTCACTGCATCGAATGCCAGGAAAAGGCGGAGAACGGAATGCTGGAGGAAGCTTCGCGGTAAGGGTGAATCGGCTGTGAACCGCGCCGCCGGGAAACCGGCGGCGTTCGTGTTTTAGCGGTATCGGAAACAATCATGTGGGGACAGCCGCCTAAGCCTGCCCTGAGCGAAGTCGAAGGGGCTGTCCGGTCGAGCGAAGCTCGACAGCGCAGTCCGTCCGAGCCACCCCTGGTTTTGACGCCTCGTTTTCCCGCCTGTTAAGCTATTAGTTTGTCCACTCATCGTTTACTACCCGAGGGAAGTCTGTGCGCGCAGAAACCCGCCATCAACTGAAGCAGGACGCATTTAGCCGTGTCACCATCGAGGCGGCCGAGAAGACGGCCCACTGGACGGTGGAACACCAAACCACCCTGATCATTGCCGGCATCGTAATCGCCCTCCTATTGGCCGTCGGTGTGGGCGGTTGGTATTACCTGAGTGTGCAGGACGAAAAGGCCAGCCTGGACCTTACCCAGGCCGTTCGTACCCTGGACACACCTCTGCGTCCTGCCGGCGCGCCCGAACAACCCGACTTTCCTACCTTCACTTCCGTCAAAGAGCGCACCGAGACCGCTCGGAAACAGCTGCAGGCGATTGTGGATAAGTATCCGCACACCCGCACCGCCAACATGGCTCATTACCTCCTGGGCGTAACTGCGGTCGATTTATCGGACAACGGCACGGCCGAGCGCAACTTCAAAGAGGTCGCTTCGGTGCGCAACCGTGACCTGGCCGCGGTCGCCAAACTTGCCCTGGCCTCGCTCTATGGGCAGACAAGCCGGACGAAGGATGCGGTCGCGCTCTACCAGGAGCTGATCAACAAGCCCACCAACTCCGTCAGCAAGGTGACGGCGCAGCTGCAATTGGCTGAGCTCTATCAGAATTCCAACCAACCCCTCGACGCCAAACGGATCTACGAACAGGTCAAGAAAGAGAATCCGGGCAACGAGGCCGGGCAGTTGGCCGCGCAGAAACTGGCGGATTTGAAGTAGGTCCAAGCGTCACTGTTTGGTAGCTTTTCAGTCCGCGTCGCATTACCTTCGTAAGACAATTCCGCGTCTTTTTGCTGAGTCCCTCGCCTGACTCAAGGAAAATCTAGGGGAGTCCATTTCTTTTCCTTGAGCGAGGACCCATGACGATCTGCCGGAATTGGCGCCAACTTCTAGTGGTCTCCCTTCTTGGCTTGTCTCCCGCAATTGCCTTCTGCCAGAACGATGCTTCCTCGCAGAGTCTGGGCGATGTTGCCCGCAAGCTGCGCAAGGACACGACGGACGAGGTCCGCATGACCGACGCGGATGCCAAGCGGCTCTTCGAGTCGGTGGACAAAATCGTTGACTTCGCCGCGGAAGATACCGGCATGCCGAAGCGCGCCGTCGTAAAACGCCGCATGGTCAGCAAGGCGGACGTTGAGAAGTACGCCCGCGGCCGGCTGGCTAAGGAGGAATTCACGCAACGCTTCGCCCAGGGAGAACTGAGCATGAAAAAGCTCGGCTTCCTGCCACGCGATTTTAATCTGCCCGAGTTTCTGGTGAAATCCACGGGGCAAGGGGTCGCCGCTTACTACGATAACGAAACCAAGACCATCTCTTTGCTGAATTGGGTTCCGTTCGACCGGCAGGAGCCCATCCTTGCCCACGAACTCACTCATGCATTGCAGGATCAGAACTTCGACCTGCGGAAGTGGATGCAGGCCCCTCTGAAGCCGGCGGGAAAAGGCCCCCATGACGTCGACAACGACGACGGCGCGACCGCCCGCAGAGCGGTGGTGGAAGGCCAGGCCATGGTGGTCTATGTGGATTACGTCCTGGCGCCCCTGGGACGCAATCTGATCGATACGCCTGATCTGCTCTACTCGATGGAAGAGCCGGCAGTAAAAGCCGTCGCCGACTCCCAGATGTTGCACGATGCGCCCATGATTCTGCGCGAGTCCGGATCGTTCGCTTATAACGAAGGCCTGATCTTTGAAGGCGAACTGCTGCACAAAGGCGGCAAGGAAATGGCCTTTGCCGGGGCTTTCGCCCGTCCGCCGCGCAATTCCCACGAAATCCTGCAGCCCGACGCCTACATCAATGATGAGAAGCTGCCGCCGGTGGGCATGCCCGACTTGAAGAAGCTATTGGGCGGCCAGTACGACGTGTATGACTCCGGCGGGATGGGCCAGTTGGACGTGCGCGCGCTGCTGAAACAGTTCGGCGAACGCAGGATTGCCGACGAACTTTCCTCCGCCTGGCAGGGCGGGGCGTACGTAACGTACCATCGCACCGACAAAGTGGTCGCGAATTCTTCCCCGACCACGGCTGACCTGGCTCTGCTGTATGTTTCGCGATGGAAAACACCTCAGGCTGCCGAGCGCTTCGCGCGTTTTTACGCCAGCGCGGTCTCCCAGCGTTATAACAGCGCCACGGCTGAAGCCGCACCCGCCTGCTCCGGGTCAAACTGCCCGGTTTCGAGCGCCCAGGTCATGACCGAGGAGGGCCCGGTTATTGTTGAGCATTGGGGCGACAACAGCGTGATCGTCTCTGAAAGTTTCGACGCTTCCACCGCCGCTCTGGTGCACCGCGCTGTGCGGGAGGAAGCCGCCGGCACGCGCGCCCAGATTTTTCCGCAGGGCGAGATTGGGCTGCGGCTCTACGCCATGCCGGCTTTTCGCGAATTCGTCGAGCGTCTCGGTGTGGAGATCGAGCAGGCGATGATCCTGACCCCAGCCCGCTAGTATCCTGTCGCAAAGAGAGCGTTACCGCAGGCGATGTAGGGGCGGACGCATTCGTCCGCCCCGCCGAGCACAGCGAGGCGCACCCTCGCCATGGTTCGCCGCTAACGTTTTCACTGCGACAGTCCGCTAGTGTCCTGAGCCGGAAATCCTTCGCATAATCGCCTCGTATCAGGGCCCGGCTTCAGCCTTTAGCCTGCCCTGAGCGACCCCGAGGATAACCAGGGGGAGTTGAAGGGTGCCGGTAGGGGCAAAAATAACCCCGGCTTTAGCCGCTGAGGTCTCCGCCAGCCATTTCCCTTTTCCCACCGGTTGAGTACCATGTTGTCCGGCTTTCAAACCCCACAACTGGACCAACATGGCCGACCTTACGCTCCGCGTTAACGGTAGTGAAAAGAAGGTCGACGTCTCTCCCGAGACGCCGCTTCTCTGGGTGTTGCGCGACACCCTCGAACTTACCGGAACCAAATTTGGCTGCGGCGCCGGACTGTGCGGCGCCTGCACCGTCCACGTTGACGGCGACGCCATTCGCTCCTGCTCGACTCCTGTCTCACAAGTAGCAGGTAAGAGCATCACGACGATCGAAGGGCTCTCCGTCAATGGATTGCACGTTTTGCAGGCGGCCTGGATCGCGGAAGAAGTCCCGCAGTGCGGCTACTGCCAGACGGGACAGATCATGTCGGCCGTGGCTCTACTGGCGAAAACGCCGCACCCGACCGACGAGCAGATCACCCAGGCCATGAACGGCAACCTCTGCCGTTGTGGAACCTATGAGCGGATTCGCAAGGCGATTCACCGCGCTGCCGCCGGCGGAGGTGCGCGATGAGCCCGCTTTCCCGCCGCGAATTTGTCGCCGTCGGCGCCGCTGCCGGCGCCGGACTCGTGATCGGCTTCTACCTGCCGCACGGTGCCGGATCGAACAGAGACTCCTTCTCCCCCAACGCCTACCTGCGCATCACCCCCGACAACAAAGTCACCATCGTCGTCGCGCGTTCCGAGATGGGCCAGGGGGTTCGCACTGCGCTGCCCATGATTCTGGCCGAGGAACTCGAAGCCGATTGGAAGCAGATCGAAATCGAACAGGCTGGAGCCAGCACCCTGTTCGGCGATCAGACCACGGGGGGAAGCGCCAGCATCCACACTTGCTGGGACCCGATGCGCAAGGCCGGAGCCGCGGCGCGCGAAATGCTGATTTCGGCCGCGGCATTGACCTGGGGCGTTCCACGATCGGCCTGCACCGCTGAGAACGGGCGCATCCAGCACGCCACCTCCAGCCGCAGCGCGAGCTATGGAGAACTGGCCGGCAAAGCCGCAACCCTGCCCATTCCCACCGACCCGCCGCTGAAACAATCCAAAGACTACAAGCTCGTCGGCCAGCGGCTGCCGCGCCTGGATTCGCCCGCCAAAGTAAAAGGCGAGGCAGTCTTCGGCATTGACGTCCGCGTGCCCGGGATGAAGCTCGCCGTGCTCTCGCGCTGCCCGACCATCGGTGGAAAAGTCTCGGGCTTTGACGATAAAGACTCGAAAAAGATCTCCGGAGTCAGTTATGTCGGCAAGGTCGGCGAGTCCGCCGTCGCCGTAGTCGCCGGCAGCGCCTGGGCCGCGATGGAAGGCCGCCGCGTGTTGAACGTCACCTGGGATGATGGTCCGAACAAAGATCTGAACACTGCCGCCGTCATCACGTCGTTGAGGCAGGCCGCGTCCAGGAAAGCCGCGAGCATTTACCTGGCAGGCGATCCCGCCAGGACCTCCGGACGCCACATTTCCGCCGAATACGAATTGCCCTTTATGGCTCACGCACCGATGGAGCCGGGCAACTGCACCGCACACTATCAAGGCTCCAAATGTGAACTGTGGGCGCCCACGCAAGTGCCGCAGGATTGTCGCGACGCAGTAGCGCAAGCCGTCGGGCTCGATCCCGACCAGGTCAAAGTCAACGTTACCCTGATGGGAGGCGGCTTTGGCCGCCGCCTCGAACACGACTATGCGGTGGAAGCCGCGCTCGTGTCGAAGGCGATCAACGCGCCGGTGAAAGTCCTCTGGACGCGCGAAGATGATATGCGCTTCTCGACTTACCGCCCGGCGAGTTTCCATCAACTCAGCGCCACGCTCGATGGCTCCGGATTCCCCATCGCGCTCACCCATCGTATCGTCGCGCCCTCGATCAGCGGCCAGAAAGGTCAGCCAGGGCCGAACAACCTGGACCCCGATCTGCCGGACGAGGCCGGCCCAGTCTACGGAATCCCTAACTACTCGATCGAATACGTCATGACCGAAACTCCCGTCCCGCTGGGCTGGATGCGTTCGGTCTACGCACTGCAGGCGGCGTTCGCGCTGGAGAGTTTCATTGACGAACTGGCGGTCGCGGCCGGCAGGGATCCGCTCGAATACCGGCTTCACCTGCTGGCCAAGGATCAGGACCTGCAGTTTTTCACCACGACCTGGCACACTGCCCGCATGCGTGGCGTATTGCAGACGATTGCCGAAAAAGCGGGATGGGACAAACCTCTGCCCGCCGGGCGCTACCGCGGAGCGGCTTGCTTTGGCTGCTTCGATTCGTACATGGCCGAAGTCGTCGAGATCAGCATGGAAAACGGCCAGCCTCGCGTGCATCGGGTGGTGGCGGTCGTGGACTGCGGACAAGTCGTCAATCCCAGCATTCTGGAGCAGCAGATTCAAGGTGGAATTGTCTACGCGCTGGCCAACGCCCTGCGAGCCAGGATTACGATCAAGAACGGCGGCGTAGTAGAGGGCAACTTCGACGATTATGCCCCGCTGCGCATGGACGAAACGCCCGCGGTTGAGGTCTACGCTGTTCCCAGCGCCGAGGCTCCCACCGGAATCGGTGAGCCGTCCGTTCCGCCGCTCGCTCCGGCGCTGTGCAACGCGATTTACGCGGCGACGAAAAAAAGAATTCGATCGTTGCCGATTCTCGGATGATCCCCAAAACGTCGCGTTTTCTTCGCGCCCTTTGCGCTGGCTTCGCGTGCTTTGCGGTTCAGGTTGTTCACACCTAATTCGCATGACAAGGCGGCCGCAAAAAAGACAAAAGCTGGTCTAAATCGAAACTCCGCGGTGAGTGCCGCCAGGAAGGTGCTTATGAAACGCCTGTCTCTTATTCTTCTGCTTTCTTCATTGCTGTCCTTGCTCGCAACTGCAAGCGGGGGACAATCCGGAGCGCAGCTTGCTTCCTCCGTTCCGGCCTCACGCCTCGCTCACCTTCGCCGTGGCATCAACCTCAGCGAGTGGTTTGCGCAGGTTTACGATCCCAAGGGATACACCAAAGAACATTTCCAGACCTGGACCACCTCGGCTGACATCGCGCTGATCAAGTCTGCCGGCTTCGACCACGTGCGGCTCAGCGTGAATCCACAGCCGATGATGGAGGCGGGCGAGCGCCGCGACGGCGCCGCCGAATATTTCGGTTACCTCGACGCAGCGGTCAAGATGATTCTCGATGCCGGTCTCGCGGTCGAACTCGACATGCATCCCGAGTCCGGCTTCAAAGCTCGCCTGGCCAAGGAAGACGATGCGGTCGAACGTTTCGCCGATTTCTGGCGCATGGTGGCGCGGCACTATTCCTCATGGGATCCGGAGCGCCTCTTCTTTGAGATCCTGAATGAGCCGGAGTTTCAAGACCCGTATCGCTGGTATGGCGTGGAGGCCAAGCTGGCCGCAGCGATCCGGCAGGCCGCACCTGCGCACACAATTCTCGCGCCCGGGGCGCACTGGGACGACGATGACGACATGATCTTCCTCGAGCCCTTGCGCGATCCCAACGTGATCTACGTTTTTCATTTCTACGAGCCGCACATCTTTACCCATCAGGGCGCAACCTGGGGAGACTACTACTGGCACTGGCTCAAGGGGCTGCATTATCCCTCCCAGGCGGAAAATGCTGCCCAGGTCGCGACTCTGGTTCCCGAGGCGCTCGACCGTTTGTATGTGATCCGCTACGGCCAGGATCACTGGGACGAGTCGCGCATCGAAGCCGAGATCAACCAGGCCGCCCAGTGGGCAACGCACAACGGCGTGCCGCTGGTGTGCAATGAATTCGGCGTCTACCGGAATTTTTCGGAACCGCAGGACCGCGCCCGGTGGATCACGGACGTGCGAACGTCTTTCGAGCGCCACAATATCGGCTGGGCCATGTGGGACTACTCCGGCGACTTCGGTGTGGCGGCGAAAAAAGACGGCAAGGCCGCGCTCGATGAAGTCACAGTGCGAGCCCTGGGCTTGAATATGCCTGTGGGTCAGCGCTAGCCGCCCACGCAATCACGGCAGAACTCGATGGCCTGGAAATGCCCGCGGCGAAGTCGTGCCCAGCCGTCAGCTTGAAGATCTTGATGTTGTTCCCGAACGCGCGGAAAGGCAGGTCGTGAAACTGCGGGATCTCGCTGCGCAATCGCGCGGGCAGATCTGCTCCCCATCCGGCTTGAAAAATCCAGATCGGCTCGCCTGGTTTCAGGCCGCAGGTCTCGGCCAGATTTCTTTCCAGGCCGAGAAAAACTTCTGGCGTGAAGTTCGTAGCCGTTGTTCGTTTGGTGGAGACGACGCGATATCCGCCGCAAGAAAATCTTTCGAACTCCGCGCCGAGGTCCTGCACCGAGATCGGCTTCTCGTCGCACAGATAATGACCCAGGACAAGGCCACTCTCGAAGTCGGTGAAAATCACCCCTCCCGGAGCCACATTCTCTCGTAGAAATGTCATCGCCTCGGTCATTCGCTCCCGGCTCTGATCGGCACGCGTCATGTAGGGCTGGTGCTGCTTGCCGAAGACCGCACAGGTCACAACGATCAGCAGCGCCAGCGCCACGCCGCGCGTCCAGCGCTCAGCTGCGATTCGGGCAGTGGTAAGACTCACGCCGGCTACCGCCGCAATGATCAAATAGGCAGTGTGCCTTGTCCCTCCGTAGGGATACACATGGGCCAAGCTTGCGCCGCAAGCCAGCGCGAATAAGAGCGCCAGAAAAAAGGCCAGTTGCCGCGAAGCATTCCTCGTCTCCGCCGGCGCCCGCCACAGCAAGCCCAGACCAGCCAGAAACAGCAACCCGGCGACGTCGCCCACTGCAAGCTGGCCAAACACAAACTGAAAGACTCCAAAGCTGTGGCCGAGAATAAACAGCAGTGGGTTATCGCGTCCCGCCTCGAAGTAGGAGCGGCGCAGGTAGAACTCGCTCATCCAGCCTTGCAGCACGGTCCGCGACTCCCCGTGCCCCAGGTGCGAGAGATGGGTTTTGTAAAAGAACGCCAGCAACGCCAGTGCTCCAAGTTGCCCCGCGACCCAGACCGCAACGGTGCTTCTCGAGGGTGCCCGCGCCGGCTCGTGCCAGAAGATCTTCAGCACGGCGTACAGACCCATCCCCACGACGAAGAACAGGGCCGAGTAGTGCGACAGCATCGCAAGGTAGATGCACACCGCCGACGACATCATCAGCCAGGAAGAGTTCTCCCTCAGCGCCCGCTCCAGGAAATAGAGCGCACCAGCCAGGAATGCCAACAACAGCGCATACTGCCGCACCTCCGCCGATAACCGAACCACGGGCGGCAGGAAGGCAACCAGAATCAGGCCAATGAGGCCGGAAAGGCGGCTCATCACCTGCGTCAGCCACCGGAAGAACAGCCAGCAGAAAGCCGTCCCCGCAACGACGGATGGCAGGCGCAGCCAAAGCTCCGACGTGCCGATCCCGCGCACAAAATACAAGACCCAATAGAGCAGTAGAGGATGCGACTCGGTCAGGCTGGCGCGGTAGACCGCTGCCAGCGAAGCCTGATTCGCGATGCCAAAGTGCAAGGCCTCATCGGCATTGAGAAAGGTTCCCGAGGCAGCCCACAACCGCGCCAGAAATCCGGCCACGATCACCACCATCGCGATCACGGTGGCGCGGTCCCCGCACCATTTCTCGGCGGAGTCTTTGATCGGCACGTAGGCCGGCGGCGTAGTCATTTCTGGTTAGGATCTGAACTCCAGCCATTTTACGGCCTCGGACGCGGTAGAATTCCGGCGCGGCTCACAATGCGCCCAGCCACTTCACGGGCAGGCGAGCCGCCAGCGCGTTGGCCAGACGTTCGTCGGCCGTGATCAGTTCGCTCCTGGATTCCATGGCTAGTGCAACGTATAGGCTGTCGTAGACCGTGCGGCCATGGCTTAAGGCTAACTCCAAGGCTTCGCGCACGAGATCCAAAGAAGAAGCGGTCACTATGCCGAGGTCGCGCACAAATGACATTGCTGACGCTGCGCTCTCCGCCGAAATCTCCCCTCTTCGGACCGCCTTCCACAGCGCGTTTGCCAATTCTGCCCAAAACAGATCGGGCACCAGAAACCGCGTTTCATCGCGGCGGCAGGAAGCCAGCAATTCTTCCGCTTGCGCGACAAACTCCTCTCGCGGAGAAGGGAGGCACCACTTCACCGCAACGCTGGCGTCAACGACGACGCGCGTCACCTTTCGCGATCCTCACGGATCATTTCCTCAGCCGAGGGGAAGGGGCCGGGGCTGAGAGGCGGCGTCGCTCGAAGCCGGGCCAGACCTTCAAAAGCCTTGCGCCGCCGCTTCAGTTCTTCCTCAGTCGGAATATTCTGCTCCAAGAGCGAGATTACCTCCGCCGCAATCGACTTGCGGTTGGCTTGGGCCCGCTTGCGCAGGGCTTTGTAGATCTCGTCTGGAACGTTTTCCACATAAAGTGTAGCCATAGGTATTCCCTAGGAAGAGTCTAGCATATGCCAAGGCAAATAGGCCACACTTTTCTTGACACTTCCGCCTCCCGCCCTTTATCTTAAGTCTTGCTCCTTGCGGTACTTACGCCTCTTGGCGTGCTCCGCGGGCCGGTCCGGCACGATTGCCGCGGAGGTTTCTCGGATGTTCCTCGACATCAAAGAACTGGAACGTCATCCTCTCGATTTTGAGGAGGAGTTACAGCCCGATGTCATTGACTTGGGCGACGAAGTCCGGCAGCGCACGCCGCTCAAGACCGCCGGGCGCGCCGAACTGGTCGAGGAACATCATGGCAAGCATAAGATAATTAAAGACATACGCCTGCGCGGGCGGTTGTCGGCCGGCCTCGAAATGCAGTGCGCACGCTGCCTGGAGCCGGTGCCACAGGAAGTCGCCCGCGACTTTGAGTTGCTTTATCGGCCCCTCGGCGCCGACGCTGGTCGCGATGAGCTTTCCGTAACCGACGCGGAAGCCGAGATCGGCTATTATCAGGGCGAAGGCATTCTGCTTGAAGATGTGTTGCGCGAGCAGGTGTTGCTGGCACTCCCCTTGAAGGTCACCTGCCGCGAAGACTGCAAGGGCTTGTGCCCGCATTGCGGCAAGAATCTGAACCAGGAACAATGTTCCTGCGTGGTTGCAGCGGACGACCCGCGCTGGGCGGCGTTGAAAGAGATTCGCAGCAAGTTGGAGCACTAGAAGCTGTCAGCTATCAGCGGGTGCCCCGTCCTTGTCGCGTTTCTTGGCGACAGGGCGGGGGTTTTGACTGAGTGCCGGCTGCTCTACAGAAGTTATCGAGAAGAACAAAGTTGGCGGCTGGCCCAAAGGCCCCGCGAGAGGAACTCACACCCATGCCTAATCCGAAACGGCGACACTCCCAGAAGCGCACCTCCACCCGGCGGGCGCATGACGCACTCAAAGGCCATTCACTTTCTGAATGCCCCAACTGTCACGAGAAAAAAATGCCTCACCGCGCCTGCCCCAAGTGCGGGTACTATAAGGGACGCGAAGTCCTCGATGTCGAGGAAGCCAGCTAACCGACACACACCATGCCTAGCGTGATCGCGCTGGATGCGATGGGTTCGGACCGCGCGCCCAAGCCTGAGGTCGAGGGCGCGATACTGGCGGCGCGCCAGTATGGCGTGCGCGTGCTGCTGGTCGGCTCCGAAACCACGATCAAGATGGAACTGGACCGCCACGGTGCAGCCAGAAGACTGCCCATCGAAATCATCCATGCCAGCGAAGTCATCACCATGGATGACAAGGTGGAGGCCATTCGCGCCAAGCGCGATTCCTCCATGCGCGTGGGCCTGCGCCTGGCGCGCGAAGGCCAAGCCTCGGGCTTTGTCACGGCCGGCAACACCGGCGCCGCCATGGCTACCGCGAAAGTTGTGCTGGGTGCGGTTCCCGGCGTCGATCGCCCCGCGCTGGTGGCAGTCTTCCCCACGGCCCCGGGGACGCCCGCCATACTGCTCGATGTCGGCGCCAATGTGGACTGCAAGCCGCAAAATCTGGAACAGTTCGCCGTGATGGGTGACGTCTATTTTCGCGCAATGTTCGGCAATCGGCCCGGAACAACCGAGCCGCGCGTCGGATTGCTCTCCATCGGCGAAGAAGAAACCAAGGGGAACGAGTTGACCCGCGAGGCCTTTCAGTTGCTGAAGCAGCTTCCCCTGAATTTCGTGGGCAACGTGGAAGGCCGCGATCTGTACAACGGGAACGTTGACGTCATCGTCGCCGACGGTTTTGTCGGCAACGTGGCACTGAAGATTTCCGAAGGAGTGGCCAATCTGGTTCGCACCGCCTTGAAAGAATCACTAAAGGCGACCATCACGCGGCAGGTCGGCGCGCTGCTCTCGCGCAGCGCCTTCACCGATTTCAAGAAGCGCCTCGATCACACTGAATATGGCGGTGCGCCACTGTTGGGCGTAAAGGGTGTCTGCATCATCACCCACGGTTCTTCCAACGCCAATGCCATGAAGAATGCGGTGCGCGTGGCCGCCGAGTTCGCCGAGCGCGGCGTCAATCAATTGATCGAGAACGGCCTGGCAGCATTGCGGCCCGTGCCGGCTGTAATTGGGTAATCGGGTAAATTTTGTAATTGAGTAATTTGGTAATTGGGTAATTGAGTAATTTGGTAATTGGGTAATTGAGTAATTGGGTAATTGAAAACCCACAAGCGCCGCTCTTGAAAATTACACAATTACCCAATTTCCCAATTACTCAATCCCTTCATGCCTGAAAACACCATCGCACTTCTCTTCCCTGGCCAGGGTTCCCAGGCCGTCGGCATGGGCAAAGACCTGGCCGAAAAATATCCCGTGGCCCGCCAGACTTTCGAAGAAGCGAACGACGCTCTCGGCTACCAGCTCTCGAAACTCTGTTTCGAGGGCCCAGAGGACGTCCTCCGTCTGACCGAAATCACGCAGCCGGCGATTCTTACCGCGTCCGTTGCCGCACTCCGAGTGCTCGAGACCCACATTCCCAGGCCCAGCTTCGTCGCCGGCCACAGCCTCGGCGAATATTCCGCGCACGTCGCCTCCGGCACCATCGCCTTTGCCGACGCCGTCCGCACCGTCCGCAACCGCGGCAAATACATGCAGGAGGCCGTGCCGGTGGGCGTGGGCGCGATGGCTGCGATTCTCGGCATGGACCTCGAAAAAGTAACCGCCGTCTGCCAGGACGCAGCCCAGGGTGAGGTCTGCCAACCCGCCAACATCAACTCGCCCGAGCAGATCGTCATCTCCGGCAATACCGCGGCGGTGGAGCGCGCCGCCAAGCTTGCCGATGAGCGCGGCGCCAAGAAGGCCAAGCTGCTGCCGGTCAGCGCTCCCTTCCATTGTTCGCTGATGAAGCCGGCCCAGGACCGGCTCGAAGCCGATCTCAACACGCTGCGCATGCAGAAGCCGGTCTATCCCGTCGCTTGCAACGTCGACGCCGTGCTGGTCACCGACGAACTGCGCGCCTGCGACACGCTCGTGCGGCAGGTCACCGGATCCGTGAAGTGGGAGCAATGCGTGCGCCTGCTGATCGAAAAAGGCGTTCAGACGTTCATCGAAGTGGGGCCGGGAAAAGTTCTCTGGGGATTGATGCGCCAGATCGACCGCTCGAAGACCTGCCTGACGGTCGGAGACGAGACAACACTGGCGAAAACGCTGGAGTCGCTGGGGAAAGCAGCATAGAGGATGTCTAACTCGTTTCTTGGACAGGCATGACTCGGGAAGGGCACGAGTTTACTCGTGCCGTCAAGCGTGACTATTAGTTAGGGGCTTTAGCCCCTGAGGGTCTCCGCACGCCGCTCAGTGAAACATCAGTTCACACGGAGGATAGCTCATGGTGCGATCCGATTTTTCCACCCACACTTGCGCGTGTTCGGCGCGGTCGTTCACCACCACATCCACGACGATTCCACTGCCGCCGCCCGGGCAAGTGCTCGCGCCATACACTTTCTGGGTCTTGATGAGTCCCCACTCTCCGCCTGGCCCCCAGTCGCGATAGAAATCGCCGAACGGATATTTCGGATGCCGCTCCGGATGCTGCCGCCAGTCCGGATCCCGCATCCAGATGCCATAGGCCGTGTTGTAATCCTGTTTTTGTAGCGCGTCGAAGAAGTGCCCGGCAACGAGCTTTTCAGGCAAAAAACGGTTCCACCAGACGATGAAAGCGACAATCAAGACGGCCACGACTGCCGCAATGATCCACCTCTTCCGTTTTCGCTCTTTGGCGACGTCGATCTCTTTGGCGTCTAGGAGTGTCATGCCTTTCTAGCATAATGGACACGGCAGCCAATGCAAAGGTTCCCAAGCCAGATTGAGCAAATTGTGTAATTGAACAAATTGAGCAATTTTGGTGGAGCAGCCGGTCGCGTGGGCTTTTCAATTACCCAATTGCAAAATTACTCAATTACTCAATTACTCAATGCCTCACAGGGTCCTTTTGAACAGCGGAATCGCGATCCCCAGCGTGGCCGCGGCGAAAAGTCCCAGGAACAGCATGTCTCCCCAGACGGCGGCGAGGGTCGTCTCCTTCAGCAGCAGGCACTTGAACCCGTCCACCGCATAAGTAAACGGATCCACTCTCGCAATCGCCCGCAGCCACGGCGGAAACGCCTGGATGGGATAGACCGAACCGCTGGGAAAAAACAACAGCGTGTTGAGGATGCCGAACATAGCGCGCGGCACCAGCGGGTCTTCAATGCGTACCATCAGCAGAAACATCATGGTGTTGAAAGCCAGCGAAGTCAGCACGATCATGATCAGCAGGCCGACCACCGTCGTGGGATTGAAAATTGTTCCCACGCCCGCCAGCAGCGACCCGATCCCCACGATGACCACGCCCGTCATCACCGCCTTGATCGCCCCGGCCAGATTCAGCCCCAGCACCAGTTCGAGCTTGGTGATGGGCGTGACCAGGTAGCCCTCGTGCACCCCGCGCGCCTTGTCGTCGATGTAGAGCATGCCGCCGCCAATCATCACCGACACGAACATGGCCAGCGCCAGCGACCCCGGCAGCAGGTACTTCATGTACTCGATGTACGGATAAAGTTCGACAATATCCAGCGCGGTCTGCTGCAAAATCCGTGGCGACACCGTCGGCTGGTTGAGGTTATTGGTCAGATCGGTCAGTTCCGATTCAACCGCTGAGCTCATGAAATTGTCGCTGTTATCCACCACCAGCGCGATGCGCGGATGATTCTCTTCGTACACGCGCCGCGAGAACTGCGGCGGGATGATGACCGCGCCCTGCAGCCTGCCGTCACGCACGTCTTCCATGGCCTGCCTGTCGCTGTCGTAAGGGATCGGCGTGAAGGTGCGAATATTCGCCCGCACCGCGTCAAACGCCTCCCGCACTCGCAGCGCCTGCGGGCCGCCATCCTGGTCTACTATGGCGATTTTGGCGTCGTGAATCTTGCCGCCGAAGGCGTTGCCCAGAACGATCAACTGCACCAGGGGAAAGATCATCGAAGCCAGCATCAGCGTCGGCGAGCGGAAGAATTTGCGCATTTCGCGCTCGACAATGGCCATCATTCGATTCATAGGCTAGTCCTGAGTCCCGAGCCCCGAGTCCTGAGCCCGCTCGCGCTCCTTCAGAGAGTTAATCAAGCCGCTCAATATGCGCCCCAGTTCGTCGAGTTGCTGAGTCAACTTTGTTGTTGTTGTGGCGGGCAAATACTGGCGCTGTTGTGCAATCAGGACCTGCGTTTCGATCTCCGCCAGAGACCCGCGGGCGTGGCGCAGAAATCTCACAAAATCGCGGTTAGAATAGTGAGCCTTTCCCTCGGCAATGTTGCTGGGAACCGAAACGGCCGCACGACGGATCTGGCTGACAAGCCCGAACTGCTCATGCGGCGGAAATCCTTCCGTCGCATCGTAGATCGCCGTCACCAGCCCCATCCCTTTCTGCCACGCAATTAAGTCTTTGTAACTGCTCTGACTTGGACTGGACCCCTCGGCTGAGACAATCAGTTAAGCGACATTTCGCCGTTCGCTGCAAAAGCATTGTGCAGCGAGATTGATGATTGGCAGTATAGCTCCGGCTGGCGAAGCGGAAGCGGGC
>Ga0187872_10000075_pt1 | contig 110757 bp, 99 predicted proteins | sample June2016WEW_16_4_FD_132973 | JGI IMG/M metagenome (GOLD analysis project Ga0187872, IMG submission 132973) | Peatland microbial communities from SPRUCE experiment site at the Marcell Experimental Forest, Minnesota, USA - June2016WEW_16_40 | ecosystem: Environmental > Terrestrial > Soil >... | reverse complement strand
GTACATGGTAGTCGGATTGCCGCTCTTATCGCGCATGACGAACCCTTCGCGCATGCCCAGAGTCCTCGTGTAAAAGTCGACCGACTCCTGGAGGTTCTTGACGTAGATCCCGACGTGGTTCACGCGAACCCCTATGCCCTTATCCTGTTGGGCTTCAATCGATTTGATCGTAACCATCCCCAGAAGGAGTCCGGCGGCAAATAAAACCGATCCACGAATCCAACGACGCATAATGATTCTCCTCGGCTTGGGTCTTGTAGTCCGGCAGAAAATTGCCGGTTAATGACCAGCCAGTATATCGCAGGAGCGTGAGAGCCCTGAATCGTGGGTGGCCGCAGGTCAAGGTGTTGAACGTTATCGAGCGCTGCCGAACGGCTGCTCTCGTGAGTCAAGAAGAAGCCCGGAGCCACCGCTAACGGCTCGTTGCGGTTATCGTCCGGCGATCAATCAGCCGTTGTAAACAAGTCCAAGGCCGGCTTTGACCGTCCACGGTGTTTACTGCGTGTGATCCGATAAACGGAATTACTTTTCGGATGCGTAGACATCGCCCGCAGCGGGTACCACTTCCGCAGTGCCTTCGATCACCCGCACCCGCTCTTGCACTTGCTTCCGTGTCGCCTCGGCTAACGCGGGGTCGTTGCCAGTAGCCTGTAGAATCCACTGATGCGCCAGCGCTTCTAGTTGCTCGACCGTGAGCTTGTCCGGATCGAAATCCCACGCTAGCGCAGTTCGATCGGTAAACATCCCACGGTGTTTGCCAATCAATTCCTCGCAACGAGCAGCCGCCGAAATCTGTCCGAGTTCTTCGGCCTTTCTGCTCAATACGTCCAACCGGTTCAGAACCCGCTTCTGATCGAACGCTACTTCTTCCGCTGAGGACTGAGCGGCAAGCGACTGGAGCTCGTTTACCCTTTCTCGAACATCAGTACGTTTGAGTAAATTGTTAGCAGACTGCGGCGCGCCGGCTTTGCTGTAGCCGAGAGATGTGTATGCTTCGGTTGGTTTTATGCCGCTGGCGACGAGTTGAGAAAATTTCTCATGTCGCGGGTTGCGTAAAACTTGCATTTGCTACTTCCGATGATGGGGCACGCGGGACCGTCAGTCAAGATATTCGCGGAAGGAGTGTGGTTGAAGCATCAGGTTCTCAGAGACCCGTAAGGTTTGCCGTCAGAAATAGACGTTATTGCTGTGATTTCGTCTGGTGGCTTGGTTCTCAGTAGCACGATGAAATCCTGCGTGTCTTGGAGGCCCATGATGTACGGAAAGATTTACGGAAGGAAGGGCGCTACCCACGATTACCAAGCGAATTTTAGGAGTGCTCAGGGTGACTCAGCCGAGGCGTCATCACCCTGGATTTAAAGCACTATGTATCAATGATGAGCAATGTCGAATAACTCACCCTGATAACTTGGGCGCAGGGGGTCGGGCGTTCAAATCGCCCCGCCCCGACCAATAGAATCAAGTTGATGTGGCCTGCTTCGGCTCTAGGCCATTAATGGGGGCAGCCTTTGCCTTCTGACCGACCTTAAGAACACATTACCCTAACTCGCAATCTGTAGTTTGGAAGTTGCGAAAGCCGTAGGCTTGGCGCTGAAGGACTTCCATCTTGGTATGGAAACCTTCGGTAATTCCGTCGTTGCGGGTGAAGCGCCACATGGCGGCGATCTCGTGGGACCAGGAGGCCAGAGTCTGGCCGAGCGCGACCAGGGGAGCGAACCCGGCCTGACGTAATTGATCGATAGCACGCAGCAGGCGAGGGATGAGGGTTTCGCACTGCTTACAGGTGCGATGCTTTTTCAGGAGCAAGTAGCACAGTTTCTGTTTGAAGCGGTAAATCAGGTCCAGCGCTGGACGATCCGCCAGGTAGGTGGCCAGCTTTTTAGTTTGAGCGGGCTGGAGATGGTGCCGATGGCGGCGCATCAGAGACAACAGTCCGCGATTCTTCGATCCGGCCGCATCCAGATCCCGCCAGCAGTTCAGAAAGTGATGGTTGATCAGCCGGATGACGTGGAAGCGGTCAGCGACGATCCGAGCATTGGGAAAGTGCTTGCGGACGATCGCACGATACACCGACGCTAGGTCCATACAGACTACACGGACTAACCCCTTTCCTTCTAAAGAAAGAAAATAAGCTTCCAGCGACGCCTCACTCCGCCCCAGCACGACATCGTAAACCGAGTGGTTTTTCAAGTCGCACAGCGTGGTGGCGTAGCCCTGCTTTCGCGAGAAGAAATGTTCGTCAATGCCCAACACTGCCGGACAGCACGAACGTTGACGCTCGCTGCCGCGCAACTGGCAGGTAACCACGAGTTCCTCTTGTGAATAATATATAGGTGTGCCAGAATCTCCCACGGAGGTATGTCGATGAGGCCTCTTCTCTGTATCGCAATCGCGTGCGTGGTATGGTTGGCAGGCTTGCCGGCGCTCGCGCATCATTCGGGCGCCGCGGAATTCGACTCCACCAAGAAGATCGACTTGACCGGCGTGGTAACAAAAGTGGAATGGACCAATCCGCACGCCCACTTCTATATGGACGTGAAAGACTCGAGCGGCAACGTTGCCAATTGGAATCTGGAACTTGCCAGCCCGAACGTGTTGATTCGGAATGGTTGGAAACGAAACTCCATCAAGCCGGGCGACATGGTCAGCGTGACTGGGGTTCGGGCCAAGGATAGTCCAAATTTCGGCAGCGCGGCGGTGATAACCTTTCCGGACGGACACAAATTGACTTTCTTGGCCGCGGAAGACCCTGCAAAATGAGGCACCAAGAATGGCGGCAGCAAGGAGCACGAACATGAGCAAGCGAATCGCGATTGGTATCGTGAGCGGGGCACTATTGGCGGTCTTCTCCCTTCTGGCTCAGGAAACTCCAGCGGCGGGTCAAAACGATTCCAAGGTGAAAATTGGAACCGTCGGACTGTATCGAAATCAGCAGTTGGCGCCGAGCGGGCCGGCAGGTAAGCTCGCCGATGGTACACCGGACCTATCGGGAGTCTGGCTGGGCGGCGGAGGCAGCGACACCGATATCTCTAATCCGAGAAACTTGAAACCGGGAGATCAAGTCGTCATGCTGCCGTGGGCAGAGGAGGTTGTGAAGAACCGGCAATCGAAGGAAGATCCGGAGGCGAACTGCCTGCCCACCGGCATTCCGCGCGGATCGCCGTATCCGTGGAGAATCTTGCAAACCCCAACTCACTACTTCATTCTTTTCGAAGGCAACATTCACAGCTACCGGCAGATCTTCATGAATGCCAAGCATCCCGACGATCCGGATCCTACCTGGTACGGCCATTCGGTTGGCCATTGGGAAGGAAACACGCTGGTGGTGGATACGGTAGGGTTCAACGACAAGTTCTGGTTCGACTACAAGGGGCATCCGCACACCGAAAAGCTTCACACCGTCGAACGCTACACACGCACGGACCTGGGACACATGTCGATCGAGGTTACGATTGACGATCCAGGTGCGTACGCCAAGCCGTTTACAACGGTCGGCAGGGCGACGCTGATGCCAGGGACAGAACTTATGGAATACATCTGCCAGGAAAACAACCAGGACCTGCCCTTACTCCGAGGCCCTGCGCGAGGCCCCGGAGAGCAGTAAGACTCCGCGTCTACCAGCCGGCAGCAAACGCCGTTAGCGGCTTTGGGTTGCAGTCTGGCCGACAATTTTCAGGAACTCGTCATTGGTTCCAACGCGTCCGTGAATGGGCACGTGCTGCGCCACGTCCAACTTCTGCTTCCGCATATTCTGATAGAGCGTCCGCATGCCAGCCGTCGGACTGGGTGTCGGTGCGCCCTGCGCCGGCGGCGAGTAGAGGTCTGCGTTGATCAGGATCTTTTCTTTCGGGAGGTACGCCATCAGCATATCGGCGCTGTGGTTGCCTTGCGCGTATGACTGATCTTCCAGCTCGTATGCCATATCCTGCACGTGAAAGATCTCCAATATGCGCTCGCCATCTGTGATGGCGTATCTGTCAGCGCCGCCACCCGGGCCGCCCAGTTGGCTGGAAACCGTCTCAATGGGAGCGGGGCGCCGGCTGATCATGTACATCGGGCTGTAAAGCGCCATGCGGTCTGGCTGCAATTCGCGGGGCGCCGGGTAGAACATGATGTCCAGGTAATACTGCTTGTTGGAATCATGTGTAATCACGATGGTGCCCTGGGAAAGATACGTCCGAAGGCCGCCGGCATGATCGAAATGATGATGGGTATTGACCACATATTTGATCGGCTTGTTGGGCGCCAGCCGGTTTACTTCCTCGATGACGGCCAGCGACCGGGCTTCGTTCTGGGGCGCCTCCACCACAGCGACGAAGTCCTTGAATTCAACCAGCACGCTGTTGTGAGTGCCTCCGCCCAGCAGCCAGAGGCCATCGGCGAGTTTTTGGCTCTCCACTTTCACCGGCGGCACACTCGCCGTGCGCACCACATCCGGTACGGGCATCGTGGCCACCGGCACGTTGACCTTCACGTCGGTCACGTTGTACTCGTAGTAGTTATGCGCGGGGTTCAATCTCGGATCGCCCTGGTGCACATGGAGCAGTGTGGGGAACTGCACGCCGCCAAAATTCTTGTACTTCGTGTAGCGCATCTCATAATCCATGTCGCCGTAAACGGGGTTGGGAAACCAGGTGTCCGTCAGCTCAACCAGATTCTGGTCGTTGATTGTTCCGTTGACCCGGTACTTCCCCATCGTGAAGGATACGATCGTCACTTTGCGCCCATTCTGTGAGAGGCCGGCATCCGACGAGCCCACGATCGGCAGCGTAATGGCCGTTGCGTCTTTAGCCGCCAGCGCCGCCTTCAGGAATCCGTGGGGCGTAATCGCGAGCTCCAGCTGCCGCAGGTCGGCGTATGGCACTCCGTCCAGATACAGGCTCGTGAGGGGCACTGGTTTGTCACCCCGCATGTCACTCTGGATATCCCAGGCGTAGTTGCCACTGAGAATGGACGTGACACGCTCATCGGACATCGGTGGCCTGCCGAGAAGTGGATACTTGCCTTGCCTGCGCGTGTAGTCTTCACGCGACCACTGGGCGTCGTAGTCGATCGCACGCGTGTAGTCGGCAACTTCGTAGTGTGGCCAATCTTCGGCGAGCCCGTAGGTCTGGCCGATTCGCGAGGACCAACCGCTGGCGGAATATTGGATCGTCTTCAGATTGGCTCCTCCCATGGCCTTGAGAGAAGCTTCCAAAACAGAGCGGACATCCTTTACCGTCTGTGCCGGCGCGGTTGCCGTCGTTGCGTCAAAAAAAGCTAGGCCTAGAAAAGCTGAGAAAACAGCGACCATACGCTTCATGTGGTTCTCCTGTGACTTCCGTTAGGTGATTCTATCTTAAGAGCGAATAGAAATACGTCCCGAAGTCGCCAGAAGCGGCAGGATACTCTGCCTTCTCGCTACTGCCGCCTCTCAGAAAGCAGCTTGAGAGCGGACTGAACCAGGCGTGGATTGTTGATGTAACCGCGATCGCCGAGCGACCGGTAACCACCCTCCAGAGAGGCCGGTGAAGTTCGCAAATGCCCTGAATGATCGCCAGGCTCCCTAAACCCCAGTGGCGCGTGCGTCGCTCGCCAAGTTCCGCGCTCCCAAAGTTTAGTTGCTCAAGAATTGCGCCGCGCCATCTTTGCCCATGTACCGTTCCAGCACACGGATATCGGTCTTGCGCAGATCGACGACAATCAAGCCGTCCAGCGCGTTGGCGAAGCGCCGGTCCACATGAAACGCAGCCAACTCACCGCCCAGCTTCAGATATTGCTTCAGCAACACCGGTACGCCTTTGCGGTCGGTCTCCAAATCCGCGATCAGCACGGAAAGTTCCTCGATGTCCCAAGCGGTCGCGTCCACCAACTCGTCCTCCAGCTTCGACGGCCGCTGACGGAATGGATTGCGGGCGCGCACCAGAGGCGCAAACTCGGGCGATTGCCGATAGGCGCTTAAGAACTTCACCATCAGATGACGCGAGGCGGCGCTGTAGCCGTTGCTGATGCTTACCGGTCCGAACAACAATTTGTAGCGCGGATTCCGTACCAGGAATTGGCCAATACCTTTCCATAGCAGCAGCAAAGGGGCGTAGGTCTTTTGATATTCGGGGCGCACGAATGAGCGCCCTAATTCGAGGCCGGGCCGGATACGGTCGAGGAATGACTGCTTCCATTGAAAAAGCTGGCTGGTATAAAATCCGGTAGGGCCAAAGTGGCCAAGAATTTCTTCGGATGGGCCCAGCCGGTAAGCGCCAACTACTTCGCGGGCGTGCCGGTGCCAGGCGAACAGATGCCAATAGTAATCGTCGAAGCGATCCAGGTCGATAGGCCTGCCGGTGCCTTCGCCCACTTTCCGGAAGGTGACCTCGCGCAAGCGGCCGATTTCGTGCAAAACATTTGGGATCTCGTCTGCTTTGGCGAGAAGCACCGAAAAATCGTCGTTTTCTGCCAGGGTCCGTTCCGGCGCTAGGCGCGAAACTTCGCTCGACAGCAGCTCGCCGATGGCTTCGAGAGCTTGCGGTTGGGACTGCGTTATAGCTAACGTCTGAGGCGCTTCGCGATTTTGCAGCAAATACGTGCGCCGCCGCAAATAGCGTATCAGGCCGGCGTCGTCTTGATAGGTGCGAATCTTGGCCGGAGCGATCGGCTGGCCGATGCGGAGTTCGATGCTGCGGTTGTGTTTGTTAAAAAATTCGTGCGGTAGCAGCGCCGTGCGCACGCGCGGATGCAGGCAGCCCAACAATTGAAACAGCGGGCTGTTAGCGCCCAGGAAGTACATCGGCACCACCGTGGCGCCGGTGATGCGAATCAGGCGAGCTACACTGTGGTTCCATTGGGGATCCGTGACGGTGCGCTCTTTCAGGTTCAGGTGCGACACTTCGCCGGCCGGGAACACAGCCAGCAAACCGCCTCCCTTCAGCCACGCGATCGCATTCTTCAGCCCTTTGCGATTGGCGCGGGCCGCACCCGCGCCTCCGAAAGGATTTACGAAGATGCATAACGGGGCGGCCTCGGGCATGCCGGCAAGCAAATGATTCGCCATGATCTTGACGTCGGCTCGCTGCGCCTGAAGGACGGAGGCAAGAATCGCGCCTTCGATCAGTCCAAATGGATGATTGGCCACCACCACTACCGGCCCGTGCTTGGGAATCAGCGCCAGGTCGCGCTCCGAGACTTGCGGATGGACGTTCAGGAGTTCGAGAGAACGCTCGGCGATGGGCGCGGCGCCGGGGTCGGGAGTATCTCCATACAGCCGGTTAAAGCGGTCCATCAAAAGCAGCTTTTCGATGGCGCCTTCCACGGGTGCGGGCAGCTTGTGGCCCAGCATGGTGCCGAGAACGTCCCGCATCTAAAAACATAACAACACCAAAATGTGAAACTGTGATTACTCTTGTGTTACCGTTTTCGCACGGGCTCAGAACGCGGTTTCCGGAGCGATGGATGCCTCAAAACGCGAACTTGAGGCCGAACTGTACCAACCGGGGATTATTCACCGTGTAGTTGACGACGTTGAAAGTGGACAGAGAAGCGAAGTCGGCCCCATAACCGTTGCCGCCCGGCGAGCCGAATTGCGGATGATTGAACAGGTTGAAGAACTCCGCCCGGAAATCGAGCCGCATCCCTTCGCGCGGCAGTGCGAAATGCTTAATGACGGAGAAATCGGTATTCACGAAATCGGGCCCGGAAAGCGGGGTTCGAGGCGCATTGCCGAGCTCGCCGACCGGCGGCGCCGAGAAGCAGCTCGCGTTGAACCAATCGGAAAGCGTCGGATGACTCAGCACCGGGTTGCAAGTCATATTCGGGCGGATGAGAGTTTGGAAATTCCCGTTCAGGAAATTCGCGCCGGATGAGGTGCTGCTGTCGACTACGAAAACAGGAAACCCAGAGGTGGCATGTTCGATTACCGTCAGCTCCCATCCGCCAGCCAGCGCGTTAGCCGCGCCGTTCCAGTTGCTGCCCCATTTTCGGCCTTTGCCGAAAGGAAGCTGATAAATGACGCTGGCAGTGAAATTCTGATTCAGATTGATTTGCGAGAGTCCCCAGTCCAAGTTTTGCCAATTCGGCAGCGGGAAGTAGGTAGCGCCGATGATGCTCCCCAGACCGTCGCTGAAACCGGTATCGTAGGAGCGCGAATAGGTGTAGCCGACCAGGGCGTAGATGCCGTAGCGCGCGCTCTTGGTTTCGGCTTTGATCTGCAGAGAATTGTAATGCGCACGGCCGGCATCGAAAATGGCCTGGATGTCCGAGAAGGGGAACGCCGTGTAAGGTACGCCGAAGGCCGCCCCGTTGGGACCGCAGCCGAGCGTGTATCCTGCGACCGTGCCGCAGGCGCTGGGAGACCCCACGTTAATGTTGTTGCCGTATTCCAGAATATGCGAGTCGCGCGATCCGGCATAGCCAGCGGTCAGGACGATTTGTCCGGGGATCTGCTGCTCCACGTTGACGTTGAACTGCTGAATTCTGCCCTGTTTGAAGTTTCGGTCTTGCGAGAGGATGGTGCCTCCAAAATCGGCCGGAGCGGGAGCGGTGGCGTAGGTGACAAAGCCCTGCGACATGTTGCCTCCCGCCTCGAACGATTCTCCGTAGAACGGCGGATTCTGCCACAAGCCCTGATCGCCCTGGTTCCAGGAAGAATCGTGGAAAATGGCGTAGCCGCCGCGAACCACTGTATTGCCGTTGCCGAAGGGCTTCCAGGCAGCGCCGACGCGAGGCTCGAGAGCGGTCCAATCCATGTGGATACCAGCGCTGGCGCCTATTCCGTTCACACCAGGGATGAGGAATTGTCCCGTGGTGGGATCAAAGTCCGACATGCGATTGCCTACCTCGGTTTGGGGCGTCATCATCGCCCAGGCCAATCCAAGGTTCAAGGTCAGGCTTTTCGTGAGGCGCCAGTTGTCCTCGACGAACGGCCGATACAGTTTCCATCGGCGGCCGGTAACGGTGCCGCCGAACTCCTGGTCGTGGAGCCCGATGCCGGTCCAGCCAGTCAATAAGTCAGCCGCGGCATCTCCGGTAAACTGCCCCGTGACGGTCCAGTATCCGTTGGGAAATCCAACGGCAACGGCATTCAGTTGATTGGCGCGGAAATTGAAGCCCACGCGGAAATCGTGGCTGCCGCGAACCATGTCGAGCGAATCCGAGAAAGTCCAGACGTTTGTACCACCTACGAACGGCGTATAACCTCGATCGCCGGCTCATGAAAGCGCGCGAGCAGCACCACCGGATCCCAGATGGCCTGGCCAAACAGAATCACCGACGCCGAAGTCACCGCGACGCCGATGAACGAATAGACGGTCATGGCGGGCGGGAGTCCCAGCGCCTGGCCGATCATTTGCGCTTTTTGAGATCGCGCGTAGCGTGTGAAGTCGGGAATGTTCAGCGCCACCGTGGCCCAGAAGCCCACCATGCCGGTCAATGACGGAATGAAGAAGTGCATGAACTCAGCCGTCGTTTGGAACTTGCTGGGGCTATGGAGCACGGGACCCGGTCCGCCGGCCTTGCGCGCGATCCACCACAGCAAGAGCAAGCCCACGGCCAGCATGAACGGCGCTCCGATGCCTTCCAGGTACTTGATGGTTTCGATGCCGCGCCAGATCACCGCCATGGTCAGCAGCCAGAACAAATAGAAACAGACCCAAGGCGTCCACGCACTCGAAGCTACCCGAGGCCACAGCACTTGAAGCATCGAGTACATCGCTTGGCCGCCGATCCACGATTGGATTCCGAACCATCCGCAAGCCACCAGCGCGCGCAAGACGGCGGGCACGTTCGCACCGCGCACTCCAAACGAAGCCCGCACCAGCACCGGAAAGGGAATGCCGTACTTGGCGCCCGCGTGGGCATTGAGAATCATCGGAATCAGCACGATGACATTGCCGAGCAGAATTGTTCCAATGGCTTGCTTCCAACTCATGCCGCCGGCGATCAGTCCAGAGGCCAACATGTAGGTGGGAATGCAAACACTCATGGCCACCCACAGGGATGCGTAATTGTAGATTCCCCAGGTGCGCTTCGCTTGGGGCACGGGCGCAAGGTCGTCATTGTAGAGCGACGATTTGCGTTCCGCTGCTATGTCCATGCCCCTCCTCTCGCCTCCCGGCGCAAATAGTGTCCTCGGCCAACGCGGCCGATATATTGCCCGTTCTGGACAATCAACTGACCACGCGAGAATACCTGCCGGGCGTTGCCTTGAACCTGGAAGCCTTCGAACATCGAGTAATCGACACGCATGTGATGTGTCTTCGCGCTGATGAGATGCTCGGCCTTGGGATCCCACACCACAATGTCGGCGTCGCTGCCGGGCGCGATCGCGCCTTTCTTGGGATACATTCCGAAGATGCGCGCGGGTGCGGTGGACACGATCTCCACAAAGCGATTCAAAGTGATCTTGCCCGCATTCACTCCGTGATGATAGAGGAGCTGCAGCCGATTCTCGATGCCCGGACCGCCGTTCGGAATCTTGGTGAAGTCGTCCTTACCCAGCGCCTTCTGATCTTCGAAACAGAAGGGACAATGATCTGTCGAGACCACTTGGAGGTTGTCAGTCTTGAGCCCGTCCCACAGTTTCGGAAGATTCTGCATCTCGCGTAGCGGCGGCGTGAAGACGTACTTGGCGCCCTCGAAGCCGGGAAGATTCATATCGTCGATCGAGAGCAATAGATACTGAGGACAAGTTTCGGCAAACGCAGGCAAGCCGCGGTCGCGCGCTTCGCGCACCTGGTTCAAGGCGTCTTCCGACGACAGATGCACGATGTAGATAGGAACGCCCGCCATCTCCGCCAGCGCGATGGCGCGATGCACGGCTTCCGCTTCCGCCAGCGTGGGACGTGTGAGGGCGTGATAGATCGGCGCAGTTTTGCCTTCAGCCAGTGCCTGGCGAACGATGACGTCGACCACGCTACCGTTCTCGGCGTGCATGCAGATCAGCGCGCCGTTCTTCGAGGTTTGCCGCAAGGCCCGAAAAATGGTGGCGTCGTCCACCATCAGCACGTTCGGATACGCCATGAAGAGCTTGAAGCTGGCCACGCCTTCGCGCACCATGTCGTCCATGTCTTCCAGGCCCGCTTCGGGAAGGCCGGTGACGATCATGTGCAGCCCGTAGTCGATGCAGGCTTTCGATTCCGCCTTCTTCCACCAGGTGTCCAGCGCGTCGCGCATCTTGGTGCCGCGCGCTTGGATGGCGAAGTCGACGATGGTGGTGGTGCCGCCGATGGCCGCCGCGAGAGTCCCGGTTTCGAAATCGTCGCTCGACGTTGTGCCGCCGAACGGCATGTCCAGATGCGTATGCGCGTCAATGCCTCCAGGCAACAGCAACATGCCCGTGGCGTCCAGCACTTCGTGGCCCGGCTCGGGAGGAATGCCCGGACGCACTTCCTTGATCGTGGCGCCCTCTACTAATACGTCTGCCGCGAACGTACTATCCGCGGACACCACAGTACCGTTCTTAATGAGGAGTCCCATTGACCAAATCTTCCCAGGTCTGGCGCGGCAGGTGATTTTCCACGCGCTCCATCGTGATGCAATTCTCCACCGGACATACCAATGCGCACAGATTGCAGCCTACACACTGGTGTTCATCGACGTGCGGCACGCGATTGCGCGGCGCACCGGACGGGACGCCACGATCCAGCTTGGGAATCGGCGTGACTGAGATACGAGCCCGGCTGGCTGCTTCGATCGCCGGCGGAGTGGAATGCGCGGAATCCAGATGAATGCACTGATGCGCGCCATCCCAGCAGGCGATGTAGCACAGCTCGCAGCCGATGCACTTCTCCTCATGAATGCGCGCCACGATCTTGAAATTCAAGTTCAAATGATTCCAGTCGGTGACCTTCGGCGCGCTCAACCCCCGAAAATCCTCGATGTAAGCGAAGCCCTTTTCCTGCATCCAGTTTTGGAGCCCGTCGATCATGTCCTCCACGATGCGATAGCCGTAATGCATCACGGCGGTACAAACTTGGACGGTCCCGCAGCCCAGCAGAATAAATTCGGCGGCGTCGCACCAGGTGCCAATGCCGCCAATGCCTGAGATGGGCGCTCGGGCAGCCTCGTCGTTCTGAAGCTGATGCAGCATGTTCAAAGCGATGGGCTTGATCGCGGGCCCGCAGTAGCCGCCATGTGAGGAAAGCCCATCTACATTGGGCCTCGGCTCCAAAGTATCCAGATCGATGCCGGTGATGGAGTTGATGGTGTTGATGGCCGACAGCCCATCGGCTCCTGCCCGCTTGGCTGCGCGCGCAATCTGGCGGATGTCGGTGATGTTCGGCGTCAGCTTCACCAAAACCGGCGTCCGCGCCTTCTCCCTCACCCAGCCGGTGATCATCTCGGTGTACTCGGGCACCTGCCCGACGGCGCTCCCCATGCCCCGCTCGCTCATTCCATGCGGACAACCGAAGTTCAACTCCAGGCCGTCGGTGCCCGCGTCTTCGGAGCGCTGCACGATGTCGTACCAGGCTTCGCGGCTGGACTCCACCATCAACGAAGCGATCACCGCGTGCTTCGGATAGCGCTTTTTTACCTCGGCGATTTCGCGCAAATTGGTTTCGATGGGCCGGTCCGAGATCAGCTCGATATTATTCAGCCCCATCATGCGCTGGCCGTTCCAATCCACAGACGAATAACGGGAAGACACGTTGTCGATGGGCTCACCGATGGTTTTCCAAACAGCGCCGCCCCATCCGGCATCGAAGGCGCGCATGATCTGTTCGCCGCAATTCGTAGGCGGAGCTGACGCCAGCCAATACGGATTGGGCGATCGAATGCCTCCGGCGAAATTTGTGGATAGGTCAGGCATAAGTGGCCTCGAATGATTTCGCAATTGCCAGGGCGGCGCGTTTTCCCTCCGCCACCGCATCCACCACTTCACGTCCACCGTTCACGCAGTCGCCACCTGCGTAATATTTCGGACTCCGATTACGCTCCAATAAAGACCCGAGGGGAGCTTGCCCGATAGCTGGAATCACCGCAAAGCAGGTGAAAATGCGAGCCCAATCGAACACACTCCAACGACACAATGTGGGCCGACGCTGGATCGGTATGAATGGCTACCGGTTGAGCGAGCCACTCAAATACGACGCCCTCCTGCTTGGCATGCTCATACTCGAAGCCGAAGGCCGGCATATCACTTTCGGTCCGGCGATAAACGATGGTGACGTGAGCCGCACCCATCCGCCGCGCCGCATTAGCCGCATCGATGGCCGTATTGCCGGCGCCCACCACCACCACTTTATTTCCTACTTTCAGATCGCCGGCTGTTTTGTACCTGGCGATGAACTCCAACGCGTCGACGACGTCGGGATGATTCGCACCCGGAATCCGCAACTCATTCATCGCGCCCAGCCCGATGCCTACAAAGATCGCGTCGTATTCCTTTTCCAGCGCTGCAAGATCGCTCTCGTTCTCAATGCAAACCCCGAAGCGGAACTCAACGCCCAGTTCGCGAATCATTGCGACCTCTCGCAGACTGTCTGGAGCCCGCAGTTTGTATTCCGCTACGCCGTACGTATTTAGACCACCGGGCAGGGAACGCCGCTCGATCACGGTGACGCAAAAGCCGCGCTGCGCCAATTCCGCCGCGCAAGCTAGCGACGCAGGGCCCGCTCCCATACATACGATCTTCTGATCGCGCCTCTGGCCAGACTTCTTGGGCAGGCGCCCGCCTCGCTCCAGGAAATATTCCATCGCGTGGCGTTGCAGCCGTCCAATGGCGATCGGCTGCTTGTTGTAGCGCAGCATCACGCAGGCGCCCTCGCAGAGCACTTCCACCGGACAGACGCGCGAACAACTGGTGCCTAAAATGTTTGCGCCCAGGATAGTCAGTGCCGATCCCATGAGGTTTCGCGTCGTGATTTTCTTGATAAAACGCGGCACGTCGATGTGGGTGGGACAGGCTGCCGCGCAGGGCGCGTCAAAGCAATTGAGGCACCGGTCGGCCTCCGTCAGCGCTTCGTTGGAATCGAAGGCAGGATGCAGATCTGGAAATCGCCGGGCAACCTCCGCGCTGTCCTGAAATGCAAACGGAACCCGTCGCCCATCCTCTAGGTCTACCAACCGAATGGCCGCTCCGTCCAATTGCAGCTACAATGCTTTCGTGATCCAAGCGTCATGAGTCTCGACCCTCAACGAACGGTTGCCGAGCTGAAGGAATTGCGCGACTTGACCTCCGACGAGAACGGCGCGCAGAGGGTGGCCTGGACAGATACGTGGCTCAAAGCTCGCGAGTGGTTTCAATCCAAGATCAATTACCTTCCGGTTGAGCACCACTACGACGCCGCGGGCAATAGCTGGACCACGCTGCCAGGCGCATCGGAGAAGACGTTGATCATCGGCGGCCATCTCGATTCCGTGCCCAACGGCGGCTGGCTGGATGGAAGCCTGGGTGTCACGGCCGGTCTTGCGGTGCTGCGGCGTTTTGCCGAAGAATTCGACGGCCATCCACCCATCACTGTACGTCTAGTTGACTGGGCCGACGAAGAAGGCGCGCGCTTTGGCCGCAGTCTCCTGGGATCGTCGGCATTCGCCGGAACTTCAAGCATCGAAGCCGACCGCAGCCGCACCGACAAGGACGGCATCCGCCTGGAAGACGCAGTCGAACGCTGCGGCTTTCCTCTCCACCGCTTTCCGGAAGCGACCAGCGAACAGAAAAACGGTTCGGCTTATCTGGAGTTGCACATCGAGCAAGGCCCCGTTCTGGAACGTATGAATTTGCCGCTGGGCGTGGTGTTGGGAACGAAAGGCGTGGAGCGGCATGCCGTCACTTTCTTCGGCCAAGAAGCGCACTCGGGATCGACGCCCATGAATGCACGTCAGGACGCATTGGCCGCCGCCGCGAAACTGGCGCTCGAAATTCGCTCCATCGCCGGCAAACACAAGGATGCCGTTTGCACCATGGGAAGCGTCAAAACATTTCCGGGAATTGTGACGGCAGTAGTGGGGCGCTGCGAAACCACGCTTGATCAACGCGATTTGGACGCCGGGATCCTCGCCGGCATGTATCGCGAAGCCCAGGAAGCGAGCCAGCGCTTCGCCCACGAAGAAAAATGTACGGTAGAATGGTCGCGCATCTGGAGCATTCAGCCGATCGCGTTCCACCCCACGCTGCTCGGCTTTTGCGAAGAGGCCGTACGCGAAGTTTCCGGCGCGGCGCATCGTCTGCCTTCTGGTCCGCTCCACGACGCCGCGGAAGTGGCTCGCGCTGGTATTCCAACTGTGATGATGTTTGTGCAATCCCTGCGTGGCATCAGCCACAACAAAATTGAAGACACGCGCGAAGAGCACCTGGAGATATCCGTGAAGGCTCTCGACCGGTTGGCCAGCAAAGCCGCGGGCTGGATTCTCGATCCCGCGGCCTAAGTCCGATACTCTTTGGCTTCCACGGCCATGAGATTACCAACGTGATATATTACTAAAAAGAATAGGTTTTAAGGGATGTTTCCCTTGAGCAGGACTTCGTCGCCCGCCCGTCTGTCGCAGAGCGCCCAGAACATCGACGTGGGAAATGAAGACCGATAATAGCTCGCAATCCCCGGACTTCTTACTCAATAGTCGCCCCGTTTCCGCCCGCGGCGTTGACCTGCAGACCACGCTTCTCGATTTCATTCGCGAGCAGGGCCTGACGGGAGCGAAGGAAGGCTGCGCGGAAGGCGAATGCGGTGCATGCACTGTGGTTTTGGTTGCGGATCGAGCCGGACGCAGCGAATACCGCGCCGTGAATAGCTGCTTGATGCTGGCGTCGATGGCGGCGGGACAAGAAATATGTACCGTGGAAGCCCTGGCGGCCGATGGAAGACTGGCTGACGTTCAGCAAGCGATGGCTTCGGGTGGCGGATCTCAATGTGGATACTGCACGCCGGGCTTCGTGATGAGCTTGTTCGCCGAGCACTACCGGCCCGGCCGCAGCGGCCCTTGCGATCCACACGAACTCGGCGGTAATTTATGCCGCTGCACTGGCTATCGGCCCATCCGCGATGCGGCTCTATCGCTCGGGCCCGCGCCGGCGGGAAAGTTTCTCGATCGCCTGTCGCGCCCGGCGCCCCAGCTCAAAGCCATCGAATACGCAAGCGGGGGCGCGCGGTTCTCGCGACCCACCAGCCTGGAGCAATGCCTGTCTCTGCTTGCGGCCGATCCCGACGCCCGGCTAATTTCCGGCGGCACAGACTTGGTGGTGGAATCGAATCTGCGCTCGCGACGTTGGAATCATCTGGTCAGCGTGGAAGCGATCGCCGAACTGTGCGAGTTTTCCGAAAGCGCGCTCTCAATTACTATTGGTGCGGCGCTCCCGCTGAATGAAGTCGCGATGCGCTGGAGCACGGCGCCGGAGGTATTTCTCCAATGGATGCGGTTGTTCGCATCCCCGCCACTTCGCAACCGGGCCACTCTCGGAGGGAATCTGGCCACTGCTTCGCCGATTGGCGATGGAGCGCCTTTGTTGCTGGCGCTGGACGCAGTGGTTCACCTGGCGAGTCAGCGGGGGCGTCGAACCATTCCGTTGGCTTCGTTCTTTACCGGCTACCGTCGCACCGTGCTGGCGTCAGACGAGCTGATCGCCGCTGTCGAAATTCCCAAACCCCTGCCCGAGTTCGTCCGTTTTTATAAGGTCGCGAAACGGCGCATGGATGACATCAGCACCGTTGCCGCCGCGATGGCCATGGACTGGGATGGAGCCGGAAGAATCGTGCGGGCACGGTTCGCATTCGGTGGCGTAGCGCCGGTTCCACTACGCGCCCTGGGGGCCGAAGCCGCCATCCTTGGCCAGCGCTGGAACGATACCGCCGTAGAGCGCGTGCAAAGTGCGCTCGACCAAACGCTCCATCCGATCGGCGATCACCGCGGCTCGGCGGAATACCGGCTCGCCGTGGCCAAAAGTTTAGTCGCCAAGTTTCTGTGGGAGCGGCGGGAGGCGGCTGCTTGAAGATCGCCGGACAGGCCATACCGCATGAGAGCGCGCGCGAGCATGTGACGGGCGACGCTCTCTATACCGACGATCTGCTGCTGCGCTTTCCGCGTCCATTACACGCGTGGCCAGTCATGGCGCCTCACGCTCACGCGCTCGTCAAGGCTTTGGATGTTTCTTCAGCCTTGCTGGAACCAGGCGTCGCCACCGTTCTTACTAGCGCGGACGTTCCCGGGGAGGGCGATTCGGGATCGAACCGGCGCGATGAACCGCTCTTTCCAACCGAGGTCCTGTATCATAGCCAGCCTGTCGCCTGGGTGCTCGGCGAGACTCTGGAAGCGGCGCAGCGGGGCGCGGGCCGAGTGTTGGTGGAATACGAACCGCTGCCGGCCATATTGACCATCGAGGACGCAATTGCTGAGGGAAGTTTTCACTCCGCTCCACTGCGGCTGGCTCGCGGGGATGCTTCGGTAATTGAATCCAGCCCTTTGCGCTTCGAAGGCGAACTGAAGATCGGCGGCCAGGAACACTTTTATCTCGAAACGCAATGCGCGATTGCGTGGCTGGATGAAACTGGGGGTGTCGCGGCGCATTCCTCCACACAGCGCACCCCACGGAAACACAGCAGGTGATTGTGCGCGTCCTCGGAATTCCACGCAACCAAGTGACGGTGGAATGTTTGCGCATGGGCGGCGCCTTTGGAGGCAAAGAAGTACAAGCGAATCCGTGGGCCGCCATCGCGGCGTTGGGTGCGTGGAAAACTCGTCGGCCGGTGCGCGTCAGGCTCACGCGCGCGCTGGATTTCGCGCTTACCGGCAAGCGCCACCCGTTCCTGGCGCGTTACCGAGCGGGATTCGCCAAGAACGGCCGTCTGGAAGGCGTGAGAATCTCGCTCTATTCCGACGGTGGTTGGAGCCTGGACCTATCGGAGCCGGTGCTATCGCGCGCGTTGTTTCATTGCGACAACGCGTACCTGCTCCCCGCGGCCGAACTCACTGGCCTTATTTGCCGCACACATAAGACCTCGCAGACCGCCTTTCGCGGCTTCGGAGGCCCACAGGGCATGCTGGTCATCGAAGAGATTCTCGATCAGGCGGCGCGCCGGCTTTGCTTGCCACCGGAGGTCGTGCGCCAGCGCAACTTCCATCGCGATAGCGACACCACGCACTACGGGCAGCCGGTGAAGGATGCCGGCCGCATCGAAATCATTTGGAGCCGTCTCAAGGAATCGAGCGCGTTCGACCAGCGGCGCGCCGAGATTGACAATTGGAACGCATGCCATCCACACTCCAAGCGCGGGCTCGCCATTACTCCCGTGAAATTCGGGATTTCTTTCACCGCGACGTTTTTCAACCAAGGTGGGGCGCTGGTGCTGATTTATCGCGATGGCAGTGTGCAGGTGAATCATGGTGGCGCGGAAATGGGCCAAGGGCTGCACACCAAAATCCAGCAGATCGCTGCGGAGAGTTTGGGACTCAATCTGGAAAACGTGCGTGTCATGTCCACGCGGACCGACAAGGTCCCAAATACATCGGCGACCGCGGCATCGGCTGGGACCGACCTGAACGGTGCGGCGGTGGCCGATGCCTGCTCCGAGCTCGAAAGCCGTTTGGCGCAAGTTGCCCGCGCACTGCTTCGCTGCGATTTGGACGCCATCGAATTTTCCCATGGTCTGGTATTTCCAAAAGGCGAGGAGCAGCGGGCGATTCCTTTCGCAAAAGTTTGCGAGGCGGCTTACCGCCAGCGAGTCCCGCTTTTCGCGCAAGGGTACTACAGGACGCCAGATATTCATTACGATCCGCAAATAGGCCAGGGACAGCCGTTCCATTACTTCGCCTGGGCTGCCGCAGTCTTCGAAGTTGAAGTGGACGGCTTCACCGGCGACTATCGTCTCTTGAGAACCGACATTTTGGAAGACGTGGGCGATTCCGTCTCGCCGTTGGTTGATCGCGGGCAAATTGAAGGCGGATTTATTCAAGGCGTGGGTTGGCTCACGTTGGAAGAGCTGGTGTGGGATTCCGAGGGCCGCCTGGCCACTGCGGGCGCGTCCACTTATAAACTGCCGTCGTGGACCGAAGTCCCGGATGTCTTCGAGGTCAGCTTCCTTGAACGAGCCGGCCAGCCTGGCACCATCTTCGGTAGCAAAGCCGTGGGCGAACCTCCGCTAATGTTAGCCATCTCTGTCCGCGAAGCGATCCGGGATGCCATCGCCGCGTTCGGCGCGGGCGGACCGGTTTTGCTCGAAAGTCCCGCCACGCCCGAGCGCGTGTTTTTCGCGATACAGCGGGCGCGGGTCGAGCGGGAATCGCACGTAAGTCCGGTTGGTGCCACCGAGTGACGCCTTCGCCCGGGGGCGAACTGCTGCGCGCGCCCCTGTTTCATACGCCGCGCAATCCGTTTAAAGATAACGCCGCGCTTGAAAGCTACCCAGATGGCGGCTTGCTGATCCAAGAAGGGCGCGTCGCCGCGTGCGGCGATTACAGCGCTCTTCGCGAGGCCCATCCGGAGGTTCCCACCGTGGATCTCCGCGGCGGCTTTCTTCTGCCTGGCTTCATCGATGCGCACACTCACTTCCCTCAGCTTCGTGTGCTGGGCGGCTTGGGCTGGTCGCTGCTGGACTGGTTGGAGCATTGCGCTCTGCCCGAAGAAGCGCGGATGGCGGATCATGCTCACGCCTGCCGCGTAGCACGTGGATTTGTGCATGCGCTGGCTTCGCATGGAACCACCACTGCCTTGGTTTTTGGCGCACACTTTGCTCCCGCAACGGCTGCGCTTTTTGAAGCGGCCCAGACCGCGGGACTGCGGATTGCGGCCGGACAAGTACTCTCCGACCGTGGACTGCGCCCCGACTTACATCAGACGCCGGAGCGCGCCTATCGCGAGAGTAGCTTACTAATTGACCGCTTCCATCGCCACGGCCGCTTGAGATATGCTGTCACTCCACGCTTCGCGCTCTCCACTTCCGAAGCCATGCTGGAAGTTTGCCAGACATTGCTGAGCGAACAGGACGGGCTTCTCTTCCAAACCCATCTCAACGAAAACCTGCAAGAAATTGCGGACGTGGCGCGCCTATTCCCTTGGGCTTCCGATTACCTGGCGGTGTACGAGCGGTTCGGGCTCAACTGCCCTAGCGCGGTGATGGCGCACGATGTTCATCCCACCGATTCCGAACTGGATCGTCTGGCGGCCAGCGGCGCCGCGGTGGCGCATTGTCCGTGCAGCAATGCCGCTCTCGGCAGTGGCCTGTTTCCATTGAAGCGCCACATCAACGCCGGTGTACGATGCGCCATGGGCACCGATGTCGGAGGAGGCATCGGATTCGGCATGCTCAAGGAAGGATTGCAAGCGTACTTGCTTCAGCGCATCGCTCCCGATGGAATGCTTTTGGATGCGGGCCATTTGCTTTATCTCGCGACGCTGGCGGGAGCCGAGGCGCTTGGATTGAGTAACGAAACAGGCGACTTTGGCGCCGGAAAATCCGCCGACTTTGTGTATCTTCGGCCGCCTGCCGATAGCCCACTCGCCGCCGTTCTCGAACGGGAGCAAAGTCCGGAGCGCGTGCTGGCAGCCATCTTCACGCTGGCCGGTGCGGAGAGCGTGGCGGAAGTGCGCGTCGAAGGTTCCATAGTCTACCGTTCTACCTCCGCGGAGGAGAGATGACCGGCGCCCTGACGATTGACGAGCTGAATCGGCTTGATCGCGCAGCCTTCGTCCGAGCGGTTGGCGGGATCTTCGAAGATTCTCCGTGGGTAGCCGAGCGGACCTTCGATGCACGTCCCTTCGACGGATTGGACGCTCTGCACCGGGCAATGATGGAACAAGTGGAAGGCGCAACATTTGCAGAGAGCCTCGCGCTGTTGAAGGCGCATCCGGATCTCGGGGCACGCGCGCGCCTGAGCCCCGCTTCCACCGAAGAGCAGGCTGGCGCGGGCTTGGACAACTTGACGCCGCCTGAGTTCGAGCAACTCCATCGCCTCAACGCCGCCTATCGCGGCCGATTCGGATTTCCTTTTCTGCTGGCGGTAAAGGGCAGTACAAAACACGATGTTCTGCAGGCGCTCCAGGCGAGAATGGAAGCAACGCCGGAGGATGAGTACCGTGAAGCGCTTCGGCAGGTGTACTGCATCGCGAGGTCTCGATTGGAGGACTTCATCACATCGTGATAGGACAGTTTGCGAGCGGTTGGAAGCGAAATTACTACGGCAAAGGGGACATTGTTGTCTACCGTCTGAACCGGGATGGTAAGACTGCTGCAGGCGGGAGCCCCGTCTTCGGCGCGAACATCACCATCCTGGTGTATGGCGACGCATTTTGGCCCACCTACACGAAGGGCGACAACACTGGTCTGATCGCCACGGACTCGATGAAGAACTTCGTGCAGCGTGAGGTTCTCAATTATGCTGGTTCAGGTCTGGAAGATTGCTGCCGCTTCCTCGCCGCAAAATTCTTGGACACCTACTCGCAGGTGGAAGGCGTACAAATGTCCGCCGTCGAGATTCCCTACGCGGCCCTTCCCGATAGTAAGGTCGCCTTTGCGCCGGCCGGGCCGGACCGCGCCACCGCGCGCCTGGAACTGAATCGCGATGGAGTGGTGGAAATTGCTTCCGGCATCTTGGGCTTCCGGCTGCTGCGGCTAATCGGCAGCGCATTTCACGGCTTCCTGCGGGATCAATACACCACCCTGCCCGACATCGCCAATCGTCCCTTGCACATGTGGCTAGATCTGGAATGGCTATACACGGAGTCTTCGGCGGCGTTCAGCGCCGGCGCCGTCACCACAGCCGTGCGGCGCATCGTGCGCGAAGTCTTTAGCGGATTCCAGTCTGGAAGCATCCAAGAGGTGATCTATCAGATCGGCACGAAAATACTGGCGGATATTCCCAGCATCGCCGAGGTGCATCTGGAAGCGAACAACCGGACATGGGACGCCATTGTGGAGCGCGGCGACGAACTGGGCGTGTACACCGAAGCGCGGCCTCCGTTCGGCTGTCTTGGCTTACGCTTGAAGAGATAAGATGGCTCGGATATCGACACATGTGCTTGATACGTCGCGGGGAGAGCCCGCGCGGGGGCTTGCGATCGACCGCACTTCTGTACCAGGCTTCTAAAGTCGGCCGTTACCAATATGGATGGCCGGACGGACCAACCGCTGCTCACGGCCGATCGTCTCGAACCAGGCGTCTACGAGTTGACGTTTCACGCCGGTGATTATTTTCGGCAAGCTGGCGTCGCACTCTCCGATCCACCTTTTCTCAGTGATGTGGTCGTTCGTTTCGGCGTGGCCGATCCGGCCGGCAATTATGACGTACCGCTCTTGCTGAGCCCGTACGGCTACAGCACGTATCGGGGATCGTGATGGTTTCGTCCGACAGCGTGATCAGCCGGTGCCGTCTTCTGGCCGAATTGAGCGAGGAGCCCGGTTTCACAACGCGAACAGCATCCCCAGCCGCGTGCGCATGGAAATCGATGTACGCGACATCGAGGAAGCCCGACGAGACGCGGTGCTGCGAAAGATCGAACGAGTCTGCGAGGAAGTCGGGCAGCGCCGTGGCGTTAAGGTAAATAGGGAACTCGTTAACGCCGATCCGCCGGTGCGTTGCGCTCCGCGTGTCGTGGACGCCCTCATCCAGTCCTGCGAAACGCACGGCCTGCGGTTCGAACGGATGATCAGCCGCGCCTATCATGACTCGCTATTTGTGTCGCGGATCGCGCCTACCGCGATGCTATTCATTGCGTGCCGCGGCGGCGTAAGCCATCGTCCGGACGAGTATGCATCGCCCGACGCAATCGCACAAGGGACACTGGTCTTAGCCGAGACGCTCGCGCAGTTGGCGCTGCACTAGCCACCAGCGGCGTTGCTGGTCGGGCATATCACTTCGCCGGTCTGCCGTGTTCCAGGCACAACGCTACCAGATCAGCAATGGTTGCTTCGCCCACGCACATCACGGTATCCGCGCCGCCCCAATAAATCTTTACCGTGCCATCGGGCTCCGCCACCGCGCCGCAGGTGAACACCACGTTGTGGACATATCCTGTAACTTCCCAGGGGTCCTCCGGTTGCAGAATCCACGAGTCGCCCACGCCGATAATTTTGGCCGGGTCTTGCAAGTCATGCAGCGCAACACCCAGCCGGTAGACCGACCCGTCCATGGTTCGAAAGACGCCGTGATAGATGGAGAGCCATCCCTGCCCGGTTTTGATCGGCGGTGCGCCGGGGCCGATCTTCATCTCGTCCCAGTGATACGGCGCGGGCTTCATGATGAGCTGGGACTCGCCCCAGAAGCGCAAATCCGGAGAATAGGAAATCCAGATCGACCAGGGCGAGATCTCCGAATGCGGCCGGTCCAGCCGGGCATAGAGCCCGTTAAACTTCTCTGGAAAGATCACTACGTTGCGATAGTCTGCTTCGGTGATCAGGCTGATTTTCTCAAGATGGCTGAAGTCCTTCGTTTTGGCCAGAGCGATCCGCACTCCGTTGCGGGAGTAGGCGCTGTAGGTGATGAAATATTCGCCGTCGATCTGCGTGATGCGGGGATCCTCCACGCCGAACTCTTCATAAGCGGCAAACGGCCCGTCTCGTTCGGGAACCAAGAAGGGCTCGGGATCCGCCGTAAAGCGGAAACCGTCGTGGCTGCGCGCTAACCCCAGGATGGACCGCCCGGTCCGAAGATGAGAGCGGAACAGCATGATGTACTTGTCATGAACTTTCACCACGGCCGCATTGTGAACGGTCTCAACTGGATAGGGGATCTGTGCTTTGGTGAGGATCGGATTCTGTCCATAACGCCTGACGATTTCTCTCATGTCCGCCCTTTCGCTTCCCGCTCAAAGATCGTGGCGTAGACGTGCTCGTAGGCTTCCACCATTGTTTCGATGGAAAAACATCGTTGAACACGCTGCCGACAAATCGCGCGATCGATTTTGTGAACGCGCTTCAAAGCCTCCACGGCTTCGTTGACACCATTGACTAGAAATCCGGTCTGCCCGTCTTCGATTACTTCGCGGCACGAACCCAGGTCCATCGCGATCACCGGCACTCCCGCGGCGTTGGCCTCCGCCAGTACCAGGCCAAAGCGCTCCGGGATCGTATTCAGGTGCAGCAGAGCTTTGGCCCGCGCAAACAGCTCGTTCTTGCCGGCCACATCCACTGGTCCGATGTATCGAATCTCGCGATCGTCCAGGTAGGGCTCCACCTGCTTCTGAAAATATTCCTTGTCTTGGATGATCCCGGCGATGATCAGCGGCATGCCGCTCAGGCGAGCGACGGCGATCGCCAGATGGGCACCCTTGTCGGGATGAATTCGCCCCAGGAAAATCAGTTCCTCGCCCGGCGATTCCTGGAACGGATATAACGATAGATCGATTCCGTTGTAGACGGTCGCCAGATAGTTCAGCCCCGGCGCGCGATCGGAGTTGCTGATGGAAACGAAGTATCCGTCGCGATACTTCCGATAGACCGGCATGATTTTGGGCGACGAGAATCCATGGATCGTAGTGAGCACCGGTGTTTTCACCAGCCGGCTGTAAGTCAGCGCCATGAAGTCGTAATGGCTATGGATCAGGTCGAAATCCGCGGCGTGTTCGAATGCTTCAGAGATGTGAAGGTATTCCACTACTTTGGGATCCACGTTGCAATCCTCTTCATAGCCCTGGTCGATCACGGCGTGCAGGACTGCCTGAGTAACGGAATCTTTCGTAGCGAACAAGGTGACATCCCAGCCACGCGCGGCGAGTCCTTCGGTGATGTTGCTGGCAACGGTCTCCCAGGCGCCATATTGCCGCGGAGGAGTGCGCCAGGCAACCGGCGACAGGATCGCCACTCGCTTGTTCGTCATTCGGAGTGCATGGCCGCTAGCACCTCATCGAGTGGGACGGTCGCGAATCCTGTGGCGTGATCAGCCAGGCCATATGGGATGATCAGCTCGCCGTGGTGCAGCAGAGCACCGCAGGTATAAACAACGTTTGGCACATAGCCTTCGCGCTCGTTCTCATCGGGTGTTAGTAGAGGCTCGCGAAGGCGGCCGATCACCTTGCCTGGATCGTCTCGATCCAACAAAAATGCGCCGATACAGTACTTGCGCATCGGGCCAACCCCATGGCTCAGCACCAGCCATCCCGCATCGGTCTCTATGGGCGATCCACAGTTCCCCAGCTGCACCAGCTCCCAGGAGAAAGCCGGCTTCAGAAGCACTTGGCGTTTATTCCAGAAGTGGACGTTGTCCGAAAACATCAGATAGATATTTTCGTTGTCCTGTCGCGAGAGCATGGCGTAAAGGCCTTTGATCTTGCGCGGGAATAGAGCCATGCCCTTGTTCTGGGCCGCCGGGCCATTCAGCGTGATGAAGCGAAAGAGCAGGAAATTCGAAGTCTCCACAAGCTCCGGCATCACGACCCTGCCGTCGTAAGCGGTAAAAGTCGCGTAGTATCGATGAGTGCCGTCGTCGTTCTGGAAACGTACGAAGCGCGCATCCTCGATGCCGTTGCGTTGTGAGGGCGTGGCCGGGAATATGATTCGCTCAGACAACTCCTGGTCAGGCTGGAATTGAACCTCGTAATTAGAACGGGCCAGCAGCCAAATCCCTTGGGCGGCGTTTTGATCTTCCCGTCCCATTCCATCCGGCAATCGGAACTGCTCGGTCTGCAGGCTAAGGCGCAGCTCCTCCAGCGTGAACGATTCACCGATCTTGTTCATCACCCGAAAAGTGAATTCGCCCGTCAATCCCAGCTCCACAAGTTTCCGTCCAAAGAGCCCCTTCTCGTAAACCGGGTTGGGGATTTGACGCGGCTCGGTGAGAAACCCCGCGGGTTTGCATATCTCAATTCGATGATCGGGATGGATGATTCCGGTTCGAAAGGTAATGGAAGAAATATGCCCTTCGCCAGTGGCACGCAAGCTGAGAACGAATCGCAGAGCACCAACTGGCAGCCCCGATTGATCGGGATGCGGAACGATGGATGGATTGAACAGCGCCGCGGCTTCCAACGAATATTCCGCGAGGAAGTAAGATCCGATCAACAGCCGCCTCTGTTCGGAGAGTTGCTTGCCAGCCGGCAACAGATCGCGGACCTGCTCAAAGCGTTCTATAAAGATCTTGCGGATGTGTTGATGCCGCTCGGAGAACTCGGCCGAGACTTGGGCCACGAGAAGACCGACTTGGTCTTCGGGAATCGACAGGACTCGTTCGATGATCCTGGACACCCGCTGTGAATCTCCAGGAGTGAAGGGCCGCAGAAGAACGCGCCTCAGGTCGGGCTCGATGATTGTGCTCGTGCGCTGGACGTGAATTCCGGTGTCGGGAATGGAGTCTATGTTCAAGGCGGCCTACACTTCCACCGCGATCGGTTGCTTGAAACTCGCCACCATGTTTTGCGCCAGACGCATTTCCGCTAACGAGAGCAGGAAGGCCAGTGTCGATTCCGCTCCCTGGTTCCCATTCACCCGATCCACGTGCAACCCATCGCCACACCCACCGCTCTCCGGAGAATAAAGTTCCAGCCCCAGATCGTTCCAGCCGAGGAACCAATCGAAAGCGCGTTGCGCCTGCTCGTACCACCACAGATCCGATGTGGTGCGGTAAGCTTCCAGACATGCTGACACCATGGCTTGCGCCTCAATCGGCTGCTGGTCAAAGTTGGCGCGCACTCCGCCACGACGATAAAAACCATTGCTGCCGATAGGCCGGAAGTGACCCTTTTCGGAGATCTGTAGTTCGTTCAGCCAGCGTAATGTGTGTAAGCCTCGCTCGAAGACCAGCGCATTTCCCGTCGCGTGCCCGCTCAGAATCAAGGCGTGGGCCAGCTTGGCGTTGTCGTACGACAGCTCCTCTTCAAACCAGCACCATTCGGGCCTGGCATTCTTCCCCAGAAGCTCCATGAGGCGGCAAGTAAGCGCGTCGCGCGTTTGATTGACGAAGCTATCCCCGCTCAATCGACCCAAATATTCATGGATGCCGATCAGGCCGAAGGCCCAAGCTCGAGGCGAGGTGAACTCCGTCAGCGCAGGCAATGCTTGTGCGAACAGTTGTCCAGCCATCATCTGGAAGCTTCGGAAAGGCGAGCGGCCCACGCCTACGCCGAGCGCCCACAGTGCGCGGCCTTGGCAATCCTCCGATCCTTGGGCGTCCAGCCAATGGCGGTCAAAACTCATGTGATTGTGGAAGCGCTTGGTATGGGAGTCGAACGCGTGATGAAGAAACGCGGCGCAGGTGGTCGCCATGCCACGCAGCGCTTCGGGCTGTTCTCCCAACTCGTCCAGCAGCACCGCAAGAATAAACGCACGCGCGTTATCGTCAGTACAATAACCCTCGGAAAAATTCGGGACTCCGAAGATGGCATGCTGAAACACGCCCGTGGAATCGGTCATCCGGGAGAGATGATCCACCTTCAGCTCCGGTAACTCCCGCGGCCTCTGGTCCAGCGTCTTGGTGACCAGCGACTTCCGGGAAAGCGCCGCTCCTTGCAGCCTCGACAACTCAAACGAACGCATATAGAGTTGCGCCACGTTGCTCCAGATCATCTCGCGCCCCATCCGGTAGGCGTTCTTGCGCATGCCATGGCGGCGAGTGTCGTCGCGCAAGAGCGCAACCACTTCCCGCGCGATGGCCTCGGCGTCGCCAAACGGCACCAGGACACCACGATCGTCGGCCAACAGCTCCGCCGCGTGCCAATACGGCGTGGAAATCACCGCTTTGCCCGCGCCGAACGTGTAAGCCAGGGTGCCCGATGTGATCTGCGCTTCGTTGAGGTACGGCGTTATATAGAGGTCGGCAGCGCCGATAAATTCTTTGAGATTCTCCAGCTCCACAAAGTCGTTGTAGAAGATGACGTTCTTCTCTACCTTGTTTTTCTTGGCAAGTATCTCCAGGCTCACCCGGTAGGCTTCGCCATGCTCGCGCAATTCGTTGGGATGAGTGGCGCCCAGGACGATATAAACAACCTCTGGAAACTCGGCCACGATTTCCGGCAGAGCGTTGAGAACAAACTCGATGCCCTTGTTCGGAGAAAGCAGGCCGAAAGTGAGCAGCACCACCTTGCCTTCCACGCCGAACTGGTCCTTGAAGTAGGTGGGATCCACGAACCCGACGTCGGGAATGCCATGTGCGATCAGATCGATTTTGCCAGGTGGCGCATGATAAACGTCCTGCAGCATCTGCCTGCCGCGCTCGGTCATCACTACCAGGCGCGTCGAGAGCGAGATAAGTTCCTGCATGACGCGACGCTGGTCCGTTCTCGGCTCACGCAAAACGGTGTGAAGAGTCGTCACTACCGGCATTCTCAATTCGCGCAGAAATGCCAGAATGTGACCGCCGGCTGGCCCTCCAAAAATGCCAAACTCGTGCTGCAAACAGACCATGTCCACGTTGCTGATGTTGAGGAAATCCGCTGCACGCAGATAGGACGACAGGTCCTGCTCCTCAATCTCAAAACGCACCACTTCGGGATACTCATAGCCACCCTTGATGTCGTTTACAGATACCGCGAAACACTGGCTTTGGGGATGAGCGGCTTGGACGGCCGCCAGCAGATCGGTTGTAAACGTGGCAATGCCGCATTTACGCGGAAAGTGGTCTCCCACGAAAGCTATCTTGCGCACTTTAGAGGTTTGTTGCATGAAACCATCCTTGGATGCCTAGCCGGACCCAGGCGCTTTTGACGGCTCGGGCTGTGAAGTCGGGATTGTGAGGAATTCGATCTCCTCCTTGGGTAGTGTCGCCGCTCGTGAATTTGTCGCAGTTCCGATGTTTCAGATGGGCTGCTCCGTCCAGCGATCGACGATCGTGGCCAGACTGGCTATGGCCGTCGCGAACGCAAGCCAGACCTGCCAATGCGACAAGAACCCATTGGCGATGAAGAACCTGCCTGTCCAGCCGGCATCCGCGCCAAAACGCCATGCGGCAAGCGCCCCAGCCGCCACTGCTACAGGCGGTAACAACAGTCCCAGCAGCGAAAGACCACCGGGGCCCTGAGGCCCCGATCTGTGAAGTAAGCGCAAGGTCCGGGTCATCGGACCGCCACCGGCTGGCCGATTTGCTCACCGATAATTTCTCCCGAAACAACCAGTTCCACGCGGCGATTCTGCTGGCGGCCTGCGGCTGTATCATTGGAAGCTACCGGCTGGCTCTTTCCAAAGCCTTGCGATGTCACCGAAGTGCCCACTACGCCCTCTTTGGTTAGATAGTCGCGCACCGCCGTGCCGCGATCTTCGGAGAGCTTCTGATTGTAATCGTCACCTCCGACGCTATCGGTATAACCTTCCACTGCCAGCCTCAACCCCGGATGGCCCGAGATGATTCCCGCAACTTTGGCCAGTTTCTCGCGGGCTGCCGGACGCAGCGTATGCTTGGCCGTGTCGAATAAAACGTCTGACATATTGACGATCAGTCCACGTGCTGTATCTCGAGTTTCGAGAATCGCGTTGAATTGCAGCAGCAGTTGGGCGCGAAGTTGCGTGCGCTCGGCCTCGGCTTGCGCCTTCTCTTTGGCGGCGCGCTCCAGATCGGCCGCAGCCGCCATCCGCTGCGCTTCGTTCTCCTGTTTCAAGCGATCCGTTTCGGTGTTGGCCGCCACAAGCTTCGCGTCGCTTTCTTGTTTCAGGCGATCCGCTTCGGCTTGGGTGGCAACCTGGGTGGCAAGCGCCGTAGCTTCGTTCTCGCGTTTCAGGCGATCCGCTTCTTGCTTCAGGCGCTCAGCGTTCTCCACGGAAGTGAGCCTGGCTTGTTCCGCTTCTCGCGTGACGCGATCTGCTTCCGACAGCGCTGCCGAACGGTCGCCCTCGGCGCGTGCTTCACGGTCCGCTCCCGCCTTGCGCTCGCTGGCCAATTGCTCCTCTTCAATTTTTTTGACGGTGATGATCCGGGCGTCCTCCGCCATTTGAACGGCTTCCCGCGCCACGGTGCCAATCGGCTTCTTGCCTGCCTTACCGATCAGATAGCCCTCGGCATTCTCCAAACCCACGACAGCCTTCTGAAAAGTGAGGCCAGCATACTGCTCGGCGCCCGTCCAGCGCGCGATTTGCACCGCGTTACGCGCCTCGTAGAGCTCTAAAGGTACCTTCGAGTTGAGTTCTCTCGGATGAATATCGCCTGGCTTCACATTCAACACGTACTGCCCTCTCTGCAGCAGCTCGTATTTCGCGTCCACTTCTTCGATGGTCCCAACAGTATCTTTCCTGACGAAATTCTCCATCACCACCACGTCGCTCGGCTGTGTGACGGCGAAATAGGGCTCGGCGGTGACGATCAAACCGAAGGATTGCAGCTCGGTGGTTGCGTCTAATTTCGTCTTGCCGCTGTTATTGAGGAGAACTTCCCCGACGTTCGTCGCGCGGCCTTCCGGTGTGATGGCCCACATGACATAGGTCAGGTATTCATGCCCGAACTGAGTTGCTGGTCCAAGCTTTTCCATGTCTGCGTCAATCTTAATGACGCCTTGTTTGCTCTCTACCTTCGCTTCGCCGCGAGCTTCGGGCATCAACGCAGTCCCACGGAATCCGATCCTGGTCGCTCCGCTGCGGTGATTGTAGTTGATGGCTTTCGTTGTCCTTGCCACCACGGTAATGCGATAGATCGGCGTCGACGCGCCGGCTTCAATGGATTGTTGAGTTGGATTGGGAGCCTGTGGCGCCTGAGCCAACGCCAACCCGCACACCGTCAGGAATAAGCTTGTGAACTTCATCTTTCTGAACCTCGATCCTTTTAGCGACGCGCTGGATATCTGCACGAACGGCACCGAACGCTGATTGCCACCCATCCGTTGCAATTGTTCGCATGGTTCGAGTAGGCTGCCGATAAATCCGGGGGAGGGATAACCATATACGGTCACCTGACCAAGTGTGGTCAGCAAAAAATAAGCGCCGCGGGCGTGCCCCACGGCTCACTGGAATCGCTTCGAAAAACATGCCGGGCGCCGGGCATCGCGTCGGGAAATATGTCAGCGGCCCGCGTTCAATCGCTTGACCCGCTCAGGCGCTGCCGGCGCCAACTGCTCTCACCTTAGCGAAACCCTCCCAGCAGGTACGCGATGAGAAGGATAACCACGACGGTCCCCAATCCTATTCCAGCGCCGCCTCCCGCACCCCAACGGCTATGGCCGTAGTATCCTCCACCGCCGCCAAATAGCAATAACAAAACGATGATCAGTATCAGCATGGTCTTTCCTTCTTTCTTGTGAAATGTCGCAGCTAGAGTACGACGGTGATTGCTATCGCTTCGCCGGGGTAGGCTCTGTTGTATAGGTAATACCCGTTGTTATACCCGACATAGACGTCGTCGGCGGCGTACCAGTTTTGCGCCCAGTCTCCGGGCCATGGGTCAACCATCATGAACAAATACCCTCCGTACTGGAAACGCGGGTAACCCCCGACGATGATGGGTTGGTTCTCAATGCGAAACCAGTGTGCCGCGCCGAAATGGAGATTGAAGCTCGCTTGCGGAATGTAGTACCCGCCATATCCGCCGCGTTGCGCCCAGCTGCGATGATCGCTTTGCCAATTCGAAGAGCGATCCTGCTGCCAGGAGGAGTGTTCCTGCCAGGCGCCGTCCTGTCGCCAACTGCTCTGCTGTTGCCAGGTTTGTGCTTGTTGACGCGTACGCACCGGAGGAGTGTAGTTGGTGGCCTGTCCACCGGCTTGGCGCTGCTCGGCGGCTTGCTGTCGGGGTGCGGCTTGCTGGCGCGGCGCTGTTTGCTGGTGCTGTACCGCGGGCTGGGATTGAGCATGTTGCTGCCTCTGCTGAGGTTGCTGGACCTGCGGTCTCGGCTGCTGCGCACGTTGCTGCTGCTGGGCCCGCGGCTGAGGCTGAGCTTGTTGCCTGGGCTGCTGGGCACGTTGTTGCTGCTGAGGCTGCGCTTGTGGCCTCGGTTGCTGCGCACGTTGTTGCTGTTGCGGCGCACGCTGCTGAGGCTGGCGTTGTTGTGGCGCTGGCCTGCCTTCCGGCCTTCCCTGTTTACCCTGCTCCTCGTGTTGCCCGTACACGTTGGCGCCAGTTCCAAGAAGCAGCACAAGGGCTGCCGAGCCGATCACTGTGTTAAATTTCATAGGGTTTGTCACCTGGAGGCTACAGCCGGACGGCGAGGTCTTCGTCCGCCTTCGATTTGTCCAAAGCACGCGACCATTCGTCGGCTTGTTTCTCGGCGTCCGCCTTGGCGATTCCGTAGCGTTCCTGAATCCGCCCGACTAATTGGTCCTTTTTGCCGGCGATAGTCTGCCAGTCATCGTCGGTGAGCTTGCCCCATCGCTCCCGCGCCGATCCGGTAAACTGCTTCCACTTGCCTTCGATTTGATCCCAGTTCATGCTCGTAACTCCTCCGTGGGTGCTAAGAGCATGTCTTGCGCCAATTGACTTCGAGTGGGCTTTAGGAGCGCGCTATCAGCCTTAAAGATCCTTGCGGGAGATCTCCAGCTTTCGCATCATCGCGTTCAACGTGGTTCGTGGTAATCCCAGGCGGGTAGCCGCGGCGCTGACCACTCCATCTGCTTCCCGAAGGACTCGAATGATGTGATCCCGCTCCACTTCGGCCAGTGAGGCGCCAGCGGGCGCTTCGGCCGCATCGGCGCGTATCTCGGCCAAAGGCGCTCGAAGAGTGGAGCCAGGCGAAAGAATAACCGATCTTTCGATGAAGTTCTCCAACTCCCGCACATTTCCGGGCCACGGCCAGCTCACCAGCGCCTGCATCGTCTCCGCTGGAATCTTGTCGATCTGCTTATTCATCTTGGTGGCGTAGGTCTGAGTGAAATGCCGGACCAGCACGGGGATGTCTTCACGATGTTCGCGCAAGGGAGGGATAGTGATCGGAAAAACCTTCAACCGGTAATAAAGATCGCTGCGGAAAAGCTTGTCTCCCATCATCTGCGTCAGATTGCGATTGGTGGCTGCCAGCAGCCGGACATCGATGGGAATGGTGCGAGTGCCACCCAATCTCTCGAATTCCTTCTCCTGCAAAGCCCGCAACAATTTGGGTTGAAGCTCTAACGGGATGTCTCCTACTTCATCCAGGAACAGCGTTCCCTGATGCGCTCTCTCAAAGCGTCCGATCTTCTGCGACAAGGCGCCTGTGAACGCGCCTCTTTCATAACCGAACAGTTCGCTTTCCAAGAGTCCGGTGGGAATGGCGGCACAGTTCAGCGTTATAAAAGGACGATTCCGCCGGGCGCTCATTTTGTGGATGGCGCGTGCCACCAGCTCCTTGCCTGTGCCGGTTTCGCCCAGCACCAGCACGGTGGCATCGGTAGGCGCGACGATTTCCACCTGCCCCATCACTCGCTTGAGCGCCGCGCTGGTGCCGACAATCTCCTCGTACTCCTGTGGAGCGCCAGGTTCGTTAGCAATCTTTTCCGCGCGGTCGCGCTCGGTGAGATTCTGCACAAAAGTGATCCATCGAAAAGGAGACGGAGGCAACAGGGCGCTCGCCACTAGAACGCGCACCCGAGTCTCATCCTTGCGAATGTATTCCATTTCAAATGGCGTGCAAGCTCCATGGAGCAAGCCTTCTTCATGAGCGTGTTCATGCAGCGGCAAGCTTTCGGGCGAAACGATATCGGCCCACTGCAGGCCGCCGAGCAACTCTTCCCGGCTGTATCCCAGCATGTTGAGAAAAGCGTCGTTCGCCTCGATAATGCGGTCAAACTCGCCGGATACGATTCCCGCGATCGTCGATTCAGCGGGAAATGGCCGGGAGCCTGCCAGCTTGTTCAGTCGCGCTTCATCCATTCGGTGGCGAGCGCTAAAATCGCGTACCACCCTGGCAAAGCCCTGCAGCTCCAGATTCTGGTCTCTGAGTGCGGTTGTCAATGAATTCGCCCAGAACCGTGACCCATCCTTCTTCTTATGCCATCCCTCAATTCCAAGATGACCCTCGGCAGCGGTCCTCTTCAATTCGTCATGGAAATCGACTTGACGCTCATCGTCATCCAGGTTGAGGGAGCTTGCTGGTCGACCGATGATTTCGTCGCTCTGGTAGCCGTACATGCGCTCTGCTCCGCTGTGCCAGGCTACAATTCGGCCGCCGGCATCGAGACATAGGAACGCGTAATCGGCGGTGTGAGTGTCGCTGCCCTTACCGTGCAGGCCTAAAACATGACGTCCGGGCAGCACACCGTTCATTCCGATGGGCATTGCTGCGGTGGTCGGCTTGCCCGGTATTGCGAGATCGTCAATGGAGTGACCGATCACCTTGTCGATCGAAACTCCAAGCAGCTTGCAGGCGCCGGAACTCGCGTCCACGCAGCAGCGGTCATCGTCTGCAATCAGAATGGGCTCGGACTGATGGGAGAGAACGGCCCGGAGCAACAGCTCCAGCTCTTTCAGGCCATCGCTCACCAGCCAGCTACTGGTTTCTTGCTCCGAGGCTGCGGAGTGCATCGCGTCTCCTTCGCCCCGTCGATCCAGGAAGCCGTGTGGTCTAAGAGACAGGCGGCGAGCGCGTGAAAGGTCTCGAAAACAGCGGAGAGCCGAGATTGGCGGTCGCTGTCATTCTAACATTGATTCGAGAAATCAAATCACATATTTGATCGCATTTGGTCACTCGACGCTCTGTGGTCAGTCCCTCTTTCCTTAGTCTGAGCAACTTGCGTGGGCCCTAGCGGAAAACATCCTCAGGTCAGGTTGGGCAGCGGATTGCCTTGCTTCGGGTGAGGAGTACCGGAAATGCCTTTGATAAACTTGGTTGTTGCTTTGATTGTGGTGGGCGTGGCGCTGTGGTTGGTGAATCGCTATATCCCCATGGCTTCCAGCATCAAGACCATCCTCAACGTCGTGGTCGTCGTTGCGGTTGGCGTTTTTGTATTGAAGTCCGCGGGACTTTGGGGCGACGTCACCAGCTTCCGAATCGGGCGCTAGCATGTTGGCTCCGTTTCTCCATATGAAGAAGAACGACAAGGGGTTCGATCTGAAAGCTTTTCTTGCCGGAACGGGCAAGGGAAGGATGCTGGCCGACTACGCGAAGAGCCACAAGATCTTCCTGCAAGGCGCCCCAGCCGATGCCGTCTTCTATATTCACAAAGGCAAGATCAAGCTCACCGTCGTCTCTAAACAGGGCAAGGAAGCCGTGGTTGCCATCTTGGGCGCCGGCGACTTCTTTGGCGAAGGATGCCTGGCCGGTCAGTCGTTGCGGATGGCCAGCGCAACCACTATGGCGGAGTGTTCCATCATGCGGATGGAAAAGGCAATCGTGATCGGTTTGCTCCACGAACAGCCGGCCTTTTCGGAACTGCTGCTTCACCACATGCTCTCCCGCAATATTCGGATTGAGGAGGATCTGGTGGATCAGCTCTTCAACTCCAGTGAAAAGCGGCTGGCACGAGTACTCCTGTTGCTGGCCAACTTCGGGAAGGAAGGCAAACCGGCGCTGGTGATACCCAAGGTCAGCCAGGAGACCCTAGCCGAGATCGTCGGTACCACTCGCTCCCGAGTCAGCTTTTTCATGAACCGCTTCCGTAAGCTGGGATTCATCCAATACAGCGGCCAATACGATAGCGGCCTGGAAGTTCATAGCTCGCTGCTGAACGTGATCCTGCACGACTGACAACGCGCGTTCTGACCATGCGAATCGTTCCACCCTAAATTACTTGTCGGGCAAGGTGAAGTAGAACGTCGACCCCTGCCCTGGCGCGGATTCGGCCCAGATGCGGCCGCCCATCCGCTCCACAATGCGTTTGCACGTTGCCAGGCCGATGCCGCTGCCCGGCGTATCGGAACCATGCAAACGTTGGAACGGGAGGAAAATCTGTTCGGCATATTGAGCATCAAAGCCTTGGCCGTTATCGGTGATGGACACAATAAATTCTCGACCCTCCCGGTTCGCTCCAATCTGAAGAAAGGGTGCCTTGTCAGAGCGGAATTTGATGGCATTATCGATCAGATTCTGAAACACGAGTGTCAGTTGGAAGCGATCCGTCCATACCGTGGGCAGGAGCCCGAAGTTCACCTGGGCGCCTGTCTCCTCAATGTCTTTTTGAAGGTTGCTTAACGCCATTTGCAGAGGCTCTTGCAAAGCTACAGTGGCCCTCTTTCCCGATCCACCCACCTGTGCGTACGCCAGGATGTCGTTCATCAAGGCTTGCAGCCGTAGAAGGTTGGCCGTGGCCAGCGACAACACCTGACTCTCGTCATCTTCCAGCTTTGCTTCTGTTTTGTGCTGCAGCACTTGCAGAAGCATCATCGCTGAATTGAGCGGGGCACGAAGATCGTGCGCGGCTACGTAAGCAAAACGCTGCGCATCTTCATTGGAGCGTAGGAGTTCTTCCTCAATCTGTTTACGGTCGGTAATGTCCTCGATTGCGAGCAGGACGAGCTCGGCTGGATTGCCGTCGAGCGAGAGTTTGCGGGCGTTTAACGACATCACCCGCGGTCCGAGGAACGGGAAATCGTGTCTTACCTCAAAATTCTCGACCGCACGCTTCTTCGACAAAACGTCTTCCAGAAGCACGCGTAGCTGAGGGATATCCCATTGCCCACTTCCCAGCCGGTAAAAACAGTGCCCCTCTGTAATATCTGGCGCCACCCGAAATGTCTCGTAGAACGAACGACTGGCCACCTTGATTCGAAAAGCGCTATCCAGGACTAGCAAGGGCTCTCGGATGGTGGCAACGATCCCTCTCAAAGCAATCAATCCCGATAAAGTCTGATATGCGGCCGCCGCGAATTCCCCCAGCGTGGTCAACACGTTTGCGTCTTCACGGTCGAACTGCCGGCTCTGGTCATGGGAAATGACCCACACCGTGCCCACTGCTACCCCACCCACGTGAAAAGGGGCCAGCAGCGCCTCTGCGATGGGTGGCTTAACGTCGGCGAAATATCTGAAGTGCCGGTCCAGGTGCGACATCAGTTGCACCTGGTTGGTATCCAATACGGTGCCACAAGGGCTGAAATCCCGAGGGGTCGTGCCCCACAAATGAGGTGCGTATTCGCCCGCAACTCCATGCCAGCGAAAGATCTTGCTGCCGTTTTCTTCCTCCAGCAAGCTGATCCCAGCCGAGTGCGCGTGGCATAGGCTCAGTGCTGTTTCCACCAGTTGTTGCAGAGTCTTCTCGGGTGAATCCGCCATGGTCCGAGCCAACATCACCAAGGTGCCGGTAACCGCCTCGAAATCTGGCTGACGCGGCTGCCTCCGATTCAATTCCCGGGTATGGATCACTGATTCCAAAGGAACAGAAAGACTCGAGGCTGGTTGAGAACTCATGAAAATCAGCTCCTGTCGAGACGATCGCTTGCCGCCGACAGAAAAGGGACCTCCCTGCTTCCGGCAGGACGGCTTACTGCTACTGCGGCTCAAGCTAACACGTATTTCGCCGGCGGTCTGTTCAAGAATGCTCACTCGCGGCGATGCGGCCTGCAAACCAATTTCGTCATCTGAGCAATTCTGGACAGACTGAACTAAGGTGAATCCCTGATACTTCATGAGTACCCGTAGATAGCGACCGAGCCGCCGAAGGAGGCCGCACGCATGACAGAGGACACGCAACGCGGAACAATTTTGGTAGTCGACGATAACCTCGACATTCGTGGGTTTGCGAAAAGGTTCTCAGGGATCGCCGGATACACGGTAATCACAGCCGCCGATGGAGAAGAAGGACTCGTTTCTACGAGAAGCATCAAACCAGCATTGTGCTGCTGCTCACAGACGTGGTGATGCCCAACATCAATGGCCTGGAGTTGGCGGATGGAGTTCTGAGGATGGATTCCAAGCTGCCGGTTCTCCTGATGTCCGGGCACGCCGAGTGCGACTACCGGGACTTGGAATATATCGCGAAGCCCTTCCGTCCCGCTGGGCTGATCGAAACGGTGAGCCGCGTGCTATATGCGAAGGCACACTCGGAAAGAACGGCCTCGGCTGCCTGAATAGCGGTTGAGGCCGGAAGTGATCAGATGACAAACACCGTTGCATCTTTGAGTATCAGACCGGCTGCCGTGCAGATCGATAAGCGCGAGATTCAAGCCCTGCGGGCATACCGCACAAAAAAGCCCTTCGCCGTCGTCCACTTCGACCCGGCAGGGAAAGGGCGGATCGTTTCTCTGCCGGAAGGCGCGAAGCTCCATCTCATCGGACCATCCTGCTTGCGTGAATGTTTCGAGGTCGCGCACGAGAGCCAGCATTACAATATCTTCAAAGTCGACCTGTTGGGACCCTGGTCGATGCCCATCGAGAACAGTCGAATCACGTCCAACGCCGCTAGAGTCGTAGCAGCTTGCGCTTAGCTTGATGCATTCATTCGTCAGAGTCCTCGCGTTCCCAGAAGAACATGCCAGCGCGAACGTTTCCAGCCGGCCCATTGCAGCGGAACGCCGGCGAAGGTTTCGCTTCCCACTCGATCTGAGCGTTCGCTTCCGCTCGTGTTCGGCAGGGGGACCTTTCTCCGGCGCTGGATTAGCCGTCAACATGAGCAGTGGCGGCGTGCTGGTGGCCTCCCAGCACCCAATCATTGTCGGAGCTCTTGTGGAGCTGAGTATTGAGTGGCCTTCACTGCTCGATGGCAGGATTCCTCTGCAGCTCATTGCTATAGGGCGAGTCCTGCGTGGCGGGACATCTCACTTCGCGGCTTCGTTTGACCGGCACGAATTCCGTACTCTAAGAGGTCCAAGCCGCTCGCCAGATGTGGTGGCGACGTTATTGAACCGCCCACGCCCCCTGAAGTGACCAGCGGACCCCTGAACGCCCTAGTGACGTCCCCCGCCCGGCCTCATTTGGTCATCTGACACTATGCGGTCAGTCCCCCCACCTGAAACATCCTCCGCTTGACCCGCTGGCACCCTGTTTTGCTGTCTGAAACGTGGATAGCCACAAACGGACGTAAGCGTGCTCCTTTGGTCGCGTGGGAACCGCTCACAAATTTTGAATCGGAAGAAGGAACAGGAATGAATTTCTTAAAAGCAGTACCGACCGTGCTTTGTGCGGCGCTCATCGCTACAGCGTTCTCCCCCAGTGTGAAGGGCGACGACTGGAACCGCAAGACCGTGATCACTTTCAGCCAGCCCGTGGAGACCCCCGGAGTCCATATGAAGGGATGGGCGGTGCTGCCTCCCGGTACCTATGTCTTCAAAGTACTGGATTCCAAGTCGGACCGTCACATCGTCCAAATTTTCAACCAGGACGAGACAATGATCTACGCTACCATCCTGGCCGTCCCAAACTATCGGCTGCGGGCCACCAGCAAAACAGTGCTGACCTTTAGAGAGACGCCGCCCGGCCAGCCGGATGTGCTGCGAGCCTGGTTCTACCCCGGCAAAAACTTTGGCGACGAATTCGTGTATCCAAAGTCCAAAGCGCTGGAGCTGGCCAAAATAACCAACTCGCCCGTGCTCTACACGCCGGTTGAGGTCACGCCCGAAGTTGAATCGCCAATCACATCTCCCGACGAGCCGGTAGTGGTGGCATTGAAGCAGGCGCCGGTTCTGGCAGTGAAGCCCACCGGCGAAGATGTCGAAATAGCCCAGGTAGTGACCGCGCCGCCCGCCGAAGCGCTGGTAGCGACCAACGATGCTCCGGTAGCCGAGCTGCCGAAAACGGCAAGTCCGATGCCGTTGATCGGGTTGCTTGGACTGCTCGCGTTAGGAGCAGCCTTCAGTCTCAGATTTGTCCGCACACGCGTACTGTAAACGACTATCGAGTCTGCCTCCCCGGCGTGCCATTTGACAATGGGCCGGGGCGTGCAGGAGAAAGAGACTTCCGGCGGAAACAGGAACATAACATGCGACAGAGAGTCATCCCTATATTGGCGTCACGTGTGCCTAACTCAAGGCTGGATGGGGACGGCTGCTACCAGACCAAAGCGCGGGGCATGGCAGTGCTCACCACGCCGTTGCTGAACAAGGGCACGGCCTTCACCGCGGAGGAACGCAAAGAGTTGGGCCTCACCGGTCTGCTCCCCCCGGTGATCAGCACTCTGGAAGCGCAAGTGAGAGCGGCCTACGCTCAATATCAACGTCTTCCCGATGCGCTCAATAAGAACATCTACCTGACTGCGCTGCATGACCGCAATGAGGTGCTTTTCTACCGATTGCTAGCGGGACACTTGCGCGAGATGATCCCCATCGTCAATGACCTGACCGTTGGCATGGCGATGCAGCAGTATCACCATGAGTGCCGGCGGCCACGAGGCGTTTACCTCTCGATCGACCATCCCGAAGGGATCGAGGAAGCCTTTGTGAACCGCGGCGCCGGACCCGAAGACATCGACTTGATCCTCGCCACAGATGCCGAGCAGATCCTGGGGCTGGGCGATTGGGGTGTGGGCGGCATCGAGATTTCGATCGGCAAGCTGGCCATCTATACCGCGGCGGGCGGCATCGATCCCACGCGTGTAATTCCGGTGATGTTGGATGTCGGCACGAATCGGGAAAGCCTCCTCAAAGATCCCATGTACATCGGAAACCGGCATGCGCGAGTCCGCGGGGAGCGCTACCACACGTTTATCGATGCCTACGTTGAGACCGCCACCAAGCTGTTCCCCAATGCGCTGCTGCAATGGGAGGACGTCTCGCCCGGCAACGGACGCCGCATCCTCGAGAAATACCGTGATCGGATCTGCACCTTTAACGACGATATGCAGGGCACGGGCGCCATCACTCTGGCGGCGGTGGTTTCAGCGGTGCGCGTGTGTGGTTCTCCCATGCGGAACCAGCGCGTGGTGATCCTTGGCGCTGGAACCGCAGGCTTGGGAATTGCCGATCAAATCCGCGACGCGATGATGCGGGAAGGCTTATCGCGAGAGGATGCAATCGCGCGTTTCTGGCTGGTGGACCAAAGCGGCTTACTGACCGACGACATGGGCGAGCGCGTGCGGGACTACCAGGCGCCCTATGCACGCCCGGCCGCCGAGGTGAAGCGCTGGAAGCGCAACGGCCCGGAGGGATCCATCGCCTTGGCCGAAGTAGTAAATCAAGCGCGGCCAACCATGCTGATCGGTGTTTCCACTGCCGCCGGCGCTTTCACCGAAGCCATTGTCCGGGACATGGCCAAGCACTGCGACCGGCCCATCATCTTTCCGCTTTCCAATCCAGCGCCGATGGCGGAAGCCACGCCTGCCGACCTCATCAATTGGACTGAGGGCCGGGCTCTGATCGCCACTGGCAGCCCGTTCCAGCCCGTCACTTACCGGGGAGTGACCTATGTCATCGGCCAGGTGAACAATGCGATGTTGTATCCCGGTCTTTGTCTGGGCGCCATTGTTTCTCGATCGCGCCGCATCAGCGACAACATGTTTGCCGCTGCGGCCAACGCAGTCTCCAGCCTGGTGGCCGTCCGTTTGCCAGGCGCGTCGCTGCTGCCGCATGTCGATGACTTGCGCATCGTTTCCTTGACAGTCGCCGTCGCCGTTGCGGAGGCCGCCGTCCAGGATGGTTTGGCGCGCGTGAACTTCAAGGACATCGTGCAGCAAGTGGGTGACGCCATGTGGGAACCGGAATATCGAGAGATTCGAGCGGTTTGAAGGAGACTTCTCTTAAGAAGTCGGACTGCAGCACAATCAGGGCCGGGAGGCCTGAAACTTATGAAAATTCGTCCGTTGTATGACCGCGTTGTAATCAAGCGAGTTGAGGAAAAGGGAGACGCCCTTCGAGGCGGCCTGTATATTCCCGATTCGGCGAAAGAAAAACCCCAAGAGGGTGAAGTAATGGCCATTGGTAAAGGCAAGCGCCTGGAAGATGGCACGGTAGTGGCCCTGGACGTTCAGGTGGGCGACCGCATCTTGTTCGGGAAATATTCCGGCAGCGACATCACGATCGAAGGCACAGAATGCATGATCATGCGCGAGGACGAAATCCTCGCGGTTCTGGACCGGCAGCTCACAGGTGCGAAGAACTTGGACAAGCAGCCCGTGGCTGCGAAGAAAGCGAGCTAACAAATGGCAAAACAGATTATTTACGCAGACCAATCGCGGCAGGCCATCCTGCGCGGAGTGAATCAACTGGCTGACGCGGTGAAGGTCACCCTGGGCCCCAAGGGACGCAACGTTGTCCTCGAGAAAAAGTTTGGCGGTCCCACTATCACCAAGGACGGAGTGACCGTGGCCAAGGAGATCGAGCTCGCCGATCCGCTCGAAAACATGGGTGCGCAAATGGTGCGCGAAGTGGCTTCGAAAACCTCCGACGTGGCCGGCGACGGCACCACCACCGCCACTGTCCTGGCGCAGATCATTTTTCGGGAGGGCGTCAAAGCCGTCACCTCGGGCGTGAACCCGATGGCCATGAAGCGCGGCATCGACAAAGCCGTCAAGATCGTCGTGGAAGACGTTCAGAAGATGTCGAAGCCCGTTTCGGGAGACATGATCGCCCAGGTGGGCAGCATCTCGGCCAACAGCGATGAAACTATCGGAAGCATCATTGCCGACGCCATGAAGAAGGTGGGCAAGGACGGCGTCATCACGGTGGAAGAAGCGAAAACCATGGTGACCGAACTAGTCACAGTCGAAGGCATGCAGTTCGACCGGGGCTATCTTTCTCCCTATTTCGTCACTGATCCCGAGCGCATGGAAGTGGTGCTCGAAGATCCCTATATTCTGATCCACGAAAAGAAGATCGGAAGCATGAAGGACATCCTGCCGCTGCTCGAACAGATCGCACGCTCGGGTCATCCGCTTCTGATCGTCGCCGAAGAGGTGGAAGGCGAAGCGCTGGCCACTTTGGTTGTGAACAAGCTGCGCGGTACGCTGGCCGTTTGCGCCGTTAAAGCTCCCGGCTTCGGCGACCGCCGCAAATCCTTGCTGGAAGATATCGCCATCCTTACCGCCGGCACTTCTATCGTGGAAGAGACCGGTGTAAAACTCGAAAGCGTGAAGCTGGAAGATCTGGGCCGGGCCAAGCGCGTCACGGTTGATAAGGAAATCACCACCATCATCGATGGCGCCGGAGAATCCAAAGCGATTCAAGGCAGAATTAAACAGCTACGCTCGCAAATTGAGGAGACCAGCTCCGATTACGACCGCGAGAAATTACAAGAGCGGCTGGCGAAGCTGGCTGGTGGAGTAGCCATCATCAAGGTGGGCGCGGCCACCGAGACCGAAATGAAAGAGAAAAAGGCTCGTGTCGAAGACGCCATGCATGCCACGCGCGCTGCCGTGGACGAGGGCATTGTAGCCGGTGGCGGAGTCGCGCTCCTTCGCGCGGCCAAATCGCTCCGGGATCACAAACTGGAAGGCGATGAGCAGATTGGTCTGAACATTATCGCCCGCGCTTGTGAAGAACCCTTGCGCCAGATTGTGCTCAATTCAGGCTTGGAAGGCGCTGTTGTGGTGGAGAAGGTCCGCGAAAGCAACGACCCGCACTTTGGCTATAACGCCGCCACCGGCGTTTACGAGGACCTGATCGCCGCCGGGGTGATTGATCCTACCAAGGTGACCCGCACCGCTTTGCAGAATGCGGCCTCCATCGCCTCTTTGATGCTGACCACCGAAGCGATGATCAGCGAAATCCCCGAGCGCAATTCCGGCCAGCCCATGAACCCAATGGGATCCGGCGGCGGACAGGGCATGGATTACTAAGCCAGCCCAAGACGCTACAGCGACTCGAGTTCGGGATCCGCGCCCGTGCCTGGCGGTTTTCCAAGATTATCGATGTGAGCCCGCACCAAATCTACATCGGGGGGAGCGGGCTCCAGTTCCAGATACTTCGCCATGTGTTCCTTCGCGCCCCCGATATCGCCTTTGGCTTCTAGAATCCGACCCAGCACATATTCGGCTCTCGGCTGCATGTGTTTGGGGTCCAGGCGCAGGGCCTCTCGCGCGCTCTGTTCCGCGCCGTTCAGATCTTTCAGTTCGTAGCGCGCCACCGCTTGATGGAGGTAGATTTCTGGATACAAATGCTTGGTATCCAACTTGATCATCGCTTCCGCGGTCTTCGCCGCCGCGTCCCAATCCTTGGTCTTGAGGCATAGGCGCGTTAAAGTCACATACGGCGAAAGCAGCTTTGGATCGGCTGCAATGGCGTGTTCATAGGCCGCTCGCGCTTCCGCTGGTTTGTTGAGCCGCTCATCCACTACACCCAGGCCGTGCCACGCTTGCGCGGCTTTAGGAGCTGCGGCTACTACCGCTTCCAGGTGGGTCGCAACGTCCGACAAATTCGGCACGTCCAGCGCCTTCCTGGCCGCCGTCCAGTCTGCTCTCGCGCGTCCTGAGATGCCGTTGTCCGAAAAGTTGAGGACGTAGGGGTCGGCCACGGAAGTGCGAATCGTGATCGGCGGAAGGTCCAGAGAGGTATGTGTTGTGTCGATGCCGGAAACTTCGACATCGCTGGATGTATAACCGGCATGAGTCGCGCGAATCACACAGTTGCGGGTCTCGAGCGGGTCGATATCCATGCGCCAGATGTACTCGCCCTTCTTGTTCGTCAGAGGCCCGGGCGCCGATCCGGCGAGGTCACTGCACACCCGTTCAATCTCCACCACCGTGGGCGGAGCCGACCCATCGTCCATGACAACCTTGCCGCGTAAGATGACCGGATACGTATCTGCAACCGCGGATTGAATCAAGACGTAAATGGACCCCAGCAAAACAACCTGGAAAATTCGCTTCAAATCCATGTAATCTCCCGGCTAACACCCGTCTTATATCACAAATCTGCCGGAGCCGATGCCAGCTCCCCCTGCCTGTCTACGCTGTACGCCCCGCGTGACTAACGGTCGTATACTGGAGAGCACATCTCTAAGGAGAGACTGATGCGGAATACCTTGGTGGTTTCGCTTCTCTGGCCTGCGATTGCAATCTGCCAGACTGCTCCGGCGTCGTCCGTGCCGGCCGCTGCCCCTACGGGGCGCGCTCAGCAATGCCAGGACATGCTCGAAAAAGCGCTGAAGGACAAAAACCCCGACACGCGCAAGCAGGCCGCGATTGCTCTCAGCCTGGTGGGATCCACCGACCCTTTTCCTACGCAATTGGAGTCACTGCTGGACGATAAAGATGTCGAAGTCAGGCTGGCCGCCGTAGCCAGCCTGTCGGATCTGAAGAATAGCCGCACCATCCCTGCGCTCCACAGAGCCTTGAATGACGAAGTGCCCGAGGTCAGCTTCGCCGCCGCGCGATCGCTTTGGGCGCTGAACGATCCGGAAGGCAAGAAGGCTCTGCTATCCATCTTGAGCGGGGAATCCAAGGCGTCGTCGAGCTACTTTGCGAAGCAAAAGCGCGACGCTCTGCGAATGATGCACACGCCCAAGCCGATGTTCATGTTTGCCGTGCGGACCGGGGCCGGCTTCGCGCCCGTTCCAGGATTGGGAGCGGGCGTTTCTTCCATGCAGGCGCTGTTGTCCGATCCGGCTGTGTCCGGCCGCGCCACCGCCGCGCTACTACTCGAAAAGGAAACAGACCCCCAAACTTTGGCCGCGTTGAAAGAAGCGTTGCAAGACAAGGAATGGTCGGTGAGGGCGGCGGCTGTTCACGCCCTCGTGCTACGCGACGACCCGGTATTCGAAACAGACATCGTCCCGTTGCTGGATGATAAGACCGAAGGCGTTCGGCTACGCGCCGCTGCGGGATATATGCGCCTGGAGACAGTCAAGAATACGCCCAAGCCCGAGGCTCCCAAGACGCGCAGGCGGCCGGTCAGAAAAACCGCGCCGAAACCACAAGCTTAGAACTCTACCCAGGAGGCCATTCCATGACGAATCGTCGCACGTTCTTAAAACAGACGTCGTTGCTAGCCCTCGCCCCGGCGCTCGCTCGCGCCGATCAATCTGGAGTCGTCGCGGACACCGCATTCGGCAAGATCCGCGGCGAAGAAGTCCAGGGCATAAAAATCTTCAAGGGTGTGCCGTATGGAGCTACCACGGCCGGGCAAAATCGCTTCATGCCGCCCAAAGATCCAGCGCCGTGGACTGGCGTTCGCGACTCGCTGCACTACGGTCCCAGTACGCCGCAAAGTGATCCGGGCTCCCCTCGCAGGGTGTCGCCGCTTTCCGTGGCGAGCGCAAACCTTCCGCCGGAAAGCGAAGATTGCCTGGTGCTCAACGTGTGGACCCCGGCCCTCAAGGATGGGCGCAAACGGCCTGTTCTGTTCTGGTGTCATGGCGGCGGATTCGTCTCTGGCTCCGGGTCTTCGCCCGGTACCGATGGCGCCAATCTCGCGCGCCGCGGCGATGTCGTGGTGGTCACCATCAACCATCGCTTGAATGTCCTTGGCTTTACCTACCTGGCCGAATTCGGCGGATCGGATTTCGCGTCTTCGGGCGATGCCGGCATGCTCGACATCGTGCATGCTTTGCGATGGGTCCGAAACAACATCGAGCAGTTTGGCGGCGATCCCAATACCGTGATGATCTTCGGCCAATCGGGTGGCGGCCGTAAAGTGGGCACGCTGCTTGCCATGCCCTCGGCCAAAGGCCTGTTTCACCGCGCGGTAATCGAAAGCGGCCCCACCATACGACTAGTGGAACGCGAGCAGGCCATTCGCGTCGCAGGCATGTTGCTCGCCAAGCTGAACGTCGGCAAGGCACAAGTGCGCGAGTTGCAAAAGCTGCCGGTGGATCGGATCATGAGCGCGTATTTTGCCGTTGTCAAAGACATGGGCGGGCAGGATCAGATGACGCAGGGCTTCTCACCCACCGTGGATGGAAACGCCATTCCGCAGCATCCGTTTCATCCGGCCGCCTCGCCCATTTCTGCCGATGTGCCGCTGATGCTCGGTTCCACCCGCACGGAAATGACACTGCAGAGCGACGAAGCGGCGTTCTCGCTGGACGAAGCAGGGATGCGCGCGCGAGTGAAGAGCCTGGCCGGCGACAACGGCGAAACACTGATTGAAACGTATCGCAAGCTCAATCCACGTGCTACGCCATCCGACCTTTACTTCCTCATCGCGAGCGACTATCGCTACGGCGCGCCCGTAATGAAGATCGCCGAACGCCGCGCGGCTCTCGGCAAAGGGCCGGTCCATCTGTACTATTTCACCTGGGAGACGCCGGTGGAAGGCGGACGGCTGCACTCACCCCACACCATCGAGATTCCGTTTGCCTTTGACAACGTTCAGATCTCGCGCGGAATCACCGGCGGTGGCGCCGATGCTATGGCGCTGGCCGACAAGGTGAGCGATTCCTGGATCGCGTTTGCGCGCACGGGCGATCCCAACCAGCCCAAACTGCCGCATTGGCCGGCTTTTAATGCCACCGAACGGCCAACCCTGGTGATCAACAATCAAAGCAGAGTGGTCAGCGATCCGATTCGGGAACAACGGCTGGCCATGTTCCACGCGCTCGATCTGGCTTAACGGCGCTCTTCGAAATGCGCAAATGGTCCGGCGGCATAGACAATCTTGCCGCCCACCATTGTTAATTGCGATTCGATGCCACCCACCTGATCCACTGGCGCAGTCATGTAGTCCTTCGACAACACCGCCAGATCGGCCAGCTTGCCAGGTTCCAGCGATCCGCGCTCATCCTCATCGTGAGAAAACCACGCGCTGCCCATGGTGTAAAGCCGAAGCGCCTCAGCCCGCGACGGTCTCTCTGCGGAAGGGCCAGGCAATGAGACGCCGTTGGCGGTATTGCCGCCCAGTAGCGATTGCAGGGCAGTGAACGGATTGTAGGAGGCCACGCGGTGCGCGTCGGTGCCCGCCCCGGTCACAACCCCGATTTCCTTGGCTGTTTCCACCGGCGGCACTCGCTGCGCGGGTTGCATAGTCCAGCCCATGCCCAATGCCCTCATGCGCCGCAGATTCTCACCCGATGCGTCGTTCAAATGCGCGATCGACCAGCGCAGACTCGTAATCGGAACTTCCTTGTTCACGCGCTCGAAAATATCCAGCAGCACGCCCACCGAATCGTTACGTGGCCAGTGCATCGTAATCGACATGCCTCGCTCGGCGGCCCATCGGACGATCTCGTAATATTTCTCGCGGTCGGCTTCGCTGGGATCGTTGTTATTGTTCATCGCCCAGGTAATCCGCTCGCCGATCCCGTTGAATCGCAGCATCCTATCGCCGAAGCCCATCGGCAAAAGTTGCGTCAGATCCTTCAGCTCCTCGAACTCTTTGCCCGGCGTGATTCCGCACAGGCTGTAAGCCACGCGCACGGTCAGTTCGCCCTGCCGCCAGACTTTGAAAAGCGCCTGATACGATTCCGCTGTCATATTGTTTCCGCCCGGATCCACCACGCCCGTCAGGCCCAGCCGGTTCAGCTCGCGAAAAAACTTCTTCGTGCCATCTACTTCCTGGTCGGGCGTGGGCGTTGGAAGCCGATCGAACAGAGCGATGATGGCATTCTGCGCCCCGCTGATTCCACCCGTCGGCCTACCATCGGAATCCCGCTCCAGCTTTCCGCCGGACCCCAGGTCCGCGTCGCTGGCTATATGCAGCTTCTCCAGCGCCTTCGGCGTCAGCATCGCCCAGCCGTAACCCAACTGAACGTACACCGGATTGTCCGGCGCGGCCGCTACAAGTTCCGCCTGCGTGGGCCGTCGATTTTCCCGGAACTGCTGGGGGTTCCAGCCTCCTGCCACGATGAGCCACGCGCCCGGCGTCATACTGTGGGCGGCCTGGCGGATCCGGTCCAGCGCCTCGTCGAGCGATCGCGTACCGATCCAATTCACCTCGGTACTAAAGCTGAGCGCCGCGCGGATGGCGTGCATGTGCGAATCGATCAACCCTGGGATGACGGTGTGTCCCTCCAGGTCGATCACCCGGGCTTGTGGCCCGGCCAGTTTCCTAAGGTCGGCGGACTTACCGCTGGCGACAATTCGTCCGTCGCGAATAATCAGCGCCTCGCTCGTGGCAGACCGGCTGTCCACCGTGAGAATCTTGCCGTTTAAAAGCAACGTGGTGGCGCTCTGCGCTTGGGCCGAAACCATCCCCAGCAAAGTACCCAAAAATATATCGAGGTAGCGCATAGTCAATAAGCACAGATTATACTAGTCCCATCAGTTTCTTCGGAATTATGCACTTGGCATACCCTTCCGAAAAAGAGACGATGCGTGGAGCGGAGATTTCTCGCGCCTTAAAGAAGCGCCCAATGCAGGGTGGGCTACGTGACAGGCCGACTGCTCACTGAGGTGGTCGCGTAGAGCTGTCGAACGTTGCCGTGTCGATAAGATACTCCGGCAGTGATTGTGGGGGTTCCGATGGACGCTCTGGTATATCGCTCAGCCTTGCGAATATGGTCCAGCCCTCTTCCTCAGAACGTAGGAATACCAAAGCCTCTCCTACGGCAAATAGGCGCTGCTCACGCGTATGACGGAAGGCATTTGCGGCGAATTGCCGAGTAACGATTCGAAGCCTGCCCACCCTCAGTCTTCCTTTTTCGCCGCTTTCCTACGGCGTTGGATTTTCTTCTTCCCGGTTGGATTTGCCCCTGGCCGTGGCATACCGGCAGTAGGCTTAACAGCCAAAAGCCCGGCAAGTGCTTCGCTCTCACTCAGTGGAATCTTTATCTTGTGTCCTGGCTTCGCCACGATCACATCGTAAATCCCTTCGAGCTTGTGCGCAAGCGATATTAGTTCAGCTTTCTCTCTGCATTTTTCTATTGACGCGCACGCCGAACTTGTATCAGTATGGAGATGTCTAGAGAGCACTTGTGGTCCGCAAATGTCCGCAGATAAATCTATTGAGCAGCGAATACTAAAGCTGCAAGAATTGAAGCGCATCGTCGCCGATCCAGAAATGGTCGCGATGTTTGAGTGGTGGCTCGCCGAGCGGAAGAACGGCAACGCTAACGGCGCGTCCTCGCCCGAACTTCCCGATCAGCGGCGCGCCCACCTGGAATCAGCCACAACTATTCAGTCTAAGTCCGTCAAACCCCCAGGCGACGATGTGGAACACCCTCTCCATCCGCTGTCACTTCCGCGTGGCTCTCATCGACGCGCAATCCTTGATGTGGTGAACTCCTTCAGCGGGCCGGTTGAGGTAGCGACTGTTCTCGCCGAGTTAGAGCGCATCGGCTACCCATTCAAAGCGCAGAACCGCAAGGTGATGGTAGGGAGCGCTTTAGGTAAGCTCGCGCAACAACGAAAAATATTGCTTGTGAAAAAGGGCGCAGGGAGTTTGCCGCACATTTACAAGCGACTGGAGGTGAAGGACTAGGAAGTCAGCGGGACTCGAATCGGTGGGTAACTTCTTGTCTAGAGAGAGTGGCCCGCGAACGAATCCCGCTTCCAGCCCGATTATAACCGAAGTCCCGCAGGATAGGTGCGTGTTTTTGTGCGGCGGTGGCGGAATTGGCATACGCGGTAGGCTTGGGTCCTACTAGAGCGAGGGTTCCTTTGACCGGGGCTCCTCACATGCTCTGTGCAGGTTCGAATCCTGTCCGCCGCATTCTCATTTTAGCGAATTTGAACCGAACTTCGTAGCGAACATGTGATGCGCAAGTTGACCCTCAAAATCTCGATTGTGTGGTTGGTCGTCGCCCCCTTTGTTCTCATAGAGTGCGGCCTTTTTGTGTTCTTCTTAAGGGTTGGACATGAGGCACATGAGGCCATAATTTTTGGAGCTTCGATTGTAGCGGGGGCATTTGCGCTCTTCAGTTATGTGAAGGGCATCGACGAAAGACGCACGCAAGCGGCGGACAGGATTATTGAGAGATGGAACAATCCAGACCTTAGCCAGATCAAGCGTTGCGTACGTGAGATCTGCGAAGGCCTATTTGATCCCACGGGAATAGCGAGAAATCCGAAAGGGGAAGCACTTGCCGAGGATGCGCTGAAACTCAGGGCTGACGTGGTCGCGATACTTAACATCTTCGAAGAAATATCGCTCCTGATCCGGAGCAGTAGCGCGAATGAAGAAAAGCTACTCCGCTACTTCGGACCTGTGATGATACAGGCCTACAATAACCTCCGACCATGGATCGAAAACGAACGAAAACTAGACCATGAGGACGCTTATTACTGTGAGTTCGAGGCCGTAGTACGGAAGTGGAAGGAGGGATAGAGCACGATCTTCCTGAGCGAGGCTTATCCGCCTATGATTGCTTGGTTCATGTTCATGCCCTGCTTATAATCTTATGTTAAGGAAGCTCACAGAGTAAAGGACTCTATTCTCTTTGGAGTCTTAAGCCTGCGCACTTGTCCTCTCATCCTTCGCGCACGTCCCTTGGATTTCTCAGTGTTAAGCGCTTTCCGCCGGTCTTCTTGACGGCCAACTGGAAGCGGTCAACGTCATTCATGTCTCGAACGTTATAGCGATAGTCGAACTCGCGAAGGTATTGGTCAAGGTATGCCTTGCCAACGTGGTGGTAGATGCCATCGATCCCGCGCTTGATGATCGCGAAGTAGGACTCGACCGTGTTGGTCGTAATGCAAACGCCGTCTTCGTGGCGTACATATTCCTTCTTCGTGTGGTTCACCGCGCTGTGCTTCTGGCCCATTGGAGCAGCCGCAAGCATGCTGGAACTGTCGGTCATGATGTGCGCAGATTTGTCGATGACCTCTTCTATCATCGGCTTGAGATTGTCCAACGTGACGCGGTCGAAATGGCGTGAGCGTACTTGCCCGTCACGCTGAAGGATCGAAACTATCGGAGCCTTGTCGTTCGTGTGGCTTTTAACGGGCATCGGCTTGGGGCGTCCGCCAGGACTCCATTTGTACTTTGTTCTGTCACCGCGTTTCTTGCCGCCGATGTAGGCTTCATCGACCTCAACGATTTCCGCTAGCTTGCTGGCTAATGGCTCTTGGCCTAATGCCCAGCGGACGCGATGCGCCATAAACCACGCAGTACGATAAGAGCCGAGTTGCTTCCCGGTCTTCGGATCGGTACCCCAAAGGTTCCGCCAAAGTTGATGGGCGCTAATGCCTTTCTTGGATGAGCACATCAGGTGAATCGCTAAGAGCCACTTATGCAGGGGGATCTTGGAATCTTCAAAGATGGTACCGACTGTAACGGTAAACGGCTGGCGGCATCCAGAGCACTTGTAGAGGCCTTTGCGCGTCGTTTCGCCGTTCAACTTGTAGGCTTCCCCGATCACGCCGCAGTGCGGGCAAACCGGACCATCGGGCCAGCGAATCGCCTCTAAATGCTTGCGTGCCTTATCCTCATCCTGGTATTGGGGAGCAATGATTCCGGCCATGAGCAATCATCCCATTTTTATTTGGGTATGTCAAGTGCATAATTCCGAGTTTCTTGAAGGCTCTCCATAAAGACAATTGATGGGCGCGGGTCTTGCGAAGTCAAGGCCGCTCATTGAAAATGAAGGATCGGCTTCGTACTGGGAACAGAGTCGGTTCTTCAAACCGAAGCCCGAGGTGCAATCCAGGATGGTGCGTTACCGGGTCCTTTCCATGCGACAGGACTTTAGAACTTTAGATCAAAGAGAGGGCTATCACCGGGGCGTTTGCCCCATAGGTTTCCAAATACCATGACAAAATACAAACTCGAATACATCTGGCTTGACGGCAAACAGCCGGTTCCCGCTCTGCGCGGGAAGACTCTACTCAAGGAATTTGAGAAGCCCCCTACCCTTGCCGACATGCCCAAGTGGGGTTTTGACGGCAGTTCCACCATGCAGGCCGAGGGCAAAAGCTCCGACTGTATCCTGAAACCTGCGGCTCTATACCCTGACGCCAGCCGCAAAAACGCTTACATCGTTCTGAGCGAAGTCATGCACCCGGATGGCACGCCGCATTCCACCAATGCCCGCGCCACCATCGAAGACGACCCGGATTTGTGGATTGGTTTTGAGCAGGAATACTTCCTGTTTAAAGATGGCCACCCTCTCGGATTCCCGGCACATGGACACCCCAGTACTCCCCAGGGCCCCTATTACTGCGGCGTCGGGTACAAAAGCATGGGTAGCGTGGCCCGTCAAATCGTCGAGGAACACCTCGAGATGTGTCTTGCCGCCGGCATCAATCACGAAGGCATCAACGCTGAAGTTGCCAAAGGTCAGTGGGAATTCCAGATCTTCGCCAAAGGCTCTAAGAAAGCCGCCGATGACCTCTGGACCGCTCGCTATTTGATGATGCGTCTCTGTGAGAAATACGAAGTGGATATGGAATTACATTGCAAGCCCATCAAGGGCGACTGGAACGGGTCTGGCATGCACACCAACTTCTCGACCAAGTACATCCGCGAAGTGGGTGGCAAGGAATATTTTGAGGCCCTCATGCAGGCGTTCCAGGAAAATATCGCCGCGCACATTGCTGTGTATGGCCCGGATAACCATCTGCGTTTGACTGGTCTGCACGAAACGCAAGCCATCGATAAGTTCAGCTTTGGTCTCTCCGATCGTGGTGCATCCATCCGGATGCCTGTGAACTTCATTAAGAACGGCTACAAGGGCTATTTAGAAGATCGCCGGCCGAATTCCGAGGCTGATCCTTACCAGATCGTCTCTCGCATCCTGAAGACCGTCAATGGTGTCGCAATGGCCGTCGCCGTCTAACGTTTTGTTCGTGTTCCTGCCGGTCAGCGCCCTGCCTCGATAAACGGGGCAGGGTGATCCTTTTAGAAGTCCGATCTGCCGCAGAAATCCAATCCCCCGCCGATTCCGTAGTAACCATTGGACGCGCTGACGAACTGACAGGCGCAACCAAGGGGATGAACATGCGGAAATACACTTTACTAGCGGCCCTCACCTGCCTGCTTGCCATCGCTCCCATGTCGCGAGCCGACGACGCACTTTACAAGAGCCTGGGTGGCAAGAAAGACATCACGGCTGTGGTGGACGATTTCGTTGGACGCGTAGCGGCTGACGACCGGATCAATAGCTTCTTCAAGGCCACGGCAGCCGACCCAAAGCGGCTCGCCAAATTCAAGAAGAACCTGGTTGACCAGATTTGCGAAGCGGCCGGCGGACCTTGCAAGTACAAAGGCAAGGACATGAAGACCGCCCACGCAGGCATGGGGATCGGCAGTGGGGATTTTGACGCCCTGGTGCAGGACCTGGTGGCTGCGCTCGATAAGTTCATGGTCAAGGACGGCGACAAACAGGCGCTGCTCGGAGTTCTGGGACCCATGAAGAAAGACATCGTAGAAAAATAGACCTGGACCGACTCCTTGGGTGTTGTTCCCTCAGGCGCGCCGGACCGGTTGGATTACCGTTCTACGGTCCGCGCGCCGTTTTGTTGAAGCAAGCTATGATCTCAATACATCGATGTGTGCCGGCGTGATTTCCCCGCTCCTGTTGAGCGTTTAAAGCGCCGCGACCCGCAGGCCCTCGCCGAACTGTACGATCGTTACGGCGGGTTGGCCTATTCGCTGATCCTGCGCGTGGTCCGGGATAATGCCATTGCGGAGGATCTGGTTCAGGAGACGTTTCTTCGCGTGTGGAATCGCGTGCACTCCATCGACTCCGAGAAGGGCTCCATCGGGCCGTGGTTGCTGGCCATCGCTCGCAATCGGGCCATCGATTATCTCCGTTCGTCGGCTGGGCGCGAGCGGAATGCAGTGGAACTGGATGAGATGGATCATGCGTCGCTCTATTGCGAGATGGAGGCCGGAATTCTCATATCCGATCAAGCCCGCCGCGTCAAGGCAGCCATGGACAAACTGGCGCGCCGAACTATCGGACGGTGATGGAGTTGGCCTATTTCGAGGGACTGTCGCAGTCGGAGATGGCGATCAAGATGGGACAGCCCCTCGGCACCATCAAAACCTGGGTGCGCACGGCGCTGCAGAGCCTGCGCGATGAACTCGGAGTGGCGGTGTCGTCATGACCTGCGAAGAACTCCGCCAGTATTATGAGCTCTACGCTTTGGATATCGCGGAAGAACCGGAGCGCGGAGAGATTCGCGCCCACCTCAATCGGGGATGCGAGGCTTGCATGGCTGGCGTGAAGCGAGCGCTGGAAACCGCTACGCTGATAGGCGCAACCGCACCTCCGGCACGGCCTTCTTCAGAGCTTCGGCGGCGCATCCTGGCTTCGGTTGGATCCGATCAGCGCAGTTTCCGTTGGCTCCCGGTATGGGTCTCGGCGGTGGCGATGGCGGCGCTCCTGGTGGTCGCCGTATATTTCGCCGTAAGGAGCCGCGGGTATTCGCAGCAGGCCGCTAGCCGACAAGAAGCCATACACATTCAAACCGCCCAGCTTCTCCAGCTCACCGAGGCATTCGACATCATGTCGGGACCACGTACCACCGAGGTATCCTTCGGCGGATCGAAACCCCGGCCGCCGCAAGGCAAAGTCTTTGTGAACCCCAACCGGGGCGTACTCCTGATCGCCTCCAATCTGCCACGTACACCTGCGGACAAGATCTACGAGATGTGGCTCATCCCGAAAGGCGCTAAACCGGTTCCCGCAGGTTTATTCCAATCGCGGGATGACGGCAGCGCGTTGCACGTCCGGCCCGGCACGGTGGATTTGGCTTCTACCGCGGCCGTCGCCGTCACCGTGGAGAACCAAGCCGGAGCCGATCAGCCCACCACCACGCCGCTAATAGTGGCTTCCCTGGCCGCTACTAACTGAGCCGCGACCAAAGGAAGCGTCTTCCCCTTAATGGCGCTTGAAATACTGCACCTCGCGCTCATGCTGCTCTGCGGCATTCCGTGAGGAGAATGTCCCCAGGTTCTTCCGGCGTCCCGTCTTGCCATCTTTCTTGCGCGAGTACAGCCGATACTGGCCTGATTTGAGTTTCCGGATCATGACAACTGTATGACGCTCCGCCCGATTTTCTGTTGCTTCCCCGCCTTCCGCCGGTCCTGCAAAGCTACAATGAGAATCCCGGCACTATGAACGGCCAGAAGATTTGTGCCGATGGATAATTGGAGCGACCATCCTTGAAACTGGCAGAGCTCTTGGGCTTCGCGCCCCGGCCAACTCGGTCTGTGCCGCGCGGGGCGACGCGCACCTCCAGAAAGACCATCGCGCTGTGTCACAGCTTGCTGTCCGAGCGGGGCGAAGTTTCGGGAAGCCGGCTTGCCGCCGAGGCGTTGGATGCTTATCAGGCGCTCGATGACCGCGGCCGCCGTGCCTTTTTCGAGTTACTGATCCGAGAGTTCTCGCCGGATCCAGAGGAGGTCGGCCGGGCCGGTGACGCTTACCGGAGCAACCCTTCGCCGGAGAACCTGGCGCGCCTGCAAAGGGTGGTAGAGCCGCCTCGCCAGGAGCTATTCCGCCGCTTGAATCTGGCGCCCGATGGCACGCGCATTCTGGTGGCTATGCGAAGCCAGGTGCTGCAGGACTCTGACCGAAGCTCCCGGCTGAAACCGATCGCCGCCGATCTGGCGCATCTTTTCACTTCTTGGTTCAACCGAGGATTTCTCGTGTTGCGCCGAATCGACTGGCGGACCTCCGCAGTCATCCTGGAAAAGCTGATTCAGTATGAAGCCGTGCATCAGATCCAGGGCTGGCACGACTTGCGGCGGCGTCTGGAAGCAGACCGCCGCTGCTATGCCTTCTTCCATCCGGCGCTTCCCGATGAGCCGATCATCTTCATCGAAGTGGCGCTGACGCGCGGCCTGAGCGACACTGTGCAGGCCCTTCTTGACCCGGATTCGTCCGTCCTCGACCCAGAGTCGGCCGAGTGGGCCATCTTTTACTCCATCACCAATTGTCAGGAGGGCCTGCGCGGCGTGCCCTTCGGCAGTTTCCTGATTAAACGGGTGGTGGAAGATCTCAGCAAGGAACTCCCACGCATCAAGAAGTTCGCAACGCTTTCGCCGGTTCCCGGTTTTCGCAATTGGTTGGCGGAAAAGGCGGCTGCTCTCCAGGCCAGTCCCAAGCTCGCGCCCTTCGCCTCGGCGATCGCGAAACTCGATAGCCCGCAATGGATGGAAGATCCGGCCCTTCGCGCCGAGCTGCCGCGGCAGTTGCTTCCGCTAGCCGCCTATTACCTTGTCCAGGCCAAGCAAAATGACGAACCTCTGGACCCGGTGGCGCGCTTTCACCTCAAGAACGGCGCGCGTCTGGAGCGGATCAACTGGCTCGGCGACACGTCCGCGTCCGGGTTACAGCGCTCGGCCGGTCTGACCGCCAATTACGTCTACAAACTTCCGGAAGTCGAACGCAATCACGAATTCTACGTGCGCGAACACAAGGTCCGCGCTTCGCGCGAAATCGAAGCGCTGGCCAAGCGATTCGTACCGCCCTCGGGCTTCTAAGCTTCTCCTACCCTGCGGTCGCAGCCGAACTGGATTTGTTTCTCCACATAACTCAATAACTTGCGACCTTGTAGCCGTTGCCCTTTTGAAACCATTTGCTACGCTTGCACCAAAGCCAGCACCCCGCGCGTTACGCAAGCTTCCACCCCTCTTTGTCGATCCCTTCACCGCCAATTCTGTTCAGCGAAGACCACCAAAAATGCGTCACCAAACACAGAACTACCCCACTTGCGTCCCCTTTTAGGATTTTGGATTGGCTCAAACCCCGCGCCAAAGAAAAAGCGCCACCTGTCAGATAGTTCTCCACCCCCCCATTGGCCGTCTCTGACTCTCTTGAAATACAATGTCGTGTATACTGGTCAATCGAACCCCATGACAACATTTCGATGGATGGTATGCCTTGTTCTGTTCTGCGCTTCTTCTCTCCTCGCGCAAGTTTCGGCGGTAGTCTCGGGAACCGTAACCGACCAATCGGGAGCAGTAGTCCCAAACGCGACGGTCACTGCCAGCAATACCGAAACGGGCGCTGTGCGCGAAACTGTGGCCGACGGCGCTGGCCGCTATCAGATGTCCTTGTTGCCCGTCGGGCAGTACGAGATTCACGCCAAGAAGACCGGATTCCAGGAGGCGGTTCGTGCCGGCATTCAATTGGCTGTGAATCAGAGCGCCACGGTGGATCTCACCTTGCGGGTTGGCGAGTCCAGCCAGCAGATCACGGTGAACGAAGACGCGCCGCTGGTGAGCGTTTCAACCACCGACGCATCCGGCGTCATCAACCAGCTCCAGATTCGGGATCTTCCGCTGAATGCGCGAAGCTTCGATCTGTTGATCACGCTGGACCCAGGCGTCGTGAATTTTACCTGGGAGAAAATCGGTGGCACCGGAGTATCGAACTCCACCAATGGGAACAATTTCGCGGTTGAAGGCAATCGTCCCCAGCAAAATTTATTCCTGTTAAACGGCGTTGAATTCACCGGCGCGGCCGAAAACAATATGCAGCCGGGCGGTACCAGCGGTGTACTGCTGGGGGTCGACGCCGTGCGCGAGTTCAACGTGCTGCGCGATTCCTACGGCGCAGAGTACGGCAAGCGGCCCGGCGGCCAAGTTCTGATCGTTACGCAATCCGGCAGCAACGATTTTCACGGATCCGTCTACGAGTTCCTGCGCAACAGCGCGCTGGACGCCCGCAATTTCTTCGATCCAAGTTCCGTGCCTGGCTTCCAGCGGAATCAGTACGGCGTAGCCCTGGGCGGGCCCATCCAAAAAGACAAGACCTTCATCTTCGGCAACTTCGAAGGATTCCAGCAGCACTTGCACCAGACCGGCGTCGATCTGGTTCCCGACAACAACGCTCGCAATGGTTTGCTGCCTTGCAAGCTGGTGACGCCGGCGCCGAGTCCATGCCCGGCCTCCGGATTGGTCCCGGTTGGCGTCTCGGCTCTGATCAACGCATGGCCCACGCCCACTCCGGGCGCGCCGGACTTCGGCGGCATTGCCGAAGCTTTCAACAATCCGCTACAGACTATTCGCGATGATTTTGGCACCATCCGTTTGGATCACATCTTTTCTCAGAAGGACACTCTGAGCGCGATCTACACCATCGACGATAGCGCCGACTTCACGCCCACCAGCACCAACGCCTACAGTACCGATGTCGAGAGCCTGCGCGAACAAGTGGCTAGCCTGGACGAAACCCACGTGTTTTCGCCCACGCTGGTCAACACGGCGCGCATTGGATTTTCGCGCGCGGGCTACTTCTTCACGGGCGAGCCGACGCCTGGCACGCCTGCTGCGGAACTGCCGGGTTTCTTGCAGGGCGATCCGATTGGCGCCTTAGTGGTGGGTGGAAGCGCGGCATCCAATCCCACAGCTCAGATCAGCCTGGCTGGAAGTAACAATGGCAGCAACCTGAGAGTGGCGCGCAATCTCTTCACCTATGAAGACCAGGTTTCGCTCACGAAAGGCCGTCACCAGTTTACTTTCGGCGCTTGGTTCCAGCGCCTGCAGTCCAACGAGACTCTCGCGCTCAGCCAATATGGACAAGCCACGTTCACCAGCCTGCAAACGTTGCTGCAAGGAACCATCGGCACACTCTTGTATGATCCAACGCCGACACCGCTCGGCTGGCGGTCGCTTTATGGCGCTTTCTACGCGGAAGACGTTATCCGCTTGACGCCGCAGTTTACTTTGTCGCTCGGGCTCCGCGATGAATTTTCCACGGGATGGAACGAAGTGGATGGCCGCGCTTCCACTTACACATTTACGAACGGCGTGATTAACACTCAGCCGAACATTGGTTCGTCGGCTTTCACCCAGAACAACGCCAAGTTCCTGCCTCAGCCGCGCCTCGGGATCGCGTGGAGCCCGTTCCACAACACCAGCCGCACCGTAATCCGCGCTGGCTTCGGCATGTACAACGATCTGCAAGACGCATTGGGCTACCGCACAGACCAGAACGCGCCGTTTAACCCAACCTACAGCCTTCCGAGTTTGGCCGTATCCAAGCTGCCGGTTTCAACCATTGTTCCTTCGACGGCGAAATTGGTGCCAGGAGGTGTGCAGCCGAATTTGCAGACGCCGACGCTGATCTCCTGGTCATTCCGCGTGGAGCAAGAAATTACACCCAACACGGTCTTGCGGGTTGGCTATGTGGGCTCGCACGGCTATCACGAGATCATCGGTATCGACGCGAACGAACCGTTTCCGGTGATTTGTCCCACCGCGCCCTGCCCGGCCGTTTATCCGAGCAACTTCCCGGCAGGCATCGCGGGTACGCCAGTTCCGGCCGGGACCTATTATGTGCCCACGGCGACCAAGCCGAATGCCACGTTAGCCAACACGTGGACCTATTTCTCGGAAGGTGACAGTTCGTATAACGCTCTACAGATCGACCTCAATCACCGTTTCAGCGGCGGTCTGTCTTTGCGAGGCGTTTATACCTGGTCGAAGGCTCTCGACGATGGCGACTCGGTGAACGCCACCACTTCGGGCAACGAACCAGCGCTGGCGTCGAATCCCTTCGATCTTCGCGCCGATAAAGGCCTCGCGAACTTCGACGTCCGAAACGCCGCCGCCGTCAATGGCGTGTACGAGCTGCCTTTCGGCCACGGCAAGCCACTTTTCGGAACCGCTACCGGCTTTGGAAACACGATGGTGAGCGGCTGGAGCGTCAACTCGATTCTCACTCTGCAAAGCGGCTTTCCGTTCACGCCGCAGCTCAGCTATAACCCGTCCAATACGGGTGACACTCGCAATCCGGTGCGGCCCTTCGTCAATCCAGCGTTCACCGGACCGGTGATCATCGGCTCTCCGAATCAGTGGTTCAATCCCGCGGCGTTTCTCGCGCCGCCCAATGCGAGCGGGTTTTACGGGAATCTGGGCCGGGATACTTTAACTGGCCCTGGCTTGGCCACCTGGGATGTGTCATTATTAAAAGACACTCGCATTCGCGAGCGGTTAAACCTGCAATTTCGCGCGGAGTTCTTCAACGTCCTAAACCATGCCAATTTCAATACGCCCAATGCGGTTGTGTTTACGCCCTCGGGCGTCTCGCCCACGGCGGGTGTCATCACCAGCACGTCCACTACGTCGCGCCAGATTCAATTTGCCCTGAAACTGCGATGGTAATCAGGTTTACTTGGCGAGCCGGACCACTTCCAGCGTTTCGAGCATGCGGACAGACCGCGCGCCTTCTTTGTCGGTGGGGCACACCAGACGGAATGGCCCCTGCTTTTCAGGCAATGGTTTTCCATCTCGCTGGTCAGCCACCAGGATCGATTGGTTGCCGAACTGGGGGTCCACTTCGCCCAGCGTGAAGGCCACCTGGTAGCCGTCGTGCGCTTTGGCCAGCACATAGGTAGCAAGAGCTTTGCCCCGCAGTTGCTTGCCCAGCGGCGCGCCGGCCTTCTGCAATAGTTCGAATAGCGTGACGCCTTCGTAAACGATCTTGGTTCCATCTGGCGCAGGCACGGAGACGGTCTCGCGCGGCATCTTGGCAAGATCGCCGGCAGTCAACGACAAGGCCGTTGGGATGTCGCCTTGCACCGTCAGAACCGGCGCAGGAGGGGCCTGCGCGAACAGAAGGGCAGCTAGCAAGCTAAACGCAAGCAGCAAATGTATGTACTTCATGAGTGTCAGTGTATCTTATAGCCGTATCGCGCCAGGACCCCGTGACCACGGCCGCTCAGTACGAAGTTGATAAACGATTGCGCCCAGTCACGATGCTGGGTGCGTGCTATCAAACCCAACTTCTGAACGATGGGCCGATGCAGGGCTTCGTCTACCTGAATCACCTTGCCTGCGTCCTTCAACACCAGTGAATAGGCAGTGAATACGGCGTCGGCGTTCTTTGATGTGCCGTACTGTCTGGCCATGCTGATGTTTTCCGCATAGACGATCTTGGCTTGCACCTGATCCCAGATACCGGCGTGCTGCAAGGTTTCCACCGCCGCCGCGCCATAAGGCGCCAGCTTGGGGTTGGCGAGCGCGATCACGCCAACGTCTTTCGACTTCAGGTCTTCGATCTTGCCGACGTGCGCCCTGCTGCCCGGAGGAATCCACAACGCCAGCACGCCCACCGCGTAAACGGCGTCGCTGCCCTGAACCAGCAACCCTTCGCGATCCAGCTTGTCCACGTGTTCGGAGTCCGCCGCCAGGAAGACGTCGAAGGGCGCCGAGTTCTCGATCTGCGTAGTCAAGACCGCGGTAGAACCAAAGCTGAAGACAGGATGAATCTTGGTTTGCGCCTCGAATTCCGAGCCCAGTGCTTGGGCCACCTCCATCAGGTTGGCGGCCGCGGCAACGGTGATTTCAGACTTGCGCTGGCCCCCGGCGGCGCAAAACGCTACGATAATCAACAGAGCTATGGTTCGGAATTTCATCGGGCAGAGGAACGATGTTACTGTAACACGACAGAGTTGCGTATGAGATACCCTGTTCCATCCACAACCAACGATGCCCGAAATTGAGAATCATTTAGGAACCTTGCGGCAAAAGCGCGGTATCTCCGCGGCACAGCTCGCCAAGACCGTTGGCGTCACGCGACAGACCATTTACGCCATGGAGGCGGGCAGCTACGTCCCCAACACAGCGGTCGCATTGCGATTGGCGCAGGCGCTCGAAGTGAAGGTAGAAGATCTTTTCACGCTTCCTCAAGCCGAACCCACCGGTCTCCGCTCGGAAGAAGTGACGCTGCTGCCTGGATCTGAAGCGCTGCATCCGGGCCAGCCGGTGCAACTTTGCCGGGTCAACAAGCGGCTGGTTGCGTCGCCTCCCTCGCCCGTTCCCTGGTATTTTCCCGTCAGCGACGCCGTAGTCGCGAGCAAGCTTCCGAAAAACGGCCGTACCGATGTGCAGGTTTTCGATTCCGCTGACGACTTTCGCAATCGAGTGCTCATTGCCGGATGCGATCCGGGAATCTCGGTCCTGGCTCACCACCTGCAGTCCTCCGGTGTGGAGTTGGTTCTCGCGCATCGCAACAGCTCGCAATCTCTCAGGCTGCTCAAGGATGGTTGTGTCCACATCGCAGGCACCCACTTGCGCGATGAATCGAGCGGCGAATCGAATCTTCCCGAGATCGGCCGCCTATTTCCGAGAAACGCTGTCGCCGTGATCACCTTTGCAGTCTGGGAGGAAGGAATTGTCACCGCGCCAGGCAATCCCAAAAGCATCAAGGCAATCGAAGACTTGGCCCGGCGCGACGTCACCATCGTCAATCGCGAAAAGGGCGCCGGCAGCCGGGCCCTTCTCGATTCGAACCTGAAGCGCCTCAAGATCGATCCCAAGAATATTCGCGGTTACGAACGGATCGCGCCTGGACATTTGCCCGCGGCTTGGCAGGTGCAGGCCGGTCAAGCGGATTGTTGCATCGCCACCCGAGCTGCCGCGCGCGTGTTCGGCCTCGGTTTCATTCCGCTGGTGAGTGAGCGCTACGACCTGGCAATTCGCCGGCAGCATCTCGACATGCCCAGCATCCAAACTTTGTTGGACACGCTGAACCGCTCGAACTACCGCCGTGAGCTGGAAAGCCTGGGTGGTTACGACACGCGAGCAGCGGGCCAGCGGCTGCTCTGATTCTTTTGGTACAAGAGGACATGGCACTCTCAGCACGAAATCAACTTCCCGGCGTCGTGGAAAGCGTACAAGTCGGCACTATCATGGCGCATGTCGTGGTTAAAGTCGGCGACAATCTGATCGAAAGCGTTATCACTCGCACCAGCGCCGAAGAACTGGCTCTGAAGAAGGGCGATTCGGTTCGCGTGGTCGTCAAATCCACCGAAGTAATGATCCAAAAGTGACGTGATGATCCAAAAAGGCTGACCATGGATTGGGACGCCGTTCGCCGCGAGTTTCCGGCGCTCGCCCACTGGACCTATCTCAACACCGCCACTTTCGGCCAATTGCCGCGCCGCGCCACCGACGCAGTGGCCTGCCATTTCGCTCATCGCGATGAACTGGCCTGCGCGGATTTTCTCGCCTGGTACGACGACGCCGATCGCATTCGCAGGAAGATCGGCCAGCTCATCAATTGCACGCCGGATGACATCGCGTTTGTTCCGAATGCGTCCACCCCGCTGGGGCTGCTGCTGGCAGGGCTTGACTGGCACCCGGGCGACCAGATTCTTACGCTCGAACACGAATTCCCGAACAATCTTTACGCGCCCGGGTTGCTGGAACGCTTTGGGGTTGAAACAACCGCTTGTCCGTGGGATCGGTTTTACGAGTTCGTGAACGCGAAGACGCGGTTGGTCATCGTGAGCTCGGTGAACTACAACACAGGCTTCGCGCCGCCGCTCGCCGAACTGGCCGAGTTTCTGCACGCGCGGGATGTCCTGCTGTTCATCGACGGCACGCAGAGCGTGGGCGCGTTGCGCTTCGATTCTATGCGGATTCAACCGGACATGCTGGCGGTGCACGGCTACAAGTGGTTGCTCTCGCCAAACGGAGCAGGATTCTTCTACATCGCGCCGAAATTGCGCGAACGGATTCAACCTAACGTGGTTGGCTGGCGCACCCATCGCGACTGGCGCAACGTCGACAACCTCCATCACGGAATTCCCGAGTTGCTGCCCAGTGCCGAAAAATACGAGGGTGGTTCGCTGTCCTTTGCGTTGCTGTACGCCATGGAAGCTTCCCTGGATCTAGTGTTGGAGATTGGTCCCGACGTCATCGAACAGCGCGTTGTCGATTTAGCCGTGAAGGCGCGCGGGATGCTCCGCGAACTGGGCGCTACGGTAGCCGACTGCGCCTCACCCATCGTCGCCGCCCGATTTGAGAAACACGACGTCTCGGCCTTGGCGCGAGCGCTCAAGGGAAAGCGCGTCCTGGTGGCCGCCCGGCGCGGTCATCTGCGCGTTTCCCCGCACCTCTACAACAACGAACAGGATTTGGAAATATTCGAGCAGGCTCTGAAAGGCTCGCTGTAATCAGCCTGGCAGACTGAACGTCACGTTGCGCTCGCGATTCAGCCGTTCGCTGAGACCGTGATCGAGTGAAGACAGCGGCGTTTGCTTCTGTTCGTGATCCATGGTGACGTAATGCACCGTGGCGCCTTCCACCCAATATGCCAGCACCGCGCGAATGGTGCCGTCTTTCATCGCGAGCAGGAAGAGCGGGTCCTCATACTTCTTGGCCTGCGTAGAGGGGCCGGAGTTCCAAACGGCTGGAGCCGGTGGTGGCTGCACAATCACCGGTTGAGGAGGCGCTTGATTGGAAATAATCAAGACTTGCGGATTCGGAGCACCGTAGGTGGTGTATCCTCCATAGTCCGTAGATCCATAATCTGGATACGCGTAGCCGGAGTCTCCGTAGTCTCCGTAATCCCAAAAGTACGGATCGTAGAATCCGCCATAAAGACCTGGATAGTAGTAGGGGTAGCCGTAAAAACCCCGGAAACCGGTGCGGCCGCGGAAGCCGCCAATCCCCCGAAATCCACCGCCTCGAAAACCGCCGCCCCCTCGAAAAGTACCACCACCGCGCATGCCGCCGCCGGAAAAACCACTTCCGCCGCGCATCCCTCCGCCGCCACCGCGCATGCCACCACCACCGCCATGCCCGCCGCGTTGTGCGAAGCCAGGCAAAACCAGCAGGACGCAACCAATTACTACCGGCAGAATTCGCCGCATTGCTGCTACCTCACGCACCAATATAGCGCGCATACAAGCTCCGCGCGACGCCCACGTCGGTAGTCCCTTTGATGATCGCCCGGCCGTCGGGAAAGATGGTCATCAAATAGGGCGGCACTTCAAACCGGAGCGCGAATTCATTGGCGCGAACCGGCCCCAGCGGCGCCAGCTTTGCCGCTAAATCCCGTAGTTCCAGAGGACGCGCCCGCTCGTGAATCTGCACTGCGTTCTGGCCGCATAGGCTTACTGGAGCCCGCCGCTCTCCGGCCAAATAGGGGAACTCGCGCCGCCCGCAAGCGGGACAATCCGCCACAGGCCCCGGCTGCGCCACTTGACGGATCTCGCCGCTCCAAACATCCACGGTAGTAATCTTCGGCGCCGGCAGCTGAACGCCACAGAGGATCTTGATCGCTTCACTGATCTGCCAACTCGCGATGAGCGCTGTTATCGTACCCAAGACCCCTGCCGTCTCACACGTTGGTTGCACGCCCGAAGGCGGATCGGGATAAATGCACCGCAGACATGCCGTCTTGCCGGGAATCACCCGCATCGAGATCCCATAGCTGCCCACCGCCGCCCCATACACCCACGGAATGCCGCGCTCCACGGCGAAATCATTGATCAAGTATCTTGTTTCAAAGTTATCGGTGCCATCCAGGATCAGATCCACGCCGCCCAGTAAGTCCTCCACGTTAGAAGGGGTTAGATCCGCCACCATCGGCTCCACCTGGACACCGGCATTGATTCCCGCGATCTTACGCGCCGCTGCCGCCGCCTTCGGCAAACCCTGTTCCACGTCGCATTCATCGAACAGCCATTGCCTCTGCAGATTGCTCAGCTCGACATAGTCCCGGTCGATGATCCGCAAGAAGCCAATCCCCGCCCGTGCCAGAGCTCCAGCCTGAAAGCTCCCCAGTGCGCCGCAACCAGCCACCGCAACGCGAGCGTCCAACAAACGTTGCTGGCCCTCTTCGCCAAGACCCGCAAACAGGATCTGTCGCGAATAGCGTTCGCGATCGCCGGGGGTCATCGATGCCGCCTCATCCAACCAGATGGTACCAACCGGGGCATTCTGCCAGGAGGCGATGCGTTAAGATGGTCGATTGTGTCAACTCGGCTGGGCTTGTGGATCAGTACGCCCCTGCTCGCCGCCCTCTGCTCGATCCTGCTGAACGCGGCGTCCAATGAATACGAAGGAAAGCCCATCGCCGCCGTGCAGTTCGATCCGGCGATGCAGCCGCTTACTTTCGACCAATTGATGGCGATGCTTCCGTTGCGGATCGGCCAACCGCTGCACGCCTCGGACTTGCGCGATTCCATCCAGCGGTTGTATCAAACCGGCGAGTACGCAGATATCGCCGTGGATGCCACTCTCACCGGGCCCGGAGTGAATCTAAAATTCATCACCAAACCGGCCTATTTTATCGGCTACTTTGACGTGAAAGGAGTGCCGGAGCCGCCCAACGAAGGGCAGTTGCTGGTGGCCACCAAGCTCACCCTCGGCGGGGCTTATGTACCGGGCGATACCACCGCGGCGGTGGACCGTATCGCCGATTTGCTGAAGCGGAATGGCTTCTACAATGCCGGTGTCGAGCCCGCCACATCCACGCGGGAATCCACGCAAGAGGTCCATATCGATTTTCACGCGGACCCCGGTCCGCGTGCTAAGTTCGACGGGCTGGTGGCCAACGGCGATACCCTGCGCCCGGTCGAAAACCTGATCCATTCCAGCGGCTGGAAGCGATTCGGCGGGTTGTTCGGCTGGCACCAGCTCACCGAGACGCGCCTTCAGAATGGAATCGACAACATTCGATCCTGGTATCCCAAACACGATCGCTTGCTCGCTCAAGTGAAGCTGGTGAGCCTGGATTATCATTCCGGCCTCAACACCGTCACGCCCGTGCTGGCGATTAATCCCGGTCCTCCCGTGCTGGTGCGTCTGCGCGGCGCGAAGCTGTCGTCCGGAAAACTGCGCAGCCTGTTGCCCATTTATGAAGAGCGCTCCGTGGATCGGGATCTGCTGGAGGAGGGTTCGCGCGATCTGGCAACCTACTTCGAGACGCAAGGGTACTTCGACGCCAAAGCCGAATACATGACGGCAACGCCCGCCAACGGTGAGCAATTAATCGATTACCGCGTGGACCTGGGCGTCCGGCACAAGATTGTGAAGCTGGAGATCCACGGCAATCATTATTTCGACAACGCCACCATTCGCGAGCGTATGACGGTGATACCAGCCACGCTGGTCCGCTATCGTTATGGCCGCTACAGCCACGCCGCGCTGGAGCGCGATATGGACGCGATCCGGACCCTGTATCGCAGCAATGGCTTCCGCGACGTAGCGGTCACTTCGCGGGTGCTGGACGATTACAACGGGGCCGCCGCCCACCTGGCGATCTTTGTCGAAATCGTGGAAGGTTCCCAATGGTTCGTTTCCAAGCTCACATTGCAAGGCATTTCGGAAGAGTCACGACCCGCGTTGATGCTGCTCTTGCATTCCACGGAGGGACAACCTTACAGCGACCTGAACATCGCCACCGATCGCGACAACGTGCTCGACTACTATTTCAACAACGGCTATCCCGCCGCGAAATTCGACTTCACCTCCGCCCCCTCGCCCCAGGCCAATTACATGGATCTGACGTTTATCGTGACGCCCGGCGAACGCATTTACGTGCGCAACGTAGTGGTGGATGGGCTAAAACGAACCCGGCCGGACCTGGTGACGGACCGTATCAGCCTGCGCGCTGGCGACCCGCTCTCTCAAAGCGAGATTAACGGCAGCCAGCGGCGCTTATACGATCTCGGCATTTTTTCGCGGGTCGACGCGGCTATTCAGAATCCGGACGGCGACGAGCCTACCAAGTACGTGCTTTATTCCATCGAAGAAGCGGGACGCTATTCGATGAACGTCGGCGTGGGCGCGGAGATCGGCCGCATCGGCGGCGGCACGACGTCGCTCGATTCTCCGGCCGGAGTCACCGGTTTTAGTCCGCGCTTTTCCTTCGGCATCAGCCGCCTGAATTTCTTCGGCCTAGGCCACACCATGAGCTTGCAGACGCTGATCTCCACGCTCGAGCAACGCGCTCTGCTTACCTACGTGGCTCCGCAATTCCTGGGCGATCCGAAACTGAGCCTGCAGTTCTCCGGATTGTTCGATCGTTCGCACGACATCCGCACCTTCTCCGCGCAGCGCGAGGAAGGTTCCATTCAATTGGGGCAAAAGCTGTCGAAAGCCGACACGCTTCAATATCGCATTACATATCGCGACGCCATTATCCTTGGAACTCCCCTCATCAGTCCCGATCTGATCCCTTTGCTCGCGCAGCCGGTTCATGTCCTGGTTCCCTCCATGAGCTTCATCCAGGACAAGCGGGACGATCCAATCGACTCGCATCATGGAACTTACACCAGCATCGATCTCGCCCTGGCCTTGCATGGGCTGGGATCTCAGACCGGTTTCGGGCGAGTGGTGGCGCGCAATTCCTCTTACTATCAGCTCACCAAGGACCTGGTGCTGGCGCGCACAACGGATTTCGGCTTAATCGAACGTTACGCCGGATCGTCGGAGATCCCGCTGGCAGAGCGATTCTTCGGCGGTGGCTCCTTCTCCAACCGCGCGTTTCCTGATTTCCAGGCTGGACCGCGCGATCCAATCACCGGCTTCCCTATAGGTGGCGACGCGCTGTTTATGAACACGATTGAGTTGCGCTTCCCGCTGTTTGGCGATAACTTGGGCGGCGTGCTGTTCAACGATTTGGGAAACGTTTACTCCGCCGTGAACAGGATCAGTCTGCAATTCCGGCAACCCAACCTGCAGAACTTCGACTACAGCGTCCAGGGTTTCGGATTCGGACTTCGCTACCGGACGCCCCTGGGCCCGGTTCGTGTCGATTTTTCGCTGAGCCCGAACTCGCCGCGCTTTTTCGGCTGCGAAGGCTCCATCAATCAGTTGTACCAATGTGGGGTCCCCGGCTCGTCGGTACCACAGACCGTGCAGCGCATTAATGTGTTCCAATTCCACTTTTCGCTGGGGCAAGCGTTCTAATGAGAAGTCAGAAGGCACAAAACAGAATTCAGAATTCAGAATTCAGAATTCAGCACGGAGGAAGCGGAACATCCTTCCTTATTCTGGCTTCTGTATTCTGTCTTCTGAATTCCGTCCTCGCCTTCCCCGAGATCATCGATCGCATCGTCATCACCGTCGGCAACCAGGTGATCACCCAATCCCAAGTGGATGAAGAAGTTCGAGTAACTGCTTTCCTGAACCGAGAGAAGCTCGATTTAAACGCCGATGCCAAGAAACAGGCGGCCGACAGATTGATCGAACAGGCGTTGATCAAGCGCGAAATGGATCTGAGCCACTATCCTCTCCCCGAGCTGAGCGAAGCCGGTGAATCGCTGCAAAGTCTGCAGGCCATGTATTCCAGCGAAGCCGAGTTTCAGAATGCGCTTCAGTCTTACAGCATCACGCTGGAAGAACTGACCCGCCGCTTATGGTGGCAGTTGACGCTTTTGCGCTTTATCGATTACCGTTTCCGGCCCGGAATACAGATTGCGCCGGCGGATGTGCAAGCATATTATCGACAGCAAGTATCCGATTGGGAGCAAAAGGGAATCAAGCCGATTCCGACTCTTGAGGAATCGCGCGATCAGATCGAGGAGATCCTGACTCAGAAGCGAATCGACCAGGCGTTGGACCAGTGGATCAAAGATACGCGGAACCAAGTCACCATCACGTACCTCGACCCGGCGATGAAATGAGGCGAAGCACTAAGATCGTCGCCCTCAGCTTCCTTGGCCTGGCGGTCCTCGGGATCGCTCTGGTTGTCGCCGGTGTTGTGCTGGTGCAGACCACGTGGTTCAAGAACCTGGTCCGGATTAGAATGGTCTCCGTCGTCGAACGTGCCACCGGCGGCCGTGTTGAGATCGGCAGCTTCTCTTATAACTGGCGGGACCTGACGGCCGAGGTAGCGCCCTTCGTCCTGCATGGCACGGAGCCACCCTCTGCGCCACCCTTGTTTCGCGCTGACAAAATTCAAATCGGCTTGAAAATCATTTCAGCTCTGGAGAGAAAGGTAGACATCGCATCGCTCATTGTCGAGAGCCCGCACGCGTACATCACGCTTGGTCCGGACGGATCGACGAATATTCCGAGACCGAAGATCCCGCGCTTCAACCAGAACGTGGTGGAAGATCTCCTCGATCTGCATGTGCAGCACATCGAGCTTCGGCGCGGCATCGCGGACTATAATTCCTGGCGCGTTCCACTCGATGCCATCGGAGAGCATTTGCAGATGTCGCTGGTTTATCAACCTGCGGGGCCGCGCTATCTCTGTGCTATTTCTTCGGGACTCATGCGAGTCTCCTCGCCTAAGCTGCGGGCTCCCACCGAGTTTGCGCTGGACTCGCAGGTGGAACTCGGCAGAAACACCATTCAAGTGCTGCGCATGAACCTGGCCTCGGGCGGAATGAAAATCGAGGCCACGGGGAACATCGACAACCTGTACTCGCCTCGCCTGGATTTCGACGTTATCGCCGCTCTTCCAGTACAGGATCTGAACAGATTGGTCCGGACTCCGCTGGAACCGCGCGGAAACTTGTGGTTGCAGGGTCACGTCAGCGCCAGCGGATCGTCTTCCGATCGGTTTATCGGAAAGCTCACAGGGCGCTCGCTCGGCTACGTTCACCAGGGTCTGGGGATGCACGACATTGCGATGAGCTCCAACGCGGACCTCACTCCCGACAAGATCAACCTGACGGATCTGCAACTGTCTGCTCCCGATGGAACCTTTCGAGGCGTGGCGCAGATCACCGAACTCAAGCGGATAGCCGTGAAAGGCCAAATCGATGGCGTCACCATCGCGGAGGTGGGCCGACTGACGGCGCGGCAGACCGGGGCGCTCAACGGAACCTTCAGTGGCTCGTTGCAACTGGCTGGGCAAGTGACGCCTGACGGACTGGCGGGGGTGAGCGCCAGCGCGATGCTCGACCTGAAACCGAAGGCAGGCGACGGCATACCGGTGCAGGGCTCGCTTGCCATCGACTACGATCAACGCGCGGGAAAACTGCGACTCGGCAATTCTCAAGTTGATGTAGGTTCCACGCACGCCGCCTTATCCGGAACTTTGGGCGAAAATCTCTCGGTGCATGTAGTTTCCAGGAATCTGAGCGACGCGCTTCCTGTTTTGCGCGCCCTGGGCGCTCAAACGCCCGCCCAGTGGCCGGTGGAATTGCAGGACGGCGTCGCGCGCATCGACGCTGTTGTCAAGGGTGGACTCCCGGATCCAAAGATCTCCGGCACGGCCGGCGCCGACAAGCTGAAATTGGACGGCCACCAATTGGACCGTGTCACGTCTACTTTCACTCTCGATCGATCCAACGCCGTGCTGCAGGCCATCACGGTGGATGAGGGCAAGATGCGCCTGGAAGGGAACGGACGGGCCGGTTTGCGCGATTGGAAGCTGGAAGGGACCAGTCCGGTTTCGGCCGCTGTCTCGTTGCGTACCGCGGACATTCAGACGCTGGCCGCCGAAGCAGGGTGGAAGGCTCCCCCTGCCACTGGGTTGGTTTCCGCCGCCGTTCACGTTTCCGGTTCGCTCGAATCGCCCTTGGTGGCCGGCACAGTGACGCTCGAAAATCTCATCGTTTACGACGAGCATTTTGGAAAGGCTCGCGGCGATGTCACGCTTACAACCACGGCGCTCGAACTTACGCATGGTGAAGCCCGCAACGGTGCGGGCCGCATCACGCTATCGGGCGACTACAATCATCCCGCCAGCGACTGGAAAGACGGCTCCCTCCGATTTGACGTGGCAACCAGCGGCGTCGATCTCAGCGGCATCCAGCACCTGCAGGATGTCGAAAGCGGCCTGGGCGGACGTCTGGATTTGAAGGCCAGCGGCGGGGCCAAGATTGTAAACGGCGTCGTGGATTTGACGTCGCTGAATGGCGACCTCACCGTACGCAATGCCGCGCTGAACGGCCGCGCCTACGGCAATCTCACTGTTACCGCCGCCACCAAGCTGCCCATGCTGACGCTTGCGGCGACCGCCACCTTGGATGATGTTCAGATCCATGGCAGCGGCGAGTGGCGCATGGAAGGCGATTATCGGGGCGAAGCGCGCGTTCCCATCCCTAGGATCTCGTTCGCCACTTTGCATGATTTGACTCCCGGGAAACACGTCCGCCAGGATCTTCCTTTCGATGGGTTCATTGAGGGCGACGCCATCATTTCGGGGCCGCTGAATCAACCCTCTGCGATGAAGGCCGACGTGACGCTGTCCACCGTGCAGCTGAACGCCAGCCCCAACGCTCGTCTGGTCTCGGGTGTCGTTCTGCAAGATCTGGTTTTGCGGAATGCGCAGCCCTTGCATGTCGTGGCCACCACCAGTTCCATCGATTTCGGGCATGCCAGCTTTATCGCCAAGGACACCACTTTGGACGCCACCGGCCGCTTGGCGCTGAACTCGAAGAATCCCTGGGATGTGGCCATCCAAGGCCGCATTAACTTCTCGATTCTTCAGCTCTTCAACCCGGATTTGCTGGGCGCTGGCGCATCCATCATCAACGTCACCATCCATGGGCCCCTTACCGAACCACAAGTGGAAGGCCGGCTTGAACTCAAGAACGCCTCCTTGTTTCTGCGCGACGTTCCGAACGGCGTGGATAGTGCCAATGGTCTGATCCTGTTCGATCGCAACCGAGCCACGGTGCAGGAACTGAGCGGCAAAAGCGGCGGCGGGGACATTTCCTTCGAAAGCGGCAGTTTCCTGGGCTTCCGTGGGGCCGCTCTGGTTTATCGCCTGCAGGCCACAGCGCGCAACGTCAGGTATCGCTCCCCAGAGGGCATCAGCGTTACGGCAGACGGCTCGCTCGCTTTGGTTGGTACGTCTGAGAGCAGCGTGTTGTCCGGATCGGTCTCCGTTACCCGCGCGGCCTTCAATCCCCGCACCGATGTGGGCGCGTTGCTGGCTTCCACCACCACGCCGGTGGCTGCCGCTCCTAATGAGTATCTGCAGGGAGTTCAGTTGGATGTGCGCGTGGTGACGCTGCACACGCTGGAAGTGGAAACCTCACTTACGCGGAACATTCAAGCCGATACGGACCTGCGCGTACGCGGCACTCCGGAACGCCCGATCTTGTTGGGGCATATCACGGTCAACTCGGGCCAGATCGAATTCTTCGGAAACAAATACAGCATCAACCGCGGCGAAATCAGTTTTAACAATCCGGCCAAGATCGAGCCGGTGCTGAACATGGACTTATCCACCACGGTGCGAGGCATCACGGTGGACATCAGCTTTTCAGGCTCCTTGAACAAGCTGAATTTCTCGTATCGGTCCGATCCTCCGCTGGAGGCTTCGGACATCGTCGCCTTGCTGGCCGTGGGACGCACTCCCTCCACCGCCGGTCCTCTGGCAACCTCGCAGGCGACCACGAACATCAACAACAGCTATCTCGGACTCGGAACCGGCAGCAACTCGCTCCTCTCTCAGGCCATCGCGCCCAACTCCGGGCGCCTCCAGAAATTCTTTGGGGTCAGCCATATCAAGATCGATCCGCAGCTCACTGACGTCACCATCGTGCCGCAGGCCCGGCTCACCATGGAACAGCAGGTATCGTCCGACGTCACCCTCACCTACATCACCAATCTGGCCGTCACCAACCAGCAGATTGTGCGTGTCCAGTGGGATTTCAGCCGGAAATGGTCGGCTGTGGCGCTGCGGGATGAAAACGGGGCTTTCAGCATCGATTTCCAGTACCGCAAGCGCTTCAAGTAGCCTGCCATGCGACTGAGAAAAGTCCAGGGAAAGCTCAAAGTAGAGCACAGCATCCTGGACGGCTTGCGAAAGGTTCTGGAGCGCCTGCTGGACGACAATCCGGCAGCGATTCGATCTATCATTCCCGGCGTAATCCGCCCGGTGCGGGATGCCAAAGGCGAGATCAAAATCCGCGTGACCGTGCCCACCACCAACGGATGGAAGGCCATTGCACTCAGCGCGGGTGCACGGCAAGAGCTCTTCATCAGTACCGAACTTTCCAAGGACCAATTGGAGCAAGCCATTCGTCATGCTTCCGGGAGCGAAAACTGAAGGCATCATCGAAATGTGTCGCAAGTACTAAGGCCTTTCCCCGCGTCCGGGCGGTAGCCTTCCCGTAGGCTCAGCCGACGATTCTCTTAACGGGCTCTACCACGCTAACGTTACTCTCCCTCCCGGCCGATGAGGAAAGTAGATCCAAATCACTTGAAGTAACGGCAAGGGAAGTTCGCGGATATTCGGTGAAGATTCTAATCGCAGATGACAGCATAGTCTCACGGCATTTGCTCGAAGCTACGTTACGCAAATGGGGCTACGAGGTAATGGTCGCTTGCGATGGCGCCGAAGCCTTGGAACTTTTGCAGCGCGAAGACGCTCCGGCTCTCATCATTCTGGACTGGATGATGCCTGGGATGACCGGCGTCGAAGTTTGCAAGCGCATTCGCGAACGCGATAGCGAGCCCTACACCTACATCCTGCTGCTTACCTCCAAGAGCCAGAAGGAAGACCTGATTGAGGGCATGGATGCGGGCGCCGACGATTACATCACCAAGCCTTTCGACCAGAATGAGCTTCAAGTCCGGCTCCGGGCCGGCACCCGGCTGGTGGACCTGCAGTCCCAGCTGCTGAAAGCGCGGGAAGACCTCCGGGATCAGGCTACGCGGGATTCGCTGACACGCTTATGGAACCGGAGTTCCATCCTGGGTGAACTGGGTCGCGAGCTGGCCCGCTCCGAGCGCGACTCTCGGCCGTTAGGAGTTGTGATCGTCGACCTGGATCATTTCAAGCACGTCAACGACACCTACGGACACTTGGCAGGCGATGCCGTCCTCCGCGAGGCAGCCCGCCGCATGCAGAATAGCATTCGCCAATACGATTCCATTGGCCGCTACGGCGGCGAGGAGTTCCTCATTCTGTTTCCAGGCTGCAGTGAGGTGGATAGCTATGCGCAGGCCGATCGCTTGCGCAAGCAACTCGGCCAGACGGAGATGTCGTTGAATGATACCTCCGTTCGCATAACAGCCAGTTTTGGGGTCACCACCGCTCTGCCCGGAGAGAGGTGGACGCCGGAGGTATTGATCCGCAAGGCAGACGAGGCCCTCTATGTTGCGAAAAAGTCCGGTCGCAATCGCGTGGAGATCCTGTCCTGCAAGCCCGACCCGGTCCCCGTAGACTCACCGTCCGAAACTGCCGTCGTCGTAGTGCCTTAACAGAGCCGCGACCTCAGGGAGCCGGTAATCAATGCCGTTGCGCGACCTGAAAGTGGCTCAGTGAACTGGCGTAGCTAGAGATCCCTTTATAGAGCGCCTCGGCGGTGCGTTCGCGATAATCCTCGCGCCGCATCACAGTTTCATCATGCGCGTTGCTAACGAACCCGATTTCGGCCAGCACTGACGGCATCGACGCGCCGATCAATACTACAAACGGAGCCCTTTTTACTCCACGATCTTTCGAGCGCGTGTCCGTCGTTTTCGCCGACAAGGTGAACAACGCGGTTTGCACGCGGCTGGCAAATTCGCGCGACTCCTCCACTTTGTCTTTGAGAGCGATCTTCTGGAGCAGCCCCTGTAACTCGGAAACCGTCATCTGCGAACCCGAGTTTTCCCGAGATGCCAGATCGAGTGCGCTGCGTGAAGTGGTGAAGTTCAAATAGTAGGTTTCCACGCCCGCGGCACTGCGCAGCGGCGAAGAGTTGGCGTGAATGGATAGGAACAGGTCGGCTTTGGCTTCGTTGGCGATTTCCGTGCGGCGCTCCAGCGGAATGAATGTGTCGTCGGAGCGGGTGAAAATCACTTCGCTCCCCATGCGCGTTTCAATCAACCGGCCCAGCCGCTGGGCGACATCCAAAACCAGATCTTTTTCCCGCAAGCCGTCCGGCCCAACGGTTCCCGTGTCATGGCCGCCATGACCGGGGTCGAGCACGATGCGCCCCACCTTAAGCCCCAGCACGCGAATCATCGAGCGGTCGCCTGAAGAATTGCGCTTGGCGGGGAGAGCGGTCTCGATGGGGGCAGGGGGTGTATTTGAAAGCGACGAACTCGAAAGCACGGTGTTCGATACGGCGCTACCGATGGAGGTAGAATCCGGCTTCCCTAATACCGATGTGGCGCTTATTCGGGCGGGTGCGGGAGCCGTTTTGTAGTTCACCGGCAATATGGCCTGAGCAGGCAGCGCGGTGAATCGCGATTGCAACTCGGGAGGTGGCTCAAGCGCAGCCTCTTGCGGCTGCACGACAGGAGCGGCCGGGGGTTGTACGGCTGGCGGCGGTGTGAATGGCCGGCGCTCGTGCTGGACGGGTTTGGAGGTAGGGATCAGAGCTGGCGGCGACTTTAGGGGCGCTTGGTTGGTCTCCGGCGCACTGCCGGACGCACGGAGCTCGATGATCAGCCGGCTGGGATTGTCTAAGCGCGAAATCGTGGATTCAACCGAGGTTTCCAGGTCCAGCACGACGCGGGTGACGTTGTGCTGCGGCTCGGCCACCCGGATCTGCCGGACAAAATGATCCGAGACTGGAATCACGGTCATGGACTTATGGCTCAGCGTGGGTGTGGTCCCAGTCAGGTCGAAGAACAGACGGTCGGGATTGTCCAAACGATCCGACTTGACTTGAAAATCGCCGTCCGTCTCGATTGCGATCCGCGTCACGCCGCCCAGCGACCAGAAGCGAACGGCAGTGACATGATGCGGCTCCGCGACGGCCACTGCGAGCGAGGTACTGAGAGCGATGAGCAGCAATGCTGCCGGCCGCCACCACCGCGCGGTGTTGGAGCGCGTGCGGCTGTTGCCAGACTCACTGCGGCCATGCTTGTTCCGGGGGAGGTGTAGCATGGATTTCCTATCGAGTTGCGATGTGCAGCTTGCCCTCTGGATCCACATACGCAAGAATGTGCCTGGGCGCCTCTTCATTTGAGTTGGGGGCCGACTTCGCCTGCTCTGCATTCGTCTCGTTGTTCACAGCCACACGTTTGGCTTGCCCATATTTCTTGCCTACTTTGGCGACGTAGCTCACGGTTTCCGGATACGGCGGCACATCTTTGTATTTCGCCACGGCTTTCTCACCGGCATTGTAGGCCGCGATCGCCAGCCGATCGTCCTGAAACGTGTCCTGCAAGAATTTCAGATAGCGGACACCGGCCTCGATGTTCTGCTTTGGATCGAAGCTGTCCGTCACACCGAACCGTTGGGCCGTGCCGGGCATCAGCTGCATCAAGCCCTGCGCCCCTTTCGGCGAGACCGCAAACGGATTGTAGTTGCTTTCCACTTGGATTACTGAATCTACTAGTAGCGGATTCACGTCGAAATTCCTGGCTGCTTCGGCAACCAAACCGCGGACATCTTCGTCCGTGCCAGCCGGCTTCGGCGGCGCCACAAGCGTTCGTACCAGCTTGCCGGTGCGCGTATCCACCTTGACCACCCACACGGCGCGGATGGTGTGCGGGTCCGCTCCGGGATTGCCGGACGCCTGGGACGCTGGCAGGCTAGCAGCGCCTAGATTTCCAAGAACCACCGCTCCCAGAATAAGATCCAAACAAAATCGCATCCTTTTGTTCTACCCGATTATAACCGGATTCCTTCCGTCCGCAAACTTTTCTTTCCGCTGAGCGATCCGGACGCTAATGGTATTATTCTCTCATGCAAGCGTCGGGATTTGTGCTGGCCGGTGGGGCAAGCAAGCGCATGGGCCAGGACAAGGCGTTGTTGCCCTATCGCGGAACAACCCTGGTGGAGCACGTCGCAAAAATAGTGAAGGAGGCGGCCGGTTCCGTAACCCTCATCGGGGATCCGGATCGGCTTGGCCATCTCGGCTTGGCCGTCTTTCCGGATGAGCTGCCCGGTTGCGGACCTGCGAGCGGTATTTACACCGCCCTGCGGATCACCGAAACAGACTGGAATCTGGTGGTGGCCTGCGATATGCCGTCCGTCTCCGCGGAGCTCCTGGGCGAGCTGCTTCGCCGGGCTGAGACAGCGGAACGCAACTGCGTCACAGCCATGGGACCTTACGGCCAGCCGGAGCCTCTGTGCGCCGTCTACCATCGGCGCTGCCTGCCGGCGCTGACCCGCTCCATTCGCGATAAACGGCTAAGAATGAGGGACTTCGTAAAAGAAATAGGAGCCATCTGGGTGAAGGTGGATGCCTCCGAGCTGGCCAACGTCAACACTCCCCCGGAATGGGCCGAATTCGAGGCGAAGGTGCCGTGACGTACCGGCCCCGCTGGCTGCCGGTGTGGATATGACGGACAAACTCCACTACATCGAGTTTCGCCATGTCTATAAGACGTTCGATCGCCCCGTTTTAGTAGATTCCAACTTTTACGTTAACGCCGGCGAAACCGTGGCCATCATCGGCCGTAGCGGCGTAGGCAAATCCGTCAGTCTCGGCCACATCATGGGCTTCCTGAAGCCCGACCAAGGCCGTATCTTTGTGGCCTACCAGGACATCACCGACTATACCGAGGCGCAGCTCCGTGAAATCCGCAAAAAGGTCACCATGGTGTTCCAGAGCGGCGCTTTGTTCGACTCGCTCACGGTGGGCGAGAACATCCTGTTTTCCCTCGAGTTGCGCGACGACTATGATGAGCACAACAAGGAAGATGTGGTCGACGGCCTGCTCTCTATGGTGGACATGCTGCAATTCAAAGATGCCTACCCGGCCGACCTTTCCACTGGCTACAAACGCGCCGTCGCCATCGCGCGCGCCCTAGCCGCTCAGCCCGAATGTATTCTTTATGACGAACCCACCACCATGGTGGATCCCATCATGTCCGACATTCTGGCGCAGTTGATGCTGAAGCTGAAGCGCGATCTCAAGCTAACCGCAGTGGTGGTGACGCACGATCTGGACCTGATGCGCAAAGTAGCGGACACCGTCGTGGTGCTGTACCAAGGAGAGGCGATTTATTTTGGCCCCGTGGCGGATCTGGACAAATCCCCCCATCCCCATATCCGAACATTCCTCGCCATGGATCGCGTGGAACTGGTTCCCGAGCTCAGCGAATAGGCTCGCTCGTCTATCTTATCTTCTCGAAGTCGAGCGACGCCGAGTTCATGCAGTAGCGCTGGCGCGTCGGCTTAGGTCCGTCGTCGAAGACGTGGCCCAAGTGGGCATCGCACTTCGCGCACAACACCTCAACGCGCCGCATGCCATGGGCCGTGTCCGTCTCCACTCGGACGTTGTCCGGCGATATGGGCGACCAAAAGCTCGGCCACCCGGTTCCCGAGTCGTACTTGGTGTCGGATTCAAACAGCGGCGTTCCGCAGCACACGCACTTATAGATACCGGGCTCGTGATTGTCCCAGTGTTTGCCGGTAAACGCGGGCTCGGTACCCTTCTTCCGCGTGACCGCGTATTGTTCAGGCGTTAACTGCTTGCGCCATTCATCGTCGGTCTTTTTGATTTTAGCCATATCTGTTCGAACGTTCATTCTTCGCCGCGACCGTCAGGAAGCGGGTGCAGGTTTTCATCTCACTCCATTCACTGAGCCAATCGATGTGCATGATGTCATCCGAGTCGCCCACAATGTAGTCCCGCTTCTTTAGCCTGCTGAGCTTGTCGTTGAGCTGTGTGTTCGTGCTCTTTGGGATCTTCCTCCCGGATTGCGACTTATGCTTGGACACGCTCATGATTCGATTTTACCAACACGGCCAGGGGCCGTCTCATGTTGGGCGCGAACCAACGCCCCGCACCGTCCCACTTCTCGTCGGCCTCTGCGAAGCAGTCTGAACGCGAGGCTCCATCTGGTTTTTCAGAAGTCCTTACGGTCGCGGTTCAGTTGGGCGTTCGGGAAGCGGGGTCATATCGCCGATATTTTCGGTAGTGCGCGGCGCCCATCCTTCGTGCGCCGTGTCCTTCGCTTCGTCCTGTTCGATTTCAGACTTGGACAAAGGCATATTCGTTGGTCTGTAATCGCTCAGTTTGCGAGGCTCATCGTGGGCATGAGCCACATCGGATAGATCGTCAATGGTGCTGACAGTGATATCTTCGTCAGGCATAGAACACCCCATGCTGTTGACGCGGGCCGGAAGCTTAAGTTTCCACCCGCCGGAAGGCGAGCACCGCGTTCAAACCTCCAAAGGCGAATGAGTTGGAAAGCGCAAACTCGGGAGTGGCGGGGCGGGCGATGTTGGGGATCACATCCAGATCGCAGGCCGGATCGGGTTCAGTGAAGTTTGCCGTGGGGGGAAGAACGCCGTGCTGCAACGCGAGCACGGTGGCGGCGGCTTCGATGGCGCCCGCTGCGCCCAGGGTATGGCCATGCATCGATTTAGTAGAACTGACCGCGAGTTGATCGGCATGCGCGCCGAAGACCTTGCGGATGGCGGCGGTTTCTGTCGCGTCGTTGGCGAGCGTCGCGGTGCCGTGCGCGTTGATGTATCCGATCTGGTCGGGCCCTAGCCTGGCGTCGGAGAGTGCCGCACGCATGGCGCGAGCTGCCCCATCGGGAGAAGGCTGGGTGATGTGGAAGGCATCCGACGACATACCGAAGCCGGCGATCTCGCCGAGAATCGGAGCGCCGCGCGCGCGAGCGGCATCCAGCGGCTCCAAAACCAGCATGGCCGCACCCTCGCCCAGGATCAAACCGCGCCGGTCCTTCGAAAAAGGGCGGCAAGTATCCGGCGAGACCACGCGCATGGCCTCCCACGCTTTGAGGAACCCGAGACTGAAGACGGCCTCGCTTCCGCCGGTGATGGCCATGGCCACTGCGCCGCTACGCACCATCCAAAAAGCTTGTCCGATGGCGTGGTTGGAAGACGAGCAGGCGGTGGAAATTGTGTAGGTAGGCCCCACCACTCCGGTCTCGAGCGAGATGCGGCTGGCGGCCGCGTTTTCCATGGTACGAGGAATGGTGAACGGGTTCACACGCGGATTGTTGTTGCGATAGAGATTGACGAAGCCCTCGTCCTCGGTGGTTTGACCGCCAGTGCAGGAGCCGGTCACGATGGCGGTGGATTCGCGCAATTCCGGCGTCCATTCGATGCCCGCTTGAGCGATGGCTTCACGCGCCGCAATCGCGCCGAATTGCGCAAAACGGTCCAGTAATCCGATTTCTTTTTCGTCGAAATATTGCGCAGGCGTATAATTTCGGACCTCGGCGCCGTTGGAGAAACGCAGCAGCGCTGGATCGACGGCCTGGATGGGCGCAATACCGGGGCGGCCGGCCTGAAGCGCCTGCCAGAATTCGCTGCTATTGCCGCCCAGCGCCGAGATAACGCCCAGGCCGGTGACGGCCACGCGGTGCGGCATGTCAGGCGCTAACCGCCGCCTGGTTCCCTCCGCCTTCCAACAACTTCGCGATGCCGTCGATGACGTCGCGCACCGAACGCAGGTTTTGGGCGGCCTCGTCTGGAATATTAATGTTGAACTCGCTCTCCACCGCGAAAAGGATGTTGATGCCGTCCAGCGAATCGATTCCCAGTTCCAGGAAGGTACTGTCGGCGGTGACCTTCTCCGGGGGAAGATGCTGGCTGGCGGCAATAACGGCTCTGACCCGCGCCGTCAGTTCTTCGTAGGACATAGGATATCCGTCACCTTCTCGAAATGGAAACCTTGCTGCGTCAATCTTGGCAAAAGTTCGCGAACGGCTTGGAGTGTGACACCGATGTCGGGGCGGTGCTCAAGAACTCGGCCATCGTGCAAGCAGAGAATCGCGCCCCTGGTCGCGCCATGGAGCAAGCGGGGAACAACGGCGGGTGTCTGCCGTTTCCAGTCTAGCGCAATGGTGCTCCACATCACACCGCTGAGACCCAGGCGCTGTTGCGCGGCTCGCAGACCGAACCAGCGCGCGCCATAAGGCGCCCGGAAATAGCGCGGCCGCTGTCCAGTGGCGTGTTGGATGGCTTCCTGGGCGGCGGTTAGCTCGCGATCGATGAATGCGGCTGGTTGGAGCGCGAGGAGAGGATGGGTGTGGGTGTGATTGCCGATTTCGTGTCCGGCGGCCGCCACCTCGCGCGCCACGCTGGGCAGCCGGCGAACATTGACGCCGCATTCAAAGAAGGTAGCCGGGGCGCGGTATTGAGCCAGGATTTCGAGCAGTTCGGGGGTGGATTCGCTGGGTCCGTCGTCGAAAGTAAGAGCGATGGCGGGCCGGGTGTCCGTACCGCGGTGGACGGAAGGAGCGATCCAGGAGCAAGAAGGAACGCGAACCGCGTATACCAGCGCTCCGGCAGACACCGCCGCCGCACCCATCGCAGTTTCAACAACGCGGACCAGATCCATCATAGAGGGCTTGGGGTAAGCGTAGCAGGGAGGACGAAAAAAAACCGGGCGCTGGTGGGCGTCCGGCTGGAAGAGCATCCACGGGCGAAATGAGGGCCAGCCCGTGGAGTGGAGTGCAGAAGTTAGGCGAGCAATCCGCCATGCCCCAGGCAGGCGACTTCCCAGCCAGAGACACGGTAACGGGCCAACATCGGCGGCAGCATCAAATCCACGACGTTGGGTTTCGCGGAGCGGAAGCAGCCGGGCGCGGACACGATGGGAACATCGTCTTTGTAGCCCAGCAAGAAGAGATTGCCAGGCTCCACCGGTGCCAGGAAACGCTCAATGTGACACCCGGCTTTAATCATGGCGCGGCCAATCACATCGTCGGGACCAGCGGGGGCTGTAGTGGATGCGATCAGGACGGTGGTTGGTTTGGCGCGGAGCAGGTGTTGGAGCGAACGGGACACAGCGCTCTCCTCTTCCACCGACGAGAGGACAAAACTGGCGCTACTTCCGATGCGATCCAAACGCTGACGCATAATATTTTCGAACAACTGCCTGGCCCGTTCACCGTTGACCGGATCGGTGTAGAGAATGGCCACCGCCGGAGTGCGGACAGGCCGGGCCTGTAATATGGGACCTCTTTCTTTCACGATCGAAAGCATGGCATCCAGTTCCGGCTTGGCAACCGCAAAGGGAGTGCTTTTTACCGTGGCCACCCGTTGGCCGGAGCGCGCAAACGAAAAGTTGAGAGACGTGGCGATGGCCATACTGGCCGTGCAATTGATTTGCTTTAACAGCTCATCGTCCACCAAGACGCAACATGCCTCGGTGGTAAATAGGTTCGCCCTTCCCCCAGCGGCAAGACGGATTTCGAGCGCTCCACAGCCGATTTCGCTCGCGACCTGCATCACAGCGTCGTCCTCGCCCACTTCGCCTTCTTCCAACTCGGTCACCCAGACCTGGTTCATCCCTTCGGTCTCGAGCATTCGAGCATCTTCTTCGCTGATCACGTGGCCCTTGGCTAGCAACTTCTTGCCTCCGGCCCGAAATATCGTGCAGCAAAGTATCCTTCCGGTTGATTCTTTTACGTCAATGGTCTGTGCCTTCATAGACCGTATGATCCCTCCCGGAGTCTTAGCTAAGTATGTTTACAAATTATACACAGGCGTAGTGAGAAAGCCAGGGAAAAATCTCATTGTGGCGCCGAATTTTGCAACCAAAGCTAAAAGTCGCGCGTCGCATCAAACCCGCTTGGGGTTGGGAAGCTGGACTAGTTCGGAGAGAGAATTCAGGGATAAAGCGGAAACCGTATCGGGTCTAAGGGCTTTCAGTACAGCGATTTCGTCGCAGCACTGGAACTTCGGGCACGACAAGCAATCCTTCCATACTTTGAGGGGAAGCAGACCACGATCCACTTGCTGGAAGCCCAGCTTGCGAAAAAAATCGGCAACATAAGTAAACGCGAATATCGCATGCAGGTCGTTGTTAATGGCCTCCTTCTCCAAAACTTCTATCAGGAGAACTCCGACACCTTGCCTTTTGGCGGCAGGGGCCACAGCCAAAGACCTTATTTCCCCGGACGTCGGCGTGTAAAAATGCAGCGCGCCGCATCCCAACAGCTGTGAACCGGCGTATATAACGGTGAAATCGCGGATGTTCTCGGAGATTTCAAACTCCGTGCGGGGGAGCATGATGCCTTCGGCCGCATACGAGTTGATTAAACCGAGAAGCGCGGGAATATCGCGCATGCTTGCCTTCCGGATTGTCAGGTTTCCTCTGACAACGAGGGCTCCGGAGCCGGCGTCTGATCCGGCAACAACCGGTAACTCTGAGAGGGTGCTAGGCATTGGACACTTCCACGGCCGCAACCAGGCGTGTGCCAATGGGATCTCCAGCCAGCAGTTTCCCCACGATGCCGGGAGTGGCGCCTGGTGCGATCACAACCTCGGCCGTACCCGTTTGCAGCGCTTCCATGGCGGATTCCAGCTTGGCACGCATGCCACCGGTAGCGACTCCAGAATCGATAAGTTCACGGCATTGATTCGAATTCAATGTGGAATAGACGACATTATCCTCGCCTTTGACGCCCTCGACATCGGTCAGGAACAGGAGTTTGTCCGCGCGAAGGGCGCCTGCCACTGACACCGCCATCTGATCCGCGTTGACGTTGAAGAACTGGCCCTGGCGATCGCCGGCCAGACATGCCACGACGGGCAAGTATTTCAGCTCGATCAGTGAATTAAGCAGACGGGCGTCCGAGCGTACTGGCTTACCTACCCAACCTAGTTCTTCGCTCATCTGCCGCGCTTCTGTGAGCAAGGCGTCCATGCCACTCAGCCCTACCGCCGGAACGCCGCAGGCAACAAAAGCCGCCACCAGCTCCTGATTTACTGCACCCGCCAGAACTTTGACCACGGCGTCCAGGACTTCGGGGGTGGTGACGCGAAGCCCGTTCACGAAATGACTCTCAATGCCAAGCCCGGTGAGGTAGCGCGTCATTTGTTTGCCGCCTCCGTGAACCACGACGGCATGGAGGCCTTGATTCACCGCGGCGGAGATTTCGATGGCCAGCCGCTGGCGCGATTCCGCCGCGTCGAGCAGAGTGCCCCCGAGCTTAATCAGAACCTTCAAAGGAGGCCCGCCGTTTCCTCGCAGCCCAGGATCAGGTTCATGTTTTGGATGGCTTGGCCGGCGGCTCCCTTCACCAGATTGTCGATTGCGCTGACGATCACAGCGCGTCCGGTGGCCGCGTCGAACTTGAATCCGATGTCGCAGAAGTTGGTGCGATTGACGGCGGCAAGCTCAGGCAGGCTGCCGGGCTGGTAAAGGCGGACGAATTTTTCCGTTTGGTAATGACGGAGGTAGATGTCGAGGAGCTCTGCGGCCGACTTGATATTGCGCGTGCGCACATAGATGGTTTCTAGGATGCCGCGATCGATGGGGAGCAAATGGGCAGTGAACGTGAACTCCGGCTCGTCGATACCGGAGACCATCAGTACTTCGGCTACATGGCGATGGTCGAGGACCGAATAAGCGGAGAAATTGTCGGTGACCTCGCAAAAACTGGTTTTGAGGCTGGCCTTGCGCCCGGCGCCGCTGACGCCGGACTTGGCGTCGCAGACGATGCCAGCGGATCGATCGGCCACGCCACTGGCGATCAAAGGTTGGATGGCGAGGTTCGCGGCTGTAGGATAACAGCCTGGGTTCGCGATCAGGCGCGCGGTGCGAATGCGCTGGCGGCAGAACTCAGGGAGACCATAGACCGCTTCTGGGAGCAGTTGAGGCGCGGTGTGCTCCTGTTTGTACCAGCGCGAATACGTGGCGGCATCGCGCAGGCGGAAGGCGCCGCTGAGATCGATGACCTTGGCCCCTGCGTCGAGCATGGCGGGAGCAAGATCCATGGAGACTTCGGGCGGCGTGGCCAGGAATACGACGGCCAAGCCTTCGGCCCGCACGGAGTCGGGAGTACAAGGCGCCCGGCGAGGCTGCGGATGATTCACTGGCGCCGGGCGGCCTCCCTGATCCTGACGATGTTCGAGGAGGACAGGCTCAGCCTCGGGATGGGAACCGAGGAGGCGGACGAGTTCGGCACCGCTATAGCCGCTGAAGCCGACGACACCCGCCTTATATTTATTCATCACCCCGAATAATTATACCTTACCGGGTGGCTCCACTGGAGCCACCACCGAAGGTGGGGAAGTCGGGTCAGGTTGTGACCCCACTGCCGGAGGCTGACCCCACCCGCCTCAGCAAGCTTATATTCGAAGGCGTATCATGATCAGATGGCACAACAACCACAGGTGATCGCGGTCGCATCGGTTGAGGGCTCGACTTGGAATTGGGACCTGAAAGTTGATGACCGAGGGCTGTTCCGCTGGTACTTAAACGGCACGGTTGAAACGAATCTGCGGGGCGTCAATAGACCACAAGCAGAATCCATGCTACGCAGATTCGTCAATAACTGTCTCTTGGGCGATCTCAAAATAGGGCGAAGTGGAAGTATCGGACCTGGCTCGGCAACTAGCTCTCAGAGGGTTGAATCCGCCAGTGTCGGATGAACCAACACAACTTGGAGCCACCACCGGAATTGAGACCCGCTACCAATCTAAACTATCCGGTTAGTTGACTATCCTAAAAGTGAGACGACTGGACTTCGCCAGGCGAGCGCACCCCCGTAGAATCATCGCGATACCGGGTGGAACCTTAGCTGCTAATACCCGCGAGCTGGGACGCGTCTCGGATCCAACCCCGGGGCCCCGTGCCATCGAGAGCCCCACCCCCGGGCGCGTTCCCAGCACCGGTCCAAAGCCTAAGCCGGCTTCTGCGCCACCAACTCGGCTACAGCGTGACGATGGGCCGATTCTCCTGGCTCGCCTTCCCGATCATGCAGGATGCGCCAGCCGTCAAAGAACGCACGCAACTCACCTGGATATGCGCGTGTAGGCGTGCCCCGCGGCTGATCGGCATCCGCGACGTGCACAATCATAATCAGCAGGCCACCGGGTACGAGCGCGGATTTCATCAGGGGAATCAAACTGCGATGGAGATAGTAGCAGGACAGAACCAAGTGATACGTGTCCGGCTGGACGGCGAACTCACCGGCTTCCAAATCCACAACTCTGGCATCCACGCGAAGGTTACGCTCCCGGGCTCGGCCGAGCAGAATGTCGATAGCCACCGGCGAGCCATCCACTGCGGTAACGCGCCATCCGCGCTCGGCTAGGTACAGAGCGTTGCGGCCGGCACCAGCGGCAAGATCGAGTGCGGAGCCCGGCTGGAGGCCGCTGACGAATTCAACCACCAGCGGCGCTGGAGTTTCAAAAACCTGTTCGCCGGATCGATAGCGCTGGTCCCATTCTTCAATTCGGCTTGGCATCGCCGCGCTTCGCCGCATGTTTGAGGACGCGCTTCAGGATAGCCACGGCGCGGTCGATCTCCTTCTCCGTCGCGATGTAAGGCGGCAGGAAGCGCAGTACGGTGTCATGGGTGCAGTTCATCAGCAGGCCTTGCTCCATGGCGTCCAATACGAGCTGCTTGCCGGGGAAGGTCAACTCCACACCGATCATCAGGCCTTGGCCGCGGACCTCGCGGATGAAGGAGAACTGCTTCTGCAACTCTTCGAGCTTGGCGCGGAAGTAGCAGCCCATTTTGTCGATGTGCGGCAGAAGTTCGTCCAGGATATCCATGAATTCCAGGGCCACGCGGCAGGCCAGCGGTCCGCCGCCGAAGGTAGAGCCGTGCATGCCGGAGCCGATGGACTGCGCGGCGCGATCGTTCGCCACCACCACGCCCATGGGGATGCCGCAGGCCAGCGGCTTGGCCGCCACCATCACGTCCGGGAGCACCACGGGGTCGGAAAGTTGATAAGCGAAGTGCTTGCCCACGCGGCCGACGCCGCACTGGATTTCATCGAAGACCAGCAGCGCGTCGTAACGGTCGGCCAATTGGCGCGCTTTGCGGACGTATTCGATGGACATCGGGAAGATGCCGCCCTCGCCCTGGATCCATTCGATGATAATGCCCGCGGTGCGTTCATTGACGATTTGTTCCAGGGCGACTTCATCATTGGGCGGAACGAAGTGCGCGCCGGGGAGCAGCGGCTCAAAATCGTGGCGATATTTTTCCTGGCCCGTGACGGAAAGAGCGCCCAGCGTGCGTCCGTGAAAAGAATTGTGCAGCGCGACAATCTCGAACTTCTCCAGATTGATTTTGTGGCCGTGCGCGCGAACCATCTTCAGCGCGCCTTCCATGGACTCGGTGCCCGAGTTGCAGAAGAAGGTGCGCTGCAAGCCACTGGCTTTGGCCAGGCGTTCGGCAAGCGGGCCCTGGTAGGCATGGTAGTAGAGATTGGAGCAGTGCAACATGCGTCCGGCCTGCTCGCGGATCACCTTGGTCAGGCGCGGATGCGCATGGCCCAGCGCGTTGACGCCGATACCGGTGATGAAATCCAGATAGCGCTTGCCCGACGAGTCAAAAACATAGCAGCCTTTGCCATGGTCGAGAAGAAGCGGATAACGGGCGTAGTTCTGGAGCACATACTCGCTCTCAATGGCTCGCACTGCGTCTAGCGCGCTGATGGCATCTTGTTCCGGTGGAGGCGTCACCGGTGAAACACTGGACATAGCATCATCATAACTTGGACGAAAATGCACGCAGCGGCGCTTGCGCTTTGAGCAGCATCTCGTCCCATTCGTCTTCCGGGCGCGATTGATAGACGATGGCGCCGCCCACGCCGATACTAGCCACCCCGCGGTGAAAGACGGCGGTTCGGATGACGATGTTCAGATCCGTTGCGCCGTTATATCCGATGTAGCCGATGCTGCCCGAGTAGATGCCGCGCGCTTGGGGTTCCAGCTCATCCAGAATCTCGAGCGTGCGGAGCTTGGGCGCGCCGGTCATGGAACCGCCGGGGAAGGCCGCGCGAATACAATCGATGGCAGTTCTGCCGGGCGCGAGTTGTCCAGCGATGGTGCTCACCAGTTGGTGCACCGTGGCGTAAGTTTCCACTTGCATCATCTGCGGGACATGCACGCTGCCGGGAAGGCAGACACGGCCGAGGTCGTTCCGCGTGAGATCGACAATCATGAGATTCTCTGCCCGATTTTTTTCGCTGGTGGCGAGTGAAGCACGAAAGGCGGCGTCTTCTTCCGGAGTGGCGCCTCTGCGGATGGTTCCTTTGATGGGGCGCGACTCCACGTGGCCCGCGGTATCGATGCGCAAGAAGCGCTCGGGAGAGGAACAAGCGATGTCGATGTCATCCAGGTGCAGGAAGGCGGAATGCGGTGCGGGATTGAGCTGGCGCAGATTCTCGTAATACGCGAGTGGCGAAATATCCGTCCGGACACGCAATTGATTGGTGAGGCAGATTTCGTAGCTTTCGCCGGCGGCGATGCGCGACCGGCACTCGGCGATCAGCCGGAGATATTCATCCCGTTCCGTCGCCAGAGTGAATTCCACGGGCTTTGACGGCAGAGACGTTGAAGGGCAATCCTTCAACGCGGCGATGCGCTGCTCGGTTTCTTGATCCGGCTCACCACAGGACACGATCCACAGCGTATTTGCGGCGTGATCGATGGCCAGAAAGCGTTCCACGCGTAGCAAGCACGCATCGGGAAAAGGAGAGCGGTGTTTGTTGGACGGGTAGCCGAGGTATCCGACATAACCGCCCGTAAATTGAAAGGGAAGCGGGGGAGCTTGTACGTCGATGTTCCGCAAAGCGCCGTCCAATTCCGACAGCGCGTTCGACTGTACGATTTCGCCTCCCGCGCCCATGAAAGAAAAGCGGCTGCTCTCGGACGTCATGGAGCTGTCCAGCCAGAACGCATAGCGCTCGCGCGAAAACAGGCCGCGAAAGAGTGTCTGGGGCGCTACCTGTAGCGGGATTTCGCGGGCATGCACGTGAATGGTGCGGCGCGTACGCGCTCCGCGCGCTGCCAGGAAATTTCGGAGAATCGTCGTTCCATGCTCGGTGCAAATCGATTCAGGATGAAACTGCACGCCCCATATCGGCCGCGTGAGATGGCGCAAGGCCATGACAACGCCGTCGGCGGTCCAAGCGATCTTCTTTAGCTCCTTCGGCAAGGGCTCGCCGACGATAAGCGAGTGATAACGAATGGCGCTGAATCGCTCGGGAATACCGGCAAATAGTTCATCGCCATCGTGGATAATCTCAGCGCTGCGCCCATGCACCGGCTCGGCGGCGCGAATAACGCTTCCTCCAAAATGATGCGCGATCCCTTGGTGTCCCAAGCAAACGCCGAGAACCGGCACGTTCGCTTCGGCGATGGCTTGCGCTGAAACACCGAAGTCGCGCGGATTCTCAGGACGGCCGGGGCCAGGGGAAAGGATCACGCTGTCGAAGTGGAGCCGCTGGATCTGTTCCCACGTCATCTCATCATTCCGGATCACGATGGGAGCGCATTGCGTGATTTCCGCGACGGCGTGCACCAGGTTGTAGGTGAACGAGTCGTAATTGTCAATAATCAGGGTAGGCATCGGGGATGAGCGTCGCCATCGGAACCTTCATGATAGCGAGCGCTACACTAAAACAAAGGAGTTTTCGATGCGCCATGTTCTGCTTGCATCCTTGTTGACGGGCTGTTTACTCAGTGCCGCCGAGTTCCCGGCTCCCGCCGTCGATCAGCCGGCTTCCACCACCCACACTGCCACCGCCGTTTTCGCGGGCGGCTGTTTTTGGGGCGTGGAGGCAGTGTTCGATCGTTTGAATGGAGTGACGAACGCGGTCTCAGGGTTCGCCGGCGGCAATGCAGCCACCGCGCACTACGAAATCGTCAGCACCGGTACAACCGGCCATGCCGAATCGGTGCAGGTGACGTACGATCCCACCAAGATTTCGTATGGCAAGCTGCTCGAGGTGTTCTTTTCGGTGGCCCACGATCCGACGGAGCTGAATCGCCAAGGGCCGGATGAAGGCACGCAATACCGGTCGGCTATTTTCTACTCGGACCCTGAGCAGAAGCGCGTGGCCGAAGCCTATATTCAACAGTTGAATGCAGCGAAGATCTTTCACTCAAAGATCGTCACCCAGGTGGTGCCGCTGAGAGGTTTTTACGCAGCCGAAGAGTACCACCAGCATTTTCTCGATCGCAATCCGAACAATCCGTATATCGTGTACAACGATATACCGAAGGTGAAGCACCTGCAGGAGCAGTTTCCACAGTTGTGCGCGCGCCACTAGCGCTGTAGCGCGGCGTTCGCGATAACGGCCTGGCCCAGCGAGATCCCACCGTCGTTGGGGGGGACTTTGGAGTGCAGAAAAACTTCAAAGCCTTTCGCGCTCAGGCTCGATACCGCGCGTTCCACCAGGTAAACATTCTGAAACGTACCGCCGCTCAGGCACACGCGATCGATTCCTTCGGCTGAACGCAGGCGCAGGCACACTTCGACGATGATGGCGGCGACGGTGTTGTGGAACGCGGCCGAGACCCAGGCCGGAGGTCTCTGAGCAAGGACATCGCGGACAATGCCTTCGATGGCCGGGCGCATGTCGATTTGCCAGGGACTGTCGGCCGTAATCTCAAAGGGATAGCTTGCATCGACATCCGGAAGCGCAATAGATTCCAGCTCGATGGCGGCTTGGGCTTCGAAGTTCACCTCATCACGGACGCCAACGATGGACGCCACCGCATCGAAGAGCCGGCCGGCCGCCGAAGTGTCGATCGTGTTGATGCGCCGCTCGATCATGGATCGAACGGTCGCGATTTTCTTGGGTGGAACGCGGCGGAAGAGCGGCAGATCGAGTGTGTCGAGCTGCGCGCCGAAGGTATCCAGCAAGTAGCTCAAGCCGAGACGCCACGGTTCCCGAACAGCCGTGTCGCCACCAGCGAGTGCAACATAGCGAAAATGCGCGCGTCGCTCGAAGTCCATGAAATCGGCGACTAGAAATTCGCCGCCCCAGATCTTTCCATCGGTCCCATATCCGGTTCCATCGAGGGCCACGCCGATGACCTTGCTCGTAATCCCGTTCTCAGCCATACAGCTCGCAATGTGCGCGTGATGGTGCTGGACGCCAATTTGCTGAACGTCCGTCATCTCCAAGGCGAGCTTGGTGCTGAGATATTGCGGATGCAGATCGTACGCGACGGTGGTGGGAGCGATCCGGAAGAGCTGCTGCATCCGTTCCAGCGTCTCGCGGTAGAAGACCAGCGTTTCGTAGTTTTCGAGATCGCCGATGTGCTGGCTTAGGAAAGCGTGATGGTCCTTGGTGAGGCAAAAAGTGTTCTTGAGTTCGGCGCCGCAGGCCAAGATCTCGGCCACCGGAAAGGCCAGGGTGATGGGATGCGGCGCGTAGCCACGGGAACGGCGCAGTACGCGCTCTTTGCCGGCGAAGACGCGCGCCACGGAATCGTCCACGCGGGTATGAATATCGCGATTGTGAAAGAGAAACGCGTCGGCGATGGAACCCAGGCGCAGAGCCGCCTCGCGATTTCCAGTGACGATAGGCTCTTCGCTCAAATTGCCGCTGGTCATAACGAGTGCGGAGCAGGATGCATCGAAAAGCAGATAGTGCAGCGGCGTGTAGGGAAGCATGACGCCCAGCGTGTGATTGCCGGGCGCGAGCACCTGCGAAATCGGAGCGTCCGGACGCCGCTCCAGGATGATGATAGGACGCCGGATGCTGGTCAGCGCTGCGCGTTCGGCGTCGGATACGAAGCAAAGCTTTTCGGCCGTGGTGGCATCGGCGACCATCAGCGCGAAGGGCTTGTCACTGCGTTTCTTACGCTCGCGCAATAGCCGGACGGCGGCGTCGTTCGCGGGATCGCAGACCAGGTGGAATCCCCCGAGCCCTTTAATCGCGACAATGCGGCCCTCACGGAGAAGCTTCCTGACGGTTTCGAGCGATAGCGTGATAGACGGCCCGCAATCCGGGCATGCGTTCGGCTGCGCGTGGAAGCGGCGATCCGAAGGGTCTTCATATTCGCGCAGGCATCGCTCGCACATCGGGAAACAAGCCATGGTGGTGAGCGGCCGGTCATACGGGATCATCCGCGTGATGGTGTAGCGCGGGCCGCAATTGGTGCAGTTGGTGAAGGGATAACCAAAGCGGCGATTACCGGGAGTTTGGAAATCCCGCAAGCAGTCCGCGCAAGTGGAAACATCGGGTGAAACCGGCGCCAGCTGTCCGGGAACATCGACACTTTCGCGGATCACGAAGGCGTTGTAGCCGGCGGGCTCGAGGCTCTCTACTAAGACATCTTCGATCTGCGCCAGCGGCGGAGGGTTTTCGTTGAGCTCGACGACGAAGCTCTCGATTTGTGCGGGGTCGCCTTCCACTTCGATGAGCACCCCGGCCGAGGAGTTCAACACGTAACCAGTGAGCCCCAGTGTCTGCGCCAGATTGTAGACAAAGGGACGAAAGCCGACGCCTTGGACTATGCCGTGGACTCGAATCTGCTTGCGAGTGGAATGCAACACTACAAGCTATCAGACGGTAATCACGAGGCGGGTGGCAATTTCTCATGCGGCATTTCAACGGCTTGCCGTGTCCAATCCATCGAGATGGCGAACTGGCTTGCTAAATTGCGGCCAGTTATGGACACCACACAACAACAGTTCGACGCGGCTTACTGGGCGTCGCAGCCGCCGGAGGTTCAGGCGCTGCCAGGAATCGCCGATCCAGACCAGCGCGCCACCCAAGCGGCCATACTGGCTACCAACGGGTTCACCATCGACGTGCCCATCATGGTATGGGGATGGGACGCATACCTGGTGATGCAGATGCGCGCCCAATTCGGCTATACCTGGGTGCCTTCGGCATTGCAGCCGCCGGTGACCATCGCGCCCGGGACCGCCCAGCCCGGCGTGGCGGCGTACGATCCCTTGCATCCGCCCGCTGGGTCCATCAAAGTGTCCACCAACATCGCCGACTATCCCCCGTTCGCTCCCGTACCGCAGCCCATGCCGCAAACACCCACTGTTGGCGATCCCGTGGGATTGCAATCCGTCGGCAACATCTATTTGTCGGTAACCGGGGAGACGTATCAGAACGGCGCACAATTCACCGATAGCCGCGGAATGTTTCAGAAGCACATGGTGGTGACGCCTTTTGGCCGCAACGCCTATTGGGAAAAGATCGCGTAACCGTTCCAAACTGCTTGCGCAGCGGGTTGCGAAACGATTACTGCGCTAAAATGGCCGGTATGCGCAGCCCATGGATTACCCCCCGATTAAACGATCCGATCCGGACACAAATGTATTACGCGCGCCAGGGCGTGATCACGCAGGAGATGGAATACATCGCCAAGCGCGAACACGTAACGGGCGAATTGATCCGATCGGAGGTGGCGCGCGGCCGCATGATCATCCCGGCCAACATCCATCACACCAATCTGGAACCCATGTGCATTGGCGTGGCGTCCAGCTGCAAGATCAACGCCAACATCGGGAATTCAGCCACCACGTCGAACATCGACGAAGAGGTGGAAAAGCTGCACTACGCGGTGAAATACGGCGCCGACACCATCATGGATCTTTCCACCGGCGGCGACATCCCGCGCATCCGGAAGGCCATCATCGATGCGTCGCCCATCCCGGTAGGAACCGTGCCCATCTATGAAGCGCTGGGGCGCGTGCGCCGCGTGGAAGACCTGAATATCAACGTGATGCTGGAAGTGATCGAAGAACAGGCCGAGCAAGGCGTGGATTACATGACCATTCACGCCGGCGTTCTGGTGCAATACGTGCCTTTGACCACCAAGCGCATTACCGGCATCGTCAGCCGCGGTGGGGCGATTCTGGCCGAGTGGATGGTGAAGAATCACAAGCAGAATTTCCTCTATGAGCACTTCGACGAGATCTGCAGGATTTTCCAGAAGCACGACGTGAGCTTTTCTCTGGGCGATGGATTGCGGCCAGGGTGCGTGGCTGACGCCAGCGACGCGGCGCAATTTGCCGAATTGAAAACGCTGGGCGAACTGACCCGGAAAGCCTGGCAATACGATGTGCAAGTGATGATCGAGGGTCCGGGCCATATACCGATGGACCAGATCCAGATGCAAGTGGAGAAAGAAGTGCAGATGTGCGACGAAGCGCCGTTCTACACGCTCGGCCCTTTGGTCACGGATTTCGCTCCCGGCTACGATCACATCACGTCGGCCATCGGCGCGGCGATGATCGGCTGGTATGGCGCTTCCATGCTGTGCTACGTGACGCCCAAAGAGCACCTGGGCCTGCCCAATCGCGAGGATGTGAAGCAAGGCATTATCGCGTATAAGATTGCTGCCCACGCAGCCGATATCGCACGGCATCGGCCCGGCGCACGCGATCGCGACGATGAACTATCGCGCGCACGGTACAAGTTCGACTGGCGCAGGCAGTTCGAGTTGTCGCTCGATCCGGAGACGGCCGAAGCCATGCACGATGAAACGCTGCCCGAGGAAGGTTTCAAGGACGCGGCTTTCTGCTCCATGTGCGGTCCAAAATTCTGCTCCATGAATCACTCGGCCAAAACCGAACAGTTCACGGCGGAAGAGGCCGAAGCGGTGCTGGCGGCTTCGCAGCCGATCGTAACCATCCAGCAATAGCGGACAACAAAGTGCTTGCGTTGACAGCGAACCCGTGCCGGAGCCCAATATTGGGGCTGGAAAAACCGGACGGGGAGTTGGCGACAAGGTATGGGCGGACGGAAAATTGCAGCACTCAAAGAGAGGCATCCTTCCGAGGCGGAACACAGCGTTCCGACTTCTGATGACGAATTCGTCCAACGCGAACCCCCGCGTTAAACTAAGACTACGTGGAAGAAGAGGTCTTAGGAAAAGCCTACGACGGGCGTCTGATGCGGCGCTTGCTCGCTTACATTCGGCCCTACAAGCTCCCCGTTGTTGCCGCCCTCATCCTGCTGCTCTTCAACGCCGTGCTGCAAGCGATCGGTCCGCTTCTCACCGCTCTGGCCGTCGATCGCTACCTCGCGCCTTCCGTTAAGGCCACCCATACCATCCTCGATCCGTACCTGGCCGCCAACCCCTGGACGGGTCTCGCGCAGATCTCTTTTCTCTACCTGCTGATCGTGATCTTCGGCATGTTTTGCGACTTTGGCGAGCAGTACATCATGCAATGGGTCGGACAAAAGGCCATGTTCGATCTGCGGCGCGAAATGATGGCGCGGCTCCAGCGCCTGGACCTTTCCTTCTACGATCACAACCCCGTCGGCCGTCTGGTGACCCGCATCACCACCGACGTGGACGCGCTGAACGAGTTATTTTCCTCCGGCCTTCTGATGATCCTCGGCGATCTGCTGATGCTCAGCTTCGTGATTATCGCGATGCTGGAATTGAGCCCGGGCATGACGGCGTTTTTGCTCGCGGTGATGCCGCTGGTGGTGCTGGTCACCATGGTCTTCCGGCGATCGGTGCAGAAAAGCTATCGCCGAATTCGGGTGGCCATCGCCCGCATCAACTCGTATCTGCAGGAGCACATCAGCGGCATAGCGGTTTTGCAGCTCTTCAATCGCGAGGCCCGCAGCCGCGCCGAGTTCGAGCAAATCAATCGCGACCACATGGAGGCCTATAAGGACGCCATCATTGCTTATGGCTGGTTTTATCCCGTTGCGGAATTCCTGGGCATGCTGGCTTTGGCATTGCTGCTGGCGTACGGCGGATTTCGGGTGCGCGGGGGCGCCATCCAGATCGGCGTAGTGGTGGCCTTCTTCCAATACGGCATGCGATTTTTCCGGCCTATTCAGGATCTGAGCGAAAAGTACAACATCATGCAATCCGCCATGGCCGCGGCGGAGCGCGTGTTCAAGCTGCTGGATACGCCCGTCGAGATTCAATCGCGCGTTGCGCCCGTGCCCTTTCCGGAGTCGCCCGCAGCCGTGGAGTTCGAACACGTCTGGTTCGCCTACAAGGACGACGATTGGGTGTTGAGCGACGTCAGCTTCCGCATCGAGCCGGGCGAGACCATTGCCGTGGTGGGCCATACGGGCGCCGGAAAAACCACCATCGCCAGCCTGCTGCTGCGTTTCTATGAAGTGCAGCGCGGCGCCATTCGGATCGGCGGAATCGACATCCGCGATTTCGAGCTGGAAGACTTGCGCCGCAACTTCGGAGTGGTTTTACAGGATCCGCATCTGTTCACCGGAACCATTGCCGAAAACATTCGCCTTGGCACCGCCGGAATTTCCGACCACCAGCTTTCCACCGCCGCGGCGCGCGTCAATCTACTGGACTTCGTCCAAAGCCTTCCGGAAGGCTTTGCGCAACCGGTACGCGAACGCGGCGCGGGATATTCCACCGGCCAAAAGCAGCTCATCAACTTCGCCCGCGCGCTGGCGCACAATCCGCGATTCCTGATTCTGGACGAAGCTACTTCGAGCGTCGACACAGAAACCGAGCTGCGGATCCGCGAGGCGCTGCAGCAACTGGTGGTTGGCCGCACGTCCATCGTGATTGCTCACCGCCTCTCCACCATCCAGCGTGCCGACCGCATCATCGTGATGCACAAAGGCAGGCTGCGCGAGATAGGCACGCACCAGGAACTGCTCGCGCTGCGCGGCATCTATTGGAAGCTGTACCAATTGCAATATAAGGACCAGGAGACCGGCGGCGCGCGGTTGGTGGAAGAGCCGGTCACCGGCGATTAACCTAGAGCGACTAAGGTGAGCGACTTAGTATCGCTTTCGCAACGATTCTCGCGTACCATCTATGAAGAGATAGTAAAAAAACTTCGTCGTAACACAGAGGAGGAAACATCTTGAAAAGTTTTGTTCGTAATGCTCTAGCTGTCTTAGCACTCACTTTTCCGGTCGTAGCGCTGGCGGACGTAACCGGTACGCCTACGCTATCGGCGGGCTCTAATTTGAATCTCGATACCGGTGCGACCGCCACATCGGGCGGGGACATTTCTTGGAATGGAACCAGCATCACCGTTGTCGGCTCGGCCAAAGATGTCGATCTGGCCTCCACCCCGGTCGCCAGCCTGTACAACGGCCCGTCTGGATTCACGCAAGTCGTGGCGTTAGGCCAAGAGTCGGCTTCCCTATACGCGTCGGCGTTCGGCTCTTTCTTGGTGACCAGCTCAATCACACCGCAAGTTAACGACATATTGGTTGTAAAGACCAACGGGGGCAACTATGCCGCAGTCCTCGTCACCGCCAAGAGTGGCACTATCAGTCTCCAATTCGATACTCTCGTCAGCGGCGGCGGTGGTGGCGGCACTCCCAGCGGCCCACAGATTACGGGTGTGACCAACAACTACAGCTACATCCCGACGGGTTTTCCCAACTCGGGCATCGCTCCCGGGACCATCTTTCTGATCTTCGGCTCCGGCATGTCGCAAGCGCCAGCGGGGAACGTCACGCTCCAATCGAGCGCGAGCCCCGGAATTCCGACGCAACTCGCCGGCGCCACCCTCTCGGTCTCGGCGGGCGGAAAGACGTTCACCCCCGGAATGTACTACGCCACTCCTGGGCAAATCGCCGCCGTTCTTCCCTCCGGCACTCCGACCGGCACGGCAACCATCACGGTGACCTACAACAACGCGACCAGCAACGCGTTCCAGTTCCAAGTGGTTCCCTCCGCTCTCGGCCTCAATACGTACTACGGCACGGGAAGCGGGCTGGTCGTAGCCGTCAATGCGGTGACTGGAACCATCTATAACTACACCAACTCGGCCAAGCCCGGCGACACGATCATTCTGTTTGGCTCGGGCCTGGGCGCCGACACCGCCGATAGCGATACGGTTTATACCAGCTCGCCCCATCCAGTAAGCACGCCCACCGTCTATTTCGGCGGTGTAGCGGTCAAGGCGTTGTATGGCGGATCGTCCGGCTATCCGGGCTACGATCAGATCAACGTCACCATACCAGCGAACGCTCCCACCGATTGTTTTGTGGCCTTGGCCGTCGTTTCGGGAAGCGGAAGTTCGGCCACCGTCTCGAACTTCACAACTCTGCCGATCAGCGCCAGCGGCGGCGACTGTAACAGTTCGTTCCTGGGGCTTACGGGAACCACCATCACCTCCGTGGGCGGCGGCACAAGCACGGTCCGGTCTGGAAGCGTGTTTATCGGCCAGCTTGTGGGACCAGCGATTCCGCCTGCAACAGGAACAACGACCACCAATATCGCCGACGCAGACTTCAGTAAGACGACGAGCTCGTCGTTCGGGAGCTCGAACGGCTCCTTCTATTCGATTGGCAGTTGCTTCGTGAGCGAAGTCGTCAGCTCGAGCGGCGGAGGCACCTCTACGAGTACGGGCCTGGATGCGGGAAGCAGCATCGGATTGACGGGCCCGGCGGGCTCTTACACCTTGGCGGCGTCGACGTTCGCGAAAGGGATCTATGAGGCGCAGCTTCCTGCTAGCGCCATCACCTCAACCGGCGGAGCATTCACTTTTACTGGAACGGGCGGAGCGGACGTGGGCAGCTTCACTGCAACCGTCAATCTCCCCAATCCCATCCTCACCTGGACCAACCAGAGCGCTGCAGCCACTATCACTCGCACGCAGGGAGTGACGGTGAATTGGACGGGCGGCGCCCCCGGGAGCTACGTGATCATTTCCGGAAGTTCGCTTGATCTCAGCTCCAGCGCCAGCGGCTCGTTTGTCTGCCTTGCCCCGCAGAGCGCTCTCACGTTCACCGTTCCGAGTTACGTGACGCTCACATTGCCGGCAGGAACCGGATCGTTGGACGTGGAGAACGGCACGTCGTTCGGCACCTTCAAGGCCAGCCAACTCGATTATGGGACCACCTTCGGGTTCACCGGCGTGGACATCAGCAGCACCTATCAGTAAGCGGTGATCGCGTAATCACGTAATAGCAGCAGGGGCTGGGGCGGAAGCCTCGGCCCTTTTGCTTATCAGCAACAGAATCGCACTGGGCAGATAAGACAGCCCTATGATCCAGAAGGAAACCACGCAGATCACAACGGTGAAAACGAGAAGCGCTGCGCCCGCCATCCGCCGGAACCGTTCTGAGGATAATCCCCAAAGACTCAACGCCACCGGAATCGCCAGCACCATGGCGGCGCGCGGTCCGTGGGCCGGGCTCCACGGCGTTGCGTAGAGAAGAACAATCCACGCGAACGACACCAGCGCACTGAGGATGACGGCCAGTTTCGGTATGGTCAGCCGCCTCATCCGCTCAGTCCATCACCGGAAAGGAAAACGCCGGCCAAACGTCCACCGGCAGTTTCGATGCCGCTTTCATCGCCTCGGCCAGTTCGGTCGGCATCTTGTCATAGCGATTGAACCACGCTTCGGCGCGAGCGCGGTCGCCCGCTGCTTCAATCGTGAGCAGCTCCTTGGATAAACCTGCGATGGCCGCCGGCATCCGCGCAAAGTCCACCGAATATTTGCCCGCCACGCGATTCACCGCCTTCTGCTCCACCAGATAATTGAACTCCATCATCTCCGCCCGTCCGTGAGCCTCCGCCACGCCATAGCGCACCGAACGGAAGATCCCGGCTACGTAGGACGAGTAATATTCCTGCGCGCGATTCTTCGGCAGCGCTCCGTGATCCATCAGCCAGGCCAGCCCATACATGCCAACCACGTCGGCCTTGGCTTCCTCGAGCGCCGAATATACCGGACCGATTGCTTCGGTGATCGGGACCTGTTTTCCATTTATCCGCGAATAGGCTGGGCCCAAGCCATGCGAGATTTCGTGCAGCACCACCGCCGCCAGATATCCTTCGCCCGAAGCCTGCGCGGCCTGCGCCTCCGGCATCAGGTATTTCGCCAGCGGCAGCACTACATCGTTCACGCGCGCGTCCATAAAATTCTTGAAGAAGATTTTCTTGGTGCCCTTGGTGTCGTGAACGCGCGGGTCGTTTGGCAGGTTGTCGGCCACGGCTTGATATCCATGCAGCAGGTCGCCCGTGCGGAACGGCGCGTCCATCACTTCCATCGGAGTCGGCTGGCCGCGTTTGGACGGCCGGTCCGCGGCCGCAAGCGGCAGCGCATCTTGAATATCGGGAATATATTTCTGATAAAGGGCCAGCTTCGCGCTCTCCGGCTCATTGCGGATCAGCAGCGCCGCCTCATACGAAGTCTTCACGCCCAGTACGTCATCCAGGTACGTCTCATAAGGCGCGAAGATCACATCGATCTTGGGATTCTTCAGGTCCAGCCATTTCAAATCGCTCGCATAATAGTCGTCTGATAGCAGCGCATCGGCGCGCATGCGCAGGAACTGGGCGAAATCTTTGTCATCGCTCAAATCGGCTGCGTCGCGCAGCGCTTTCGACGCGGGATCGAGCCACTTCTTGAACGCGACATGATAAGGGATAGCTTCTAGCTTTGTTCCAGGCTTTCCGTTCTGCCAGCGCAGTACCGTGTACGGGCTGTAAATGGCGTCCTTTTCCGCCGGATGCGCCTTCACGTACGCTTCAATCTGCGCGCTGGTCAGACCTTCGGGATAAAGATTGCGCCCCGGCGGGATCGGTTTTGTTCCAACGAACGGCTTATTCTCGTCGATCAAATCGAAACGCGCGCCGTTGATGAATAGCAGCCGTTTTAAGCTGGGATCTTTTGTCGTCTTATACAATTCCAGCGCTTCGGGATCGCTCTGCTGCCAATAGATGGCCTCCATTTGGCGCGAGGCTTCCACTAGTTTGTCCACCTGCTGGCGCTCTCTCGCGCTGAGCGTCTCGGAATGATACGGCATGTCCACCGGCTTCCATCGCGCCAGGCGCTGCGCGATATCGGTTGCCGCCGGAGCAGCCAAGAGCAGGAGCAGAACGAAGAAATTCATCTGCCTTCATTCTAAGGCCCTAGGCGAGCCGGGGAATGCGAGGCCAGGCCGTCTCCTGTGGGACGGATTGTTTTCCGTAGTAGATCGTGATATAAACATGCTCCTGACGCAGGTATCCGGAGGGATTATGGTAAAAAACATCATCATTTGCTCTGACGGTACAGGCAACACAGCAAATAAGGATCGCGGCACGAACGTATTTAAAATGTTCGAAGCGGTGGATCTCAACGGCCACCGCACCGATCCCACGCTCACTCCACAGGTGGCGTTGTACGACGACGGCGTGGGCACCGAAAGTTTTCTTCCCTTGAAGCTGCTCGGTGGAGCATTTGGCTGGGGATTGAAGCGCAACGTCCTCAGTCTCTACACCGGCCTGGTCCGCATCTACGATCCCGGAGATCGCATTTATTTATTCGGCTTCAGCCGCGGAGCTTTCACTGTGCGGACTCTCGCAGGCTTGATCGCGCAGGCTGGAGTGCTGCAGTGGGAGCCCTTAAAGACTACCGACGCCATGACGGAGGCTGTGGCGGAGCTTTATAACACCTATCGCAAAGGGTATCGAACCTGGCTGTGGCGAGTGCTGCACGGCAAGAGCGAGGAGGCGGTGAAAGAGGCCGCGAAAATCGCTATGGAAAATTTCACTCAGCGGCATCCCTCGCATGGTGTGGACATTCACTTCGTCGGAGTGTGGGATACGGTGGATTCCGTGGGTGGTCCTTTCCATATCAGCAACCTGATTAACTCGATGATCCATCGTTTCAAATTTCCCGACTATAAGTTGAGCCCCAAGATCCGGTGCGGCGTTCAGGCTCTGAGCATCGACGATGCACGGGCGGAGTTCGTGCCCCGGCTCTGGGAGGCCAACGACAAAGTGGACCAAGTCTGGTTTGCCGGCGTTCATTCCAACGTGGGCGGCGGTTATCCCAAACAGGGCATGTCTTTGGTGACGATGGATTGGATGACGCAGAAGGCGGCGGAAAGCGGACTGCGCATTCTGGACGATGATCGCAAACGCTATTGGGAACACGGCAGCGTGGACGACAAAATGTATGATTCGCGCGCCGGCCTGGGCGTGTTCTATCGTTGGTGGCCCCGTGACATGCAGAGGCTGTGCATTAAGCAAAAAGCAGCCTGTCCGCCGAGGGTTCATCTCAGCGTGCTGGAACGCATCGCGCATGGAACGGACGGGTACGCTCCGGGCACGCTTGCGCCTGAAGTGGAAGTGGTGTTCACGCCCACCGGCGACGTCGCGCAAGATCAGGCCTTTGAATCTTGCGTAAAAGCCGTGAATACGGCCCTTGCGAATACGCTCGCCGGCAGCGGGAAACTCGTAAAAGTAGGCGGTACCATCGTTATCGGGCAGTTCGCTTACTACATCTATGTGGCTTCTTGTCTGGCCGTCATCCTCGCCGCGGCCATCCTCCAGAACCCCGGTTCGCGGCTCAATCCATGGACTGTGCTAAAAAACGCCGCCACCCTCATCTACGACGCAGCTACGGGACAGTGGGGGCCCCTGGTGGAGAGTGCCAAACGTTTGGTGCAGAATTCCGATTTGCTGTTGATCTTGTTGATCGGCTTCGCCATTGCCGCGATTCTCGCCTCTTATGTGGACCACGTTCGAAGCCGGGCGTTTTCGGGTTTCTGGCACAAATCGCGTCATGATCTTCGCGAAGCGCTGAAAGCTGCTCGATCGTGCATGCAGAGCGGACCGCCTCCGCCTTCGCCCCCAGCGGCGTCCGCAAGCGCATAGCCCAGCGAGCATCCCACCCTCGCGCCAGCCACCGGCCACCAGGCACCAGCCACTAGCCACCATCGGCAAGCGTAGAATCGTATTGAACAGGTACACCCGTGACCCGAACACAATCCCTCAGCGTCCCGTCGCCTATGCCGTCGCGCTCACCCATGCGGTTGCGGTCGCCCAAGCGAGTCACCCGGCTCTTCGGCGATCTCAAAGTGCGCATCAAGCTGATGGTCCTGCACAACGTGTTTTTCCTGATCTTCGCCATCGGCGTCTACTTCGCGCTTTACCCCTACCTTCCCGATCACGCGAAAACCAACCTATTCATTGTGCTCGGCGCCATTTACATCCTGGCCGTGCTGGTGCTGGAAACCACCATCATGCCGCTGTACGTGTATCGGCCGTTGCACCTGATGCTGGAGGCCGATCAAGCCACCCAGCAGGGGGACCGCGATCGCGAGCTCATCAATGAAGCCTTCATCCCGGGCGACGAAATCGGCCACATCATGCGCTCGCGCAACGCCACCGTCATCGAGCTCCGTAAACGCGAAGAAGACTTGGAGGAGGCTTTACGGAAACTGGAAGCGCAGGACCGCCTGGTCAGCCTGGGCCTGCTCAGCGCCAGCGTGGCGCATGAGCTCAATACACCGCTCACGGTCTTGCAAGGCTCCATCGAAAAGCTCACCGAAACCACCAACGACGCGGCCACGCTGGAACGCTTGGCCCGTATGTTGCGCGTCACCACACGCATCCGGCGCATTAGCGAGAGCCTGGTGGATTTCTCGCGCGTGCGCAAACAGCACATGGAGCCGGTGCCGCTGCGCCATTTGATCGACGAAGCCTGGGCGCTGGTGGCCATCGACAAGAAGGCCGCTGCCTCGCGTTTCGCCAATCGCGTCGACTCGGACGAGGTGGTTACCGGCAACTCCGATCGCCTGGTGCAGGTCTTCGTCAATCTGCTGCGCAACGCGCTTTACGCCATCCCCTCTTCGGGTGAGATCGCGGTCCATTCCAAGCGCATGAATCGCAATGCACAGCCATGGATCTCGGTCAGCGTGGAAGATAACGGACCCGGCATCGCCGCCGACGTGCTGCCCGACATCTTTGAAGCCTTCGTCTCCACGCGGCTGGACGCTAAGGGCACCGGGCTCGGACTCACGGTGGCGGAGGGCATCGTTCACCAGCACGGCGGGACCATTGCCGCGTCGAACCGCCCGGAGGGTGGCGCTTGTCTGGAAGTAACATTGCCGGCTTCCGGCTCGCGGCGCGCGGGAGGCACGCATTGGCAGTAAGGCCGGCCTCAGAACGAGCGGCCGATCCGCCTCCGGCCAACGGCCTGGTGGATCTTGCCATCCTGGACGACGACCTCGATTTTTGCAATTACCTCGAAGACGCTCTGAAAGACGACGGATTGTACTCCATCCGCGCCTTCGGCCATCCCGATGAGCTGTTCGCCGCCTGTGAGCAGCGCCTGCCCGATATCGTTCTGCTCGACATGAAGATGGGCGAATTCAAGGGCGATAAGGTGCTGGAACAACTGCTGGCCGCCTACCCGGGCCTGTGCGTCATCATCGTCACCGGTTACCCGTCGCTCGAAGATATGCGCGCCACCTTCAAGATGAAGGTGTTCGACTATATTTCGAAGCCGTTTTCTCTCGCGCACCTGCGCCAAACGCTGCACAACGCGATCGATAAGTACGGGTTCGGACGCACGGCGCAGGATCGCTTGCGCGAACGGCTGGGCCACCAGATCAAGATGCTGCGCGTGGAGCGCGATTGGTCGCTCAAGGATTTGGCCGCCGCCACCAAACTCAGCATCTCGCAGATCAGTTCTATCGAGCGGGGCGCCAACCTGCCGAGCATCGAGAGTCTGCTGGCCATTTGCCGCGCATTCGATAAGCGGCCGTCAGAAGTGCTGGCGGCCATCGATTTCTAATCATCCATGCGATCCACAGCCCAAGCCCTCGCGCTGGTGCGCGCGTTCCAAGCATCGCCCGAGGAGGAAAAGAGCCGCGAGCTGATTCTCGCCTTACTCGAACTCACCGACGCGCCGTTTTCGCGCGATCAGTTTCATCCCGGCCACATTACTTGCACGGCTGCCGTGCTGCATCCCAATGGCCGTCAATTCCTTTTGATGTATCATCACCGGCACCAGCGCTGGCTGCTTCCTGGCGGACACGTTGAGGATGACGATGTTACGTTGGGTGACACCGCGCGTCGCGAGGCCATGGAAGAGACTGCGGTTCTGATTGCCGACGCCGGTCCGGCCATCTTAGCCGGGATGGACGTTCACGGAATTACCGCGCGCAAGAAGGAGCCGTTCCACCTGCATCACGATCTGATCTTCGTTTTTAGCGCCAGCTCTGAGGAGTTTGCTCTTACCGATGAAGCGCCGCAAGTAACGTGGTGCGGGCTGGAAGACTTCGACCGCTATCAACTCCCGGCCAGCATCGTTCGCGCCGCCAGCAGGGCGGTACAAAAATAGAAGCCGGTGAACACTCGGAGGAAGATGTTCACCGGCCGGCAACTGAACTGCTTTCGCCGATCAGACTGCCTAACTCAAAATCGAATTCGTTTTGGAGAGAAAGCGAAATGCGATATTGCTACTCCAGGAGACGTGCCCCCGGCGTGCCAGGTTTCTTTCGGCCCTACTGCGTTGTAACCAGAAACGTTACAGTGGTCACGTGGACGGGGTGATTGTTGTCGACAAGCCGGAGGGTCTGACCTCGCATGACGTTGTGAATCGCATGCGCCGTCTCGGGAACACGCGGAAGGTGGGACACTTAGGCACGCTCGATCCCATGGCCACCGGCGTCCTCCCCTTGGTGATGGGCCGCGCCACACGCCTGGCGCAGTTCTTTTCGAGTGGTGAAAAAACTTACGACGCCAAGGTTCAATTCGGATGGGCCACCGATACTTATGACCGCGAGGGCTCGGCTATGTCGGAGCCCGTTTCCCCCCACTTCACGCGAGCGGAGCTGGAAGAAGTGCTGGGCCGTTTTCGCGGTCCCATCCTGCAAACGCCGCCGCCATTCTCGGCCAAGAAGGTGGCTGGTACTCCGGCCTATCGTCTGGCGCGAAAGCACATTGCGGTGGAGTTGAAGCCCGTGGAAGTGACTGTTTTCGCGCTCGATCTCGTGGAATTCGATGGCGTCACGGCCCGCATATGCGTGCGCTGCTCGGCTGGAACTTATCTTCGAGGCATCGCGCACGATGTGGGCCAGCAGCTTGGCTGCGGCGCCTTCCTCACTGCGTTGCGCCGTACTGCGTCGGGCGAGTTTACCGAAAGCCACTCGCGCACCTTGGAAGCGCTGGAAGAGCTGGCGCGCGCGGGCCTGTTAGACCAGGCATTAATTCCGTCGGCGAGCGTGTTGCCGGAGATTCCGAACGCCACCGTGGATGCGCTTACCGCCGGCCAGATCCGGCATGGCAAGGATTTCCGGCTATCGCCGTTCGTGGAGAGGGCCGGTGCGAAGTACGTCAAGGCGCTGAGCGTCGAGGGCGATTTGATCGCTATTGGCGAGGTACGAATGCCGAATCTGTATCATCCTGTGCTTGTTTTATGAGGCTGTAGCGTCGAATGAAGCAAGTTTAGCGAGAGAACGAATTTCAACTCGGACCCACGCCCGTTCCAAGTTCGATACCTTGGCTCGATGCCAAGCTTCTGGCAGGCCCGGTGCCGGTTGCGTCCGTCGAGAATCCGCCCGTCCAAATGTAGAGTGACCGCTTCGCGCAGCCCATTCGCGCCAATATCGGCAACCAGCGCATCGAATTCGTCGCCCTGGATCAGCAGAAAGATCGCTGCGGCTGGGTGATAGCGAACGGCCACGCTGGAATATTCGTCAGAAATGCGTGGCGGCTTTAATGGCGCGGCGCGAGGAAGCACCCAAAGGTTTCAGAGTGATGATGCAGTGACGCGGATCACGAAGTTCACCCGGAGTCTATTTCACCGAGTCCAACGGTGTCTCCTTGTTCAGGCCTCACCACTCCTTGGCGGCGGCGGTTCCGACTCGCGAACCCATCCTGGCTGGGATGTTCCGACGCTCGGGTTTCCTCTTGGCCTCCTCAGGTGCCCCTTCGGAAGTTCGATGTCTCGCGAGACCATCGGCAGTAGCGGTCTGGACCGTAGCCCGAGATGCGGTCTGTATACTTCCGTGCCACTACTTGCACAATCGCACCCGGAAGCTAGGCACGAGCCAAGCAATTAGCTTGGACACGGTTTCACCTCCGTGGGAAATGTCCCTGCATCATTTTAGCTGTTTTCCAGCGAGCCGATGCATGTGTTGAAGCATAGCCGCGCCACGCACTACAATTAGGGCATGAACATCGACCTCACCTTTCAAGATTTAATTCTTCTAGCAGGCCGCCGAAAGCTAGAGAAGGATGGTGTGACGATCACCTTCGGACGGCCCGTTCTAAGTCCACGCTGACCCAACAAGCGACCCTATGAAAAGGGGAAAGGTAACGTTTTGGTTGGATGAATCAGATACGAGTAAACGTCCGGCGAATAACACGTCTGGCGTCGCGCGTCCCTGAGCACCAGCGGGAAGCCAAGGTCAAAAGCCCGGCTAGCCTATGCCACAATCGCCCGGCCATGCCACGTGTCGACCATGGCATACTTTGCCGGGCCATCTCCGTTTAGCTCCCTGAGCTTTGCCAAGGCGACCTCGTCGTCATCCGTCTTGAACACGGCCACAGATATGCTTTGGAGTTCTGTTGCTGCGTCAACTATTTCGAAACGTGCCATTGAGCACCTCCTTACGTCCGGCACTCTAGCACAGGACATTTTATTCGACCAGCGTTTTAATCATCATCGATTCAATATGTTACTGTGGCGATAAATGGCTGTCGCAGTATTGCAAGAGAAGGAATACTGGCGGATCTTCCACCTCATTCGCGGCGACGTTGAAGCTGCCGTTAAGAGCAATCAGACTTTTCTGGCCATCGATAATCTCATTGTGGCAGAACCGGAACTGCACCTAAATGTCAACAGATTTGCCGACTTTTGGACGCTGAACTCCTTCGCTCTAGCTACGACTTTCTTCATCGCCTTCGGTCGCTTGTTCGACAGGACAAAGAATGTACTTTCTGTTGAGAAGCTTCTGGATTTCACCGTCACCAACCCCGGCCTGTTCTCGAAAGCTGCACTTCGTGAACGAAAGCTACAAGTAACGCACAATCAGCCTGGCACAATTCCCGACTGGCTTGACGAAGCCGTTGCGCGGGCCTGGGAACCGACGTCAGCGGATCTAATGCCCCTGCGGGCCGCGCTAGCGCCTTATTGCGAGACTTTCAAGAAGGTATACGGCCCGATCCGACACAACTACTACGCCCATCGAAGTAAATGGGACGAAGCAGCGATCTCCGCGTTGTTTAGCAAAACCCAGATCGGCGAAGTGAACGAGATCTTACGCTTTCTGCATACCTTGATCGCGGCCATTCAAGAGTTAGCGATCAATGGAACCCGACCGGACCTCGCGAATTTCCAGGATTACGACGCTTACGTGGCGCGGATCAAACGGCGGACTGAAGAGTTTATTCGGCAGCTACCTTGACGAGGCGGCGAGGCGCACATTGGGCGCAGTAGTGCCGCCCGAATCATTTTATGCGAAGGCCAAGGTCCAAGCGAAGCGGGCTGGTTACCGCGCGGACATTACCGCGCTCACGCGATTCAAGTATTCATCCAACGTTTCACCTTTCTCGGGCTTGTCGCTATACCAACTCTCGTCAGCATAGAACCAAAGGGCGTGAGGTGGGTCCACCAGCAACGTATAGTGATCCCCGCGCAGCCCAAAATACTGAAAGCCGATCTTTTCAAGCCTTTCACAAATTTCGGGCTTTGCTAGTACGGCGGAGAACCTGTGCCCTATACCGCACTTACATCCGTAGCTACCGTCATCGCGCAAATGCCCCGTCTCGCCACACGTGGGGCACGTCACGTCGGTGCAAGGCGATCTTAAAATCGCCATCAAATCCGATTCCATATATGACCTCCAGCCTGTATACTAGGGGGCGGAATTCTGGAGCACCAAGCGCAAAATGGAAAAAGGGCCGAGATCCCCCGGCGGGATCCTGTAGAACCGGCCACGTTCGAGCTACATTCGGCCAGGCTAACTCCCCAGGTGCTTTTGGATGGCGGCGGCCAGCAACGCGGCCCCTGCGTTTTCCAAAATCGTTCTCAGCGTGCGAAGTGATTCCTTCACTATTACCGATTTGGGCCTCGGCGATGAAAGCTGGCTCTCGACAGTTTGAATCTCGGAGTCCATCTCAGCTCTAATATCAGCTGAAAGTTGAAGCTTGTCCTGCTCTTCTTTAATCGATGCCAGCAACTGTTTGAGAGACTCAATCTCACCGGGCTGTGCAACGATTGTGGCCGACGAGTGGTGCGAGCCTTGCTGGATCGTCGAATTCGTCATGTTCTGAATATTGACTACATAGGCCGGAAAGTGTTCAGTCGGAGATTCCGGCTTGGTGAGTGCTGCTTCGATTTCTTTAATACCAGTATGTGTGATGCGAAGATTGCCCTCGTTCGTCAGGCTTACCAGGTGGTCGCTAGCAAGGAGCTGGGCGAATCTTGCAGCAGCCGGGTGGTTCAAGTTGATATCGTCGGCGATCCACGTGAAGTGGTGTCCAGTTGTAATATCGTCTCCGACTCGATCATAGAGAGCCTTCAAAAATCGGAACCGCTCCTTGACGCGTTCGTAGGCAGTCATCGTGATTGAGTGTATCAAGGCCGCCGGGTTGAACGATGTAACTTCGTGTGCCCCTGGTGTGCGCCTTCCCAAGGAATTCGGTAACCCTCCGTGCCTCTTCTAAGTACTTGAGAACACGTTATGTGAGGGACGGTAACGTTGGCCTGAAGTGCTTAGAAGGCAAGTGCTCCTATCTGCAGCGTGAACGCACACTAGCCTCGACACGAAGCCGCCGAACCTCTCCTCGGCTACTTGCTCATCACGCGGCCCCGTGCGCGTTGTATCCAAAATGGTAGCCGGCCCCCCCAATCGTGCGATTCTTGCGACTCGTGCGATTCTGCAAGGCAAAAAGCCAAAGGGCTCAGTACATTGAAAATGTTTAATACCAACCCTGGCTCCCTCCCAACCGGGTTGGTTTATGATGCAAGAGTGCGGCTCCGTTTCGCGATTCTGCTGATCGTTGCGGGGGCGCAGTTCGCAATTGGGGGTTGGGCCGCCCAAGAAGACGCGAGCATCGAGAAATCCAATAGCGACAAATCCAGCCACGGCGACAGCTCCAAGAGCGAGCCAAAGTACGACCAGACGTTTTCCGGGCCGATCGTCGAAATAACCGCCACTCAGATCACCGTGTCGCGCAGCATCCTGGGCAAGCCCGCCGAGAAGCGCACTTTTTCGATCAAGTCCGACACGCGCATCGAAGGTAAGCTGAAGGTCCGCGCGAAAGTGACCGTGGGTTTCGTCACCACCGAGGATGGGGATGTGGCGCGGTTGGTGGTAGTGCGGACTTCGCAAAAGCCATCTGAAAAAAAACCGCAGCCTTAGCAGGCTGCTGAAAAGCATGGCCGAAATTGTTCCAGCGATATTTTCTGAGTTTGAGGATAGCCTTCGCACGGCGGATGGGTGTTCCGCGGGTAGATTCACGATCTCGAAGTGGTCGTGAAT